>Ga0210385_10000225_pt1 | contig 50921 bp, 47 predicted proteins | sample IncBWH26OmetaG_FD_160107 | JGI IMG/M metagenome (GOLD analysis project Ga0210385, IMG submission 160107) | Forest soil microbial communities from Barre Woods Harvard Forest LTER site, Petersham, Massachusetts, United States - Inc-BW-H-26-O ... | reverse complement strand
GCTCGATGAAAAGGGCACGGTGTTCGTCGGCTCGCGCCTGCAGGACAAGGTCTATGCCATCACCAACAGGGACGGCAAACGCCAAGTCCACGTGCTGGTGTCCGGCCTCTATCGCCCCAACGGCGTCGCCTACAAGAACGGCACGCTCTACATCGCCGAGCTGTCGCAGATTTCCAAGATCGACAATGTCGAAGACCAGATCGACAAGTCGCCGAAGCCGGTCGTCATCTACAAGGATCTGCCCAAGGACGAGGCGCACGGCTGGAAATTTTTGGCCATCGGGCCCGACAACAAGCTCTATTTCGAAGTCGGCCAGCCCGGCAACAACGTGCTGCACGATGACGCCCACGGGCAATTACGCCGCATGAATCTCGACGGCACCGGCGCCGAAAAGATCGCCTTCGGCATCCGCAACACTGTCGGCTTCGACTGGAATCCGAAGACGCATGAGCTCTATTTCACCGATAACGGCCGCGACTGGATGTCGGAAGACCTGCCCAACGACGAGCTCAACCGCATCACCAAACTCGGCCAGGATTTCGGCGAGCCGTATTGCCACCAGGGCAATATCCCCGATCCGGAATGGGGCTGGGGCCACGACTGCAAGGACTACGTGCCGCCGATCGCTCTGATGGGCCCGCATGCCGCCGCGCTCGGCATGCGGTTCTACACCGGCTCGATGTTCCCGTCGGAATATCGCGACCAGATTTTTGTCGCCCGCCACGGCTCGTGGAACAAGACCAAAAAGTTCGGCGGCGACGTCGCGCTGGTCAAGCTCAACAAGGACGGCAGCGTCAAATCGGTAGAGCCGTTCATCACCGGCTTCCTGCAGCCCGACAACAACTACGTCGCGCGGCCGGTCGACGTCATGAACATGCCGGACGGCTCGATGCTGATCTCCGACGACTGGAACGGCGCGGTCTGGCGCCTCACCTACGGCCCGAGCAAAAAAGTCGCGGGCCGCTAGAACACGATGTGATCAGCTGAGTTGACGAAACGGTCGAGGGCGGCGTTCGCCCTCGACCTGCTTTGAGGAGAAGATCGATGCGCAGCTTTGCCGCGGTTTTGGCGCTCGGCTGCTTCGCGGCGCTTCCGGCGTCCGCGCAAACGGTGAAGGAACGGCTGCCGACCTGCCTCGCCTGCCACGGCGAAAACGGCCAGTCGCAAAACGAAAACGTGCCGTCGCTCGGCGCCCAGCAGGCGTTCTATGTCACCGTCCAGCTCCTGATGTTTCGCGAACGGATGCGCGTCGCCGATCCGATGAACGACATGACCAAGGGGCTATCCGACGACGATCTGCAAAACTTCGCCGACATTATTTCCAAGCTGCCGGCGCCGCAGCCTGCTTCCGGCCCGGTGGACGACGCCCGCATGCAGCGCGCCCAGGCGCTGGTCGAGCAGAACCGCTGCAACTTTTGCCATTTGCCGGATTTTTCCGGCCAGCAGAACGTGCCCCGCATCGGCGCCCAGCGCGAGGAGTATCTGGTCAAGGCGCTGCGCGGCTACAAGGACAATTCACGTCACGGCTACGATTCGTCGATGGCCGACGTTATCGCGCCGATCACCGACGCGCAGATTTTGGACCTCGCCTATTACGTCGCGCGGGTGAAATAGCTGCGTCGAAGCCGCGCACGCCCTGCATTTGGCTTGCGGCCGCCTCGACAAACGGTTGAATATCGATGCAATCGGCCGTTGTCGCCGCACATCGATGAATGATCCCGGGGAGGTTTTATGATTTTCGCACGTGCGTTCGCGGTTTTTGCCGCATTTATTTTGCTGAGCGGCGGCGCCGCGGCGCAGACTTATCCAGATCACCCGATCACCATGATCGTGCCGTTCCCGCCCGGCGGCGCCACCGACGCCATCGCGCGCATCATCCAGGATCCGATGCAGAAATCGCTCGGCCAGCCGATCGTGGTCGAGAATATCGGCGGCGCCGGCGGCATGATCGCCGCCGATAAGGCGGCGCGCGCCACGCCCGACGGCTATACATTTCTGATCCACCAGGTGGCGCTGGCGGCCGGCATGGCGCTTTATCCAAACCTCAATTTCGACGCCGAAAAGAATTTCGTCACCATCGGCCTCATCAACACCGCCGCCTCGACGCTCGCCGGGCGGCCGACCTTGCCGGCCAACAATTTCGCCGAGCTGTTGCGCTGGATGAAAGAGCCCGGCCAGAACATCAAGATCGGCCATGCCGGCGTCGGCTCGTACGCGCATCTGGCCGGCGTGCTGATCGCGCAAGAGCTCGGCGTCAAGGTGACGCAAGTGCCCTATCGCGGCGCTGGCCCGGCGCTGGTCGACCTGTTGTCGAGTGAAGTGGATCTTGAATCGCAATCGGCCGTGGTCTCCGGCCAGCTGGTCAGGGACGGCAAGCTCAAGGCCTACGCCGTCATCGGCCGCAACCGCTTCGCCGGCCTGCCGGACCTGCCGACCATGGGCGAACTCGGCTACAAGAAGCTCGACATCGATTTCTGGCACATGCTGCTGGCGCCGACCGGCACGCCGCGCCCGATCATCGACAAGCTCAACGTCGCGCTGCGCGCGGCGCTCGCCGATGCCCGGGTGCAGAAGACTTTCGCCGACGGCGGCATGGAGGAATTCCCGATGGCCGACGAAACGCCCGAGGCCGCGAGCGCCCTGCTCGCGCGCGAGATAAAGCTATGGGGCGGCGTGATCCGCGACAACCACATCGCCGCGCAGTAGAGCTTTTCGCGGCGCCTCAGTCACGCAGCAGCACCGCGAACTTGTGGTAGCGGCTACGCGACGTCCTGGGCTTTTTCTTCTGTAGATGCCAAAGCCTCAAATTACAGGCGGCCGGATCGCCGGGCCCGTCGTCCTTCGAGGCTCGCTGCGCTTCTTCTAATTGAAGAACCTGAAGTGTCCGCATTATTGGCGCGCGTCATGCGGCTTTTACGCGCCGGCGACCGATGAAAAAGCCAAGCAGAATACCGATGATGGCCCCGATCCCGGCGCCGCCAGCTGCAAAAGAGAAGGTTTTCCTTTCGACTGTATTGATGACCGGATTATCGAGGAAGTTCGTGCCGTCATGGATGGCAAGAACCGTCCATCGCCCGTTTTCACTGATGACTGTCGCCGTCCATCGGCCTTTGATGTCGAAACCGCGTCCGTCGGCAAGCTCATATCGTTCCGTGGTGCTGCCGCGCGCGACCGCGAAAGTGCCGGTGTAGATCTGCGCCAACTCATCGGCATCCGCTTCCATATGGATGCCGGTGAGGCGCAGAAGCGGGCGCGTGAACAGACCTTCAAACCAGGCTTTGAAACTTGCGACATTGTTGAAGGAGTCCTGGGTGATCGTTGTGGCGAGAAAAGGCTTATGCAGGAGCGTGTCCATGCTGGCGAGATTTCGCGTGTTGATCGCATTGACCACGTCACTCTTCAATTTCCGCAGGGCATCGTGATCGGCGGCCTCTGTTGCGCTCTGTGCCATGGCAATCTTAGTGCCGATAAGAAAAAGCAGCGCCACGCGAAGTGCGATCGCTTTCATTGGGCGACTCCCGTCTGTGAGGAACCGTAAGAGGCAGGCAAGCTCACTGGAGCGCGTCGACGCAACCATCCCCGTACGCCAAATGCGATGGCGAGGCCGCCGGCGACGTCCAACAGGTGATGTCGATGCGTCAGCACGGTCGACGCGCAGACCACGAACAGCCAGATCATGTAGACGATTCGCAATTTAGGCTTTGCGGCATCGATGAAGGCGAGCAGAATCGTCGTCGTGTAGATGACGTGGAACGACGGTACCGCATTGGCGCGGCTGTCGATGGCGTAGATGAAGTCATAGATCGGTTGCCAGATACCGGCATCGTGCCGATCGGCAAAGCCGATCTCGCTCGGCAGGCAGAGAAAGATCGCGCCACCGATGAGGCTGGCGACGATGAGCCGCCGTACCAGCTCAGCCAGCTCAGACTCGTCGAGCTGGAGCGGCGGCGTGAGAAAAAGCACGAACATCGATAGATACGGTACAATCATCGGCGGCCAAAACGGCAGCGCGAGCTCCCACGCGGCGAAAAGATGCAGGCGGTGATCCAGAATTCCGCTGGTCGCCGCGCCGCCGAGATAGATCGGAAAAAATGCGACAGAGACGACAGCGGCCCCTAATATCCCAACGAGCAAGCGGCGCCATAGCGGCAAGATGTGGGATTTTCCGCTCATCGTTGCGGCCCGACGAGTTGCGCAAGTGAACGCGGCGATACTGCAGCTTCGTCCAATGGCGCGGCACGGGCACCGCCCCAGAGCGACCAATAGATCGACCAGAAGGATGGCTTCGGATCGGCTGCGGAGACGAAGCGCGGCAAATGAATCCACGGGATGTCCGGCCGGCGGTGATGCACGAGGTGAAGATTGTAATTGAGGAAGATCGCTTGGGTCGTCGGCCAAAACCGCAGATTCCATGCCCCTTCCTTGACGTCGCGCGGGCTCCAGGCGTGGTCGGCATATTGCAGCGAGCTCCAGTTGAGCCCGAACGCCCAATAACACGCAATCCATCCCATCCAGTCGAGATCGAACGCGAGCCACAAACCGATCTGAAATGCAAAGGTGAATGCCGCCTCCGGCCACACCCTGCCAACCGGTTCGTCAGCGACGTCGCGGACGAATTCCTCAAAGCTCCACCATTTTGCTGGACCATTTTGGAATGCGCGGCTGCGAAAGATGAACGGGCACGCGAGATAGGCGAGGCCGGCGACCGGTATGATCGCCCAATAGAACCCGGTGAGCAGGCAATAAATCCAATAGGTCTTCAGCCAGCGCGACTGGTGCGGCAGAAAGTAGTCGTAAAGCTCCAGATCGGTGCGGTTGCGCCGGTGATGCCCGAAATGACTGACGCGTTGGATCGTGAAGGCGGTCGGAAAAAACGCTGCGAACAGCTCGCCGGCGCCGTCATTGACGCGACGGTCCGGGTGAAACGAGCCGTGCACACATTCGTGCAGCAGAGAAAAAATCGTGTTGTTGGCGAACGAGAACACGCAAGCGGCGCCGACGAGGACGCTCCAGTGCGGCGCATGACTGGCGAGCCAGAGGCACGCGATCGCAACCGCCGCCGCGGCCGTACCGATGCCGATGTTGAGCCAGACAGGGATCGCCAGCGGCTCGATATTCGCCTCGGTCGCGGTTCTGGAAAGATCAGACATCGTCACTATCCGATGCGCCGGCGACATTGTGTTTCGCGGTGCCGTTCCAACGCATGAACGGCTTGATCATGCGGCCGGCCGGCAACAACTGCCCTGGCGCGAGCTCGGCGCCGGCGGACAGGCCGGAGCGTGCACCCATCATGGCGCCGCGGCCGACGCGCGGCGCTCCGATCTCGATTTGGTAAGAACCGTCGGGCGCGAGCGTGCCGGCATGGCCGACCAAGCCTGCTCCAGTGCCGATGACCGCGCCTGCCTCGACGATGACCAGAGGCCGGTCGATAACGAGGGACCCCGGCGCCCAATAGACCAGCGGGCTGACCCGGCCGCCCCACATGGAAAGCCATAGCGAATAGAGGCCCGGCACCAGGCGCAGAACTTCATCCAGCCAGGGCAGACGGTTGAACACGACCTGCCATTGGTAGGTGAACCACCACACCTTGTAGGCGCGATCCTGTTGCGAAAGTGCGCGGCCATGAGGCGCGCCAAGAACGATCAGCGTCAAACGGCAGACCAGCGGCGGCAGAAGATAAAGCCAAGCCAGCGACCAGACGACGGCTTCACCGATCGACGTTGTCTGCGTCGCGATGACGGCCGCGCCGGCGATGAGCTGCGCCAGCGGCAGGTAGTTGAGCGCGAGCGTGTAGATCGTAAGCCCGCGTCGCTCTACGATGCGATCAGCGACGGTCATAACCCACCATCGCGTTGCCGAGATTGCCGAGCTCCGCCGACCCATCGAACACGCCGAACGTCAACGGCATCGCCTGGCGATTGAACAGGCTTGCCTGAAACGCAGTGTCGCTCCTGAGCGCCAGCACTTCTGCGATCATCTGTTCTTCGCGCCAGGCCAGTTCCGGCATCTGACGCACCAGCTCGCGAATGACCTTGATCCCGGAGCCCGTGCGCGTCGGCCGTGTGATCGCGCCAAGCATCGACTTGAATAATGCCGCATTGAGGAGCCGCGTCGGGCGACCGGAGCGGGCCGCACAGAGATCGATGACGATGCCGTCGATCTGGAGGTGGCGCAGCTCATCCTTGAGGTGCTCGCCGTGGATCGCCGCGAAAGCCGGCTCGATCTCGCCGAGCGCAGTCGAGCGATTTCGCGTCAAGTCCCGCGCCAGCGCGGTTGATGATTCCTCCATGGCCATGAGGTACCAGAGCGCGAAGGTAAGCCGGCCCGCGACCAGCCCGACGGCCCCGAACAGTGCGCGTGTCGTCCATGGCAGCTCGGAGAAGTAACGCTCGCTGTTCTCGTATAGCTGGGGGAAACAAGCCCGATTGAGCGCGGCGAAGCAACGATAGTGCCGCCGCTCCTCCTCGATCATGATATCGATGCAACGCACCAGTGCCGCGTTGCCGGCCACATTGCGATGATGACGCAGCGGCGCGAGCAAGCGCTCCACCAGATCGGCCTCGAGCATCATGATATATTCGTTGATGCGCACGCCGAAGAGCTGGTTGTAACGCAACCGGTGTTCGTAATGCAGGCCTTGGTAGATCGGCGTGTAATAAAGTTGAGTGTACTGCTCCGGTACCAGGGGCCTGCGCAGATCGATTGGGGCGATCTGTGGCATCTGCATGCATCGTGCAGGGTCCGCGGCGAAGCGCTCAATATCGGCGGGATCGAGCCAACGTTTCGTCATTCTGTGGCCCGCACGATCGGACGGCAGCCGTGATGGCCGTGCCGCGCATAAGATTGGATCATGTAACCGAGGGTCGGCAGCAGCACCGTACTGGCGAGCAGGCCGAGCCCGACGACGCTCGCGCGAACGAAACCGGATTCCGCGAGCAGTGCCCCTTCGGCGAGTTTGAGCCCCGCCGCATAAATGAAGCCGAAACCGCCGAAGAACCAGAGTGCATAGTCGCTCGCGATCGACCACGATCGCCGTCCATCGGCCCACGGCTGGTTGTAAACCTTGAGAATCCCAGCATCGATGGCGGCCGCGTCGTAGCCCCAATTGACGACGCCGAGCGCGCATCCCGCGGCGGAACCGCGAATAAGAATGTCGAGCGCCGTAGGGGCAGCTTGCGGCTCACCAATCACCGGCAGCACCAGCATGGCGGTCGCACTGCCGAAGACAAAACCATGATGCGGCCGAAAGCGCCCAAGCCGCAGCCGCGTGTCGAACTCCCAGACGCGCAGGACATTGGTGCCGATGCCCGGCACGATATAGGCATAAGCGTTCGGCACCAGCAGCGCGATCGTCGCCAGCGCCATGTTGCCGTCATAGTGCCGCCACCACAGCCATGCGGCGAGCGGCGTCAGCATCGCAGGAGCGAGATACTGATAGAGCTCGAATAACCGTCGCATTTTTCTCTCTTCGTCGGCACGGCGCGGATGGGCGACAACGTCAGCAATGGCGAAAATGGCCGAACAACATCCCGTGTTTTTTGAACACCTCGCGTCGAAACACCGGATTGAAGCGCCAGAATGTCGACATCCGTCGCAGCGTGCGCATGTTTGTTTTCAAGTCCGAGAAGCGCCACAACAGCGCCGGGATGCGGTTGAACGCCTGGCGCGCCTCGTAGCAGACCGCCGTCAGCTCGTCGGCGGTCATCCGAGCCGGCACAAAGGACGCATCGTTGAAGCGGTATTTCGGATGCAGCCACCATTGGCCGTCATAGAGGTGACGACCCTCGCGGGCGAGCCGCTCGTATAACGGCGTGTTCGGGTACGGCATGAGGATGTTGAAGGCCGCGAAGGTGAAACGGTTCTCCAACGCGAAGTCGAGCGTCGCACGCACCGAGTCGAGCGTGTCGTGATCGTAACCCAGCGTGAATGCCGCCCAGGTCTGCAGACCGTATTCGCGCAGGATGCGGATTTGCGTCGCATACTGGTCGAACTTCGGCATGTTCGGCGACTTCTTGGCTTCCTTGATGCTCGCGTGCGTGATCGACTCGAATCCCATGATGTGGCCGAGGCATCCGGCATCGACCATCAGCTTCATCGCTTCGCGATCCGATGTGATGTCGAGCGAGGCTTGACTCACCCAATTGACCCGCATCGGAATGAGCGCACGGCAGAGCTCCTTGAGCGCGCTCCGATTGGAAGCGATGTTATCGTCGACAAAGAAGAGCAGCCGATGATCGGCGTCCGCGACCTCCGCCAGCGTCTCGTCGATCGCGCGTAGATAATGCTTCTTGTCGAAATATTTCGTGACCGCGCAGAAATCGCATACAAAACGACAGCCCCGCGAGAACTGCAGCAGGCTGATCGGCAGATAGCCTTTGCCCTTGTAGATATCGCGTCGCGTCATCACGCCGGTCTGCGGACGGCCGGGAAGTGCGTGGTAGCGCGGTTTGAGCTCGCCGCGGCGGGCGTCCTCGATCACCGTCGCCCAGGCGGTCTCTGCGTCGCCGATGAAAATCGAGTCGGCATGAGCCGCGCATTCGTCGGGCACGAAAGTGGGTTGAAATCCGCCCATGATTACCCGCACGCCGCGGCGGCGGTACTCATCGGCAATCTCGTAAGAGCGGCGCGCCGTGTAAGTCTCGACCGTGATCGCGACCAGGTCGGTCGGGTCCTGATACGGAATGGGCTCCATGCGGTCGTCGTACATGACGACGTCGACGTCCTCGGGTGTGAGTGCCGCAAGGACGCCGAGGTTGAGCGGCTCCATGCGCGCCTCGTCGACATAGAGGCTATGGGTCATGCGGCCGATGGTGGGTTTGATGAGCGTGAGTTTCACGGCACGACCTCGGCAAGTTCGATGTGACTGCGGGTTGCCAGCGGCCGCCCCTGCTTGCGCCCGATCTCGCGCCGCGAAATCCAGTTCGCCAGCAGCATGGTTCCGATCTTGTAGGGGTCGCGCCACATCGGCGCGCCGCGCAGCACGCGCCCGGCAATCGAGCGCCAGCCGTAGAATGCCCGCCGTGCCCGCATCGGCCCTTTGCTCAATTCGTCGGTCGACATGCCGCGTGGCGTAAAGATGGCGTCGCCATAGCGATAGGACGGATCGAGCCACCATGCGTCGCGCACCAGCCGGCCTTCCGTGCGCAGGCGATCGTAGAGACCGGTGCCGGGCATCGGCGTGAGCGGATTAAAGTTGGCGATACACAATGATTGCTCGCAGGCGAAGGCTGCGGCACGATCGAAGCTCGCCGGCGTGTCGGCATCATAGCCGAATACGAAGGTGCCGTAGATCATGATCCCGCGCGCATGAAAGCGGCGAACGACCTCGTCATAACCGCCGGCAACCCCGTTCCATTTCTTGCGCATCTGCACCAGGTTCGCGCGATCGAGCGACTCGAAGCCGATCAGCGCCAGCGCGCAGCCGGCTTGCGCCATCAAGTCCAGCAACGCATCGTCCTTAGCGATGTCGATGGTGATTTGGCAGCACCAGCGCATCCTCAGCGGGATCAGGGCGCGCATGAGCGCCGCGAAGGCATCGCGGCGCCAATACAAGTTGTCGTCGACAAAGAACACCAAGCGGCGCGGCGGCAGCGTGCGCATCTCCGCCACGATGTCGGCCGGATCGCGCTGCGCCCGATAGGTCCCGTAAAAGGCGTGGATCGAGCAAAAGTCGCAGGCAAAGCGGCAGCCGCGACCGGCTTGCACCAGCGAAATCGGCGCATAGCGGCGGCCGGCAAAGATGCTGCGGTCGTAGACCGCCGCGCCGCCGTCGCCCGGTGTTCCGCGATATAGCCGTTGCAGCCGACCCGCGGCGGCGTCCGCAACCACTTTTTCCCAGATACCTTCGGCATCGCCGACCACCACCGTATCGGCATGGCGCAGCGCTTCATCGGGCAGCATGGACGGATGATGTCCTCCCATGACGACTGGAACGCCCTCGCTGCGGTAGCGCGCGGCGATCTGGTAGGCACGCCGCGCCGTAAACGTCTCCACCGTCATGGCAACGAGATCGGTCGGCACCATGCGTAACGGCTCGACCCGCTCGTCGATCATGGATGTCGCGATATCGGGCGGCGTGCGAGCCTTGAGGATCGAGAATACCAGCGGCGTCATGGCGTCGGTGGAAAACCCTTCGCCGAGACTGGGCCGCAGGAAAGTGATGTGTCGCATTAGAGCACCGCGATCTCGACATGCGGCAGGCGCGCGTCCGGCAACGCTGCGGCCTCACGCGCCTTGCTCCAATCCACCAGATGCAGCAGCGTCTGGTACTCGCGCGGTCGATAATTGCGACGCAGGACCAGAGCGAGCGGATGCCGCTTTGCCAGGCCGACGAGCGCCAACCCAAAGCCGCGCCGGTGAGCCTCGGCGAGCGCCGCGTCGATCAGCGCACGGAAAAGCTCCTCATCGTTTTGCTCGATCGCAAGGTGCGACAGATAGATATGTCTCAGGCATCGGCCGGCCGCGGGCAGATGCGGCATGGCGAGGAGTGGCGCGGCAAGATTGACCAGACGCCGCGCCCAACGCAGCCATCCGGCATAGCCGCATATCATCGTCTGCTTGAATTCGTTTTGGTCCCATAACGCAACGCAGGCGGCAATTCCCGGTCCGCGACGGACCACGAGAAAATCCTCGGGCTTGAGGTCTCGACACCGATCCGGATCGCCAAGGTCGCGCGCGCGCCAGACCGGGGCGAATTGCAAAGCCCGATATGAACGTGCGAGACACACCGCGATCGCCGGGAGATCTTCGGCACTGGCGCGTTCAACGAAGGCCGCAAGCGAAGTCGGGCGCGGACGCAGGGCGAAGGTGGAAAAGGCTTCGAGCGGATGGTAGGTCGGCAAGCCCGGCAGCTTGGCGCCGAGCAGCCGCAATGCCGCATGATTCTCGGCTGCGATCGCCGTCAGTGCATAGGGGGTCGCGCGCTCGTGATGCAGAAGACCGTGCACCGCCGCAAACCCGCCCTTGAGCACGCCGACCCGGTGCCGGTATCGCGGCGCGATCCGCAATGCCCCGAGATAGGCGAGCAAGCGCGGCTCGCCGTCGATGAATGACTCGCGCGCCGACCACTCGCACATTCCGACAGCCTCCTGGGTCTGGCGGTTTCGCGCAATGACGTAGCCGTGGTGCGGGCTCATCGTGCGTGCGGCGGCAAAAGCATCCGGCTCACGTGTCAGCGCCAGCCGAATCCAGCCGTCGGTCGCATTGTCGCGCAATAGCCGGCGCAAATCGGCGTCGTCGTCGTGCCGCGCGACCTTGAAAACAAGGTCGCCGAAAACGAATTCGTGGCCGCTTACGCCGCCTTGAGCAACGCTCCGGTCCAATTCGCATCTCCGAGAGGAAAATGGTCGCGTTGACCGACCTCAACGCGATGCATGCCGTTGATCACGAAGAAATTGCGAAACATGAAGGCGTCGGCCCGGTTCACCGGGTCGAACGCGCGGCGAAGAATGCTGCGCCACGCATAGAACCGTCGCCGCGCGCGCAGACAGCCCTGCCGGACGGCGTCGGGGGCCATCGCGGCCGGATAAAACGGAATGCCGTTGTAGCTGTAGCGCTCGTCGAGCCACCAGCGCTCATGGATGAGGCGCCCTTCGCGCTGCAACCGCGCGAACAGCGGCGTGCCGGGAAACGGCGTCAAATGATTGAACGCCGCCAGATAGAATCGATTATCGATTGCGAATTCGGCGGTCTCGTCGAACGCGTCCCCTTGTTCGCCGTCGTAGCCGAAGACGAAGGTGCCGTAGACCCTGATGCCGTGACGCCGGAGATTGGCGAGCGCCACCGAAAAGCCACCGCGCATTGTGTTGAAGCTTTTGCGCATGGCGCGCAGCACGCTGTCGTCGAGACTCTCGAAGCCGATCAGCACGCCGCTGCAGCCGCCGCGCGCGAGAGCGGCAAGAAACGCCTCGTCGTGCGCGGCGTTGATGCTCATCTGCGTGACCCAGCGCACCTTGAGCGGCGCCAATGCTTCGGCAAGCTCGCGCGCGAATGCAAGGTCGGCGGCGAAGTTGTCGTCAACGAAAAAGAACAGCCGCTTCTCGGCCTTCAGACTCGCGATCTCCGCTACGATGGCATCGATCGGCCGATGCCGCGCCGTACGCTGGAAGAAGGTTTGCACCGCACAGAAATCGCAAGGAAAGCGGCAGCCCCGTCCGGTCTCGACCAGGCCTATGGCAAGGTACCGCCGCCCGCGAAAGATCGTTCGGTCGTAGCGCACCCGGCCGAGGTCGGGCTGGCTGTTGGAACGATAGATGGGTTGCAGCCGGCCGCCGCGGGCATCGTCGATGACCTGAGGCCACAAATCTTCCGCCTCGCCGACGACCACCGACTCGGCGTAGTCCTTCACCTCGTCCGTCATCAGCGTGGCGTGAAATCCACCCATCACCACGGGCACGCCACGTCGGCGGAATTCCGATGCGATCTGGTAGGCGCGCTTGGCGGTATAGGTCTCGACCGGAATAGCGACGAGATCGGTTGGCCGGTCGTAAGCGATCGACTCCATCCGGTCGTCGTAGAACGCGATCCCGACATCCTTCGGGGTGAGCGCGGCGAGCGCGGCGATCGGCAGCGGCTCCATCTGCCACGTGCGCATGTAGTCGGCGCCGGTCCGGCGCCCCACCGCGGGATGCACCAATGTCAGGCGCATTACGCCGCCTCCCGGTAGCCGATCGGCCAGTCGCAGGTGTAATGCGTCTCGAGGTGATGCGCGTAATAGCGGTAGCCGAGATTGGCCATGATGGCGATCGGCAGCTGGGCCCGCGACGTGCCGAGCCGGCGTGCAATCGAGGCATAGGAATAGACGTCGCGCCAGGCCTTCTCGTGCCCGGCTTGCAACGCGGCCGCAGTCATGCGCTTTGGCCTGAACACCACGTGCTGCCCGTCGTAGCGTTCCCAGTTCTTGTCGAGGATGCGGCCCTCGCCGTCGAGCCGCTGGTACAACGGCGTCGCCGGGAACGGCGTGAGGATTGCGAAACGGGGGAGATCGATCGCAGCGTCGATGGCAAACTGCACGGTCTCGTCGAACGCATCGGTCGTATCGTGATCGTGACCGAATACGAAGCAGCCCTGGATACTGATGCCGAGCGCGTGCAGGTCGCGGATCAGCGTTGCATACAGCGCGGGATCGTTGAAGCGCTTGCGGCTGTCGCCCAGGCTGGCCTCGCAGATGCTTTCGAAACCGATCAACAGGCCGGCGCAGCCGCTCTTCGCCATCAATTCCATCAGCGCGCGGTCGCGGCCGATCAGGCTGGTCGAAAGCCCAAACCAGCGCACGCGCAGCGGAACCAGCGCCTCGAACAACTCGGCCGCATAGGCACGATCCGAGATCAGGTTGAGATCGATGAAGATGATGCGGCGCTTGCCGACCCGCTTGATATCCTCGACCACGTGACCGACCGGTTTCTGGAACTGGCGACGGCCCCATGCGACCGGCACGACGCAGAACTCGCAATCGTGAGCGCAGGCGCGGGTCGCCTCGAACACCGCTTGGGTCAAATAGGACCGACGGTCGAGCAGGTCCCGGCGTGGGAACGGAAGATTGGCGAGCTTGAAGTCGTGACCCTGGTCGTAGCGCGGCCGCATGCGCCCGGCGGCAAAATCGCGCAACAGCTGCGGCCAAGTCTCTTCTGCATAGCCAACGCAAACGGCATCGGCGTGGCGCTGGGCTTCCTCCGGCATCAGCGTGACATGGGGGCCGCCGAGCACAACCGTGATGCCGCGCGCACGAAAGTGTGCGGCCAATTCATAGGCGCGCGGCGCGCTGCCGGTGATCACCGTAAGTCCCACCAGATCGACCGCAAGGTCGGGTGAAATGTCGCCGGTGCCTTCGTCGTGGAGCACAAGCTCAACATTCAGTTCGTCAGGAACAAGCGCCGCCAGAGTGGTCAGAGTCAGCGGCTGATAGCGCAGCGACTTTTTGAAAATCCCGCCACGGTTTCGGTAGAGCGGTCCCTTTGGCGAAAGCAGCGCGATCTTCATATGAGCCTCGCGATCCGCACCGAATCACCCGTCTAAGTTTAGTCAGGCAAGAATGACGACCGGTAGTCCGAATTCTAGCTTTCCACTTGATTTGTCATCGCTGCATAAATCCGCGCATCGTCGATCAGGGTCGGCGGTTTGACATCGGCAAGCCGCCGGCCGGGAAAGAGCGTGGCGCGCATATACCGGTCGAACAGGCCGTCCACGTTGCGCATGACGACGGGCCCGAGTTGGCCGATGCGGCGGGCATAAGCGTATTGCGGGTTGGCGCACAGGCGTTCGTCGACAAGCGCGGCGGCCAGCGGCTGGTCAGTCACGCGCCGCGATTCGACCAGGAGTTCATAGAACGGCCTGCCGGCCGGACGCGGTGCGAGGCAAGCGGCGCCGTCGACCAGACTTAATGCCTCGCTGATGAAAGCTTCGCTGAGCTTTTCGCCGACAAGATCGCTGGTGACCTCCCGACCGACGAATTCAAGCATCGGCAACGGCCCGGCGCGGCCGCGACAGCACAGCCGATCCCCGAGATCGTAACGATAGAAGCCACCGTGATGGGTCATGACGACACGATAGCTCTCGCCGACCTGCAGTTCGTCACACCAATGCGGCGTGCCGGCCGCGTCGACGAATTCCAGGACCGCACTGGTCAGAGCCGGCACCGGCCACGACAAGCAACAGTTGGTTGTCACCGCACCCTCGGTCGCCAGCAGTCCCTTCGGTTGCAGGATGCTATGCGGCAACATCTCGGCCAGCCGCCGTGCATAGAATCGCGACGCGCCGTCGGCCCAGGCGCTCACCGTGTCGAGCCGTGGCCATAGTCGCTCGGTATCGATGGGATTTCGCGCCAGCGCCGCACCGACGCACTTCGCGCGCGCCGGATCGGCCGCAATCCCGGTCATCCCGTCGCAAATTGCTCTCGTCAGCGGCTCGGCTAGGCCCGGAATCGCATCGAGCAGACTGATCAGGAAGGTTGGACTCCAGATCGAGACAATCGTGAGATCGGCTGACGCCAGTAGATGAGCGAGCGTCGCGAACCGCCATTCATCGGCGTCGGTGAGACTGGCCACCGCGGTCGGCACGGCCAGCACGTCCATGAAGGCTGCAACGAGTTCGGCGCCGAGATAGGCGCTCTCATCAGCGAGCCCGACCGGTATCCCGCCAATGCGACGCGGCCGCCGCGCCATGGGACTGATCGCCACATAGGCCCTGCCGGCGAACGCGCCCGGACGGCGCTCCGCCAATGTTGAGAGCCATGGCAGAACCGCTGCGCCAAACGCGCGCAGGCTCGACGCGGTGTAGGGAACGAGCTTCCGGCAGGATCTGCTCCCACCGGTCTCTTCGAATGCGATCACCGGCTCGCAGGTGAGGACCGAGGCCTCGCCCGCAGCGACGCGGTCGAGCCACGGCGCGAATTCCTCATAGCCGCGTATCGGCACGCGCGCGCGGAATTCTTCCAGCGAGCCGATGGTTGCAAAGCGGTGCGCGCGCCCGAAATCGCTGTCGGCGTTCGCTTCGAGAATTCGCCGCAGCAGCGCCCCTTGCGAGGCGCGCGGTGTAGCGCAAGCCAATTCGAAAACGTCGCGTTCGCTACGCGCCGCGGCGAGAATCTGGCCCCATCCGTTCAATTGGCTTCGCCTTGGTCGAACACGCGGCGGGCCAACGGACGCAGGTTGCCGGAGCAGAGTTCCGTCAGGCATACGAGCTCGTCACCGTGGTCGTAACCCGGGTTGTTGCGCAGGAAGAACGCCACATCGGGGCGCGATGCCTCGTCCGGCTCGACGGCGGCCCATATCGGCTTCAGGTGACCGCGCGATTGCTGGAAAGACACGACGCCGCGTTCGGCGTCGTAAGCATCTTTGAACCGCCGACGCGCAAGCCCCGCCATGATGGATTGCGCCCAACAAGGCGTCGGCGTCTTCCAGTTTGGGTAGAAATCGACAGAAAACGCGGAGAGGTACCGATAGGTGCGGTGGCCTTTGACGATCAGAAACCAATAGAGTGGACAGTCGGGGACCTGCGCCTTAACCGCACCGGCGAATCGAAGCCAGGTGAATGCCAGGGCCTGTGTTCCCCAATAAGCCCGATCGATAATTGTGTCGCCCGAATAGATGGCGCGCAAAGGGCAACCTTCGATCTCTACGTTGAGAATAGCCAACGTCGAGAATCCGACAACGGCACCAGTCTCGTCGTGCAGCACAACAACAAAATCCTTGTCGCTCAGGTCAGAATCGAACAGCGACCGCGACGTCGCGTCATAATAGACACCAAAGAGATCATACATCTCGCTTATGGAACGGCTCTCGAGCGCCGACAGTCGTTTGATATAGGCCTGGGGCCGGCGTTTTGTGGCATGTCGAGGTTCGGAAATCTGATTGTGGGCAAGTTCGATCGGGATGTTCACCTTGTGCACTCCCGGGAAAATTTGATTCCTACCGAGTAGCGTTATGCCGAACGGCTGCGCTTTCAAGAGCATCGGCGGGCAGAGATGTGAATGGTGGGGATAAGCTGGTCAGGCACGCAGGAATCGCGGGTTGGGAGCACCCTCGTGACGGCGTCCTTTATTTGAGCGCGATGCGGCTGAAGTATCAAAACAGGAATGCAAGAAAAAGGCACTGCGATTTAGTGTTGGTTTTGCTGGGTTAAATCACGTCATACCAGGCCGAAGGGCGGCTCGCCGCTGCGCGTTTTTAGGGAAAAAGATTCGTACGCCCCTCCACGAATCGTCATGGCCGGGCTTGACCCGGCCATCCACGTCTTTTGTTTACTGCCATGCCCATGCCGAAACGCATTCTCATTCTCGGGCCGAGCGGCGCCGGCAAGTCGACGCTGGCGCGGCGCATCGGCGCGCGGCTTGGCCTGCCGGTCGTACATCTGGACATCTTCAACTGGAACCCCGGCTGGGCGCAGACCGAGGTCGGGCTATTTCGTCAGCGTGTCGCGGAAGCGGCGGCCGGCGATGCGTGGGTGATTGACGGCAATTATTTGGCTCATCTCGATCTTCGCCTGCCCAGGGCTGAAGCCGTCATCTGGCTCGACCTGCCGCGCTACATTTATTTTCCCCGTGCGGTGTGGCGTTCGATCCGCAACTATGGGCGCGACCGGGATGATGTTGGTCCCGGCTGCCCCGAGCCGGGCGATCCGTGGTTCCTCACCGATTGGGTGTGGAACTACCCAACGCGCGACCGCGCCCAGCACGCGCAATTGATGGCCGATCTGCCCGCGACAGTCCGCGGCGTCATCTTGAAGTCGCCGCGTGAGGTGGCGCGATTCGAGGACGGGCTGCCTCACTCGCTTCACGGCCCGTAGCCCCACCGCCGCTATTGCCGTTACAATCATCGCCACCCGGCAAGTCCGAGCCAAACGAAAGTCCCGCCGCATCGAGGGTCCCGCCATGAAGCCGCACCGCCGTCGCATTCTGCAACTGGCAGCGGCCGCTGCCGCCGCCCCGATCCTGCCGCGCATCGCGTCGGCGCTGGATTATCCCAATCGGCCGGTGCGCCTCATCGTCGGCTACACGGCGGGCAGCGCGCCCGACATCGCCGCGCGCCTGATCGGGCAAGCGCTGTCGGACCGTCTCGGCCAACAATTCATCACCGAGAACAAGCCCGGCGCCGGCACCAATCTGTCGACCGAGGCCGTGGTCCGCGCCGCGCCGGACGGCTACACGCTGCTCGTGGTGGCGACGCCGAACACGCTCAGCGGATTGCTGCACGACAATCTTAGCTTCGACTTCGTCCGCGATATCGCGCCGGTCGGCTATATCGGCGCGACGCCGTTCGTCATGGTGGTGGCGCCGTCGTTCCCGGCGCAGACCGTCGCCGAGTTCATCGCTTATGCCAAGGCCAATCCGGGCAAGGTCAACATGGCCTCGAACGGCACCGGCAACCTCACCCATATTTCCGGCGAGCTGTTCAAGATGATGGCCGGCGTCGACCTGTTCCATGTGCCGTACCACGGCGAACTGGAGGCGCAGGCCGATCTGCTCGCCGGCCGCGCCCAGGTCATCTTCAATCCGATCATCTCGTGCCTGGGCCAGATCAAGGCCGGCAAGCTCCGCGCGCTCGCGGTGACGACACCGAAGCGCGTCGATCTCTTGCCCGACGTGCCGACCGTGAGCGAAACCGTGCCGGGCTACGAGGTCACCGGCGGCCTTGGCATCGGCGCGCCGCGCGATACGCCGGCCGAGATCATCGACAAGCTCAATGACGCGATCAAAGCCGGGCTGAACGACGATGCGGTGAAAAGCCGTCTCGTCGAGCTCGGCAACATCCCGATGGCGATGAGCCCCGCCGAATATCGCAAGCTGATCGCCGACGAGAACGCCAAGTGGAGCAAGGTGATCAAGTTCGCCGGCATCAAGCTCGGCTAGCGAGTAGCCCGCATGAGCGAAGCGACATGCGGGACAACGGTCCGATAGGAGGGCCCCGGATATCGCTTCGCTCATCCGGGCTACGTTTGGTGTTCACCCCTTGCCATAAAACACCGGCACCGGCACGCCCTGCGTGATCGCCTCGATGCGCGCGTCCTCGTCTTTCTTTTTCTTCTCGCACAGCTCCAGCACCCGCAAAATATCGGCGCGCGGGATGAAGCAGACGCCGGTGTCGTCGGCGACGACGAGGTCGCCGGGATTGACCCGCACCTCGCCCATCTGGATCTCGCCGTTGATCTCGACGGTTTCGAGCCGCCATTTGCCAGTGGCCGGCGTGATCTCGCTGGCCCAGACCGGATAGCCGATCGAACGCGAATGCCGCACGTCGCGAACGCCGCCCATGACGATGGCGCCGCGCTCGCCCTGGCGCTGGCCGGTGTAGGACGAGATGCCACCCATATTGGACATGCCGGCGACACCCGCGATCACCAGCACGTCGCCGTCTTCGGCCAGATTGTGCGCCTCGAACTCGGCCATGCGGTTGACATGGGTTTTTGCGTCGAGCGGATCGGAGCGCTGGCGGATATTGCGCACGGTGAGCGCCGGGCCGACGATCAACTTGCCGGGCAAGGTCGGCTTGAGCACCGTCGCGCCGATCACGCCTTCAGGCACGCCGAGCTCGTCCATCACGTCGGAGATCAGGCTGGTGCACTCGCCAAGCGCGAGAAACCGCTCCACCGCGCCCGCGGGCGGCTTCGGCGTCGATTGCATCCGGATGCGCTCGGCCGCGATCCGGCCGGTGAGTTTCTTGTCGGGCATGGTGTTTCCTTTGAATTGCTGTAGCCCGGATTGAGCGTAGCGAAATCCGGGAGAGAATGCCGGGCCGAAATGCCCTTCCCGGGTTTCGCAGCCGCTCAACCCGGGCTACGATGCGACACCATGGGTGCGATCATGATGAAGCTCGGCTTGTTCGTCGAAGGCACCGGCCACCACGTCGCCGCCTGGCGCGATCCCGATGTCGATCCGCATGGCCGGCAGACGCTCAAACATTATGTCGACATCGCGCGGCTGGCCGAACGCGGCAAGTTCGATCTGTTGTTCATGGCCGACACCAACGCCACTTTCGGCCCCGACGACGTCGAGACCTGGACGCGCACCACCCAGGCGTCGCGGCTCGAGCCGATTACGCTCCTGGGCGCGCTGGCCGCAGTTACCGAGCGCATTGGGCTCGTGGCCACGGCAACCACGACCTATTTCGAGCCGTTCCATGTGGCGCGGTTCTTTGCTTCGCTCGACCAGATCAGCGGCGGACGCGCCGGGTGGAACCTGGTGACGTCGCTCGCCGTGGCGGAAGCTTATAATTTTGGACGTGAGAGCCACCCGCATCACGGCGACCGCTACGCCCGCGCCCGCGAGTTCGCCAAAGTGGTGCTCGGGCTATGGGACAGTTTTGAAGACGGCGCCGTCATCGCCGACAAGGACAGCGGCATCTATTTCGATGCGGCAAAGCTGCATTTCCTCAATCACAAGGGCAAGCACTTCGCGGTGCGCGGGCCGCTGACCGTGCATCGCTCGCCGCAGGGCCATCCGGTGATCGTGCAGGCCGGCCAGTCCGACGACGGCCGCGATCTGGCCGGTGAAACCGCGGAGATCACATTTACGGTGCAGCAGGATTTCGAGGCCGGCCGGGCGTTCTACGCCGACATCAAGCGCCGCGCCGCGGCCTACGGCCGGCACCCGGATTCGATCAAGGTGATGCCCGGCGTGATGACGGTGATCGGCCACACGCGCGCCGAGGCGCAGGACAAATACGAGCGGCTGCAGGCGCTGTTGTCGCCCGAATTGGCGATCAAGGATTTGTCGTCGCATTTCGGTTTCGATATGTCGAAACTTCCGCTCGACGGCCCGGTGCCCGATCCTGCCCCCGACGTCGAGCAGAAAGGCCGCGTCAAGGTCATGGTCGAATTGGCGCGGCGCGAGAACCTGACCATCCGTCAGCTCTATAAGCGCGTCTACGGCCAGCGCGGCCACCGCGTCGTCATCGGCACCGCGGCCGAAGTCGCCGACGCGCTCGAACAATGGTTCCGCGGCGGCGCGGCGGATGGTTTCAACATTTTGCCGCTGACGTTTCCGCGCGGACTCGAGGACATCGTCGATCTGCTCATTCCAGAGCTGCAGCACCGCGGCCTGTTCCGTCGCGAATACGAAGGCAAGACCTTGCGCGAAAATCTCGGGCTGCCGTTCCCGCATAATCGCTGGGCGCTCGAGCGGGAGCAGAAGAGCGCGGGGTGAGCTTGTCCGTAGCCCGCATGAGCGTTAGCGACATGCGGGGTGACGGCGGAGAGGCAGACCCCGGATATCGCTTCGCTCATCCGGGCTACGATGCCGCGACCTTCTCGTTCGTCCCCGACTCCGGCATCAGCGCCGCGGCCTTCAGCCCGGCCTGCACCTTGGGCACGGTGACTTTCACGTCGGTGATTGGCAGGCCGTGGGTCGGGCCGATGATCTTGACGTCGAGGCGCGCGATCAAATGATCGAGGCGATCGCAATAGACGTTCATGTCGGCGAATTTGGTCCAGAACAGCGCCAGGTCGGCGAAAGTCGACGACACGTCGGGCAGGTCGAGCGACACCGCTTCCTCGGCAATGAGACCGCAATGGCCGTCCTCGTGGTAGTGGCTGTAGGCAAAGCCGTCGCCGGGAAACAGCACGCGCTCCTTGGTGTCAAAGCCCCACCAGGTGGTACGCAGGTCGCGGATCACCGGCTCCACTGCCATCAGGCTCCTGCCGCCGAGCTCGATCGCGTCGCCCTCCTGCATCGAACGCATGCGGTGTTCGTATTGCGGGAACGCCAGGTGATAGTCGCTGACGTCGCCGACCAACAGCGCGTCGGGAAAGTTTTTCAGGATGCGGCCGAGGCCGCCGCAATGCGGAGTCTCCTGGTGGGTGACGAACAGATATTTGAGTGGCGCCACGCCGCGGGCGAACAGCGCGTTCATGTGCCGCTCGATGACCGGAAAATCCTTCGGGTGGCCGGTCTCGACCAGGATCGAGGCCTCGGTGCCGGCGACCAGGTAGGCGGCGTTATAGCCGTGATAGCTCTTGCCCTTGTGGCGCTGCGCCAGGCAGTCGCCGATCCAGAACACCCCGGGCGCGATCTCGCGCGGCATGCGCTGCGCCACCGGCGTGTCGAGCATGCTTTTGAGCTGCGGCTTGTCCAGCATGGTCAGCGCTCCTCGTCGCGGGTGACGTAGCGCGACACCGCCACGCTCTTGTCGCAGGCTTTCAAAAATTCATCGAGCATCGCGTAGTGCCGCGCCACCACGTTGCGGCCGCGCAGGATGCAGCCGTAGCCCGGCGCGATGCATTCGATGTCGTATTTATCGAACACGTTGCCGATGCCGCGGCGGATGGTGTCGGTCGGCGCGCCTTCCAGCCACCAGTAGCGCGTGTTGAGCATGAACGAGCGCACATCGCGCAACGATGTCGGATCGTTGTCGGCTTCGGTGACGATCCACGGCCCGGTCGCAGTGTCGCGCCAGACGTGGGTGAACATGTCGGACGAGAACAAGGTCCGGGTGGCCCGATCGTAGAGCCAGCGCGTGGCGATCAGGCGGATCGGCGCCTGCATGACGTCGATGGCACGGCCTTCTTTGCCGAGTTCGATGGTGTCGGCGCGGGTCACCGCGGTGACCTTCATGGATTTGAGGATATCGCGGCCTTCCGCCTTGGCGCCGAAATCGAACCACAGCGCGGCGTCGATATTGGAGGTGTAGCAGGTCTCGACGTTGAAATGGCCGGCAAAGCTCTCGACGTTGTTGATCGACATGAATTCGTTAAGCCGCAGCGGGAACATCGACAGCGGCAGGCCGGGCGCGATCAGCGCCTCGATCTGCCCGCGGATCACCGGCTCGTCCTTGCCGAAGCCGGTGTCGATCAGCATGGCGGCGTCGGGCTGGATCAGCAGATAGCTGTTCGCCACCGCAAAGCCGCGCGCGCTCGCCGGATAGGAGCTGACCCGGCCGTCGAGCGCGAAGGGATTTTGCAGCGCGTAGAGGCGGTCGTCGGCAAGCGAGGCGATGCCGCCGGCAAAGGCTTGAGATTGGCGCGTTTGCTCGGGCGCGTATTGGGTCGCTATGGACATGATCATGAGACCTTATAAAGCAGGCGCCGCCACATCAAGGGACGTCCGAACAATAGATTCCGCTGAGCGGCTGGCGGCCTTTTTTAGAGAAGACAGCCACGATTACCGTCACGCATTCTCATAAAGCGCCGCCGCCCGCACATCGTCCTCGATCATCCGCCAGATGCGATCGACCAGGGCGACGAATTCCGGCGTGCGCTTGATGTCCAATTGGCGCGGCCGCGGCAGCAGTATCTTGATCTCGGCCTGCAAACGGCCCGGGCGCCGCGCGAACACCAGCACGCGGTCGGACAAAAACACCGCCTCGTCGATCTGGTGGGTGACGAACAGCACGGTCTTTTGGCCGCGCTCCCAGATGCGCAGCAATTCAGCCTGCATGATCTCACGGGTCTGGGCGTCGAGTGCGGCGAACGGCTCGTCCATGAGCAAGATCTCCGGATCGATGGCGAGCGCGCGGGCGAGATTGACCCGTTGCCGCATGCCGCCGGAGAGTTGCCGCGGATGATAGTGCTCAAAACCTTCCAGCCCGACGAGCTTCAAGAGCTCCATGGTGCGGTTGCGGTCGGCCGGACCGATCGAGCCGGCCACTTCGCGGCCGATGATGGCGTTGGCGAGCACCGTGCGCCACGGCAGCAGGCTGTCGTTCTGGAACACGAAGCCGCGGTCGCTGCCGGGCTCGCGCACGGCGCGGCCGTCGAGCAGCACCTCACCCGCGCTGGCATGTTCGAGGCCGGCGACGATGCGCAAGAACGTGGTCTTGCCGCAGCCGCTCGGCCCGACCACGGAGATGAACTCGCCGCGCTCGACGTCAAGATTGATGCCGCGCAGCGCTTCGAGATCGCCGAACGATTTCGACAAGCGGGTGACGGCGAGTTTCGCGGTCATGTCCAGGTCCTTGTCCAGGTCCTTGCCTAGTCCTTGGTCCACGGCACCAGCCGCTTTTCCAGCCAGCCGAAGCCCGCGGTCATGACGATGCCGGCGACCGCCAGCACCACGACGCCGGCGAACAGTTCCGGCATGTTGAAAGCGTCGGCCGACTGGCTGATCAGCCGGCCCAGCCCGGCGCGCGAGCCGAACAATTCCGCCACCACGACGCCGATCAGGCCGCGGCCGATGCCGAGCTTCAGCCCGGCAAGGATGAACGGCACCGCCGACGGCAGCGACACCTTGAAGAAGATCTGCTGACGTGTGGCGCCGAACGAGCGCAGCATCTCGATCAGCCGCTCGCTGGTGGTGCGCAATCCGGCCTCGGTATTAATCGCCACCGGAAACAGCACCAGCGAGATCACCACGATCACTTTCGACCAGATGCCGATACCGAACCACAGTATGAACAGCGGCGCCAACGCGATGGTCGGCGTCGCGTAGAGCCCCGACACCCACGGCTGCAGCGCCCGTTTCATCGTCGCGCTCGACGCCATGGCAAGCCCGAGCGCGATGCCGATAGTGCTGGCGATGACATAGCCGAGCGCGAATTCGGCGGCGCTGACGCCGACGTGGTGCCACAGTTGCCCGGTGACCGCGAGATTGTAGATGGCGACGGCGATCTGCGACGGCGCGGCAAGAAACAGCGCATTGTCGACAAGGAAGCGGCTGATCAGCTCCCACAACAGGAGTCCGCCGGCGACCGACAGGATTCCCGCAAAATATCTGGGGTGCAGCGCGCCGCCGCGCCGAGGCGCCGCGGCTGGCTGCGCCGGCTGGGATTCCGGCGGGCTCACCGTCTTGACGCCTTCGCTCGTTACGCTCATGGCGATCAGTTATGCGTTAATCGGAAATCTGCGTCACGCCAGGCAGCACCAGACGATCGGCCGTGAAGCCTGAAGGCAGATCGCCAAGGTCGCGCAAGGCATCGATCACATTGCCGACTTTTCGCTTGGACACCTTGCCGGTCGGCTCGAACAGGTTCTTGTCGTGGAGGAAGCTGTAAGCCTTTTCCACATCGTCCTGACCGATCTTGCTTACGTCCATCTGCAACTTGACCGCGGCGTCGTGGTTGGCCGGGTCGTCGAACCAGGCGACGCCCTTGTTGTAGCAATCCAGAAAGCGCTTGAGCACGTCGCCATTCGCCGCAGCCCAATCGCGGTTCACCGCCATGCCGGCGAACGGCATGTCGGGCAGATAGTCGAAGGTGAAGCCGAGATTGGTGTAGCCCGCTGTCTCGGCGTAAAAATTGAACGGCACGGTGAGCAGCGCGGCGTCGACCGCGCCGGATTTCAGCGCCGAGAACCGCGCGCTGGTGGCGCCGGCGAACACGTAGTCGTAGTCGCCGGTTTTCAGCCCGTGCGGCTCGAGCATGCGCTCGGTGAAGATGCGGGTGATGTCTTTGGCGCCGCCGATGATGATGGTCTTGCCTTTCAAGTCCTCGATCCTCTTGATCTCGGGCTTGGCCAAGAGCGCATAAGGCGGCGACTGGATGACGATGCGCACCAAGGCGACCGGCGCGCCCTTGTCGATGGCGCGGATCGGATCGACCATGCCGGCGCTCGGCGCCACCGCATAGGAGCCGGCGGCGAGCTGCTGGATCACCGACGCATTCGACTGCGCGAACACCAGGTCGATCTTGATATTGGCGGCGTCGAAATAACCGTTCTTGGCGGCGATATGGAGTGGCCACAGATTGGCCGAGGTGGCGTCGACCGAGCCCACCGCAACGATGTCGGCGGCGCCTGCGCGTAGCGGCGACAGCGCGATAGCCGCGGCTATGATTACTCCCTTCAACACCGGCTTCCACATAACCGCGCGTCTCAATCCGTCATCTGCGTCACGCCCGGCAAAATGAGCTTGTCGACGTCCAGCGCGCCGGGCAGATCGCCAAGGCTCTCCATCGCCCTGGCGAGCGCACTGAGTTTTGCTCGCGAAACCTTGCCGGTCGGCTCGAAGAAATGGCCGTCGTGGAAGAACTTGTAGGCCTTGTAGACGTCGTCTTCGTTCAAGCTCGAGGCGGATTTCAGGATGCGCAGCGCGCCCGGGCGATTTTGCTCATCGTCGAACCAGGCGATGCTCTTGCTCTTTATCCGCTGCAATGTCTCCAGCGTCGCCTTGTTGGCGTTGGCCCACGCCGTATTGACCGCGGTTCCGGAAAACGGCAGGTCCTTTACATAATCCACCGTCAGGCCAAGGCTGTTGAATCCCCTCGCCTCCGCCTGAAAATTGAACGGCGGCAACAGAATCGCGGCATCGACCGCGCCGGCGAGCAGCGCCGAGGCGCGCGCCGTCGTGGCGCCGGCGAACACCATGTCGAAGTCGCCCGGGAAGACGCCGCTCGGCGCCAACATGCGCTCGACATAAATGCGGGTGATGTCCTTCGGCCCGCCCAGCGATATCACCTTGCCCTTGAGCTCCTTCATGTTGGTGATGTTCGGCTTGGCGACGAGGTCGTAGGGCGGCGCCTGGACATCGATCCGCACCACCGCGATCGGCGCGCCCATGCCGACCGCGCGCAACGGATCGGCAAGCCCGGTCTGCGTGGCGATGCCGAGCGAGCCGGCCGCGAGTTGCTGCACCAGCGCCGCGCTCGACTGCACGTAGACGAGATCGACCTGCAAGCCCTCGGCGGCAAAGAAGCCCTGATCCAAGGCGATGAGTTCAGGCCACAGGTTTGCCGAAGCCTGGCCGACGGTTCCGAGCGTCACCGGCTCCGCCGCGCGCACAGCCGGCGCGGCAAGGCACGTGAGCACGACGCACGCGAGCGTGGCGGCAGATAACGCCGCACGACGCAACTTCGCCCGACACCTCATGGTCGCCTCCGTTCAGGCCTTCTTCCAATCAGGCCTTGCCGGCCTGCGCGCGGTAATGGCGTGCAATCTCCGTGCCGGTCGTCTTCCACACCCGGCCGTGCTCGCCGATATAGCGCAGCGCGGCGTCGAAGGCGTCGATGCGATGCGGCACGCCGGTGAGATAGGGATGGATCGCAATCGCCATGACGCGGCCCGATTGCGCGCCCTCGCGATAGAGCACGTCGAACTGCCGGCAGATCATGTCGCGGAACTGGTCGGCCGTGCGGTTGAATTTCTCGAAGGCCGGCTTGTCGTTGATCTCGTGGCTATAGGGCACGCTGACCAGCGTCTTCCCGCCGTCGAGCGACATGATGTAGGGCTGATCGTCGTTGGTCCAGTCGCAGACGTAATCGCAAGCCTCGGCGGCGAGGTGATCGAGCGTGTCCCAGGTCTCCTGCAGGCCGGAGCCGAGCCAGCCGCGCGGCCGCGCGCCGGTCGCTTGTTCGATGGTGGCGAGCGCATTCTTGATGATGCGCGGCTCTTCCCCCGGCGCCGCCGCATTGAGGCGGCGGGTATTGCTTTCGCAATGACCCATCCATTCCCAGCGCCGTTTGTTGCCTTCCTCGATGATCGCGGGATGCTCGGCGCAAAGCTCGCTGTTGAGCGCGACGGTGGCGCGGATGTCGTGGCGGTCGAGCACCTCCATCAGGCGGAACACGCCGACCCTGTTGCCGTAGTCGCGCGACGACCAGGTCGGAACGTCGGGCACCGGCACGCCGGTGCCGCCGGATCCGGGCGGTACTTTTTCGTCCAGCGCGAAAAACTCGATGTTCGGTATCACCCACAGCGCGACATGGGCGCCGTTCGGCCATTGCAGCGGCGGGCGATGGATGATCGGCGAATAGGGAAACGGACCGTAGCGCGACGGCTGCATCGTTCAGCTCGCCTTCTTCACGGCGGGGCTTTTGGCAGCGAGCTGGGCGATGACCTCGTCGACATGCATCACGTCGGCGTATTTGTGGTGCAGGTCGAACAGGTTGACCTTGTGCGACAGCGCGCTACGGTCGAAGCAGCACTCCTCCGCCAACACGACGTGATAGCCGTGCGAATAGGCATCGACCGCGCTCGCCCGCACGCAGCCCGATGTGCTCTCGCCGCAGACGATCAAGGTCTGGACGCCGAGCTGGGTGAGATGCGCGGTGAGCGGCGTGCCGTAGAACGCGCTGGCGCGCTGCTTGGTGATGACCACGTCGCCCGGCTGCGGCTTGAATTCCGGCCGGATGACGAAGTCGGACGGATCGACCGACGAATTCTTCCGCTTGGTGGCGCCGACGAATTCGGGACGGCTTTCGCTGCGCGTGTCGCCGGTCGAATAGAAGATCGGCAGGCCGGCCGCGCGCGCTGCCGCGAACAGGCGCTTGGTCGGCTCGATCGCCTCATAGGCGTAATGACCGCAGGCGCTGGGGAAGGTCTTGGCGAGCTCCGCCGGCGGCTTCGCGCCGCCGCGATAGACCAGCTCATAAAGATCGATGGCCAGGAGCGCCGGCGCCGGTCCGACGAAGGTCTTGCGCCGATAATGGGAATAGATATCGAGAATGTCCGCCGGGACGATGTCCTTCCAGCAATGGTCCTCGAAATCGTCGCTCATATGCTGATTTCCCATCCGCGTCCCGCCGGATTGCCCAAGCTACGTTGCCCAAGTTCCGGCTGCCCAATCGGGCGGCATTAACACCGAGGTTATTGGAGAATTCCCGGCGTGGCCAGTTCTCCCATCACGCAATTTTGCAATTCGCATTCGAATTGGAACAGGGTAGAATTACCCTGAAGGGTGGGCGCCTGAACTGCAACCGATCCCATATGGGGATGCGCACCATTCAATTCGGGAGGACAGTATGATTGCCCTTTCCATCAACGGAAAGTCTTACAGCGTCGACGTTGAATCCGACACGCCACTGCTCTGGGTCATCCGCGACACGGTCGGCTTGACCGGCACCAAATATGGTTGCGGCATCGCCCAATGCGGCGCCTGCACCGTGCACATCAACGGTGTCGCCACGCGCTCGTGCCAGGTCCCGGTCGGATCGGTCGGCCCCAAGCAGATCACCACCATCGAGGCGCTGGCGCAGGACGGCAAGCTGCATCCGGTGCAGCAAGCCTGGCTCGACCTCGACGTGCCGCAATGCGGCTATTGCCAGAGCGGCATGATGATGGCGGCAGTCTCGCTGCTCAAGCAGAACCCGAAGCCGACCGACGACGACATCGACGCGGCGATGACCAATATCTGCCGTTGCGGAACCTACCAGCGCATTCGCGCCGCGATCCACGCGGCCGCGGGCGCGGCTTAAGGGGGAACGCAGCCATGACATATATGTCCAAATTCAATCGCCGTTCCTTCATCGTCGGTTCGTCCGCGGCCGGCGCAGGCCTCGCGCTCGGCTTCAACCTGCCGCTCGGCGCCGACGTGGCGCGCGCCGCAGACATCCCGCCCGAAGTCGATGCCTGGGTGGTGATCAAGCCCGACGACACCATCGTCATCCGCATCGCGCGCTCGGAAATGGGCCAGGGCACGCTGACCGGCCTGGCGCAACTCGTAGCCGAGGAGCTCAACGCCGACTGGTCGAAAGTCACGACCGAATTCCCGACCCCCGGGCAAAACGTGGCGCGCAAGCGCGTGTGGGGCGATTTCTCCACCGGCGGCAGCCGCGGCATTCGCGAGTCGAACGAATACGTCCGCAAGGGCGGCGCTATGGCGCGGATGATGCTCCTTCAGGCCGCGGCCAATGCCTGGAACGTCCCGGTTGCCGAGTGCAGCGCCGCCAACAGCGTGATCACCCACAAGGCGTCGAACCGCACGGTGACCTACGGCAAGGTGGCGGAAGCCGCCGGCAAGCTCGATCAGCCCAAAGACGTGCCGCTGAAAGATCCGAAGGACTGGACGATCGCCGGCAAGCCGCTCAAGCGGCTCGACACGCCGGACAAGATCGTCGGCAAGACCGTGTTCGGCATCGATATCCGTCAGCCGAACATGCTCTACGCCGCGATCAGCGCCTGCCCGGTGTTCGGCGGTAAGCTGCAAAGCATCGACGAGGCGAAAGTCGCCGACATGCCCGGCGTCAAGAAAGTCGTGCGCGTCGGCGATAACGCGGTCGCCGTGGTGGCCGATTCCTGGTGGCGCGCCAAGAAGGCGCTCGACGCGCTTCCCATCAACTGGGACAACGGCGACAACGCCAAGGTCTCCAGCGCCACCATCGCCGACTTCCTCAAGGAAGGCCTCTCCGCCGAACAAGCTTTCGTCGGCAACCAGTCAGGCGACGTGAAGGCCGCACTGGCCGGCGCCGCGAAAGTCGTCGAGGCGACGTACTCCTATCCGTACCAGAACCACGCGCCGATGGAGCCGATGAACGCCACCGCGCTCTACACGGCCGATCGCTGCGAAGTGTGGTGCTCGACGCAAAACGGCGAAGCGGCATTGGCGGCGACCGCGGAGGCCTCCGGCCTGCCGGTCGCGCAATGCGACGTGCACAAGACCTTGCTCGGCGGCGGTTTTGGCCGGCGCGGCCAGACCGACTATGTCCGTCAGGCCGTCGCGGTCGCCAAGGAGATGCCGGGCACGCCGGTGAAGCTGTTGTGGTCGCGTGAAGAAGACATGACCCATTGCTTCTATCACCCGATCACCCAGTGCAAGATGACGGCGGGCTTCGACGCCAACAAGAACCTGATCGCGCTGCATATGCGCATTTCGGGTCAGTCGATCCTCGCCACCGTGTTCCCGGCGCGGATGGACAAGGACGGCAGGGACCCGGTCGTCTTCCAGGGCCTCAACCCTGGCGGCCCGGAAGGCGCGTTCGGCTACAACGTGCCGAATATCCTGATCGACCACGCCATGCGCAATCCTTCGGTGCCGGCCGGCTTCTGGCGCGGCGTCAACACCAACCACAACGCGATCTATGTCGAGACCTTCATGGACCAACTGGCCCATGAAGTCGGCGAAGATCCACTGGCCTTCCGCCTCAAGTACCTCAAGCCCAAGAACGCCGCGGTGCTCAAGGCGGTGGCGGACAAAGCAGGCTACGGCACGCCGGCGCCGAAAGGCGTCTATCGCGGGCTGTCCCAGATCATGGGCTTCGGCAGCTATGTGGCGGCCTGCGCCGAAGTCTCGGTCACCGACGGCCAGGTCAAGATCCACCGCATTGTCGGCGCGACCAATTCCGGCCACGCCGTCAATCCAGAGCAGATCGCGCGGCAGGTGGAAGGCTCGTTCGTCTACGGGCTATCGGCGATGCTTTACGGCGAATGCACCGTGCGCGGCGGCCACATCGAGCAGAAAAACTTCGATACGTATCAGGTGATGCGCATCGACGAGATGCCGAAGGTCGAGGCCATCGTCATGCCGGACGGCGAGTTCTGGGGCGGCGTCGGCGAGCCGACCATCGCGGTTGCCGCGCCCGCCGTGCTCAACGCCATCGCGGCGGCGACCGGCAAGCGCATCCGCAACTTCCCGCTCAAGAACAACGACCTCAGGTCCGCTTAAGGCGGGCCCCCAGCGGCGGGCGTAAAAACCCGCCGCGTCTTTTTGTGATGGCGAGACAACGCGCGGCCAGAACCCGTCGGCAAATCCTGCGCGGTGCGGCAAGCGCCGCGGCTGCCGCAGGATTGTGGCCGCGAGCGCTGCGCGCACAAGCCGCGCCGCGCGTCGTCATCGTCGGCGGCGGCTTTGCCGGCGCGGCTTGCGCCCGCGCACTGCGCTCAGCCGACGCCAAGCTGGCAATCACGCTGGTCGAGGCCCGGCCTACCTATACGGCGCCACCTTTGAGCAACGGCGTACTCGGCGGCGTCCGCGAACTGTCGCAGCAGCAGTTCAGCTACGACAAGATCGCTGCCGCCGGCATCAAGGTCGTCATCGCCACCGCAACCGCCGTCGACGCGCAGGCGCGCAACGTTACGCTGTCGGGCGGCGAGACGCTGCCTTACGACCGCCTCGTGCTCGCGCCAGGCATCGAGCTGAAGTTCGACGCGCTGCCCGGCTACAGCGAAGCCACCGCGGCGCAAGCGCCGCACGCCTGGACCACGGACGCCAAGCAATTCGAATTGCTGCGCCAGCAGATCACCACCATGGCGGACGGCGGCACGGTGGCGATCGTCGCGCCGGCCAATCCGTCGCGCTGCCCACCCGGCCCTTACGAGCGCGCCAGCATGATCGCGCATTATCTGAAGGCCAATAAGCCGAAAGCCAAGATCGTCATCCTCGACGCCAAGGACAATTTCACCATGCAGCCATTGTTTCTCGATGCATGGCAGAAGCTTTATCCCGACATGATCGCGTGGAAGTCGCTGTCGAACGGCGGCAATGTCGCCTCGATCGACGTGGCGAAGAAATCGATCGAGACCGATTTCGATACTTACGAATATGCCGTCGCCAACGTGATCCCGTCGCAGAAGGCCGGAAAGATCGCAGGCCTTGCCGGCGTCGTCGACCGCACCGGCTGGTGCCCGGTCGACGCGGTGACGTTCGAATCGCTGACAGCCAAGAACATCCACATCATCGGCGACTCGGCCTTCGCCGGCTCGATGCCGAAGTCGGCCTTCGCCGGCCTCACCGAAGGCAAGCTCTGCGCCGCCGCGATCGTGCGCCTCTTCGCCGGCGCCGCGCCGGAGGCCGCGCCGATGTCGAGCAATTGCTACAGCGTCGTCGCGCCCGGCTACGCCATTTCGATCACCGGCGAATTCCGCCCGGTCAACGGCGAGTACACCGAAACCGACAACTCGATCCACTCCAGCCCCGTCGACGCGCCGCCCGCGCTGCGCGCCGAGGAAGCCAAGAACGCCGATGCCTGGTTTCGCACCGCGACCACAGAGATTTTCGGCTAGCGCCGCCATGGCCGCGCTCGCGCTGCTCGCCGCGTCTGCCGCGCCGGGCCGTGCGGAGCTTGTTCCTTACAAAATCGTCGGCGATGCCATCCCGGTATCGCTGACCGGCAGCCAAGGCGACGCTGCGCGCGGCCATACGATCGTGGCCAATCACAATACGGGGCTTTGCCTGCTGTGCCACTCCGGACCGTTCCCCGACGACAAATTCCAGGGCACCATGGCGCCCGATCTCGCCGGCGCCGCCGCGCGATGGAGCGAGGGGCAATTGCGGCTACGCATCGTCGATGCCAGCAAGTTCAATCCGCAAACCATCATGCCACCGTTCTATCGCGTCGATCATCTGACCCGGGTGCCGCCGGCGTTTCGCGACAAGCCGGTGCTCACGGCGGTGGAAGTCGAGGACGTGGTTGCCTATCTGATGACTTTGAAGTGAAGCTCGAGATGGACCGGGACCGCTCACGCCGCCAAATCCTGCAAGCCGCCGCGCTGGCCGCCGGCGGCGCGCTGTTGCGGCTTTCGATTCGGCCCGCCGCCGCCACGCCCGAAATGATGAAGGACGCGGTGCGCGCCGTCATCGGCGAAGCGCCGGTCAAGAAGGGCAAGGTCAAGCTCGACCTGCCGCCGCTTGTCGAGAATGGCAATTCGGTGCCCTGCACGGTTTCGGTCGAGAGCCCGATGACGGCGGCCGATCACGTCAAGGCAATCCACATCTTCAATGAAAAGAATCCGCAGCCGAACGTGATCGGCGTCAAGCTCGGACCCCGCGCCGGACGCGCCGGTTTTTCCACCCGCATCCGGCTGGCCGACTCGCAGACCGTCACCGCGATCGCGGAGCTGTCCGACGGCTCGTTCTGGTCCGACGATATCGACGTCATCGTCACCTTGGCCGCCTGTGTCGAGGAGCCGAAACCCTGATGGCCCGTGCCCTTGTTCACGTCCCGGCAAACGCCAAAAAAGGCGATGTCATCGAGATCAAGACGTTGATCTCGCACATCATGGAAACCGGCTATCGCATCGGCATCACCGGCCAGCCGATCCCGCGCGACATCATCGACGACTTCGTCTGCACCTATAACGGCGAGGAAGTGTTCCGCGCCAAGCTTTATCCCGCCATCGCCGCCAATCCCTACATCTCGTTCTTCACCGTCGCCACCGAAAGCGGCACCTTGGCGTTCTCCTGGACCGACCAGCACGGCGCGACGCAAGTGCAAACCGCCGCGATCACCGTGGAATGAGCCGGGCGGCGTTCGTCATTTCTTTGGTTATCGTCGCGGCGACCGTCGCGCGCGCCGCGGACATTCCCCTGGATCAGCGGCGCTCGGACAGCGACTTCGTCAGCGCCGACACCCGCGCCATGCAGAACGACGACACCGCCAATCCGGCCATGCTGGTGGTGCTCGACGGCGAGACGTTGTGGAACACCAAGGCCGGTGCGACCAACAAGTCGTGCGCCGACTGCCACGGCGACGCCGAAAAAAGCATGAAAGGCGTCGCCGCGCGCTACCCAGCCTTCGCTTCCGAGCTTGGCCGCCCTGTCGATCTCGAACAACAGATCAATCTGAGCCGCGTCACCGACCAGAAAGCCGAGGCGCTCGCCTTCGAGAGCAAGGACTTGCTGGCGCTGACCGCCTATATCGCGCGGCAATCGCGCGGCATGCCGGTCGCGGTCAAGGGCGATGCCGTGTCGAAACCGTTCATCGATGCCGGCCGCGCCATCTTCGAGCAGCGCCAAGGCCAGCTCGACCTGTCCTGCGCGCAATGCCACGACGACAATTGGGGCAAAAAGCTCGCCGGCAACCCGGTGCCGCAGGCGATGTCCAACGGTTATCCGATCTATCGCCTGGAATGGCAGGAGGTCGGCTCGCTGCAGCGGCGCCTGCGCAATTGCATGAGCGGCATGCGCGCCGAGCCGTACGATTTCGGCGCGCCCGAGCTCGTCGACCTCGAATATTTCCTGATGTGGCGCGCCCGCGGCTTGGCGATGGAATCGCCCGCGGTGCGGCCGTAATTCTTAGTCCTCCCCCGCTTGCGGGGGAGGCGGCGAGCGAAGCGATGCCAGAGGGGGCAAGTGCAACGCTTGCGCAAGCGTAGCGGCCGCAGGCGCCCCCCTACCCTCCCCCGCAAGCGGGGGAGGGTTTCACGTCGTTGCCGCCCTCGCGTTCACCGCATATGGTCCGCGCCGCAGGAATTCATGTCAGGACCCACCGATGGACGACGTCACTAAATCCAACGCACCCGTCAGCTACGCCGAGAAGGCGTGGCAATCCGACGTCATCGTCGATCTGATCAAGCACTACGGCTTCCCCTACATCGCGCTCAATCCGGGGGCGAGCTATCGCGGCCTGCACGACTCCCTGGTCAATTACGGCGGCAACCAGCCGCCGATTTTGCTGTGCCAGCACGAGAAGATCGCGGTGCAGATCGCCCACGGCTACGCCAAGGCGACCGGCAAGCCGATGGTGGCCATCGTGCACGACGTGGTCGGCATGCTGCACGCCACCATGGGCATCTATTACGCCTATATCGACCGCTGCCCGGTGTTCGTCATCGGCGCCACCGGGCCGATGGATGAAAGCCGGCGCCGGCCGTTCATCGATTGGATCCACACCGCCAATGTCAACGGCGAGCAGCTGCGCCATTACGTGAAATGGGATTATCAGCCGTCGAGCATCGAGGGCGTGCCGGATTCGTTTTCGCGGGCGTACGCGGCGATGATGACCGAGCCGCAGGGCCCGATCTACATGTGCTACGACGCCTGGCTGCAAGAGCAGCCGCTGTCCAAAGACGTGGCACTGCCGAAAGCATCCGACAACAAGGTGCCGGTGCCGATGGCGGCGGACGTGAAGGCGCTGGAGGCCGTCGCCGACCGTTTGCTGGCGGCGAAATATCCGGTGCTGATGGCCGAATATGTGGCGCGCAGCGAGGGCGGTTTCGAAAATCTCGTGGCGCTTGCCGAAACCGTCGGCGCCGCGGTGTTCGACGTGCATGCGCGGCTGAATTTCCCCAACCGGCATCCGCTCAATCTGAGCTGCGAGAAGGAGATTTTTCGCGACACCGATCTCATCCTGTCAGTCGACACCCGCGACTGGGAGAAATCGACCCACTTCAACGACCGCACCAAGCGCCAGGTGGTGCCGCATTATCCGCCAACCTGCGAGATGATCGAGATCGGTTTCGGCGAGATCAATTTGAGCAAATGGTCGATGGACTATGGGCGCATGCCGGCCTGCAGCCTGCGCGTGCTCGGCGACACGCTGACCGCCATTCCGGAACTGACGCGCATCTGCCGCGAGCACATTGCGAAAAATCCGGCGCTCGCCAAGACCATCGCCGAACGCACCAAGCTCGTCACGCAAAAACACGACGCTATGTTCAAGAAATGGGCCGAAGAAGCGAAGAAGGATTGGGACGGCCTGCCGATCACCCTGCCGCGCCTCGCCAGCGAAATCTGGGACGCGATCAAGGCCGAGGACTGGGTGCTGACCGGCGCCAATCTCCAGGACTGGTGCTACAAGCTCTGGGATCTCGACAAGGCTTACCGCCATTGCGGCCAGGCGCTGGGCACCGGCACCCAGATCGGCACCTCGCTCGGCGTCGCGCTGGCGCATCGCGACAAGGGCCGGCTCGTCGTCGACATCCAGCCTGACGGCGATCTGATGTTCGATGCCGGCGCGCTGTGGAGCGCGGCCAAGAACAACATCCCGATGCTGATCGTGATGTACAACAACCGCGCTTATTACAACGACTGGGAGCACCAGATCCGCGTCGCCAATTTCCGCGGCACGCCGGTCGAGCGCGCCTATATCGCCCAAGACATCAGCGGCCCCGAGCCCGACTTCGCCACCATGGCGAAAAGCATGGGCTGGTACGCCGAAGGCCCGATCGAAAAACCCGCCGACATCGCGCCCGCGCTGCGCCGCGCCATCGCGCAGGTGAAAGCCGGCAAGCCGGCGCTGGTCGATACGGTGGTGCGGCCGCGGTAGGCAGGCCGATAAAGCTCCGCTTCAGACCGGCACGTCGCCGACGACGGCGGTGCGTTCCATACGCCGGCGCTGCGGATAATAATCGTTGGCGGCGTAATGCTGGGTCGAGCGGTTGTCCCAAAACACGATGGTGCCCGGCGTCCAGCGGATGCGGAACTGATATTCCGGCACCCGCGCCTGCGCGAACAGCACGTCGAGGATGGCGCGGCTCTCCGCCGGTTCCAGGCCTTCGATGCGCAAGGTGAATTGCGGATTGACGTAGATGCTCTTTCGCCCCGTGACCGGGTGCGTGCGCACCACCGGATGCGACGGATTGGGGAACATGTCCTCCATCCGGTGCAGCTTGCTGCGGTCTTCTTCGGTGTTCTTGAACAGCACGCGAAAATTCTGGAAATCGTGCACCGCGCGCAGGCCCGAGATCATGGCGCGGAACGTATCGCTCAAGCCCTCGTAGGCGGCTTCCATGTTGGCCCACAGCGTGTCGCCGCCGAACTCCGGCATGATCTCGCAGCGCAGGATGGTATATTTGGTCGGAGTCTTGCGGAACGTCGTGTCGCTGTGCCAGACGTCGGTCGACAGCACCGGATTGTCCTTGTGATTGTCGAGCACCAGAATTTCCGGGAATTGGCCCTGCGGCCGCATCGGGTGCACTTCGAGCTCGCCGAACCTGCGGCTCAACGCGACGTGCTGCTCGGTGGTCAAAAACTGGTCGCGCACCGCCAGCACCTTGTGCTCGACTAGCGCGGCTTCGAACGCGACAAACGCGTCGTCGTCCATCGGCGCCTTGAGGTCGACACCTAAAATCTCGGCGCCGAGGCTGGCGCCAAGACGCCGAACCTGAAACGGCGCGGCGGCCCCCGTTTTCGCCTTGTCCGGCGCGACATTGACGTTCATCGCAGTCCTCGTTCGGCAGAAGCGGCAGTATTTCGCGGTTTACTTCGGGGCGCAATCAGGGTGCGCCGCCCATCAGGGCGATATCAATCCGCCTTGATGTCGGCAGTGCGGATGACCTTGGCCCACTTATCGGTTTCATCGCCGATGAATTTTTCGAATTCGGACGGCGAGAAGGCCTGCGCCGTGCCGCCCATATCGGCAATCCTCGCCTTGAGCGCGGGATCGGCCAGCGCCGTATTGATCTCGCGGTTGAGTTTTTCGACGATGTCGGCGGGCACGCCTTTGGGCGCCCCCAAGCCCGTCCAATACGTCGCCTCGTAGCCTGGCACGAACTCGGCCGCGACCGGAACATCGGGCAGCGCCGGGCAGCGCGCGGTCGAGGTCACCGCCAAAGCCCGCAACTTGCCGGTCCTGATGAGCTCGAGCGAATTGGTCACGACGTCGAACAGAACCTGCACCCGGCCGGCGAGCAGATCGGTCACCGCCGGCGGGCCGCCGCGATACGGCACATGCAGCATGTCGACGCCGGCCATCATCTTGAAGAGTTCGCCGGCCATATGACCGGATGTGCCGTTGCCCGCCGACGCCATGGCGACTTTGCCCGGATTGGCCTTGGCGTAAGCGATGAATTCCGGGATCGTCTTGGCCGGAAAATCGGGGTTGACCACGACGATATCGGGCAGGCTCGCGGTGCCCGCGACCGGCGCGATGTCGCGAATGAAATTGTAGTTGAGCGACGGCCCGTACAATGTCGCATTGATGACGTTCGGCGAACCGACCGACAGCAGCGTATAGCCGTCAGCGGCCGACCGCACGACGGCCTCGGTGGCGACGTTGCTCGACGCGCCAGGGCGATCCTCGACGATGACCGGTTGACCGAGACGCTCCTGCAGCCGTTGCCCGATCATGCGGGCGAGAAGGTCCGGCGTGCCGCCGGCCGGGAAGCCGACGAGAATGCGGATCGGCCGCGACGGGTAGGTGTCGGCGCGCGCCGCGCGCGAAACGGTGGCGAGTCCTGCAGCCCCGGTCGCCAGATGCAGAAATTCACGTCGTGAAAATTTTCCGACGCGTTGAAATGCCGCCAAGAGCCACCCCTTGTTGCGCCAAAACGAACCCTCGTTTTCACGCTAACACAACAGGGCGGCAAATCACGAACGTGGCTGCGCCGCGCGGGCGCGCGGGCCCTCGATATTGGGCAGCAATACCGTGAGCAGCCCGATCAGCGGCAGGAACGCACAGATCCGGTAGACGAACTCGATGCTGGTCCAATCGGCCAACACGCCCAAGGCCGCGGCGCCGACGCCCGCCATGCCGAAGGCGACGCCGAAGAACAGGCCCGAGACCATGCCGACTCGTCCGGGCATGAGCTCCTGCGCATAAACGACGATCGCCGAGAATGCCGACGACAGGATGAGACCGATCAGCACGCTCAAAACCACGGTCGCGGCGAGCCCGACATAGGGCAACACCAGCGTGAATGGCAGCACGCCGAGGATCGAAACCCAGATCACGACCTTGCGGCCGAAGCGGTCGCCGATCGGGCCGCCGATGAACGTGCCGGCGGCCGCCGCTGCCAGAAACACGAACAGATAAATCTGCGCCGTCGCCGTGGGCAGCGCGAAGCGGTGCATCAAGTAGAAGATGTAATAGCTGGTGATGCTCGACAGATAGAAATATTTCGAGAACACCAGCGCGATCAGCACCGCGATCGCGCGGCGCACCTGCGATTGCGGCAGCACCGCAGCCGGGATGTTCGAATTGCGCGCCTTCGGCGCAGTGTGACCGCCGTTGCGGTACCAGTTGCCGAGCATGACCAGAATGACCATCGCGCCTAGCGCCACAAAGGCGAACCAGGCGAGGCTGCTTTGGCCGTGCGGCAGAACGATAAAGGCCGCCAACACCGGACCGATCGAGCTGCCGAAGCTGCCGCCGAGCTGGAACAGCGATTGCGCCATGCCGTGCGCGCCGCCCGAGGCGAGCCGCGCCAGCCGGGAGGCTTCCGGATGGAAGATCGATGCGCCCAGCCCGAGCAGGGCCGCTCCGGCCAGCAGCGCGAGGAAATTCGGCGCATAGGCGAGCAGACAGATGCCGAAGAGCGTGCAGCCCATGCCATAGGCCAGCGAATAAGGCTGCGGCTTGCGATCGGTGTAGAGACCGACCAGCGGCTGCAACAGCGAGGCGACGCCTTGCAGCACCAGCGTGATGAGTCCGATCTGACCAAAACTCAGATCGAACGCGCTCTTGAGGATCGGATAGATCGCCGGCAACAGCGACACGACGAGGTCGTTCAGCAAATGGCAAAAGCTGATCGCCGCCAGGACGACAAATGCAGCGCTGCCGGCCTGTTGCCGGCTGACGACGGCCTGAGTCACGGAAGAGAACCTTTCCAGCCTTCGCGCGAACAAACCCGGCGCGGCATTTTTTTGATTCGCCGCGTGTTACCTATCGCCCGCGGACGGCTCCGGCTACCCCGATCCGGGCATCCGACCTATGCAGGATTGGCGCGCCGGCTCAACATCGTCCTAAACATCGTCGTCCGGCGCATGCGGGCGCGGAAAGAAGTGAACATTACTCTTTGACGCTCTTGACCGGCGTCTCCGGCGTGAGACCGCCGCGCCGCTGCGCGAACGTTTCCTTGCCAGTTTCTTCCCATTGGCCCGAAACCGCGCGGCTGGCGTAAACGTCCCACGCCGCGTCCCAGTCGCCGAGCGAATAGCCGTGCCACGGCGGCTGCGGCGTGAGCGCCGGCAAGCCGAGCTCGTCCCAGATTTTGCGCGCGCCTTCCATGAATTCGCGCTTAGGCAAAGCCAGCGGCGGCGCGATGTCCTTGAGCGTGGCGTCGATCAGCATGGTGGATTCTTCGCCGCGCGGTCCCGATTTCGGGCCGTGGCCGGCGGCACGATACGGCGCGATCTGCACGTCGTCGACCGGATTGGCACGATAGGCCAGGGACCAGAACACCGCATTGGGGTTTTCCGGATCGATGTCTTCGCTCACCGCGATGACGTATTTGCCGATATCGGCCTGCAGGCTCGCGGCGCCGTGCAACGCGCGCCAGACTTCGCTGCGCGGCACGCCGGGCGCGAACTGCACGAACACCACCTTGCGCAGATTGGTCAGCGGCTCGTGCATGACGACCCTGCGCACGCCCTTGATCGCCAGCGTGTCGCGCAAATGCGCCAGATAGCGCGGCTCGTAGGCGACGCGCTTCATCACGCTCGATTCGCTCGGCGTCACTTCGCTTAAGATCGAGGCGAAGACCGGCACGCGCTTGTGGGTAATCGCGGTGACCTGCATCGACATGTTGAAGTCTTCGAGCGCGACGTGGCCGTGACTTTCGCCAAATGGCCCTTCCGGCTCGAGCAGCTCGGGATCGATCAAGCCCTCGACCACGATCTCGGCGTCGGCCGGCACGTCGAGATCGACGGTGACGGCTTTGACGACGCGGATCGGCACGCCGGCGAGCCCGCCGGCGACCGCCATCTCGTCGAGATCGATCGGCAGCTTTTGCGGCCCAGTGAACATCACCACCGGCGCGCAGCCGACCACGATGGCGATCGGCATCGGCTTTTTCAGCTTGCGGTATTTCTGCCAATGCAGATAACCGCCGGCGCCGCCGATGCGCGCCGCCATGCGCACGCCGAGCCGGTCGGTGGCTTTGAGCTGCGCGCGATACGTGCCCATGTTGCGGACGCCGGTTTCGGGATCCGCGGTAATGCACAACGTCGCCGTCAGATACGGCGCTGCGTCATAGCCGGGCGTCGAGATCGGCACCGGCAAGGATTTCAGCCCGCCGTTCGGCGCGCGCAGCGCCTCACCCTTGATGACGACCTCCTGGCATGGCGCCGATATCACCGTCACGGGCGCAATCGGATTGGCGATGCCGCGCATCCAGGCATCGCCGATATTCTCGACCGCGCAACCCATGCCGATCGCGTAGATTTGTGCCGACGATGCCAGCGCGCCGATGGCGACCGGCGTGTCGTAGCGGCGTCCTGTCGAATCCACCACATTGGTGAACAAAAATGCCCGCCGCTCGTCTTCCTTGAGCCCGCCCTGGAATTGCCAGCGCACCAGCGGATGCAGCTCGGTGTCCTTGTTGACCGGCCGCTCCACGCGCCGCAGCAGCCCTTGCGCTTCAAGCCGCGCAAGGTGCTCCTGGAAATCGAGCGGCGGTCCCGCCGATTGCGCTTTGGCCTTTCGCGGGTCGGGATGGTCGAGCATCTATTTCTTGTTCTTCTCGTGCTCGGCGATGATCGGCCGCGCGACGCGGAAGCAATCGACGCCGGTCGGGGCGCCGCAATAGATCGTGACTTGCGTGAGCGCGGCGCGGATTTCGTTCGGGGTGAGCCCGTTGTTGAGCGCGCCGCGCACGTGGGTGGCGAATTCCTCCATCTTGCCGAGCGCTCCGATCATGCCGAGATTGAGGAGCGAGCGCTCGCGGGGTTTGAGTGTCTCGTCGCCCCAGGTCTCGCCCCAGCAATATTCGGTGAGCAGCCGCTGAAAATCGCGATTGAAGTCATCGACGTTTTGCAGCGCGCGATCAACGTAAGCGTCGCCCAAAACCTGTTTGCGTTTGGCAAGGCCGAGATCGTAGCGTTTCTGGTCCATGGTGTTTCCTCACTCTGGTTTGACTTTAAGACTCGGCCGGGCCGCCCTTCCAGCGTTTGACCGTGCCGGTGTCGATGCCGAACAGGTCGAGCAGCCGGCCGCAGGTGTGATTGACGATGTCGTCGACCGATTTCGGCCGGTTGTAGAACGCCGGCACGATCGGCGCGATCACGGCGCCGATGTCGGCGAGCGTGGTCATGGTGCGCAGATGGCCGCCATGCAGCGGCGTCTCGCGTACCGCCAGCACCAGCCGGCGCTTCTCCTTGAGCACCACGTCGGCGGCGCGCGACAGCAGCGTCGCGGTCACGCCGGTCGCGATCTCGCTCATGGTGCGGATCGAGCACGGCGCTATGATCATGCCCATGGTCGGGAACGAGCCGGAAGAGATCGCGGCGCCGATATCGGTGACCGGATAGGATTTGGTGGCCAGCTCGCGCACATCCTTGGCCTTGAGATCGGTCTCGTAGGCCAAGGTCATCTCCGCCGACTTGCTCATGACCAGATGGGTCTCGATGTCGGTCTTGCGCAGCATTTCCAGGAGCCGCACGCCATAGACCGTGCCCGACGCTCCCGATATGCCGACAATGAGCCGCGCAGCGGTTTTGGCCATTCCTACCCTCGTTTCTTATGGCGCCGTGTTGTGCCACGCGGCGGGGCGCGGTTCCAGTAGGGGTCAGCGCCCGGTCAGGCCGTCGAGGGCGTTAACCAGCACGTCGACGGATGCCTTGGGAAAGCTCGCGCCCATCGCCCGCTCAAAGGCCGCGACATTGCCGCGCGCCGCCGCCTGAGGCTCGGACGGCTTGCCGAGCGGACCGGACTGGGTGAAGGCGTAGAGCGCTTCCTGCTGCAGCTTCTCCGCCTCGAGCTCGACTGCCTTGACCTTGTCGCGCAGCGCTTCCTGCTTGGCCGGATCGACGAAGGTCTTGGCGCCTTTGAGCTTGCGGCGCGTGTCGCGGATCGGAATGATGGTGAGCTCGCGCCAACTCTTGATCGTGGCATCAAGCTTTTTCACCTCGTCCGCCGAGAGCTCTCGCCGCTCCGACGCCAGCCAGAACAAAAACAGCAGCAGATTGACGTCGATGCCGCAGCCGTCCTGCAAGGCGATGCAGGCGTCGGACACGCCGGGCTGCCCGTAAAATTTCAGCGAGAAGCGCCAGAACGGCGTCGTTGCGGTTGGCGTATCGTTCATGGCGGCGGCCTCATGCGGCAAATAATTTCTCGTAGGCTCCGGCCGCGCGCAGCGCGGCGACGATGCGCTCCGGCGTCAGCGGCGTCTCGGCGAAATGCACGTCGAACGGCGACAGCGCGTCCTCGATGGCGCCGATGATCGCCGCCGCGGCCGGGATGGTGCCACCCTCGCCGGCGCCTTTGACGCCGAGGGGATTGAGTGGATTGACGGTCTCGACATGGGCGATGGCGCAGGTCGGCACGTCGGTCGCCATGGGAATGAGATAATCGGCGAACGATGTGGTCAACGGCTGGGCGTTCTCGTCGTATTGCATCCATTCGAACAGCGCATTGCCGATGCCGTGGGCGACGCCGCCCTGCACCTGGCCGTCGACGATCAGCGGATTGATGACGCGGCCGGAATCGTGGGCGACGGTGTAGCGCAGGATCTTCACCCCGCCGGTCATGGCATCGACTTCGACCTCGGCGACGTGAGTGCCGGAGCAATAGGCGGCCTGCTGCGGCGTGTAATAGGCGGTGTGTTCGAGGCCGGCCGCCTGGCCTGCCGGCAGCGATACGCCGGGAATGCCCTGCGCCAGCCGCGCCAACTCGCCGAAGCCGATGATCGGCTTGTTGCCGGTCTCGGCAATGGCCTGGCTGTTGTCCAGATCGATATCGCTCTCCTTGACGCCGAGCACGCGCGCGGCGAGGGTGACAAGCTGCGCGCGCACCGACTGGCCGGCGAGGAGCGCCGAGTTGCCGGCATTGACCGCCTGGCGGCTAGCGAAGGCGCCGACGCCTTGGGCGATCGCGCCGGTGTCCCCAATGGTCATGACGATGTCCTCGAGGCGGCAGCCGACCTGTTCGGCCACGATTTGCGACAGCGTGGTGCGCGTGCCCTGGCCTTGATTGGTGGCGCCGGTCGCGACCGCGACTTTGCCGCTCGGCAGCACCCGCACGGTGACGCCTTCGAACGGGCCCAAGCCCGTGCCCTCGACGTAATTGCCGAGGCCGATGCCGATAAAGCGGCCTTCGTCGAGCGCCGCGCGCTGTCGCTCGCGGAAGCTTTCGTAGTCGGCCTGCGCCAGCGCGGTCTCCTGCCCTTTCGGATAATCGCCGCTGTCATAGATCAGCGGCTTGCCGTCGCGGAAGATCAGGCCGACCTCGTACGGCATCTGCTCCGGCTGAATGAAATTGCGGCGGCGCACCTCGGCGCGATCGAGCTGCAATTCGCGCGCGACCCTGTCGAGCAACCGCTCCATGGCGAACACCGCCTGCGGCCGGCCGGCGCCGCGCACCGGCGTCGTCGGCACTTTGTTGGTGAGCACCACCATGGTGTCGAGCTGATAGGCCGGGATCACGTAGGGGCCCGGCACGGTCGCCGCCGCGATATAAGGCATGATGATGCCCCACGGCACGAAGGCGCCGGAATCGTGCAGCATGCGGCCGCGCACGCCGAGAATTTTTGCCTCCGCGTCGACCGCGATGGCGACGTTCCAATATTGGTCGCGCTCCTGGGTGGCGCACAAAAAATGCTCGCGCCGGTCCTCGATCCATTTCACCGGCCGGCCGAGTTTCAGCGCCGCCGCCGGGATTACCGCTTCCTCAGGGTAAAAGATCGCCTTTGGCCCAAAGCCGCCGCCGACATCGGGCGCGATCATGCGGATCGATTCGAGCTCCCGGCCGAGCAGATCGGCCAGCATGCGGCGGCCGATATGCGGCGTCTGGGTGCCCGACCACACCGTCAACATGTCGGTCGCGGCGTCGTGGCTGGCGAGCACCGCGCGCGTCTCGATCGCCATGCCGCCGCCGCGGTGCTGCCAGAGCTCATCCTCGAAAATATGCGGGGCGTTGGCGAAGGCGGCATCGACGTCGCCGTAAGCGAGCTGGAACGTGGAGAGCACATTGGAGCCAAGCGCGGCGTGCGCCCGCGGCGCGCCGTCCTCGACGGCATCGCGGCAGTCGCCGACCGCCGGCAGCGCGTCGTAATGGACGGCGACCGCGGCGGCGGCATCCTCGGCGATGTAGCGCGTGTCGGCGATCACCACCGCGACCGGCTGGCCGACATAATAGACTTCCGCGCGCGCCAGCACGTGCTGGGTGCACAGCGCCGAGATCGACGGATTCGGCAGCAGCATCGGCATCGCTTCGCTGCGCATCGGATCCGGCAGATCGTTGGCGGCGATGACGGCGTGCACGCCCGGCATCGCCAGCGCCGCCTTGGCGTCGATGCCGTGCACGCGCGCATGCGCATAAGGCGAGCGGACGAAGCAGGCGTGCAGCACGGCGGACAATTTCACGTCGTCGACGAAGCGGCCGCGGCCGGACAACAGCGCCGGATCTTCGAGCCGCGTCACGCGCGCGCCGAAATGTTTTGCGCCCATCGCGTCAGCCCCCCTGCCCGTCAAGCAGTCGCTGCGCCGCGTCGAGCGCCGCTTTGACGATGCCGGCATAGCCGGTGCAGCGGCACAGATTGCCGGTCAGCGCCTCGCGCACCTCGTCTTCGCTCGGCGCGGGATTTTCGCGCAATAGCTCGGTGAGCGTGACCAGCATCCCGGGTGTGCAAAAGCCGCATTGCAGGCCGTGATTGTCGACGAAGGCTTGCTGCAACACCGACAGCCCACCTTCGGGCGTGAGCCCTTCGACCGTCGTCACCTCGCAGCCGTTGGCCTGCACCGCGAACATCAGGCAGGCGCGCGTCGAATGGCCGTCGACCAGCACCGTGCAGGCGCCGCAGACGCCGTGCTCGCAGCCGAGATGGGTGCCGGTCAGCCCGAGCTCGTGGCGCAGGAAATCGGCCAAGGTCAGCCGCGCTTCGACGATGCGCGCATGCGCCTTGCCGTTCACCGTCACCCGCGTTGCCCGCTTACTCATACGCTTTCGACCACGTTACACGACGACACTACACGACATTTGGCACATCGACGCCGGCGCGTTGCGCCGCGTCGGTGAGCGCGCGTGTGCTCAAGACCTGCGCGAGATGGCGGCGATATTCGGCGCCGGCGTGAATATCCGAAATCGGCTCGACCAGCCACGTCGCGGCCGCCGCGGAGCGAATAAGGCTCGAGTCGAGCGGCTGGCCAATAAGCCGCACTTCGGCGGCTTCGACCCGGATCGGCGACGCGGCAACGCCGCATAGCGAAAGCGCGGCGCGGCGCACCACATTGCCGGCGCCGACATCGAGCAGCGCCGCGGCGCCGGCCAGCGCAAAATCGCCGTGCCGGCGGGCGAATTCGTGGAAGCCATAGCCGTGACCCTGGCGCCAGACCGGCAGGTCGATGGCCGCGATCATCTCGTCGGGCTCGAGCGCGGTCGCCATGAAGCCGGTGGAGAAATCCGAAAACGCCACCTGCCGGATGCCGCGGATGCTGGCGACATGGATGACGGCGTCGTAGGCCGCGCACACGGCCGGCAGTTCCGCGGCCGGATCGGCGTGCGCCAGGCTGCCGCCGATGGTGCCGCGATTGCGCGTCTGCCGGTGCCCGACGTGGCGCAACGCTTCCGCCATCAGCGGGCAATATTGCGCGACCTCCGGCGCTATTTCGAGCTCGCGCTGGCGCATCATGGCGCCGATGCGCAACCGGCCATCGCCGACCGCGATGCCGCGCAGATCGGCGATGCCGCCGAGATCGACCAGATGATCGGCCACGACGTAGCGAAAATTCATCATCGGCACCAACGACTGCCCACCCGCCAAAATCTTGGCGTTGGGCAGCGTGGCCAACAACTCGGCGGCCTCCTTGAGCTGCCGCGGCGCGTGATAGTCGAACGGAGCAGGCTTCATTGTCCCGGGCGTAATTTTGCCGACGATGGCGCAGGCTAAAGTGCCGAAATCCCAGTCGAATCCTTGTGCTCGGCATCACAGGACCCAGGTATCGAAGCATGCTAGTTTGGCTGGCGCAAGGAAGGCGATCACCTACGCGGGGCATTCGTGATTTCCAACATCGGCAGGCGCGCATTTCTGGCCACGCTGGGCGGCGCGGCGGCGGCATCGTCGCTGCTTCGCCCGCGCGCGGTGCGCGCGCAGCAGCCGGCGCTGCCGGTGGTCGCGTTTATCCATGCTGGGTCGCCCACCGATTCCATCTCCCGTGCGGCCGCATTCGGCCAAGGCCTCTCCGAAACCGGCTATGTCGAGGGCCAAAACGTGACGGTCGAGTATCATTGGCTGGAGGGCCACTATGATCGCGTGTCCGCGGTGGTGGCCGATGTGGTTCGTCGGCAAGTGGCCGTCATCGCCACGCCTGCCAGTTCGCTCGCGACGCTGACGGCCAAAAATGCAACGGCGACAATACCAATCGTCTTCGGCGCCGCCGAAGACCCTGTCAAACTCGGCTTTGTCGCCAGCCTTGCCCGGCCCGGCGGCAACGTGACCGGCATCAATTTTTTTACCACGGAGGTGACGGCCAAAGAGCTGCGGCTGCTGCACGACATGGTGCCCAAGGCCGTTCGTATTGCCCTGCTCGTCAATCCGGCTAATGCCGCGACAGCTGCGCCCACGTTGCAGGACGTGCAGGAAGCCGCACCCGCCATCGGCTTACAAATCCAGATTCTCAACGCTTCGACGATCGCAGAGATCGATGCGGCCTTTGCCAGTCTTGCGCGCGAGCGACCGGACGCCCTGTTCGTGGCTCCGGACGCGTTCTTCGGCAGTCGCCGCGTGCAATTTGTCACTTTGACGGCGGCCAACAAGATTCCTACGACATTTTGGGATCGGGATATTGTCGCAGCCGGCGGGCTGATGAGCTACGGCACCGACCTCGCGGACGCATTTCGTCAGGTCGGCATCTGCGCCGGCACCATCCTCAAGGGCGTCAAGCCCGCCGACCTGCCAGTGCAGCAGCTGACCAAATTCGTGTTCGCCATCAACCTGCAAACGGCGCGCGCGCTTGGCATCGAGGTGCCGCCGGGGCTGCTCTCGATCGCCGACGAGGTTATTGAATGAGACGTCGAGGATACATCTCTCTCGTCGGGCGGCGCTCCTGCTCGATGTGCGTATCGCGCGAAGCCAAGCCGGTAGCGTAAATGGCGCCAGCCCGGTGCACAACGGCGCCGTTCGCGACTCCCTCTCCCCGGAGGGGAGAGGGAGTCGTCGCCTTGCGGCGTCATCGAATGTCGTCATGTTGCATAGGCAAGCGCTCTCACGCCCGCGCCGCTCCTTTACGCCCGAGTTTTGTCACGCGTACGATCACGAACCGATCGCACGCTGGGATATTTTAATCACGTCAAGCGCGAAACCGGTTCGGGGGAAAGGAAAGGCAGAGGTGGTGCCTGCCTGTCGATCTTCCGTTACGCCAGTTTCGCCCAATCAAAACTGTAAGAAATAAATGAAGGAAGCGGAACGCCGGCAAACGCAGGGTAACCACCGCCGCATCTCGCGATGCGGCGCGCGCTCTTTCGGAGCGCGCACGCTTGTCGGCGTTCCACCGCGGCTCTCACCTGAGGGAGTTATTCCATCCCAAAGGCTCAGCTTCAGGCCAGGCTTCCTGGGACGTGGTCTGAACGGGCGTTACCCGCCATCGCCTGTCCCAGTCCAGGGATGCACCTCCCACCCCGGTCATAATGCCGGGAGACATGATGCCCAAGCCGCCCGGGAGCAGGCTGCAAACCCACCCGCGGGCACCGCCCTCGCTCCCATGACGCGGTGTGCCTCCGCGCCATGTCCTTCATTGGAGCGAGGATGGTGTCGTAACTGTAATAGGGACGAATGTCAAGTGGCGTCTCGGAAAAAGTTACACCGCAGTGGCCGGCCACGATGGCCCATAAATTCGCGGTGTCCGCTATTCCCCCGATTGTGTTGCAAAACTCAAAAATGAGACGACGGCAAAATTTCGCGGCGTGCCCGCCGAAACGGGTTTTCGGCGATCTGACGCTTTGTAACGAGCTGACGAAGGCAGCCGGTTGGAAATCAGACTGATCGTATGACCCCCTACGTGCTTTTAAGATGAGCGCACCAGGGCCTCTGGAAATTTTTGTACGCACCCTCAAAAAAGAGTTTTGCAATACAATCCGCCCGAAAGCGACTAAACTGCTGCGCCGCACTCGGACGCGCGCAAGCGCGGCCTGGGTGGGGGAGGAAAAATAGCTACTCCGCCTTGACCTCGGGGCCGCACGGCCGCCCGGATTGCGCTTAGCTCTATCCGGGCTACCACGGCTGAATTAGGCCTGCCCCATCAGAGTCAGCGTACGCCCCCCGACCAGCCCCCGGATCTCATTATTGTTATCGAGGAGCGCCCCACACCTGCAAGCCGCCACCATACCATTTGGTGGTATATGATCCACGCTGCCAGAGACAATGATTGGATATTTATTGTGAAGAGTGCCGTACCCTGGAATTTCGAGTATCTGAAAGACGGATGCGACCAGAGTCGCTGGGAACGCGAGCTCTGGCGTGTTCTGAGTAATTATTCCAGTCGTGAGGAGGTCGGGATTGCCACGCATTGTTATGGTGCCTAGCTCGGAGTCTCCAGAGCTTGGCATGTCCCCTACCGTCCACGGCAATACGGCTAATTCACCGGAACTGACCGCGGCACAATCAAAAAGGGGCAGAGTTGTCGTGAATTGCTGCTGAGTAAATACCTCCATAGTCCCGCTCAGAATGACATTGACTACTTTGGTAAATTTGCGGTCCCGTTTATTAGGATCGTCAAGAAACAACCGCACATTTGTTTGTGTTTTAGTCACGGTCCTGAGACCGGTATACCTCTGATACATTTAACTCTCCAATTATTTATTTGAAGCGACATAACATCATCATAACAGCGCAAAATATTGCCGCCCTATTTTCAATTATCTCAGTCCAATGCTAGATACCTCACGACTTGATCACGGCAAAATTGATCGCTACAGAATGCCCTTCGAAACTAAATCGGTTATTCCGAATATTAGATTCTTCCTCGAAGGCAATACATTCTGAAGTGCACGCGTGGGTCCGGCAACCAGGCTCCCTCAGGTTGCCACGACGTGAGTCAGTTTAGATCAGTGCGAGCGAAAAGTTGATGTCGCGGTCTCGTCGTTCCACGACATCGTCGATACAGGATCAAAGCCGGGCTCGGCATCGATCCAGTTGAATCGCTTGCTAGGCAGTTTTAACGCCCAGCTCCGCCATTTCCTTGGCGTAGGCCGCGTCCATGCGCGAGGCGATGCCGTGCCTGGCGAGTTCGGTCGCGAACAGCCGGCGGATTTCCGGCTTCTCGTCGAGATAGTCGATCTGATCGCCGCCGACCCGGCGGCTGATCCAGGCTTTTGGCACGCCTTGGGCGTTACGGATGGCGACGCCCTCGTGCTTGAAGGCCAGATAGCGCGCCGGCGTCGTGCCCGAATTGAAGTGCTGATGGAACCACATATTGGGCGGCACGATCATGGTGCCGACTTCCCATTTATATTGTTGCGGCTCCTCGCCCTCCGGCCACATCAGCGAAAAACCGTCGCCGGACAGCACGATGACGTGGGCGCCCGGCCCATGCGCATGGCCCTTCTTGTAGGTGCCGATGGGGAATTGCGAGATGTGCGAGTTCATCGAGCCCTTGGCCATGTTGAAGCGGATATGGCCGCCGCCGGCGCCGCGCTCGGTCGCGGTGATCAGCGGGATGTTCACCGCGTCAGGCACGAAATTCGTCGCCAGTAAAAAGCCCTTCTGCTCGCCCTTCGAGCTGAAATAGTCCGGCTCGCCGGCGAAGCGGTCCTTGAAGTCGTATTTGGTGTTGAAGATGAAATCGACGTCTTCGTAGAGATTGATCACCGGCGGCGCGTTGGTGACGGCGACGTAGCGCGCCGGCTCCTTGCCCGAGCCGTTGAAATGCTGGTGATGGCAATTCAAGGGAATCGCGAACAGCGCGCCGTCCTTCCACTCGAAGGTGATGCGGGCGCCGGCGTCGTTCCATACCGTGGTCGAGCCGCGGCCGCTCAGCACCAGGATCATCTCCTCGTAAAGCTGGCGGTGCGGCACCAGGCTCTTGCCCGGCGGAATTTCCATCACGTAGCAATCGTTCGAGGTGCGCGAGGCATCGTGATTGAGGAACACGGCGTTGCCGCCGCGGCGCGCCCATGGCTTGAGTTCGACGGTGCGCAGGTTCTGCACATAGAACGATGGAATAATGTCGAGGCCTTCGGCCTTCACCCAGCGGGTATACGGCGTTTCCTTCTCGGTCTTGAACTTGTTCGCCAGTTCCTCGGAAACGACAGCATTCTTGGCCA
>Ga0210385_10000224_pt1 | contig 51046 bp, 42 predicted proteins | sample IncBWH26OmetaG_FD_160107 | JGI IMG/M metagenome (GOLD analysis project Ga0210385, IMG submission 160107) | Forest soil microbial communities from Barre Woods Harvard Forest LTER site, Petersham, Massachusetts, United States - Inc-BW-H-26-O ... | reverse complement strand
GGACTCCTAGGAGACAGCGCCATGAACAACATCCGCCATCAAGCTAAGAAATTTCGCGTGGTCGCATTTGCGCTCACCATGCTCGCCCTGCTCTTTGCCGGAACAGTTCAGCCGGCCGAGGCTCAAACCTATAGTCAACTCTCATCCTTCCAAGGCCAAGTCTACGGTGACTGGTACCCGACTGGCCCACTAGTGCTCGGACAGGACGGCAACATCTATGGCACCACCGACTGGAATCTGAGCGATATCTACAGCATGACGACCGCTGGAATTGAGACGCCACTGTGGCAGTCGGCACCCGAAGGGCAGGGCGGAAGTGAATGCGAGTGGCAATACGGCAGCTATGGCGCGCCCTCAATGGGCATGACGCTCGGCGCCAACGGACTCCTTTATGGCACTTGCCAGTCGTGGGAGGGCAACCCCGAGCAGTCGGTCATCTTCCAGTACGATCCCAGTCAAGGGTCGAATGGGCTCACGGTTGTGTGCTCTTTCCCAATTGTCAACGGCATCGGGTACTTGAACCCTAGCGTTCTAACCTTGGGCACGGATGGGAATCTGTACGGCACCGCCTCAGAAACGGGAGCCTCAACAGATGGGACCGTGTTCCAGTTCAACCCGACAACCAATACGCTGACCACGCTGCACAATTTCCTGGGGAGCGCATCCAATGACGGCGCGAACCCAGCCGGTCCTTTGGCATTGGGTACGAACGGCGACTTCTACGGGACAACCACCTCGGGCGGGATCGACGACAACGGCACGTTTTACTCGATTACGACCAAGGGTAAAATCAAGATTCTCTACTCCTTCAACCCCGCGATCGACTCAACCAGCGGCTATTACCCCTCTGCCGGAGTCACCCTGGGAAACACCGGCAAATTCTATGGCGTGACACTCAATGGCGGCACCTTCGGCCAAGGAACTATCTTTGAGATAACCCCGGCGGGCAAGCTCACCTGGCTGCACAATTTCAACGAAACCACGGATAATGCCGGATTCCCCGTCTTTCCTCTAACCTTGGGCAGTGACGGCAACCTCTACAGCTCCGCGACCAATAACGGCGGCGTCCAGAGCCTGTTCGAGATCGCGACGAAAGCGAAGAAAGGGGTTTACGCCTACACCGATTTGTACGTTTTCCCCGGCTCTGGTGACTGCGGCGTCGGCACCCCCGGATGCCTTACCTCTTCGACGTTGTTGCAACTTCCGAATGGAATCTTCTACGGAGTCACCGCCGAAGGCGGCGCTGACGACGACGGCACGTTTTATAGCCTGAACACGGGACTGAAACCCTTCGTGACCCTGCAATTCCCACTGGGTACGGAGGGTACCTCACTTGGAATCTTCGGCCAGGGATTTGTCAGCGGACCGGCGACCGCAGTTTCATTCAACGGCAAGGCGGCCAGCTTTACCGTCGTTTCCGATACCTACATGACGGCGGTTATCCCCAATGGCGCAGCCAAAGGATATGTAACCGTCACCGAGCCTTCGGGAGTCTTGCAGAGCAATCTCAAGTTCACGCCCAAACCGTAAGGCAGCTGGTTCACCAGCAGAATTGTCGTGAACCGGTCTTCTTAGTTCTCGGCTAGTTTTCGCCCCGGAGCGCGGGGAAGATTCCGCGCTCCGTATTTATTTCAGGCGCGATCGGGCGGACGAAGGCAGCTACCCTGAACGACTTTACTGAATCAGCGTCCCGTTCCCGTTCGGTTCTTCCGGCGGGATCACCACCGCTGCCGCTACGCGATCTCCCGGCTCAACATTGAGCAGGCGCACGCCCTGGGCTGAGCGCCCTGATTCACGGATGAACTTTGATTCGATGCGGATGATTTTGCCGTATTGGCTGATCAGCATCACTTCGGATTTCTCCGTCACCTGCGAGATGCCGACGACTTTGCCATTGCGCTCCGTGGTCTTGACGTTGATCACGCCCTTGCCGCCGCGATTCGTCAGCCGATATTCGTCAGCAGGAGTGCGCTTGCCGTAGCCGTTCTCGGTCACCGAGAGAATCAGTGAGCCTTTCTCCGGAACCAGGTCGGCAACCTCGGGCGCGACCTCGCCTTCTTTCAATGCGGCTTTGGCTTCCGGCTTGATGGTCGTAGCCATGCCGACGATGTAGTCCTTCTCGGACAGGTTCATGCCGCGCACGCCCGTGGCGTTGCGTCCCATGGAACGGACATCGTTCTCGTCGAAGCGAATCGCCTGTCCATCATGCGACGCCAGAAAGACAATCTGGTTGCCGTCGGTGAGAGAAGCTGCGACCAATTCGTCTCCCTCTTCAATGTTGATGGCAATGATGCCGCGCGACATCACGTGCGAGAAGTCTTTTACTTCAGTCTTCTTCACCGTGCCGTTGTGTGTGGCAAAAAAGACATAGCGATTCTCTTCTTCCAGGTCGCGGACGGCCAGCATGGTGCGCACGGTTTCCCCGGGCTGCAGGCCGACCAGATTGCCGACGTGCTTTCCTTTGCCGGCAGCGGCGATGTCGGGAATCTCATACACCTTAAGCCAATAAACGCGTCCGGTGTTGGTGAAGATCAGAATGTAAGCATGCGTCGAGGCGATGAACAGGTGCTCGACGAAATCCTCGTCGCGCGTCTTCATGCCAGTGCGCCCGGTGCCGCCGCGCCGCTGCATGCGGTAGGTCGAAATCGGCGTGCGCTTCATGTAGCCGGAATGGCTGACCGTGACCGCAACCTGTTCGTCGGCGATCAGGTCTTCAAGCATGATCTCCGCGGCTTCGTCTTCGATCACAGTGCGGCGCGCATCGCCGTAAAGCTTCTTGACCTCTTCCAGTTCCTTGATGATGACTTTGCGTAGCTTTGCCTCAGACGCCAGAATCGATTCGTACTCGGCAATCGCTTCGCGCACTGACTTCAACTCGTTCGAAATTTCGTCGATCGAAAGCTTGGTCAAGCGATGCAGTTGCAGTTCAAGAATGGCGTCGGCCTGCTTCGCGGTGAACGGTTTGTCGGCATCAAGTTTCGGAGCGCGTCCGGTAATGTTGATGTCAATCTTCTTGCCGCCGAAGTATGCGACTAAATTCTCGCGAGCGTCGGCGCGGTTGGCGCTGCCGCGAATGATTACGATCACATTATCGAGGTGATCAAGCGCCGTGAGGTAGCCTTCCAGAATGTGTTCACGATCACGAGCCTTGTTCAGCAAGTAGGCCGTGCGCCGCCGCACCACATCGACGCGATGATCGATGAAGTGCTTGATCGCCTGGATCAGCCCCATTTCCTTCGGCTGCCCGTTGACCACGGCCAGCAGGATCATGCTGAAGCCTTCTTGCATCGAGGTGTGCTTGAAGAGTTGGTTCAGCACGATCTGCGGTTCAGCTCCGCGCTTCAGTTCAATGACGATGCGCATGCCGTCGCGATCGCTTTCGTCGCGAATGTCGGAGATATCGTCAATCGTCTTGTCGTTGACGAGGTCGGCAATGCGCTCAATCAGCCGCGCCTTGTTCACCTGATAAGGAATCTCGGTGACAATGATGGCCTGCTTGTCTTTGGTGACGTTCTCGATGGCGGCTCGCGCCCGCATCATGAAACGGCCCCGACCGGTGCGGTAGGCCTCGAAGATTCCGGCGCGTCCGTGAATGATGGCTGCGGTCGGGAAGTCGGGTCCCTGCACAAATTTCAGGATTTCGGGCAACTGCGCGTTGGGATTGTTCACCAGCGTGATCGTGGCGTCGACAATTTCAGTCAGGTTGTGCGGCGGAATTTTCGTCGCCATGCCGACCGCGATGCCATCGGATCCGTTCACCAGTAAGTTGGGATAACGCGCCGGAAGCACCGCAGGTTGCGTTTCAGTTCCGTCGTAGTTGGGATAAAAATCGACCGCTTCTTTGTCGAGATCTTCGAGCAGCGCTGTCGAGACGCGCGTCAACCGCGCTTCGGTATATCGATCTGCCGCGGGAGGGTCGCCATCGACCGAGCCGAAGTTGCCTTGCCCATCGACCAGCGGCGCGCGCATGGCGAACGGCTGCGCCAGACGAACCAATGCATCGTAAACCGCCAGATTACCGTGAGGATGATACTTGCCCATCACTTCGCCGACGATGCGGGCGCATTTGCGCGTCGCGCGCCCGGGCGCGAGGCCCATCTGCTGCATGGTGTAGAGAATGCGGCGATGCACGGGTTTCAATCCGTCGCGGACGTCGGGCAGCGCCCGGCCGATGATCACCGACAAGGAATAGTCGAGATACGACCGCTTCATCTCCTCTTCAATGTTGACAGGCTGTATGTTGAGAGCGCCGGGACCGGTAGGTTGTCCGTCGCCGCCAGGAGGAGGAGTCAAGGGGAGTTCAGGATTCTGATCGTCAGCCATGAAAGTCAGTTCTCAGTTGCCAGCTCTATAGAAACCAGCGCAAGCCGCTCCGAAATAGCCGGATTGCGAGCTCGAATCGTTGTCGTCTGAAATGACCTAAGTTATTGCATTAACAGACGGTTATATGACTAAGTTTGCTGCTTGATTATAACATGCCGGGCGTGTTCTTGGACGGGCGGGCGGTTGCCTTCTCAGGCTCTGCGCAGGGTCAGCAATGTAATCTCCGGCGGGACGCCGATGCGGACAGGGAACCCGAAAGTTCCCAGGCCGCGGTTGACGTACAGAGCGGCGAGAGCGGATTTTTGCGAGCCGTTGCCGTCTGCATGGCCATTGCCTGACATGGGAAGCCGGTAAAGTCCGGCCACAAACGGCGAAATCAGGCGAGCCGGAGTAATGTCGTGATCTACGATCTCGACCTTCACCTGTCCGCCATGCGTGTGGCCGGCGAGACTGAGTTCGATGCCGAGCTCGGCGGCGCGATGAAACGAGTTGGGATTGTGTGAGAGCAGAACGTTCGGCATGTCGCGCCGGACCAGCGATTCGATCTCTTGCAACATCGGGCCTGGGCGGACATCCTCGCTGCGCACCATGTGGTCGCGCTGGTAATCGACGCCGATCAGGTTGAAGCGCGCTCCATTGCGCTCGACGATCTCGTTACGAGCGCGAAGCAGGCGCATTCCTTTTTCGCGGAAGAGCCGTTCCGCGTCGTCTTCCACTCCGGCATAGATTTCGTGGTTGCCGTTGCATCCCCAAACCCCCAGCGGAGCGCGCAGGCGGCTCAACTCGGTAATACAGACATCAAGCGGATCGCCCTCGCCCGAAACGAAATCTCCGGTAACGAAGGAGATGTCGGGATTCAGGGCATTCGCCATATCAACCGCGCGCGCGATTTCATTTGGCGGCATGTAGTCGCCAATGTGGATGTCGCTCAACTGCGCAATGCGGAGCCCATCGAGCTCGCGAGGGATGTTCGCGATGGGAACGTCAACGCGAACGACGGAGTAGCGCAGGCGCCCGGCAGCGAATCCATAGGTCGCGGCCAGAAAGGGAAAGCTTCCGGCAAACGCGGCGGCATATTGAAAGAACGTTCGGCGCGAAGAACTGAAACCGGCGGCGGTCCCGGAATGCAGACGCGTGGCAACAATGTTCGTAGTCCACTCGATTGCTCCCACCGCTTCAAGCGCCAGGAATCCGAAGAGGGAAGCGACCATCCATAAGCGGGCAACGGTCGTGAGCGATTTGCCAAGGTGCAGCGCGCCGAAGCTCAGTCGCGAGACGATGTGTCCCAGAAGCGGGTCGAACAGCGTGGCGAGCAGAACCGCCGCCAGCGCGATCAGTCCGGCATGAAGGCCGAAACGCCAGTTGGAATTCGAGAATGAATCAATCGCAGTCCAGGCGCGGAGAAACCAGAATCGCTGGACCGCATACATTGCCAGAAGAAACAAGGCAAAGAAAAAAACTCGCGTCAGAATCAGGGCAATACTCCCAATACCTCTATGACCACTTCATTGGATGCACTCTGTGGAGCGCAAGACTCGACCGACAATTGAGCGGGCCGTGGGCATGCGTGGAGATCAAGATGCTCAGAGGGCAAGCTCCATTAGAATTCTCCCTGTCATAATTTTGAACAGCAACATTGGCCTGCGCTATTTGGTCCCCATGCTGCGATCCGCATCCATTCTTGCCGGTCAACTGTCGATATGCGCTCTGCTGGTGCTGCTCGGGTGGGGGTTCGATAAGTTGCCGGCGTTGTTCTTGAATCCGGCGCGAGGCGGACTAGCGGTCGTTGTGCTGGTTGGAGCGACGGCCGCTGTTGTTTCTGGAGTGGACTTTCATCCCCTGCGAAGAGGCATAACGCCGGTCGGAAACCAGAGCCTACAACTTGGAATTCTTCTGCTTTTTTCGCTGGCGCTGCTGTGGTTCTTGCCGTTCGCCGATCGCAGAAACATTCTTGCGCTCCAACACTCCTACTGGCGCTATCTAGGCCTGCTGCTTTGTTGCATTGGAGTCGCCGTGCGCATCGCCGCGCTGAAGACCCTGGACAGGCAGTTCAGCGCATACGTAACCCTGCAACCGGATCATCGGCTGGTGCAGCATGGAATTTATGCCCGCATCCGCCATCCGCTTTACCTGAGCCTGTTGCTGATTCCTACTGGAGTTGCGCTGGTATTTGCCAGCCTACTAGCCTTGCCGATCCTCGTTCTGTCTGCGGCGTTTGTCTTTGACCGGATGCGAAAAGAAGAGCGGCTGCTGGCTGCACACTTCGCCTCCGAGTTTGAAGACTATCGGCGAAGTACCTGGAAATTGATTCCGTTTCTGTTCTGAGACGAAAAAGAGAACGACAACGGCAGGGATTACGACGGCTCGCTAGCGGATCGCAGTTTGTTCCATGGTCCGAAGCGCGCCCGCCCGCTCGCGCGCATTTTGCAGTGCGCGTTTCACATGGCGCGGCGCGGTACCTCCCGGAACATCGTGCAGGGTGAGCACCTCAGTAAGTCCGAGGCAGGAGTGGAAGCCAGCATCAAAGCTGGGGTGAATCGCTTGCAGATCGGCTAGCGGAAGCTTTTGTAGATCGCATCCACGCTCCACGGCTAAAGCAACGGCCTTGCCAACCGCCTCATGAGCAAGACGCGAGGGCACTCCGCGTTCGACGAGATATGCTGCTGCCGCCCACGCATTCATGAAACCCGAGCTTGCCGCCTGATTCATCTTGGCCTCGTTGAATTCGACGGTGTTCATGAATCCAGTCACGAGCGGCAACATGGCAATGATTGTGTCAGCAGGGTTGAAGACCGGTTCCTGCGTTTCCTGCAAATCTTTGTTGTAGGCGAGAGGCAGCCCTTTCACCAGAGTTTCCAGGGTAACCGCGCATCCCATGAGGCGAGCGGCCTTGCCACGTACCAACTCGAGCAGGTCCGGATTTTTTTTCTGCGGCATGGCACTTGATCCCGTGGAGTAAGCTTCCGGCAACTCGACGAATCCGTAGGCGGGCGTGGAAAACAGAATCATCTCTTCCGCCCATCGACTGAGATGAAGGGCGAGTAGCGAAAGTGTCTGGACGAATTCGAGCGCAAAGTCGCGGTCGCTGGTGGCGTCGATGCTGTTCGCGGTTGGACCGTCAAATCCCAGCTCCGCAGCCATGGCTTGCCGGTTGAGAGTGAGCGTTGCTCCCGCTACGGCGCCAGAACCTAGCGGGCACAGGTTAGCGCGCTTCCGGCAGTCGGCCAGGCGGGCAGCGTCGCGGAGAAACATTTCGACGTATGCGAGCAGCCAATGTGCGACCAGGACGGGCTCCGCCGGTTGTAAATGCGTATACGCCGGCATCGCCGCGTTGCCAGCAGCGTCGGCGCGAGAAAGGATTGCTTCGATCCAATCGGCAATCAGGTTTTGTATCGTGTCGATGCTGTCGCGCACGAAGAGGCGAAGATCGGTCGCGATCTGCTCGTTCCGGCTGCGTCCGGTGTGGAGCTTATACCCGGTTGCGCCGATTTGCGCGGCGAGTTGCTTTTCGACGAAGTGGTGAACGTCTTCGGCGTCGGGATCGTTGAGAAAGGACGGGTCAGACTCGGCGCGGCGAGCGATTTCTTCCAGCGCCTTCACGATCTCCGAAAGTTCTTCGGAGGAAAGTACTCCAGCATGTTCCAGTGCATTGGCATGAGCGCGGCTGGCGGCCAGTTCAAAGGGTAGCAGCCGCTGGTCGTAAGGAAACGACCGCTGCCATTTTTCAAAATCGGCGTCAAGCGGCTCCCGGAAGCGGCCAGACCACATCTTCATTGCGGAACCTGTACCTTATTCTGCGAATGAACGCTCCGCGATTGATCATGTTGCAAAGCGCGGCAACGCGAGGGCAACCCCAGAATTCGGATGAAGCCTTCGGCGTCTTTCTGATCGTAGCTTGCGTCCATGGTGAAACTGGAGAGATCGGTGCGATAGAGCGAGTAATCGGATTTGCGGCTGACGATACTGACGTTGCCTTTGTAGAGCGACAGCGTGACCGACCCAGTGAGATTCTGCTGCGTGGGCTCGACAAAGGCATCGAGCGCTTCGCGCAGCGGCGTGAACCAGAGGCCGAAGTAAACGAGTTCGGCGTACTTGAGTCCAACGTGCTGCTTGAAGTGCAGCAGGTCGCGATCGAGGCAGAGGGCTTCGAGTTCATTGTGCGCGGCGAGCAGCAGCGTGCCTCCGGGAGTTTCGTAACATCCGCGCGACTTGATGCCGACGAAACGGTTTTCGACGAGATCAATTCGTCCGACGGCGTTGCGCCCTCCGATTTCGTTCAGCAGTTCGACGAGCGAAACGGGACCGAGACTTTGGCCCCCAACCGAAACCGGCACGCCTTTTTCGAAGCCGATTTCAACTTGCTCTTCTTTGTCGGGAGCTTCTTGCGGCGACTTGCTGATCTGCCAGGTGCTGGCAAACGGAGCGTTGGCGGCGTCTTCGAGTTCTCCGCCTTCGTGGCTGAGGTGCCAGAGGTTCTTGTCGCGGCTGTGGATCTTTTCGCGGCTGGCAGTGACGGAAATGCCGCGCTTCTCGGCATAGTCGAGACAATCTTCGCGCGATTTCAGTTCCCACTCACGCCACGGCGCCACGACTTTCAGTTCCGGAGCGAGCGCCTGATAGGCCATTTCGAAACGTACCTGATCGTTGCCTTTGCCGGTGCATCCGTGGCTGACTGCGGTTGCACCTTCACGCAGCGCGACTTCCACCTGATGTTTCGCGATCACCGGACGGGCGAGCGAGGTGCCGAGCAGATATTTGTTTTCGTAAACCGCACCCGCTTTCAGCGCGGGCCAGACATAGCTGGTCAGGAACTCCTCGCGCAGATCTTCGACGACAACTTTGCTGGCGCCGGTTTTGTAAGCTTTCTCGACAACTGCGTCGACGTCATCTCCCTGGCCCACGTCGGCCACCATGGCGATTACTTCGTAAGCATAGTTTTCCTTCAACCACGGAATGATGATGGAGGTGTCGAGTCCGCCGGAATAGGCGAGTACGATTTTTTCGGGTTTCTTGGAGGTCATAATATTTTCTTTCATACTTCGGGGGCTGAACGAATGAGCGAATGGCCATCACGCACGGCGCGCAAACGCTCACCGATCAGGGATTACTGAACCATATCCCTGAAAGCATACGCAGCAGGAATCATATTCTCACCGCACGCGTCTACGCATTGGCATGGGCGCTTTTCGAGCGGCCGACTCCTGCTCCCAACAGCCATACGAGTATAGCTTTCTGAATATGCAAGCGGTTTTCCGCTTGATCGAAGACTACCGAGTTGACCGAATCGATGACCTGGTCGGTAACTTCCTGGCCGCGATGTGCAGGCAGGCAGTGCATAAACAGCGCATTGGGCTTGGCCAACTGCATCAGAGCGCCATTGACCTGAAAGGGCGCAAAGATGGCGGCGCGCTCTTCGGATTCATGTTCCTGTCCCATGCTGGCCCAGGCGTCGGTGTAAACGGCATCAGCTCCAGTAACGGCTTTGCGCGGGTCGGTCAGAATGCGGAGCGTAGCTTTGGTTTGCTCGGCAATGTTTTTCGCCATGGTGACGATCACGGGATTCAGCGCGTAGCGTTCGGGAGTGGCGATGGAAACTTTCGCGCCGGCTGAAGCTCCCGCCAGCAGGAGCGAGTGCGCCATGTTATTCCCGTCGCCAACATAGGCGAAGTGGATTTTCTTGAGGTCGCCAAAATGTTCCTGCAGGGTGAAAAAATCGGCGAGCGCCTGGCAGGGATGTTCCAACTCGCTAAGCGCATTGATCACGGGAACGCCGGCGTAAGTGGCCATCTCTTCGACAACAGCATGGCTGAATGTCCGAAGCACGATCAGGTCAATCCAGCGTTCGAGGTTGTGAGCGATGTCGTAGAGCGACTCGCGGGCGTTGAGTCGGCTGGCTGTCTGGTCAACGAAGAAGGTGCTGCCACCCAGGCTATCCATGCCGGCTTCAAATGTAAGGCGCGTGCGTAGCGACGGCTTCTCGAAGAACATTACCATCTGTTTACCGGCGAGAGCAGTGCGGAAATCCGCGGGACGCTGCTTGAGCATCGAGGTGAGGCTGAACAGATTCAGCATCTCGGTCGGCGAGAGATCGTGAATGGAGACGAGGTCACGCGGCGCAACCGGCTCCGGCATCAGGTTCGGCGGAAGCGTCTTGGTTTTGGTCGCCGGAAGACTCATTGCCGGCTGGTTCATCAAGTCATTTCTCATTTACGTCGACTCCGTTTCCAATCTGTGTGTTTACCAGTGTTGCCCCTGCAAATCGCTTACGACAACTCGCGGATTTTTCTCGCCAGCACTTGCGCCTTCTTGGTGTCGGTCGCGATGACCAGCACGGTGTCGTCACCGGCGATAGTGCCGACAACTTCGGGCCAGTGCGAGGCATCGAGTGCGGCCGCCACCGGCTGCGCGCTGCCCACCGTTGTCTTTACCACCAACAGGTTCTGCGCCTGGCGAATTTCAACCACGAACTGCCGCGCCAGATGCATGACCGAAGGCAAGACGCTTTCCGCTCCGCGCCCTTCGCCTGCGCGCCGATAACCCTCTGATCCCTTGACCAGCTTCAATTCGCGGATGTCGCGCGACAGCGTTGCCTGGCCCACGTCGAAGCCCTTGCTTACAAGCCGGTGCTGCAGCGAGTCTTGGCTCTCGACCGGTCCTTCGTCGAGCAAATCGAGAATCGCTTTGTGGCGGGCCGTCTTGGACATGAATAAAAATGCAATTCAATGAATAAGTATCCATTTTTAGAGACGACTGTGTCAAGCAGGAAATGAACCTGGCGGGCGAGGGGTAATCAGGGGTAAACAAGGGAGCTGTCAGCCGTCAGCTCCGATGGAAGCCTTGGGAGAACAGTCGATTCCTGGTTCCTGCTCTGCGCGGATACCCAATGCAGAACGGATGCTTATCTGGCAGGGATCTCGAAGTCTACGCCGCGATCGTCATTGGCTTTTTCGGTCGCTTTCAGGTCGAGATCGGTCAGTTGGATCTTGCGGGTGCGGCCTTCTTCGAAGTCGAAAAGCGTGTCGCCAACGATGGCGTAGTTGAGAACGTCGGACTGGTGGCCGTCCTTGAAAACAAGAACGGTGGAAGGTTGGGCGACGACAGGTTCATCAGCAACTTCGGTCACGGGCGGCGCGGCGTTGCGGTTTCCGGCGGATGGGACGAGCGGTGGCGCAATGCTGGCGTCGGCATCGACCGAGTCGTCATCAGGTTGTGGCGCATAGGGAACGTAGACGGGCTCCGGAACGCCCACGAGGACGGCACCGTGGTCCTTGTGGTGGCGATGGTGGTTGGAGGTAGCCGGTACCGAAGCTAGCGAATCGAAGAACGATGAGCCCGAGGCCAAAGGCGAAGCTCCAACCATCGGCCAGCCGTTCTTGTAGTTTCCGCCGAAGCCGAGGGAAGTGACCGACGGGGGCACACCGTTGAGGGGCCTGCCGCCAAAACCGATGGAAGTGACCGAGGGTGGTACGCCGTTTACCTGCGCATGAGCGCACAAACACGCAGCGATGGAGAATGCCACCGCGACCGACAGCTTGAAGTAGGGCAGGAACGTGGTTCGCATACCGGCCAGTTGGGAAGGTTCCCGTAAACAGGGTACACCAATTTCCTTCCTCTTAAGAACTACCAGCGGGCGGGAAAGTTGCATGGAAAATTTCGGGGCAGACGGATATCCTGGCTGGGTTTGAGGTTCAGCATTGAAGCCGGTCCGGACGAAACTTTGATTCAGGCCGCAGTCAGGGGCGCGCGAGAAGTTATTTGGCGCAGCTCAAGCACCCGGTGGCGGACGTAGCCGTCTTCCGTTAAATGCGCAGAGGCGCTGGCTTTACGGCTGGTTATGACCACCTGGTCGATGGGGCGGCGGTGGGTGAATTGGGGATCACGCTCGCGACAGAATTCACAAGGTCGGCCCGATCGAGTGTCGAAACGACTGATTACAGCTGAGTCAATGTGTTCCACGAAGAGTAGCTCCTGATCGGGGCGAATGGCACTTCGCCCGGATTGAGAGGCAGAGTGACAAGGCTGTGCCTCGAATAACTTATCCGTTGAGTTGACGCCTTTTTACTACAAGGGATGGGAGTTGCACAAGCCCTCCCTATCGAGGTGCGATCAACCTGCGCGGAGCCGCGATTTCTGGCATGATTAGGGCCACTCTTCTCGCCCGACGGTAGTTTGAGAAGAGAAAATTATTGCTGGAGATTCTGTGAACGCCGCAAATGCCAAACCGGGAACCGTGTTTCTGTTCGATGTGGACAATACATTGCTCGACAACGATCACGTGGCAGACGACCTGAAACGATACCTTAAGAAAAAAGTAGGCGAACCCAGCGCCGGACGTTATTGGGAAATCTTTGAGCAATTGCGGGCTGAACTGGGGTATGCCGACTATCTGGGCGCGCTCCAGCGATATCGAGCCGAGCATCCGCGTGAACCGAAACTGCTGGCCACGTCGCATTTCCTCATCGACTACCCGTTTGCCAACCGGCTCTATCCCGAATCAATCGATGCGGTGGTTTATGCGCAGCGGCTGGGGCGGGCAGCGATTTTGAGCGACGGAGATGCCGTGTTTCAGCCGCGCAAGATCGACCGCTCGGGACTTTTTGAGGTTTTCGACGGCCAGATATTGATTTATATCCACAAGGAGCTTGAGCTGGACGATGTCGAAGCACGGTATCCGGCGGCGCATTACGTGATGGTCGACGACAAGGTGCGGATCCTGACCGAGTTCAAGAAACATTGGGGCGCGCGGGTGACGACAGTGTTTCCGCGCCAGGGACATTACGCGTTGAATGCGGCCGAAGTGGCGCGGTATCCGAAGCCGGATGTCACACTCGAAAGGATCGGGGATCTGCAGAAATATTCGCTGGAACAGTTGTTGGCTGCGGCGGGAAACTGAAGCTTTAGCCTGCAGCTTCGTTTTCTTCAGATGGTTTGTCTTCGCCCTGTTTTTCTTCTTCCAGCTTTTCTTCCACCTGAGTGGCGCCGCTCTGGATCAGGTTTTCCAATTCGCGGCCCAGACTCGCGCGGACCGCTTCAGGAATATCCAAAAAGCGGAAGGGTTGGAAGCATCCTTTGGTAGCCCACATGGGAAACATCATCTGTGCGCGGCAACGGACACTGGTCGAGCCCAGGTGGAACACGACTGTGACGCGGATGCCCTCGTCGAGTGGATTTTCCATCGAAGCCAGCCCGCCGTTCAGCGAGAGTTGGCTCATGCGGCCACGGATCTGACGTCCGTTCTCCAGTAGAATCAACGCCAGAATGGAGCCGCCGAGTTTAACTCGCGGGCTCCGTTGCTTTTTTGTCGCGATCGATGTTGCGCCCATTCTCTATCGATTTTGCATCACACGAGAGCGAGAGGGCAGATTACCAAAGTTTATCGCTGCGTCTGTTCCAAATCGCGCGCCGCTGACTCGATCACCGTCGACTCGTCTTCCAGTGCCCGGGCAACACGGACGATCTCCTGCTCTGCCTCCGCATATTGCTTCTGTTCAATTCCCTCGCGCACTCCCGGCACCGTTTTCACTCCATAGCCCGAATAAACTCCCGGCGCATACAGCAAATGCTTGTACCACGGACGCCGCGGCAATCCGTCGGCGTTGGTAAGCTTGCGTTCGGTCTCGATCAGTTCGCGATTTAGAGCGCCGAGTTTGGCCGCGAACGCGTCGTCTCCTAAGCTTGCCTGCTTCTGCGCCAGCGCTTGCTGATAGTGCTTGGCGCTGCGCGTCAACGAGTCAACTGCATTTTGCATCGGAGCAAAGTTCAGATGCGGCGGGATCTCTTCTTTCTCCGGAGCCACCGTAGGACGCCGCGGATCGAATGTCGCTTTGAACATTCCCTCATCCAGTTCCTGGTTGCGCTCGCGAATTTCCTCCTGCTTGTCAGCCAGCAACTTCTCGAGGTCCTTCGTGTACATCTCCATCGTGTCTGCAAAATCCACGAAGTCGAACGGCAGCACCTCCGCGTCGGCCAACCGTATCACCGAGGTTCCTACGGTTTGCGCTAACGCCCGTCCGTAAACAAAATTCGTGTCTGAGAAATGCGTGTACCAGTAGAAGTCGTCGTAGACCGAGTGATAGATGCCCGCGCCTTCGTCCTCGCCGCCATATTCCAAATCCAGGGTAGCGATGCCTATGTGATCGAGGTACGCCGTAAAATCCGTCCCCGATCCCAGTGCGTTGATGCGCAAATCGGAGCGCTGTCGCAATTCCTTCCTGTCGTCGGCCGACTTTGCATTCGCGATCGCATTCAACTGCGCTCGCTGCCACACCGTCATCCGCGTTTCCGGATCCTCAATATCGCGCGCCACTCCATTGATGAACTGTTCCAGGCTGTGCGACCCGCCCATATTCAGAATGCCGCGATCATTGCTGTCCGTGTTGATATAAACCGCGGCATGCTGGCGTAACTCGTCGGCGTGGGTCTCCGCCCATTCCGTTGAGCCCAGCAGCATCGGCTCCTCGCCGTCCCACGCGCAATAGATGATGGTGCGCCGTGGTTTCCATCCCTGCTTCAGCAGCAGGCCCATCGAACGCGCTTCTTCCAGTAAAGAAACCTGCGCCGAGATTGGATCCTCGGCTCCGTTCACCCACGCATCGTGATGGTTGCCGCGAATGATCCATTCATCCGGAGCCACACTGCCGGGAATCTTCGCGATGACGTCATAGACCGGCTTGATGTCCCAATTGAATGCCACTTTCAAATGCACCATCGCCGGTCCCGGTCCAACGTGATATGGAATTGGAAGCGATCCGCGCCACTCATCGGGAGCCATCGGGCCCGCCAGCGCGGTCAGCAGCGGTTGTGCGTCGCCATAAGAAATCGGCAGTACCGGAATCTTCGTGATGCTCTTCGCATCTTTCAGCGCCAAACGCTTGGCATCGGGTGTTGCGCCGATCCCAGGAGTCAGCGGATCTCCTGGACTGTTCGAGGCAAAATCCATCACGCTGCCGCGCTGCACGCCATCGGGAGGCCGCATCGGCCCGACCGGAAAAACGTTGTCCCGCGTGTAGCCGTCGTCTTGCGGTTCGGAATAAATGAGGCAGCCAATCGCGCCATGCTCGGCCGCAACTTTCGGCTTCACTCCGCGCCACGAGTGTAAATATTTGGCGATCACGATTGCGCCCTTCACTGAAATTCCCAGCCGGTCAAGGTTCTCGTAGTCCTCCGGCAATCCGTAATTCACAAATACCAGCGGCGCGGTGACGTCGCCGTCAATTGAATACGCGTTGTAGGTGGGCAGTTGCTCGTCTTTTTGATTCGAGGTCGGGTCTATCGCCAGTGCCGGCTCTTCCAGTTTGGCCGTAAACTTCGTGGGCGCAACCATCTCCAGCACGCGAATCTTCGGCGTAGGAAACAGAACGTCGAACCTCTCAATATGCGCGTCGAGTCCCCACTCCTTGAAGTGGGCAAGAATCCATTCGGCGTTGTCTTTGTCGTAGGGAGACCCGACATGATGTGGCCGTGCGCTCAGCCGCCGCATATACTCCCGCAAATTCGCAGGGTCGGGGATCGCACGGTACTTCGCTTCCCACTCGCGTTCACTTTGACCGGTGGCAGGAGAATATCCGACCAGCGCAGCCGGATTCGTGGCCCCGGGGTCCGTACCAAAACATAAAGACGGAAAGATAAGTGTGAAGATCAGTACGATCGCTGCAACCGGTCTCATGCAACTCCTTCGCTTCGAGAGTTTGCCATTATAGCTGCAATCCCGCGATTGAACCGCCGCAACGACCGCGCTCCGGCGTCTCTCGACCGAAAATGCTAAATTGAAGGGTTCATGTCCGCCCCTGATTCTCTCTTTGTTCGCGCAGCTAAGGCTCGGCCCACCGAACGGACCCCGGTCTGGTTCATGCGTCAGGCCGGGCGTTATATGGCGGAGTACCGCGCCATCCGCAAACAGTATTCGCTGATCGAGATTTGCAAGAAGCCGGAAATCGCTGCCCAGGTCACGATTGAAGCGGCCGAAATCCTCAAGGTCGATGCTGCCATCATCTTCGCCGATCTTCTGCTCCCTCTTGAAGTCATGGGGTTACCGTTTCACTTTGCCGCCGGCGAGGGTCCGAAAATAGAAAAGCCACTGCGCACTCCCGAAGACATTACCCAACTGCGCACCGATCGTGCCGCCGATCTCGGCTACGTCTCTGAAGCGGTCAAATTAGTTTGCCGGCACTTTGGAGCCAAGTTGCCCGTCATCGGATTTTGCGGCGCGCCCTTCACCCTTGCCAGCTACATGATCGAGGGTGGAAGCTCGCGCAACTACATTTTCACGAAGAAGTTGATGTACTCCGCTCCCGCCGCGTGGAACGAGCTCATGCAGAAGCTGGTCGCGGTCACCGCTGAGTATTCCGCCGAACAAGTGTGCGCCGGCGCTGATGCCATCCAGATTTTCGACAGTTGGGTTGGGTGCCTGAGCGTCGAAGATTATCGGCGTTACGTCTTGCCGCATGTCACCGGCCTGGTGAAACGGCTGCAAGCAACCGGAGTGCCGATCATCTATTTCGGCACCGACAGCGCAACTCTTCTTCCCGCGATGCAGGAATCGGGCGCGGAAGTGATCGGCCTCGATTGGCGCATCCCGCTCGATACCGGATGGCAGAGCCTCGGCATGAAGGGCGCCGTGCAGGGCAATCTCGATCCCGTGTTGCTCTTCGCTGATTCGAAAGAACTCAAATCGCGGGCCGAAGATATTTTGCGCCGCGCTGCTGGACGCCCCGGCCACATCTTCAATCTAGGCCATGGCATCCTCCCCGAAACTCCGGTGGAAAACGTCAAAGCGCTCTGCGATTTTGTGCGCGAACACTCCGCGGAATTCAAGACGTCCAAGATAGAACGCAAGGTCGAGGCGAAAACGGAGTCGCGACGATGACCGACTGCCCGCTCGGCCTCGCTGGCCAGTGCTATTGCGCGAATCGCGTCAGTTCCTTCGCCGCGCAACCGGCTTCGGGAACTGCGGCGAAAACTGCCGTGCTGCTGCTGGCCCATGGTAGCCCCGAAAATCCCGGCCAGATCCCAGAGTTCCTCAGCTATGTCACCGGCGGACGCGTATTGCCGCCCCAGGTCATCGAAGAAGTTCGCCATCGTTATTCGCTGATAGGTTTCTCCCCGCTCGCCTGCTGGACTCTTCTGCAAGCCGATCAACTTTCGCGGTCGATTCATATGCCCGTCTTCATCGGCATGCGCAACTGGAGGCCCTTTATCGCCGATGCCATCAAAGCGATTGCCGCACAAGGCTTCGAACGCGTGATCGCCATTTGCCTCGCGCCGCAGAATTCGCGCACCAGCGTCGGCCTTTATCGCCGCGCCGCAAGCAGCGACGGCCATCTTCCTTTCCAGATGGATTTCGTCGAGGAGTGGCATGATCATCCGCTGCTTACAAGGGCCTTTGCCGAAGAACTACGCCCCGCTTGGGAGAAGGCATCCGCCGAAAACGGAGCCAGGTTGCCCGTGATCTTTACCGCGCACAGCGTCCCGCAGCGCACCATCATCGATGGCGATCCTTATGAGCGGCAGTCCAAAGAAACTGCCGAACTGGTGGCGAAAGAATCGGGCCTGTCGCCCGCAGACTGGGTCTTCGCCTTTCAAAGCCAGGGCATGTCAGGCGGCCCATGGATCGGCCCGACGGTCGAGGAAACGATTCTAAGTCTGAAAGCGAACGGCCATCGCGGCGTTTTCGTGCATCCCGTAGGATTTCTCTGTGACCACGTTGAAGTGCTCTACGATATCGACATCGCCTTCAAGAAATTCGCCGAACAACAAGGCATGCGGCTGTGGCGAGCCGCATCGTTAAACGCATCAACGACCTTGACGGCAGCGCTGGTGGACATAGTCAGTAGCAGAGTCAGAGCACAAGGCGCGGTAGCTGATCCTAAATTCGCTGATCAATGAAGCGCATTGCCATCATCGGTGGCGGCATTTCCGGCCTTTCGGCCGCATATACGCTTGAAGAGAAACGCCAGTCCGGCACGCCGGTGCAGTATGCTCTATTCGAATCCAGTCCGAGACTCGGTGGAGTGCTACTCACCGATCGCGTCGATGGCTGCCTGATCGAAGCCGGACCCGATTCCTTTCTCACTGAAAAGCCGTGGGCTGCCGATCTCTGCCGCAAAGTCGGACTCGGCGATCAACTCGTCGGCTCGAATGACGCGGACCGCAAAACCTACATTCTGGTCAAGGGCAAACTCGTCGAACTGCCCGATGGGCTCATGTTCATGGTGGCCACCAAAATCATGCCCACCCTGCGCTCGCCACTTTTTTCTGTACGTACAAAATTGCGCATGGCGGCCGAATGGTTTCACCTTCCGCACAAAACCGCTGAAGACGAAACTGTCGCCCAGATGGTCGAACGTCACTATGGTCCCGAGATGGTCGAGCTACTGGCCGATCCGCTGCTTTCCGGAGTGTACGGTGGCGAAGCTTCGCAGTTGAGCGCCCGCGCCGTTCTGCCCCGCTTCACCGACATGGAATCAAAACACGGCAGCCTCGGCCGCGCCGTGCTCTCCGCCAGCAAAAAAATGGGTGCCGTGGCAACAACCCCGCCCCGCCCGGTTTTCACTTCGCTGAAGAACGGCATGCAGCAGATGGTCAACGCCCTGGTCGCGAATCTCGATGCCCGATCGCTCCTCACCTCTGCGCCCGTGCAGTCGCTGATCCCGCAGAACAACGGCTGGACCGTTTGTGCTGGCTACCAGACCGACCACTTCGATGCCATCATCATCGCGACTCCGGCCCAGGCTGCCGCCTCCGTTCTGGCCTCGGCCGACGATGACCTGTCCCGCGAACTGGGCGAAATCAGGTACAGCTCTTCGGTGACGGTCACCCTCGGTTACGACGAAAAAGTGCGCGCTTCACTTCCGCCCGGTTTCGGGTTTCTGGTGCCGCGTGGCGCAGGCCATCGCATGCTCGCCGCCACTTTTGTTCACAACAAATTTTCCTACCGTGCTCCCGCCAATCGTGCCCTCATTCGCTGCTTCCTCGGAGGAACGCGCGACGAGGAGATCCTGCAGGCAAGCGAAGAAGAAATTCTCCGCATCGTCCGAGGTGAGCTGCGCCAGATCATTTCTCTCAATGCCGAGCCGTTATTTGCCCGCGTCTATAAATGGAAGTCTGCCATGGCGCAGTATGTGGTCGGTCATCTTGAACGCCTGCAGCGCATTGAAGTGTTGCGCCAGAAGTTGCATGGCTTGGCGCTTGCCGGCAACGGCTATGGCGGCATCGGAGTCCCCGATTGTGTGCGTTCTGGCGCCGAGGCAGCCGGTAAAATCCTCGCCGAAATGGGGATGTGGTCGTCCGCCTGATCTGCAATTACCGCGGTAACGTTCCTTCCCGCTCCCAATGCGCGAAACTATGAAAATCACACTGGGTTTAAGACGATAGATTAATACAATAAACCTGGTCGTCGTGCGTCTTCAGCATTGGGGGACCGTTATGAAAACTCTCTTGACTGTGTTTTGCCTCGCCGCATCGCTCTGTTTCGCCCAGCAGGATTCATCGCAAGACATGAAGGGTATGAACATGCCCGGACACGACATGTCGCAAATGGGCCACGATTCAGGCGAAGACTCCGATGCCGGCATGCACGCCATGCATTCCATGGAAGGTCACCACATGGACATGGGCCCGCATATGAAGATGACTGCACTTCGCACCACCCAGCCCGGCGACGCCGAGAAAGCTCAGAAGGTCGTCGAGGTGGCGCGCGGCGTCATGGAGAAGTACAAGGACTATCACACCGCGCTCAACGATGGCTTCGAGATCTTTCTTCCCAACGTTCCGCAGAAGCAGTATCACTTTACCAACTACCGTTACGGATTCGAAGCGGCCTTCAGTTTTAATCCCGAGCATCCAACCTCGCTGCTCTACGAGAAAAACGGAGACGGCTACCGTCTGGTGGGTTTGATGTACACCGCTCCCAAGCGTTTTACCGAAGACGATCTGAACGCGCGTATTCCGCTCAGCATCGCGCAGTGGCATGAACACGTGAATTTCTGCAAAGCGCCCGAGGGACGGAGAATGGAAGCCCTCGCGCCGAACCCGAAATTTGGTCTGCGAGGGTCGATCACGACCCAGGCCGAATGCGACGCCGCGGGCGGAAAGTTTCTTCCCATCGTTTTCAACTGGATGGTGCACCTGTATCCGAACGAAAAAGATACAGCTTCCGTCTGGTCTGTTGATCGCCAGCACGCCGACTGAGTCTCCGCGGATTGAATCTTACCGCCGCATGAACGAAACGGGATAACTCCGGTTTCTATGCCCGTTTCGTTCCCTCACCTCGACTCTGCTATTCTGAATCTTCCCCACTCCTCCCCATGAGCGCCGCCTCCGCCAGCCAATGGAAGATCGTTGTTGCCTTTGCGCTGGTCTATGTTTTCTGGGGCTCAACTTACCTTGGCATCGGCATCGCCGTGGAAAATATCCCTCCCGCATTCATGTGCGCCGCTCGCTTTTTGATCGCCGGCATTGTCATGCTCGCCTACTGCGCCATCACCCGACGCCGCATTCTTTTTTCCGCACAGCGGCTCGCGCAACTCGCCGCTGTCGGCATTCTGCTTCTGATGGGCGGCAATCTCACGCTTGCCTACGCCGAGCGCATCGTTCCTACCGGCCTGGCGGCATTGTTGATTGCCGTGTCGCCCATCTGGTTCATGGTGCTCGATAGCCTTTTATTGGGCGACCACCGCATCTCTCGCCGTGGCCAAGTCGGCCTTGCCATTGGCATTGCCGGCGTCGTCGTTCTCATCTGGCCCGATCTCCGCCATTCCAATTCCCTCGGCCATCGCGAGCTCTGGTGGTGCCTGGCGCTTCAGCTCGGATCATTTAGCTGGGCGTTCGGTTCCGTGCTCTCGAAAAAATGGCAGACGGTGGCCGCCGATCCTTTCAGCGGCATTGCATGGCAAGTGGTTTTCGCGGGGATCGGCAATTTGATCTTCGCACTGCTGGTGGAAAAGCCTGCGAATGTGACCTGGACCTTCCGTGGTGTCGCCGCGATTCTGTACCTCGTCGTCTGCGGTTCCTGGATTGGCTACACCGCCTACATCTGGCTCCTGCAGCACGTTCCCACTTCAAAGGTTTCCACCTACGCTTACGTTAATCCGGTGGTTGCGGTGTTTCTCGGATGGCTGGTTCTGCACGAACGCATCGACCGCTACATCGTGATGGGGAGCGCCGTGATCATCGCTTCGGTCGTGCTGGTGACAAGCGCGAAAGTCTCCCACCGCGCGCCTGAACCCTTACCCGCAGCCGAAGCTGCGGGAAACTGACATCATTCTTCCGGTTCTTCCGCATCATTGACTACGACTACGTCAACCACGCGGCTCCGAATGGAGAAGACAAGTTTCTGTCCGTCTCTAGGCTGAAACGTCACTCGCATCGGCGTTCGTTCCCACATCGGGGCCGGGCACTCCGAATCAGGGTCATCCGTTCCGGCAGGTTCGCCCGCATCTTTTTTCAAGACCGGCTTGCGCCGTCCCACCTGGGCGACGATCGCATAGAGTTTTTTTCCGTCTTCCGAGACTCCACAATAAGCGATGTAGTCGCGATACCAACTCGCCGTCGAATAGAAAGGATCGAACTCCGCCAGGTTGAGCTGCGAAACCCGTCCCGTGAGCCGGTCGACCAACAACCATCCGCCGCGTTGCCATTGCCATCGCGTGCCGTTGGAATTAGCGCCTTCTGCAGGCAGCGCGTCGTTCACGCGGAACGTCCGCCGCACCACAAACAGTCGGTCCGTCAGGTCATGTGGAGTGCCAGTCGTGTATTCCTTCAGCCGCGCATCCACCAGCAGCGGACGCACTCTCAGGTCGAGCAGCTTCTGTCCGGTTGCGTTCGGCCACTTGGCGGAGATCGTTTTACCAAAAACAATGACATGCGGTTTCGACACCGCCGCGCATTCCAGCCACGCACAGCCCGGCAAGGCCATGAGCACAAGAGTGAGACAAGTTTTCCGCAGCATAATCATGGAAGACTGACACGCTCGTCGAGATAAGCGATAGGACGTCTGAACAGGCAAAATGTTCAGTTTCAGAAAAGCAGGTCTCGGGTCTTAGGGTCTCAGGCTTTTGACTCCGGTTTTCCCGACACCTGAGACCTGCCCCACTTTGCACACTTGCCCCTGCTGTGGGAGACTAAACGCGTGAATCTCGTCCCTCGTCATCGCCGGGCAACCGTTTCTCCGGATTCGAGTTCTGAACTGTATATGGCTGATCTTGTGCCCTTACGCCGGAAGCAATCGATTCTCGTAGTGGACGACAATGAGGCCAATGCATTGCTCCTGAAGCAGATGCTGGCCAGCCGTGGCTATTCGATAATTGCCGTTCATAATGCGGTCGAGGCTGAGGCCGAGATACAACGCGAAGCTCCTGACTTGATTCTGCTCGACGTGGTCATGCCCGGTAAGAGTGGCTACGAGCTATGCCGCGAACTCAAGCAGGATTCAAATACCCGCCTGATTCCCGTCGTCATGATCACCGGCCTCAGCGATCGCGAAGACCGCCTTAAGGGAATTGAAGCAGGCGCCGACGATTTTCTCACTAAGCCGATTTCTTCCGAGGAATTGTTCGCTCGCGTAAATTCGTTGCTCAAGTTGAAGGAGTTCACCGACGAACTCGAGACTGCGGATTCGGTGCTGTGCACCCTGGGACTCAGCGTAGAAGCGCGCGACCCCTACACTGAGGGTCACTGTGAGCGCTTGGCGCGCGATGCCTCTGATCTGGGCCGCTTTCTCGGCCTGGGCGAAGAATCGATTATCGCGCTGCAGCGTGGCGGCTATCTTCACGACCTGGGAAAGATCGCTGTGCCCGATGAAATTCTGAAGAAGGGTACCGATCTCACGCCGGCCGAGTGGGAGATCATGAAAAAGCATCCCGTAACTGGCGAAGCCATTTGCCGTCCTTTGAAGTCGCTGCGTCGCGTGCTTCCCATCATTCGCCATCATCACGAGCACTCCGATGGCAGCGGCTACCCGGATGGCCTTCGCGCCGGCGAAATTCCGCTCCTGCCGCGCATTCTGCAGGTCGTGGATATTTACGACGCACTGCGGACCGCGCGTCCTTACAAACCCGCGCTCGGCCACGAACCGGCCGCGTTGACGATGCGCACCGAAGCGCGCAACGGACTTTGGGATGAGGAACTGGTTTCAGAGTTCTTCAGCATGCTCGACAAACGGCAGCAGGTCGCGTGATTGTCAGATCGAAAGTTTCCCGAGTTTCGAAGAGACACAACAATTTCCATACGACCTTGAAGCTCTGAAATCTTAAAGCTCTGAAGCCTTGATCTACTCAGCCTTGATCTATTCCATCGTCATTCCCGCCTACAACGAAAGCGTGCGCATCCGGCCTACGCTTCACGAACTTCTCCGTTACATCAGCGAACAGAACTGGGACGCCGAAATTCTCGTGGTCAATGATGGATCGTCCGACGACACGGCGCAAATCGTGCGCGAGTATGGCGCGGTGCACCCGCAGGTCCTGCTGATAGAGAACCCTGGCAACCGCGGCAAAGGTTTCAGCGTGCGCAATGGCATGCTCCACGCCCGCGGCGATATTTGCCTGTTCACCGACGCCGATCTTTCTTCGCCCATCACCGAAGCGCCAAAATTATTCGACGCCATTGATCGGGGCGCAGATATCGCCATCGGTTCGCGCTGGTTGCAGACCGAATTGCAGACCGGGCCGCAGCCCCTCTACCGGCAGTTGTTTGGACGCATCTTCAATCTGGCGTTGCGGCTGATTTTGGGCCTGCGCTTCGCCGACACCCAATGCGGATTCAAAGCCTTCCGCCGCGACGCAGCCCGGCGCATCTTTCCTTTGCAAAAAATTGAACGCTGGGGATTCGATCCCGAGATCCTGTTTCTGGCGCGCCGCGCCGGACTGCGGGTTCAGGAGGTTCCGGTGCTCTGGGCGCACAGCGAAGGCACGCGGCTGCATCCTCTTCGCGACGGGCTGCGCATGTTTGTAGAAGTCTTGCGGATCCGTTGGAATGCGATGATCGGTCAGTACGCTGCTCCGGCGGTGCCTACTCCGGAAAACCGGTAGCCGCCTCCGCTCTTCAACCAGCCCGGCCTACGACGCCGCCCGGCCAGTCGCATTTGCAGCCAGACGCACGAATTCTGCGATCTGCGCGCCCATCTCTTCCGTGGAGACTGTTCGTTGTCCCGGCCGTGCCAGATCGCGAGTGCGAAAGCCGCCCTTCAAAGTCGAGATTACTCCCGCTTCCACGCACTCCGCTTCTTTAGCCAGCTGAAAAGTGTGCCGCATCATCATGGCAACCGAAAGAATGGCCCCCAGCGGATTCGCGATACTCCTTCCCGCAATATCTGGAGCCGAACCGTGCACCGGCTCGTACAGCCCGACCGGACCTCCGATGCTGCCTGATGCGAGCAGACCGAGCGATCCCACAATTCCGCCAGCTTCGTCCGACAGAATGTCGCCGAACATGTTTTCCGTCAGGATGACGTCGAACTCGGATGGCTTCAACACCAACGACATCGCCGCCGAATCCACATACATATGCGAGAGCTGCACGTCGGAAAAATCGCCGCCAACGCGCGTTACTATTTCGCGCCATAAGCCCGAGCACTCCAGAACGTTGGCTTTGTCGACCGAAAGCACCTTTCTTCGCCGGGTGCGTGCCAGTTGGAATGCCACGCGGGCAATGCGCTCGATCTCCGGCTCACCGTACCGCATAGTGTTGATGGCTTCGCGAGCGCCGGGCCCGCCATCAATGGATCGAGGCTGCCCGAAATACAATCCTCCCAGCAACTCTCTCACGATCAGAATGTCGGTGCCCTTGGTGATTTCCTCGCGCAAAGGCGAGCACCCAGCCAGCGCCGGATAAACCACTGCTGGACGCAGATTCGCGAAGGCGCCAAGTTCCTGGCGCAGCCGCAGCAGCCCCGCTTCGGGGCGCAGTTCGCGGGGATTGTGATCGAACGCCGGACTGCCCACCGCTCCGAGCAGCACCGCTTGCGAATTTAGACTGGCTTGAATAGTGGCGTCCGGCAGTGGGTCGCCAAACTTTTCCAGCGCTGCGCCGCCAATCTCTTTTTCATCGAGCTCAAGATCGTGGCCAAAACCGTCGGCCACTTCTTCCAGAACGCAAATCGCTTGGGAGGTGACTTCGGGACCGATCCCGTCGCCGGGGAGGCAGGTTACGCGGAGCTCCATTGAGGCCTCGATTGGTTCGCGAGAAGAATACTACGAGGAAAGCGGCGTTGGTAGCCGGGTTTGGCTTAGCCTCGACGAATTATCCCACTACCATGGGTAGGAGATTTACAAATGCTTTACACCCCAGGCTACACACCCCAGACTACACACCCCAAAGATAATCCTCTTGCTCCGCATGATGACCGGCGTGGCGATCGAAGGGAATCGTGACCTGCGCCTGCCCGGTTGTGCCAGCTATGTGCGCCGGGTGCCCCTCTTTGCCATTGCCTCCGGCGGCCGCTGAAGCTACCAGAGCGAAAGGCAACGTGGCCGCTGTCGGCGGGAATTTCGCAGGGCCCGCTGCAACTTCGCCGCCGCCGATGTCTAGGGCAACGTCTCGCCGAATGTCCTCGATCAGTTCCAGCAAATGACTGTCTTGCACTCGCTTGATACGGTCGGCAAGAATGACAAATCGGCGATAGATCTCGTCGAGCTCGCGGCGTTCAAACCGATGTCCCAGTTGTTCGCAGCGCAGCGCCAGCGCATGCCTCCCGGAGTGTTTGCCTAGCACCAGCCGCGAATCGGGAACGCCCACCGATTGCGGCGTCATGATTTCATACGTCAGCGGATTCTTCAGCATTCCATCCTGATGAATTCCCGCCTCGTGCGCGAACGCGTTTCTCCCGATGATGGCTTTGTGCGGTTGCACGGAAACGCGAGTAACCTCCGCCAGCATCTGGCTCGTCGCAAACAGGTGCTCCGCCACCACCCCGGTTTCAAACGGATATCGGTCACGCCGCACTCGCACCGCCATCACGATTTCTTCCAGCGATGAATTGCCGGCGCGCTCGCCAATGCCGTTGATCGTGCACTCCACCTGTCGTGCGCCCTGTTGCACTCCGGCCAGCGAGTTCGCGACTCCCAAACCGAGGTCATTGTGACAGTGAGTCGAGATCGTTACCTTTTCGATTCCCGCGACTTTCTCCCGCAGTGTGCGGATGAGATTTCCATACTCTTCCGGCATGCTGTAACCAACCGTATCCGGAATATTAACGGTGGTTGCGCCCGCCGCTATCACGGCTTCAACCACCTGACAGAGAAACGGGACGTCGGTCCGCGTCGCATCCTCAGGCGAAAATTCGACATCCTCACAAAGAGACTTCGCATGCCGCACTGCATTTCGTGCCTGCTCCAAACATTGTTCCCGCGTGATGCGCAGCTTGTACTTCAGATGAATGTCGGAGGTTGCCAGAAAAACGTGGATTCGCGGCCGCGCCGCTCCCTGCAAGGCCTGCCACGCGCGGTCAACGTCGCCGGCACTGGCGCGCGCCAGCCCAGCGATAATCGGACGTCGCACTTTAGCGGCAATAAGCTGCACCGCTTCAAAGTCGCCATCGGATGCGATCGGGAACCCGGCCTCGATTACGTCCACGCCAAGCCGGTCCAGTTGCTGGGCCAGACGCAGTTTTTCCTGCACATTCATGCTGCAACCCGGCGACTGTTCGCCGTCCCGCAACGTCGTGTCAAAGATAATGATGCGCGACAAATCCATGAATCCCGTTCCTCCGATGCGCTTTTCCTGCTCCTCAAACTTTAGCGACCGGAGGGTCGAAAGAAAAGTTTATTATGTTAACAATATAGTTAGTAATAGTGATACTATTAGAAATGCTTATCGAACACAGAGAATCGATTAAAGATGTCAGTTTTTGGATCGGACGTTTCGATAATCTGAATTTCCTGACACCTGAGACCTAGCACCTGAGACCTGCCCTATGGATCTCTCCCAACTCGAAGTCTTTCTCGCTGTCGCCCGCGAACGCCGCTTTTCTCGCGCCGCCGAAAAATTGTTTCGCACCCAATCCGCCATCAGCCAGACCATCCGCAAACTTGAGTTGGAGATCGGCGAGCCGCTCTTCGATCGTTCTTCGCGCGATGGCGTTCTCACCGACGCCGGCCGCGTGCTTCAGGAATATGCCGAGAAGCTCATCAACCTCCGCCAGGATGCTCAGGCCGCGCTCGTCGAAATGCGCGAGTTGCAGAAAGGCAAGCTGGCGATCGCCGCCAATGAGTTCACCGCCCTCTATCTGTTGCCGGTGCTCGGCGAGTTTCGCCGCCTGCATCCCGCGATTAAAATCACCGTACGGCGTTCGCTCGGCAGCCACATTCCCGACGATGTGCTCAAGCACAACGTGGAACTCGGTGTCCTGTCCTACGATCCGCAGGAACCGCAGTTGCGCTCCGCCGTGGTTTATCTCGACGAACTGGTCCTCGTCGTTCCTCCCGGCCATCCCCTGGCCTCGGCCGGCGAAGTCAGCATCCGTCAGCTCGGTGCCGAATCGTTCATCGCCCACATCGTCGCGTCTCCCTATCGCGACAAAGTGATCGAGGCCTTCCGCCAGCACAAAACTCCGCTGCATATGGACGCCGAACTGCCCACTCTTCAGGCCATCACGCGCTTTGTATGCATGGGTAAAGGAGTCGCCCTCGTGCCCGAGATCAGCGTTGAAAGCGAAATCGCTCGTGGGGACCTGGTTCGTGTTCCCGTCCGCGATCTGCATTTTCAGCGCAAGCTGCGTCTGGTCTATCGCCAGGAATCCACCTTGTCGCATGCCGGCCGCGCGTTCTTAAAGGTCGCTGAGCAGGTCGCAAAGAATAGAGGCGGCCGTTATCGCTTCCAGAAGGAAAAGTGATCGGCGCGATTTTCTGACGGAGCAGAACTACTTTGAAGAATCTTTGCGGCGGGATGATTCCGCGGGTGGAACGAGGTTACGCCGCAATGGCACGATCGCGCCCTTGGATGGATCGGCTGCCGCCGAAGCCCGCGCCAGCACTTCATGCTGGATGTACTGCACAAACTCCTGAATCTGCCTCTGCATTTCTTCCATCCGTTCGCGCATTTGCAGAATGATGGCCATGCCGCTGATGTTCACGCCCAGATCGCGCGCCAGCGACAGGATGAATTCCAGCCGCTGCAAGTCTTCATCCGTATAGAGCCGCGTGTTGCCTTCGGTGCGGCTCGGCTTGAGCAGCCCCTCGCGTTCGTAAAGCCGCAAAGTCTGCGGATGAATCTCATACATCTCCGCCACCGCCGAAATCATGTATGCGCCCTTGGATTTACGCTTGGTCATTGAACTCCCTGTTCGAATTTTAGAGCACGATCACTTTTCTTCCTAATTGATTACACAATCTCGCCAAACCCAACCGTGATCGGCGCATCCAAGCGCTGGAGGATAAATATATATATGGAGCAAGATGATATTAAGCAAGTCCTGGAAGATCTGATCGAGACATGCCGAGACGGGCACACGGGTTATAAGGATGCCGCGTCCCGAGTAAAGCGTTTGGATTTGAAAACGTATTTCCTCGAGCAGAGTCTGCAGCGCGGGCGTTATGCCGAAGAACTGCAAGGCGAACTGCAACGCATGGGCGATCCTGACAAAAAGGTGTCCGGCTCAGTCGGAGCTGCTCTCCATCGCGCCTGGATCGATACGAAAGTGGCTATGGGCGGCGGCGACAAGGCCATTCTCCAATCCGTGGAGCAGGGTGAGGACGACGCTAAGGAAAGTTACAAGAAAGCCTTGCAGAAATCCCTACCCTCGAACCTGGCCGAAATGGTGCGTACGCAAGCAGCCGAAGTTCAACGTGCTCATGACAAGGTAAAGAGTCTGCGCGACGCAGCGGAAGCTGCGGCTTAATCAGGCAGCACAAATTTAAACAGGATAAACGCGAAAAAAAGTGAGGACGGGAAGTTTCCTGTCCTCATTTTTTTACGAAGCCTCAGGCTGCGGGTTGCGCCGTTTCCGCGGCTGCTGCCCATCCCGTCGGCTTCAGAGCATGATTGACGAGATAAGCAACAACTCCCGCGCCAATCAAAATCAGCCCAAACCAAAGCGAGCTCATTCCCAGCACTGCCTCGTGTTCGCTGCGAATAATAGCGAACCCCAACAGCAGCACTGGAGGAATACCCACTGCAATCGCTCCCAGCAGCCCGCCCGGCACGCGAAAAGGACGTTTCAATTCCGGCTCGCGAATTCGCAGGCACACCAATGCCACAAATTCCAGCGCCAGGCTGGCGCCATAAATCATAATGTCCAGCGTAACCAGCCGTTCAAATCCCAGATTCAGAGCAAGGCCCCAACCCACAGCCAGCGCGATAATCGCAACCCACGGTGCTCGCGATTTCGGATGTAGTTTGCCAAAAATCTTCGGCAGCATTCCATCCTGCGCCATTGCCAGCGGCAGCCGTGAATAGCTCATGACCAGCGCATTGAACATGCCGAAGCCGCTCATCATGCCACCGGCCACCAATGCAATCCGGAGCACCGGCCCTCCCATCAACTCGGCAACGTCCGCCCACGCGCCCGTTTCCCACGCGCTGGCCGGAAGCCCGGTCATCCACATGGCCGCGAACGGCAACACGTAAGTGATGCAGACAATCGCCACCGCCACCAGCATTGCCCGCGGATACGTCCGCTGCGGTCGCTCCACCTCGGTAGCAATGGTCGAGGCATTGTCCCATCCCATGTAGTTCCACATGCAAATGAGTAGCCCGCCCAGAATGTCCACGTTCGAGGTGGTCGGCTTGGTCACCGCGTTCGCCAGTGCGTGAATCTTGAACGGAGCAATCACAAATATCGCCGCGAACGGCGCCGACAAAAGAAAGAACAGCCACAACGAAGTCGTCGAAACGACTTTCACTCCCATGATGTTGAGCGCCGCGCACACCACCACCACGCCCAACGCCACCGCCACGCCACGATGGTTCTCCTGAAACCACGGGAACATCCGCGTGAGGTAAGCGACAAACAGCGTCGGATAAATCGCCATATCAAAAATGGAGGCAACCAGCGACAACCAGGCTTCCTGAAATCCCCAGAAATTTCCCATCGCGCGCCGAACCCACGCGTAGTAGCCGCCTTCAAACGGCAATGCGCTCGAAAGCTCGCCGATCATGAATGCCGTCGGCAGGCTCCAGAGCAGCGGCGTCAGCAGCAGGATGAGTATCGCTTTTCCGTACCCGGCCCCATGCACGATGTCTTCCGTGCCATAGGTTCCGCCCGACACCATAAAAAAGGTGGCGGCGACCAGCGGCCAAAGCGTGAGGCGGATGGACTTTTTCTTCGTCTTGTCAGTCCGGGGAGAGATCGGAAGAGTCGGCTGGATGTTAGCGGTTGCGGTAGCTGTTGCCAATTTCTATGGCTTCCTCCTCAAGCGACTCACTCTCACCACCGCGTCTCCAAAGTTTCCGAAAACGCATTCCTTCTCGCGGCCCCCGGGTGCACGGCGATTCCCGGGCATTCGGTGAAGTTAGTTCGCAAGTGTGAGATTACGGGAATTTTCCACAGATGCAAGATTTTTTTGCGAAATAACGAAAAATTTTCTCAACCCGGACAGGTACGCAGGTAACCGTATTGACAGCTCGTCGCGATCGAACGGCGACAGCCCCGGCGCCTTGCTGTATAACTCAACGTTGTATAACTCAACGCGGGCTGTCGGCGTGTTAGATTTGCTGTTCCATCAAATAGGAGGAATCACGATGAAGAAGTTCGTCTTCGCTTTTGTTTGTGTCGCTGCTGTTATCGCGCTCGCGCAGTCCGGCGCGCATCAAAATGCATTCACTCCCGATCAGATCACGTGGGGCCCGCCGCCTCCTTTTGTCGCGCCCGGAGCCAAACTCGCCGTGCTCGAAGGCAATCCCATGGGGAGTTCCGGCGATTACACCATTCGCCTCAAAATGCCTGCCGGATACAAAATTGCACCCCACTGGCATCCCATCCGCGAAAATGTCACTGTCATTTCCGGCAGCTTCAAGGTGGGCATGGGTGACAAATTCGATGAGGCGAAAATGATGACCTTCCCCGCCGGCAGCTTCGCCTATCTCGATCCCGACATGCACCACTACGCCATGGCCGTTGGCGGAGAAACCATCGTCCAGATACACGGCATGTCGCCCGTCAAGTTTAACTACGTGAATCCAGCCGACGATCCCAGCAGGAAGTAAGCTCTTCAGCCGTCAGCTCTCCCGCACAACCTGCCCAGCCGGAGAGCTGGCGGCTAGATCTGCTTCCAGATCTCTTCCCGTGGGTCTTCGGGGTTCAGCTTGGCCAGCTCTCGCAGAAGTTCTTTCGTCTTCTCGTCGCGAGGCATCGGCACGGTAATCTTCACCTCGACAATCTCATCCCCGCGCGCGCCCTCTTTCGTGGCCGATGGCACGCCCTTCTCGCGCAGCCGCAGCTTCTGTCCTGACTGTGTTCCCGGTGGGATTTTCAGCATGCTGCGCCCATCAATTGTCGGCACTTCGATCTTTGATCCCAGGGCCGCTTCCACCGCCGTCACCGGCACGGTGAGGTAAATGTCATCGCCCTCACGCCGGAACAACGGGTGCTCGCCCATTCTGATAATCACGTAGAGGTCGCCAACTCCGCCTCCACGCAGCCCGGCGTTCCCCTTGCCTGCGATCCGAATGCGCTGCCCATCGCGCGTCCCCGCCTTAATGCGGATCTCCAGCGGATCGGTGCGCTCGATGCTGCCTTCGCCGCGACACACCGGACAGGTCGAAACATTCTTGCCCGTCCCATGGCACCGCGGGCAGGTAACATTAAACTTCATTCTGCCGCCGGTCTGTTCAACCGTTCCCTTGCCGTGGCATTCCGGACATTCCCCCGGCGCCTCAACGAACCCGTTGCCGTGGCAATTTCCGCAGACGTCGCGCCGCGCGATATTCAGCTTCATCACGCCACCGCGAATCGCCGTCCAGAATGGCACGTTCACCTGGTATTCCAGATCGCTGCCCGGCTCCGGACCCTCGTCGGCTGGCTCATTGCGTCCGCCGCCCGTGAAAATACTGGAGAAAATATCGCGGAATCCGCCGCTTCCACTTCCGCTGCTGGAAGTTTTTCGGCCACCCGACCGCGCCCCTTCAAACAGATCGGAAAAATCGAATCCGCCGAAATCAACGTTGCCTGCGCCGCCAGGAGCACGCCCGCCCCCAGGAAATCCTCCGCCAAAATCGCCGGGCCCAGCCCCCGGCTGCCCACCGCCACGCGCATAAGCGTCCGCCGTGGCCGGATCGATATTGTCGGAGTAGAACCCCAGCTGATCGTAAATCTTCCGCTTCTTGGGATCGCTGAGAACTTCGTTGGCTTCCGACAACGTCTTGAACTTTTCTTCCGCGCCCTTGTCCCCCGGATTAACGTCCGGATGATACTTCCGCGCCAGCTTGCGAAATGCCTTGCGAATGTCGTCGACCGAAGCCGACTTCTTGACGCCAAGAACGCCGTAATAATCTTTATCTTTGGTTTGAGTGGCCATCGTCTACTGTGAGCGTAATTTGAGCTTTTCTTTCTCCGTCATCTTACGCTCTGTCATCCTGAAAGGAATCTTTCTAGTTGTCATCCTGAGCGCAACACGGCCCTCGGCAACGCCGAGGGCCGTGTAGAGCCGAAGGATCCCTGCCTCAAATTTAGTTCACCACTTCTTTCGCCTGTTCATCCAGCGCCACCGTGTGAGAGGCCTCAAACGGCGAAGTATCCATCGATACCGGAATCTTCTGCAGTCCCGTCGCCGTTGGAGCGTAACAAAACCAGCGCCCCTCTTCGGGGACGAAGTTCACAAAAAACATCTGTCCATTGACTTCGAATCTCACTTTGCCTGCCTCATTTCCTTAAACTTGCGCCCGGTATTTTGTAGCGCCTTTCTATCTCGCATACTCCAAATGCAACTTGGGGGCGCCAAGCGCCCCCAAAGCCAGAAGCCAGCAACTGAAAGCTAGCAGCTTACTTCTTGTCTTCCACGTCCACGTACTCAGCGTCAATCACGCCTTCGTCCTTCTTCTGCCCAGCGCCGTTTGTGCCAGCATCACCGCTGGCACCCGGCGTCGGCCCCGCCCCAGGCGTACCGCCCGGAGTCCCCTGCGTCGCCTTATACATCTGCTCCGCCAGTTTGTGCGATGCCGCCGTCAGCTTCTCGCGCGTCGAATCCATCTGCGCCTTGTCGCCGCTCTCGATGGCCTTCTTCGCGTCCGCCAGCGCGTTCTCCACGTCGCCGCGCTCCGAGCCCGAGATCTTGTCGCCATGTTCTTTCAGCATCTTCTCGATGTTGTAAACCATGGAGTCGAGCTGGTTCTTGGCTTCAATGGCCTCGCGCTGCTCCTTATCTTCGGCCGAGTGTGCGTCGGCTTCCTTCGCCATCCGCTCGACCTCTTCTTTGCTCAGACCCGAAGATGACGTAATCGTGATCTTCTGGTCCTTGCCCGTGGCATTGTCTTTTGCAGTCACGTTCAAAATACCGTTCGCGTCAATGTCGAACGTCACTTCAATCTGCGGAATGCCTCTCGGCGCCGGTGGCAATCCCGTCAAATGGAATTTCCCCAGCGTCCGGTTCTGCGCCGCCATCGGACGTTCGCCCTGCAGCACATGCACTTCCACCGAAGTCTGACTATCCGCCGCCGTAGAAAACGTCTCCGTCTTCTTCGTCGGAATCGTCGTGTTCCGTGGAATCATCGGCGTCGCCACGCCCCCCAGCGTTTCAATCGACAGCGTCAGCGGAGTCACATCCAGCAGCAACAGGTCTTTGACTTCGCCCTTGAGCACGCCACCCTGAATCGCCGCGCCTACCGCCACGACTTCATCCGGATTCACGCCCTTGTGTCCTTCGCGTCCAAACAATTCCTTTACGATCGCCTGGATGCGCGGCATTCTCGTCTGCCCGCCCACCAGCACCACTTCGTTGATCTTCGAAGCATCCACGCCCGCATCTTTCATGCACTGTTTCGACGGTCCAACCGAGCGCTGCAGAATATCTTCGACCATCGATTCCAGCTTCGCCCGCGTCAGCTTCTTCACCAGGTGCTTCGGACCCGAAGCGTCCGCCGTAATAAACGGCAGATTGATCTCCGTCTCCATCGTCGTAGAAAGCTCGATCTTCGCGCGCTCCGCTGCATCCCTCAGACGCTGCAAAGCCATTTCGTTGCCCTTGCCGCGCAGGTCGAGTCCTTCATCTTTCTTGAACTCGTCAATCAGCCAGTCCACCAGCCGCTGATCGATGTTGTCGCCGCCCAGATGCGTGTCGCCATTGGTGGCTTTCACTTCGATCACGCCTTCGCCCACTTCCAGAATGGAAATGTCGAACGTGCCGCCGCCAAAGTCATACACCGCAATCGTCTCGTCCTTACCCTTGTCGAGTCCGTAAGCGAGTGCCGCTGCCGTCGGCTCGTTGATGATTCTCTTGACGTCGAGCCCGGCAATCTTGCCCGCATCTTTCGTCGCCTGCCGCTGCGCATCGTTGAAATACGCCGGCACGGTGATCACCGCCTCGGTCACTTTCTCTCCGAGATAATCTTCTGCCGCTTTCTTCAGTTTCTGCAGGATCATCGCCGAAATCTCCGGCGGAGTGTATTCCTTCCCCTGCGCCACCACGGCCACGTTGTCGCCCTGCCGCACCACCTTATATGGGACCATCTTCAGTTCTTCGCTGACTTCGTCATAGCGCCGTCCCATAAAGCGCTTGATCGAATACACCGTGTTCTCCGGATTGGTAATGGCCTGCCGCTTGGCGACTTGCCCCACCAGCCGTTCCCCGGTCTTGGTAAATCCAACCACCGAAGGTGTAGTCCGACCACCTTCTTCATTCGGTATAACCTTGGGCTCTCCACCCTCCATAACCGCTACGCAGGAGTTCGTAGTCCCCAGGTCAATTCCAATAATCTTGCTCATAATCCATCCTCCAAGCTCGTCAAATTCTAGACAAGTGCTTTATAATCAATATAGTACTCATTACGGCTCCGGCCATACTATAACCTGAGCGAATCGTTGTCAACAATTAGATGCTATTGGAGAAGAAGAGGATGCGGTTCCACCCAAGTCGGGAGGCCGTTTCTCCGACCTTGGAATTGCTAGCTATTCTATTGCTTATATGCTAAGCTATTCCACTGAGACCAAGAGCCGAGACCAAGAGCGAGGTATGCAGAATGAAACACGCTGACCGAATCCGTGGTTTCGGGAGAGAAAGATATGTCCTACCGGCACGCCAACGGGAAGAGAAGCGTTTTTCGATCCGAGTGGGTGATGTCGTTCGAGAGATGAAATTGACCGGCCTTGTCCCCGCAGCTTGCAACGCCTTGCAAACCCGTGAGTTTCTAGAGAGCAACGGCTTGAAACTGGTAGAGAAAAGCGGCCCAAAGTCAGGACAAAGCACGACCGTCGTCTACACCTACGAGTTCGCCGGTACCAATCCGTCCTCCCCGCACGAGCACGATTCCTGGAAGCGTTTGCGAGGCACGCTGAAAGGTATTTTCGCCGAACTTGGTGGTGGCGAAGCTTATCTTCAAGATGAGAGGAAGAACTTCTACCCCACCAAGGAGGATGAGTGAGCCGCGTCTATTGGGATACGATGCTCTTCATCTACTGGCTCGAGGATCATCCGCAGTATGCGCGACGCGTGGACGCGATCCGCTCTCGCATGGAACTGCGCCACGATCAATTGATTACTGGTGCCTTTACCTTTGGAGAAGTGTTAGCGGGGGCCTATCGCAAAGGCGCTCCCCAGTTGGCGGACGATACCCGTCGCTTGTTGCAAGACGCGGTCGCAGAGGTCGTACCCTTCACACTGGAAACTGCCGGCCATTATGCCCGCATCCGTGCAATTCCGGGCATTACTCCAGCAGATGCAATCCATCTGGCATCCGCCGCTCAAGCTGACACCGATCTCTTTTTGACCAATGACAAAAGGCTCGTCGGAAAAATTGTGCCCGGAATTCAATTCATCGCTTCGCTCGACACAGACCTATTCTGAAGTACAGCCCCAGACTTATCAGTGCGGGTGGCGCCCCACCTTTCGTGCTTGTCGAAAGGTTGATTCCACGGTCGCGTCGATCTTGGGAGTTCGCCTGACGGTGGCACCGAGTTTTCCGTACCGCCCTCACGGACACGCACCACAATCGACGCAGCGATTCCCTGATCGTGCGTTTCAAGATTTGCCCCCAATCGACCCGCCAATCCCGCGCTGCGATACAATCGCCAATCACTCCCACAAATCACCTTCAAGGAGTCGCTCATGTCCTCGGTACTCATCACTGGAACCAGTAAAGGAATCGGTTTTGAAGCCGCACTGGCTTTCGCCCGCGCCGGCCACAAAGTCTATGCCACCATGCGCAACCCCGCGCAGTCTCCGGAATTGGCGCAGATCGCGACGCGAGAGAAGCTGCCAATCGTCGTCTCAGCCATGGATGTCGATTCCGATCCGTCCGTGCGCGATGCCATCGCCGCCATTCTGAAGCAAGGCCCGATCGACGTGCTCGTCAACAACGCCGGAGTGGAGCGATCGGGCTCCATCGAAGAACTTCCCATGGCCGATTTTCGCGCCGTCATGGAGACCAACTATTTCGGCGCCATCCGCTGCATTCAGGCCGTTGCGCCGCACATGCGCCAACGCCGCAGCGGTTGCATCATCAACGTGTCCTCGGTCGCCGGTCGCGTTACCAATCCGCCGTTGTCGCCCTACACCGCGTCCAAGTGGGCGCTCGAAGCCGTGACCGAAGGGCTCGCCGGCGAAATGAAGATGTTCAATGTCCGCGTCGCCCTCGTCGAACCCGGCATCATTGATACCGCCATGGCGCGCCGCCTCGAACGTCCTCCGTCCAAGTCTCCCTACCCGCAGCAGGCGCGTTTTGCCGCTCTTTTTGAAGCCTCGCTGAAAAACCCCGCGCCGCCTTCCCTCGTCGCGCAGAAAATTCTCGAAGTCGCCGACAGCGGAACCTGGCAGCTCCGCCATTTGGTCGGACCCGATGCCGCCGGCTTCCTGCAGTGGCGCGGCCAGATGACCGACGAGGAATGGGTGGCACTACACGCCAGCGATGACGAAACCTGGTACCGCCGCATCGAGCAAGACTTCGGTATGAACACCCGCCCCAGGAAATAACACCGAGTCCCGCAAACTCGCTGCATCAGTTTAAGGCCATCATCCCGAGCGAGCGGGGTGAGCGAGCGAAGCATCTATGCATCTTGATCGTGGCCCAACGTGCTCCTGCCACGACGAATAAATGTGAAATCGTTCAACCTTCACAGCCCCGCTTTCCTGCCCAACGGCGACAGCGTCGCCAGAAATTGCCGGATTCGTTCAACGTCTGCTTCGGAGATCTTGTTGAATTTCACCCCAATTCCAAATCCGGGAGTACTGTAACTGACTTCGCTCTCCGCCCACACCTTGACATCGTTAATCCAGATGCCTACTTTCACCGCGCTTCCCGGCGCCAGCGGAATCGCCATTTCGATGAAACAGCCGGCCACACTGAGCTCCGCAATCGTCGCCCAAAATGATGGACCGCCTGGGGTATGAAGCTCTACCGAGTTGTGGCACTTGAAGCGCGGGTACTGCCGTCTCTCCACCGAGATTCGACCCTTGAAGCTGTCTGGAGTGGCTTCGGGCAGAGGAAAATCCCAAAGCGGCTTCTCGGGAGAAATATTGAGCAGGCCCACATGTCCGGCTTTGGGCGTGCCAGATTGCCCCACCCATTTCACGCGAAAATGAACCCGGTTAGCGCCGTAGGTCAGGCCCACAATCTCGTCGAGATTAAGCTTCGGTTGCACGTCGCTCAACTCGACTCCGTGCCGGCTGACGTTGACTACCGTCGCTTTCTCGGTGAACACCTTGCCGCTGCTGTCGGTGCCGAAGATCCGTACCGTGGCTTGCACCTCTTTGCGAGGCTCGCGGCGCTTGCTCATTCTCCGGTCTCCAAGCCGTTCAACGCAGGTTGAGACGACAACAGCAACTCAACAGATCAACGACAAATGGCCCGCACCTCACATCCCACACTCTGCGACCACTATACGCGAGTTGTTCTTAGTTGCTGCCCCATGGGAACACGGTTGTCCCGTTCGCCAGCGCTTTCCGCCCGCAGCATCCTGCGCTCAGCGGGAAAACGAAGTCCTTAGGCTCGCCCCTTCTTATGTTCCTCCATCACTAGCTTTCGCAGGGCCTGATTGATTCGGGTCTGGTAACCCCGACCACCTCGCTGGAACCATCCCAAAATATCGGCATCCAGTCGCAGAGTGACCGGTTTTTTGAGCGGCCTGTATATGCCGGCTAACTCTTCCGGCGAGAACTGCGGAAGCATTCCCGGCTTTGCCGAAGCCTCGATCCTGGTAATTTTTACCGGGTATTTCTTACGCGATGTCTTCCTGCGCTTCGTAACTCGTTTGCGTGGTTTCATTTGGGTCCATTGTCCGTACGTTATTATGCTAACACAATTGTATGCACAAAAATATATGCAAAGTGTTCCACGTGGAACACATCTCACTTTTGCACGACCGCCAGGTCCTCCGGCGGCCCCGGCTGGCCAGTATAGTCCCGACGGTCGAGGGCCGGGTGCGGCTAGTTTCCAGCCTGCCCACCCACGCTGCTATGTCCCTCGGCGGGCCAACCCCCCTAATGCTTATCTCCAATCGACCGAAGTAGAAGATGAGCGGTCGCTTGAAACGCCAGTGCCACGCGACGTCGACCCTTGTGTGTCGCCGCACCGGCCAGGCAGGGCTGCCTCCGGAAAGATCCAGAGGTGGTGAGGAGCGCATGAAACTTACACTGGGCAAACAGCTGGGACTGGGCTTCGGGCTGGTGCTGGGCCTGATGGTCATGAGCGCGGTGCTTACCTATCTGAAAACCAATGGCATACGGGAAAAGCAGGATCGCGCCTTCGCCGAAACCCTGGCCAAGCCTCTCGGAGAGATGGCCGATTCGTTCGAGACCGTGCTGCAAAAAAGCCAGGATGATCTGGACAAGGGGATGCACTCGCTCAACGTGGCATTGGCTTTGACCTCGCTGGCGGAACTGTCGATCGGAGCCTTCGTCGCGATTTTTCTCGGCCGTGGCATCTCCTCGAGGCTAAGGCGACTGACCCGGATGATTCAGGATATCGCCGAGGGCGAGGGGGACGTGACCAAGCGGCTGGACGCGGCGGGCGGCTTCGGAAACGATGAGGTCGGGGAGGTCAGCCGCCTCTTCAACCTGTTCATGGACAAACTCCAGCACATCCTCCGCGGCATCTCATCTCACACCAACCAACTGGCGAACTCCAGTCAGCAACTGCTCGAGGCCAGCGAGCAGATCACAGCCAATTGTGGAGAGACAGCCACGCAATCGAACTCCGCTTCCCGGATTACGCAGCAGGTCACCGAGAATCTCCAGAGCCTTTCGACGGGCGCGAGCGAGATGACCTCGACCATTCAAAATATTGCGACCAACGCCCACGAAGCTGCCAAAGTCGCGGCCTCGGCTGTGAGCGCCGCCGAAACTGCGAATGCCACGGTCCTTCAACTGGGAAAGTCGAGTAAGGAGATAGGAGAGGTTCTGAAGGTCATCACCTCCATCGCGCAGCAGACCAACTTGCTGGCTTTGAACGCCACGATTGAAGCCGCGCGCGCGGGCGAAGCCGGCAAGGGTTTCGCAGTTGTAGCCAACGAGGTAAAAGAGCTGGCCAAGCAGACGGCCAAAGCCACCGAAGACATTGGTTTGAAAATTACGGCGATCCAGGCGGACACCAAGGGTGCAGCTGCCGCCATCGCAACCGTCTCTAACGTCATTGCTCAGATCAACAGTATCTCCGCCACCATTGCAACGGCCGTGGAGGAGCAGAGCGCGACCACCAATGAGATGACCCGCAACAGCCGCGAAGCCGCCAGTGGCGCTGGAGAGATCTCGACTAACATAGCGAGTGTGGCGCAGGCGGCCGAAGGCACTCTGGCGCGCGCACAAGAGTCACAAAAAGCCGCTCATGACCTTGATTCCGTCGCCGCCGAGCTGACTGAACTGATGCGGCAGTTCAAGATCGAACGCGCCGATCGTAGATTCGAGGTCTCGCTGCCCGTGCGCCTTGCCGCCAGCGATGTCAGTGGGCAGCCTATAAGTCAGGAAGTCACAACCATCAACGTCAGCCGTAATGGAGCTTTGCTGAGAGGGGTCCGGGGCAAACTCCGGCTGGGCAGCCAGGTGTCCCTGGCCCGCTCGCAAAAGCTTGAGCAATTCTCAGTTGCGTGGGTAGGAAGAGAAGATACCAGCGATGCGGGACAGATCGGGGTCTCTGCGATGGCAGCGGATAGTTCGTTTTGGAATGATGTGCTGCCATCGCACTTTGAGCACGAACCGTCTGCGGGAGAAAAACATGCAAAGCCGAAAGCAATGGCACAGCGAGCTTGAGAGTCCGGGTCGAATGTTTCCCGTCAAATTTCTTCAGTCTGGCAAAGGCCTATCCCGGTCGCGTGTCAGCCGAACCGCTTCCGCGATCTCAACCGGCTCAGGCCGATCCGAGTAATCCTCATTCGCCGAAGCAAACAAGATGGTGCCATCGCAGTCAATCACGTAAGTTGCGGGGATCGGCAGCTCCCAACTCGAGTCGCCGTTGGCAAAGGGCAGATTGACAAAGGTTCGGCTGTAAAGAGACTGCTGTTCTTGCGGAACGCGATAGACCAGCCCGAACTGCCGGGCAAGCGCGTTTTGAGCATCGACGAGCAGCGGGAAAGCGAGCTTGTGCTGATCGTGCATGAAGAAAGCCTGCTTCTCGGTCTGTGGAGAAACTGCAACCAGCGCAGCTCCCGTTGCGGCAATCTCAGGCGCGATCGAGGACATAGCCTCCATTTGCGCAACGCAGAATGGACACCAGCGCCCGCGAATGAAGATGAGCACGAGGCGACCTTGGCGGAGAAGATTGGCGGAAGAAACAAGCTTGCCGTTGTGGTCCGGAAGTTCGAACGAGGGAGAATTTGCGCCAGCCTTGAGAGCATGGGCCGCGAATGCCTGAGCTTTGAGGCCAGCTACGGTTCGCGAGTGGACAGCCTGAACATCGGCAGGAACGTAATTCGCGATAAGCTCCTTGCGCTCGGCAAAAATTTCGCGCAGCGGTCGAGCTTCAGTGACAGGATGGAGTTCGGTGAGAGATCGCCACTTCATAAGGAGCAGTTGGCAGTGGTCAGCTGCCGGTAAAATCGGGACGGTCGGCGATGACCTGTTCAAGCTAAGAGCCGTCCGACGGATTGACTACAAGGCAGCGAGTGCCGACGCCCTCAGGGGCTAAAGCCCTCATCATTGATGGTGCCGGCGGCACGGCTGAAGCCGTGCCCTTCCCGAGACCCACTCACGAAAACAGTTCTAATCGTTGCCAGCGGCTATCATTTCTACATCCCGGGGAACTTCATCCCCGCCATGCGCCGCGCGAAGCTGGGCTTGCCCATTTGCTTGAACATTTTTTTCATCTGGGCATATTGGCGGAGCAGGTTGTTGACTTCCTGCACGCTGGTACCGGAGCCGCGAGCAATGCGCTTGCGGCGGCTGCCATTGATGGCTTCGTGATGGTTGCGCTCGAACCCAGTCATCGAATTAATAATCGCTTCGACGCGATTAATTTGCTTCTCGTCAACTTTGTCAGCCGCCTTCTGCAGGCCCGAGAACGCGCCGATACTCGGCAGCATGCCCATGAGACTTTGCAGCGATCCCATCTTGCGAACCTGGCGCAGTTGGTCGCGGAAATCCTCGAGCGAAAAGCCATCGCCACTGAAGGCCTTGGTGGCCAATTCCTGCGCTTTTTTCTTGTCGATCTGCGACTCAGCCTTCTCGATCAGCGACAGGATGTCGCCCATGCCGAGGATGCGGGAGACGATGCGGTCGGGATGAAAAGGCTCGAGCGCATCGTATTTTTCGCCGATGCCAATGAACTTGATGGGCTGTCCGGTGACCTGGCGGATGGAGAGCGCCGCGCCGCCGCGAGCGTCGCCATCCATTTTGGTGAGGACGACGCCGGTGAGGGTGAGCTTCTTGTGAAATTCGTCGGCGGAGTTGACGGCATCCTGTCCGGTCATGGAATCGGCGACGAAAAGAATTTCCTGCGGATTGAGCAGGCGCTTGAGCGACTGCATCTCCTCCATGAGCTGGTCGTCGATGTGGAGACGGCCGGCAGTATCGACGATGAGCACATCGCATCCGGAATTGATGGCTTCGCGGCGCGCTTCTTTGGCGAGGCGCTCGACGGTTGCGGTATTGGCTTCACCAACTTCGCCTTCGTAAATGTTGGCCTTGATGGCGGCGGCGACGACTTTGAGTTGCTCGCGGGCGGCGGGGCGGTAGACGTCGACGGAGACAAGCAACGGGCGGTGCCCGCCATTCTTGAGCCAGTTGGCGAGTTTGCCAGAGGTTGTGGTTTTGCCTGAACCTTGCAATCCGGCCATGAGGACGACGGTGGGCGGCTGCGAGGCGAATTTCAATTTCGCTGTGTCTTGACCAAGAGTCGCGACGAGTTCGTCGCGGACGATCTTGATGACCTGCTCGCCGGGCGAGAGCGCGGTCAGGACTTCCTGTCCGACGGCTTTGGCCTGGATGCGGTCGATGAGCTCTTTGACGACTTTGAAGTTGACGTCGGCTTCGAGGAGAGCCAGACGAATTTGTTTCAGCGCCTCGGAAATATTCTCTTCGGTGAGGACGGCTTGTCCGCGAAGAGACTTGAAGGCGCGCTGGAGTTTTTCCTGGAGATTCTCGAACATAGGTTCGTATTTATTTTAGCAGTCGGGGTGGGTGAGGAGTCGTTGGCCGGCGGTCGCTGGTCGTTTGCTAAATCCCGTGTCCCAAGATACCAGGCAAGGAAGCAAGCTGCGGCTGGGCGAGCGAGAGCACGCGGCCGATGTTCACACTGACTGTCACGTTCACTCTACTTTGGGGCGGACCATCTCAAAGCGCTGGGTGGTGCGGGTGTACTGCATGCCGCCCATGCGACCGACGAGATCGAACGAGTCACGGTCGAGGCGGCCATCCTTTATATAGGGCTCGTTGATGTGAATGGAGACGATTTGGCCGATGACGAGGCTGGAGCCCTCGGGCTCGGGATTGAAATCGAGAATCTGATGCAGCTTGCATTCGAAGCTGACGGGAGACTCGGCCACGCGGCGCGGACGGACGATGGTCGATGGGGCGGAGGCGACGTTCGCTAATTCGAATTCGTTGACGGAGGCTTCATATTCGCCGCTGGTCAGGTTCATGGCTTCAGCGAGTTCGAAGGTGACCAGATTGATGACGAACTCCCTGGTGTCGCGAACGTTGCGCAGCGTGTCTTTGACATGTACGCCGGGGTGTCCGGCGGTTGCGTCGGCGGCGGCTTCGGACTTTTTGGGCGGGCGCATTCCTGGAGCAAAGGCGAGCAGGGGAGGCTTGGCGCAGACGGCGTTGAAGAAGGAAAAGGGCGCGAGGTTCGGTTGTCCGGAGGCGCTCAGAGTTGAAACCCACGCGATGGGCCGCGGGACGACGGCGTTGATGAGAATGTTGTAGAGCTCGCGGTGCGCAAGTTCAGAGGGAGCGACGTCCATAGGGTTGAGTATATCGTTTGCGGTTTGATGGTGGTCAGGCGTTCGGGCGCTAAACGCGAGGACGCGGCTTCAGTATTCCGTAGCTGCTAAACTTGGATTCTTGCCTGCCAAAAAGAAATCGCCGCCTGCGAGTGTCGCGCCGGGGCCTGCTGCTGTTTCCGATCGGGCTTCGGTGGCGCAGGCCAGGTCGAATCCAATGCATCCCGGTGACGTGGGCAAAGGGCGGATTTTTCTGATCGATACGATGTCGTTCATCTTTCGCGCCTATCATGCGATGGCGCGGCAGCGGCCGATGTCTACGAAGACGGGATTGCCGACGGCGGCAACTTTCGTTTTTGTGAATATGCTGCGCAAGCTGCGGGATGATTTTTCGCCGGAGTATCTGGCGGCGGTGTTTGATGTGGGAGCGCCGACGATCCGAAACCAGCAGGCGGAGCAGATCACGACGATTCGGAAGTTCGACATCAAGACGCAGACGTTCAAGGAATCGCAGTATGGCGGGTACAAGGCGAATCGGGCGGAAATGCCGGGAGACCTGGTGCAACAGATTCCGTATATCCGACGGGCGTTGGAGGGGTATCGGATCCCAATTTTGCAGTTGGAAGGATATGAAGCGGACGATGTGATTGGGACGCTGGCGCGGAAAGCGGCGGCGGAATCGTATCCGGTATTTGTGGTGTCAAGCGATAAAGACATGCTGCAGTTGGTGAACGATGCGGTCTGCGTGTTGAATCCTCCGAAGGACAATCTGATTTGCGACGCGGCGAAGGTGGAGGAAATTCTGGGCGTGCCTCCGTCGAAGGTGGTGGATGTGATGGCGCTGCGCGGGGATTCGGTGGACAACGTTCCGGGAGCTCCGGGGATCGGCGATAAGGGATCGGTGGAACTGATCCAGCGTTTTGGCAGCGTGGAAGCGGCTTTGGAGCGGGCGGCGGAGGTGGAAAAGAAAACGTATCGCGAATCGCTACAGAACAATCGCGACAACATTCTTTACAGCAAACAACTGGTGACGATTGACACCGATGTAGCGGTGGAACTGGACGTTGAGGCGATGAAGGCGGGCGATCCGGATGCGGAAGCGTTGCGCGCGCTGTTTGCCGAGTTGGAATTTACGTCGCTGCTGAAAGAGCTGCTTCCGGTGGTGGAAGTGAAAGCGGGCGATTACCAGGAGATCAAAACCAAAGCTGAATTCGATGCTTACTTGCGAGGGCTGGGCGAGAATGCTGCGCTCGCATTGGCGATTCCGAGTGAGCACGCTGAGAGTAGTGCCGCTGAGAGCGTTGTGGAGGATGAAGCTCCGCCGGCGCAGTCGGGGTTTCTGGCTTTGCAACCGGCGGAGTCAGAGGATCGGGGTAACGATGCGAGCGGCGAGAGCAAGCGCAATGGCGAGCGCATTGCGATTTCAAACGCGGCCGGCGGCGGGGCGATGGTCTGGCTGGAGGATCGGGCGCTACTGGATCGCGTGAAAACGCTGCTTGAAGGTTCTGAAGTGCCGAAGACGGTGCACGATCTGAAGGCTGCACTGCATTATTTTGGCGAAAATTTTGGCGAGCAGTTTGGTGAACGGGGGATTGCGCTGGCGGGAGTGCGGCATGATCCGATGCTGTATTCCTATCTGCTGGATCCGACTTACTCGTCGCACTTGTTGCCGGAGGTGGCGCTGCGGCGATTCAATTTAAAGCTGAGCGGCAATCCGGCGGAAGCGGCGGACATTACGGGGCGGCTGGCGAGTGTTCTGCGAGCGGAGGTTGACGAACAGGGGCTGACATCGGTGTATGAGGAGATCGATGCGCCGCTGGTGCCGGTGTTGGCGCGAATGGAAACGGCGGGAGTGAAGATTGATCCGACGGCGCTGGCGGAAATGTCGGTAAAGTTGCAGCGCGAGGCGGCGACGAAGGCGCGCGATATTTATGAGCGCTGCGGCATGGAGTTCAACATCAATTCTCCGAAGCAACTGGGAGATGTGCTCTTCAATAAGCTGGGGCTGCCGATTCCGGTGAAATATGGGAAAGGGAAAAAGATATCGACGGCGGTCGATGTATTGGAAGGGCTGGCGGAAGATCACGAAGTTCCGCGGCTGGTGCTGGAATACCGGCAACTGACGAAGTTGATGTCAACGTATGTAGATGCTCTGCCGTTGCTGATTCGCTCCGGGAGCGGGCGCGTGCATACGACTTTTGTGCAGACGGGAACGGCGACGGGGAGACTGGCATCGACGAACCCGAATTTGCAGAATATCCCGATTCGCACGGAACTGGGGCGGGAGATTCGCGCAGCGTTTACCGCTGAGCCAGGACACGTATTGCTGGCGGCGGACTATTCGCAGATTGAGCTGAGGCTGCTGGCGCATTATTCGAAAGACAAATTGCTGGTGGAGGCGTTTCGGCGCGGGGATGACATTCACACGCTGACGGCGGCGCAGGTGTTTGACGTGCCACCGCTGATGGTGACGCCGGACCACAGGCGGCAAGCCAAGGTGGTGAATTTTGGAATTGTCTACGGCTTGTCGGCGTTTGGGCTTTCGCAGAATTTGGGAATTGAGCCGAGCGAGGCGCGAAAATTTATCGAGGCATATTTTGAAAAATATGCGGGCGTGCGGGCTTTCATCGATGCGACGCTGGAGCAGGTGCGGCGCGACCGGAAGGTGAAGACACTGTTTGGGCGGGTGCGGCCGATTCCCGATATTGATAGCAAGAACGCCACCCAGCGCGGCTTTGCCGAGCGCACGGCGGTAAATACTCCGCTGCAGGGAACGGCGGCGGATTTGATCAAACTGGCAATGATTCGGATTGATGAGGACATTCGGAAGCGCGGGCTGAAGTCGCGAATGACTTTGCAGGTGCATGACGAGTTGGTGTTTGAAGTTCCGCAGAACGAGATCGACGTGGTGAAGCCGCTGGTACGAGAGCACATGGAGAACGCACATACGCTCGCGGTTCCGCTGGTGGTAGAGATTGGAGTGGGCAAGAACTGGCGGGACATGGAGTAGGGCAAGGTGACTCGCCCGGAGGCGACAAACTATTTTGCTGTGGGCTTTGCTCGGGACTAAGCTCGGGACTATGCTCGGGACTATGCTCCGGACTAGAAAAATATATAAGGTGACGACAAAATTAAAGAGGTAGGGCAAGAATGGTTCCGCTATACTCGGGTCAACGTTGTATGCACGCGCCGCGTTCGTTTTGATTCCAGCCGCATGATAAGGATTTTGATTCCTGCGGAGGCGGTCTGATGAGTGCAGCTCGAGCGGTGGCGTTAGAAGATGCGCCGCGTCGTTTGTTTCCCCGACATCCCATCAATGTTCCTCTGGATTTGATCGTGTTGCGGTCTGGAGTTCCCGAAAATTTGCCCGGACGCTGCACCGACATCAGCGAAGCTGGCGTGGGCGCGGTGGTAGCCGGGGAGATGGCCGCTGGGCAACAGGTGGCGGTTGAACTGCGGCTTCCGAACGTAGGGGTGCCGGTGCGGGCACGAGCGCGGGTGCGTTATCAGTCGCGGCTGCATTGCGGCCTGGAATTTGTGGGGTTGTCGGTGGAACAGCGGGAGATGATCCGGTATTGGGTTTACCGGGAGGGCGCGGGGCCGGTGGAGTTTAAGAAAGAAGAGAGAACCGAGGTTCCGGCAAAAAGTTCAGGAGCGGAAGCGAACGTAGTGGTTGCGGAAGCGGCTGGTGCCTCCCGGCGCAGAGTTCGTGTAGGGCGGCGCGGGCTTTATGTATTGCTGGCCTGCGTGCTTGGGCTGGGCGCACTGGGGTGGTGGCAGTGGCAACGGTCGTGGAGCGAACTGGAAACGCACGCGCAGGCGGCGGGGCCGGGAGACCGGAGCTCGGGTGAAATCCAGGTTTCTTTCGACACGATGCAGAACAGGATTGTGACGAAGGTCGAACCGGCGTATCCGGAGGCGGCGCGGGCTGCTGGCACCGAAGGGTTGGTGGTGCTGGATGCGGTGATCGGGGTGGATGGGAGCGTGGGAAGGTTGCGGACTGTCTCCGGACCGAGCGCGCTGGTGCAGGCGGCGACGGATGCGGTGAAGGGGTGGAAATTCGAACCGTATCTTTATGACGGAAAGCCGGTCGCGGTGGAAACGTCAATTGCTGTGGAATTCCGGCTGAAGTGAGGCGGTCGTTAGCCAATCGAAACGCTAATCGAGGCGCTGATCGAATCGCTAATCGAATTTTTCGGCTTGGTCGAACGGAACGCCTTGCTGGTCTTTGGCGGAGATGAGCGGAGAGATACCCGGATCGCTATCGAGTTGCCAGTCGATGTTCAGAGTGGGATCGTTCCAAGCCAGGGTACGCTCGTGCTCGGGCGCATAGAAGTCGGTTGTCTTATAGAGGACGTGGGCGTTCGGAGACAAAACTCTGAAGCCGTGAGCAAAGCCGCGAGGAATCCATAACAGCAATTTGTTTTCGCCGGAAAGCCGGATGGCTTCCCATTTTCCGAAGGTGGGAGAACTGCGGCGGAGATCGAGCGCGATGTCGAGAATCTCGCCGGTGATGGCGCGCACAAGTTTTCCCTGGGGCTGGCGAATCTGGTAGTGCAAGCCACGAATGACATTTTTCTCGGACAGGGAGTGATTGTCCTGGACGAAGGGTTCGGTAATGTCCAATTCGGCGAAAGTGCGCTGATTGTAGCTTTCGAGAAAAAAGCCGCGGCTGTCGCCGAAGACGCGCGGTTCGAGGAGCAGAAGTCCGGGAAGAGTGGTGGAGATTTTTTTCATCGGGAAGTTTTCATCGCGATCCGCATGCTTAGAATTGCTTTGCTACAAACCAATTTGACCTCAGCGGCTAAAGCCGCGTTTCTTAGTGACTTTATCGCAGGCCTGAAGGCCTGCGCCACCCAAAGTCAGGCCAAGGCTAGCGCCAGACATTCAGGCCAAGGCAAAGTGAAAAGTACTTTAGAACACACGCTCGCGCAATAGTTGCAGAAGGTAGGCACCGTATGCGTTGTTGCACATCGAATTCGCCAGCGATTCCAGCTGAGCGGCGGTGATGTAGCCGGAGCGATAGGCGATTTCTTCGGGGCAGGCGACCATGAGGCCCTGGCGCTTCTGCAGGGTTTGGATGAATAAAGAGGCTTCCATCAAGCCTTCGTGGGTGCCGGTGTCGAGCCAGGCGGTGCCTCGTCCCATGACGCAGACGTTGAGTTGATTGCGATCGAGATAGACGCGATTGACGTCGGTGATTTCAAGTTCGCCGCGTTTCGAAGGCTTGAGACCGGCGGCGATGTCGATGACCTGACTGTCGTAGAAGTAGAGTCCGGTGACGGCGTAGCGTGACTTCGGCTGCAATGGTTTTTCTTCAATGCTGAGGGCCTTGCCGTGAGGGTCGAACTCGACGACGCCGTAGCGTTCGGGGTCGTTGACGGGATAGGCGAAGACGCGAGCGCCATTTGACTGCCCGGTTGCGGCGCGCAGTTCCTTGACGAGATCATGGCCGTAGAAAATGTTGTCGCCGAGCACGAGGGCGCAACCGCTGGAGCCGATGAAATTTCTGCCGATGAGAAATGCCTGGGCGATGCCCTCGGGTTTGGGTTGGGGCGCATACTCGAAGTGAACGCCAAAGCGGGAGCCATCGCCAAGCAAGTGCTGAAATCGGGGGAGATCGTCGGGCGTGGAGATGACGAGAATGTCGCGGATGCCGGCGAGCATCAGCGTGGAGAGCGGGTAATACACCATCGGCTTGTCGTAGACGGGCAGCAGGCTTTTGGCGAGACCGTGGGTAACGGGATAGAGGCGGGTGCCCGATCCTCCGGCGAGGATGATGCCTTTGTACGGTGGTGACGCGGGTTTAGTCATCGGGATGAGCGCTCGGTGGCGTACTGCTTGGCCATCCATTGACGATAGCTGCCGCTGGTTACGTCGCGAACCCAGTCTTCGTTTTCAAGATACCAGCGGACGGTTTTGCGGATTCCGGTTGCGAATGTCTCCTGAGGATGCCAGTTGAGTTCGCGCTCAATCCTGGTTGTGTTCATGGCGTAGCGGCGGTCGTGTCCGGGACGATCTTTGACGAACGTGACGAGCTGTTGGTGGGGGACGACGGGGTCGTCAGGGCGCAATTCGTCGAGCAACGCGCAGATGGCGGAGACAATTTCAAGGTTCTTTTTTTCGCTGCCGCCGCCGATGTTGTAGGTTTCTCCGACATGGCCGTGAGCGAGCACGGTGCTAAGGGCGCGGCAGTGGTCCTCGACGTAGAGCCAGTCGCGGACATTTTCGCCATCGCCATAGATCGGGAGCGGTTTGCCGGCGCAGGCGTTCAGGATCATGAGGGGAATCAGTTTTTCAGGAAACTGGTGCGGGCCGTAATTATTGGAGCAGTTGGTGGTGAGAACGGGCAGCCCGTAGGTGTGGTGGTAGGCGCGGACGAGATGGTCGGAAGCCGCTTTGGACGCGGAGTACGGGCTGTTGGGCGCGTAGGGAGTGGTCTCGGTGAAAGCGGGGTCGGCGGGGCCGAGTGATCCATAGACTTCGTCGGTTGAGACGTGAAGGAAACGAAACTTTGCGCGGTCGGGCTCAGGGAGAGCCGACCAGTAGGCGCGGGATTCTTCGAGCAGGCTGAAGGTTCCGTTGACGTTAGTGCGAACGAAATCGTCGGGGCCATGGATGGAGCGGTCGACGTGGCTTTCGGCGGCGAAGTGAACGATGGCGCGGGGCTGTTCGCGAGTCAGCAAATCACGGATGAAATCGCGATCGACAATGTCTCCCAGCTCGAAGCGGTAGCGGGAATGGTTCTCGACGGCACGCAGATTGTGAAGATTGCCGGCGTAGGTGAGTTTGTCGAGATTGAGAATGCGGGGAGACTCGGAAGCCGGGCGATCTGCGGCAAGGCAGTGCAGGATGAAGTTGGAGCCGATGAAGCCGGCGCCGCCGGTGACCAGGATGAGATCTTCCATGCAAACGGGCGGCGTCGCACCTGAACACCGCATTTCCCTTCTAATCATAAACGTTAATTCGTACGCCAAAGACGGGAGCGACGTTACTAAGGGTACGCAGTGAGCTAATTGTGTAACGAGGGCAAACGCTCGATTTGAAATCACTAGCGCAGCGAAATCAGCGGCGCAGGCCGAGAATGGGAGCGACGCAGGTTTCTTCCGCGTGATTTGTGGCGGCGCTGATGTGGGTTTGGCCAGATGCGCGGTCACCAGGATCCCAGCCGAGCGCGTTGTAGTAGGTTGCTTCGATCGAACGGGTGATGTCTTGCCAGCGGTATTGGCTTTGGACGCGTTCGCGTTCGCGGGTTGCGGCCTGATGACGAAG
>Ga0210385_10000223_pt1 | contig 51047 bp, 42 predicted proteins | sample IncBWH26OmetaG_FD_160107 | JGI IMG/M metagenome (GOLD analysis project Ga0210385, IMG submission 160107) | Forest soil microbial communities from Barre Woods Harvard Forest LTER site, Petersham, Massachusetts, United States - Inc-BW-H-26-O ... | reverse complement strand
CGGCGATCACATGATGTTCGCGACGCTCGACGATCTCGAAGGCGCCGTCGAGATCCTTGTGTTCGGCAAGGCGCTTGCCGAGCAGGAAGCGCTCGGTACGGGCGCAAGCGCGCTCGCGGTCGACCAGGTGGTGCTAGTCAGAGGCCGCGTCGACCACAAGGAGGCCGGCAAGACCTGTGTCATCGTCCAATCGGTCGAGCACTTCACACCGACCGGCCAAGAGATAGAGCGAGCCAACAGCGAGGCCAGAGCGGTCTCCGTCGCGCGCGCCACCGCGGCGCAGCCAGTGCGCCTACAAGTCGATGCAGCCCGTCTGCCGGCGAGCGCGATCGAGGACGTCAAGGACATCATCGAGACCAATCACGGCCCAGCCGAGGTGGTGCTGGAGATGCTCACAAGCGCCGGCACGCGCATCCTGCGCCTCGGCGAGGCATACCGTGTGCAACACACGCCGGGCGTGCGCGCCGAGCTTGAAGCGGCACTGGCGCCGACCCCGGCGCTTGCCGCAACCGGCTAGCGCTGCCGGCTCAACGTTCCCACTAGAGCCGGCACAGCCGTTTAGGCCTTCTTCTTCTTCTTCTTCTTCTTCTTGCGCTCGCACACACCCCGCTCGCGTAGCGCCACGGCGAGCTGGACCTCTTCGCGTGTAGGTCCCGAGCGGTTCTCGCCGGGTGTCTCCAACACACACGGTAGATCCTGGAACGCTGACACCGAGAGGAACGCCGCACAGCCATCCTCGCCCAGCTCGCCCGCCCCGACGTTCGCATGGCGGTCGCGATTGGACCCGAGTGGGGTCTGGGAGTCGTTGAGGTGCAGCGAGCCCACGCGCTGCAAGCCGATCTTCTCGGCGATCTTCTTTGTCAGCTCATCCATACCCGCGTAGGTGCGTATGTCATAGCCGGAGGCAAACAGGTGGCAGGAGTCAAGGCATAGTCCCAGTCGCTCGTTGTCTCCAACTGCTTCCAGCAGCGCCGTGAGCTCGTCGATCGAACGTCCCAATGTGCCGCCTGCGCCGGCAGTGTTCTCCAAGTGAAGCGGGCAACCCTCGCTGTCGGCGAGCGCCTCGCGGATCGTCTCACCGGCGCGCGCAACCGCCTCGGCCGCATCGCCGCTCTTGGCAGAGCCGGGGTGCAAGACAACGCCCGCGGCGCCGATGTTGTGCCCAACGCGCAGCGAGTGCGTGAGCGACGCGAGCGACTTCTCTCTGATCTCGGGATCCTCGCTCGCGCAATTGAGCAGGTAAACAGCGTGGATCAGAACCGCATCGATCTGGCTGGCCGCCATCGCCTCGCGAAAAGCGGCGACGTCCTCCTCGCGGTAGACGCTCGGGCGCCACATGCGCGGCGACTGGTTGAAAATCTGGATCGCGCGGCAGTCGCGCTCCAGTCCGCGCTCGATCGCCTTGGGCAAGCCGCCGGCGGGGGAGACGTGAGCGCCGATCAGCACGTTGATGTCCTCCAAGGTATGGCAGGCAGTCCAACCCACGGTGGGCGCCGGCAAGCTCGGGATTTCACGTATTGGCGCCGGGCGACTAGCATGGCGACGATCCTATGAGAGTTCGCTTCGCTCCATCGCCCACAGGCGCGCTGCACATCGGCGGCGCGCGCACCGCGCTGTTCAACTGGCTGCTCGCGCGCCACTCGGGCGGCACTTTCCTGCTGCGCATCGAGGACACCGACCGTGAGCGCTCCACACCCGAGAACGTCGAGCAGATCCTCGACGCGCTGCGCTGGCTGCAGCTCGACTGGGACGAGGGCCCGATCTTCCAAGGCGAGCGAGCCGTCCGTCACCAGGAGGTGCTCGAAGCGCTGCTCGAGGGTGGGCATGCCTACCGCTCGAACGCCACAGCCGCCGATGTCGCCGCCTACAGGCAGCTGAACGGCGCCGAGCGCGGCTTCCGTGGCGAGCCAGAGCAGCAGGGGGCGGTGCGCCTGCGCGTGCCGGCCGATGGTGCCACTGTCGTACACGACCTGATCCGCGGCGACACAACCTTTGAACACATGCATCTCGACGATCCGGTGATCGCGCGCGCGGACGGATCGGTGCTCTACAACTTCGCCGTTGCGATCGACGATCTCGACGCGACCATCACGCACGTCGTGCGTGGCGAGGACCACCTATCCAACACCCCAAAGCAGTTGCTCGTCCTGCAGGCCGCCAAGGCCGCCGGTTTCGGGGTGGAGCACGCCGAGCCGCTGTACGCGCACCTGCCGCTGCTACACGGTCTCGACGGCAAGAAGCTCTCCAAGCGTCACGGTGCTGCGTCCGTACAGGAGCTGCGCGAAGCGGGCTATCTGCCGGAGGCGGTGCGCAACTACCTCGCCCTGCTCGGTTGGGGCTCGGGCGACGACGCAACCGTCCTCTCCACAGAACAGCTAGTGGAGCGCTTCGAGCTGGAGCGAGTCAGTCGCAACCCCGCCCGCTTCGACGAGGTCAAGCTTCGCTGGCTCGACGGGATCTACATTCGTGGGCTCTCTGTAGGCGAGCTCGCCGATCGCATTCTTGCTTACCTGCGCATCGTAGATCCGCAAGCGGCAAGCGCTGCAGAAGCCGATCGTCAGCTGCTAGAGGGTGCCGTGGCGATCAGTCAGGAGAAGATTCAGACGCTCGCCGACTTCTGGCCGCTGTCGCGCTTCTTCTTCACGGGTGTCGCGGAGGATGCCACGGCGCGCGAGCGCTGGCTTGGCGAGCGTGGAGTGTCGGTGTTGGCGGACGCGCGAGCGCAGCTCTCCTCGGCGCCGAGCTTCGAGGTCGAGGCAGTGCAGTCAGCGCTTGCGCAAGTGATCGAGCGCCACGACGCGAAGCCGCGCGAGGTCTATCAGCCGGTGCGTGTGGCAATCGCGGGCACGACCGTTTCGCCAGGCATCTTCGAGAGCGTCGCGCTGCTCGGTCGCGAGGAGACTTTGCGCCGCATCGATCTCGCGCTCGCCGGCTGAGGTCGTTTCGCTGACGCCGGCCGGCCGGCAGGATGGCTGGGTTTGGGTGCCCGCCAAAGCGGCGGATCGGTTCTCGCACGCTCAGCACTGGGAGCCCAAGCTATGCACTGGGACGGCGCCCGCTCAACAAACCATGTGGAGCTGCCGATAGGACTCATGACGAACACATGGGTTGGCTCGGATGCCGCCCCGTCAAGAAGGTGTCATGAGCACGCAAGCGACAGTGACAAAGCCAACACACGCAAGCGCCCCCGCGGATTCCTCTGCGCCTGGGCGACGCCCGAGCAGCTTGAGTGGCGCGAGCGGATCTGGCGAGCGCCATCAGAACGAGGGTCACGGTCGCCGCTTGATGCGCGCATTCGAGGCGCTCGACGCGTTCCCGGCGCTGTCAGAGTCCCGTAGTCGTCTGCTTGCGGTCATCTCCAAGGACAACGTGGCGACCGCCGACATCGTCGCCACCGTCGAGTCCGACGTGGCACTGCTGATCGCGGTGATGCGTCTCGCCAACGAGGGCTGCGGTCCCTCCGAACGCATCGAGACGGTAGTCGGCGCAGTCGATCGGCTGACGCCCCAGGCGGTCGAATCGATCGCCAGCAGGGTGCGTACCTTCGACTTCTTCGAGCGCTCCTCCGGCTGGGACACGGCACCCGAGCGCTTCCGCCTGCACGCACTCGCCACCCAGCACACAGCCGACCGACTCGCGGCCGAGGTCGGCTACGAGCATCGCGACCGTCTGACCGTCACAAGCCTGCTCCACGACGTCGGCAAGCTCGTGCTGATGCACGCCTACCCCGGCTACATCGCGCAGGTCAAGAAGGAAGGCCAGACGCCCGAGAAGCGCATCCATCAGGAACGACGCGAGCTCGGTGTCGATCATGCGCTCGTGGGCGGTGTTCTCGCACGCCGCTGGGGTTTGCCGCCGGCGATCGCCACGGTCATCGAGCGCCACCACAATTCCGATGCCAGTGGCGAGGCCGTCTTCGTGCGCCTTGCCGACATGCTCGCGCACTATGCCCACGGGGCGCCGGTCGCGCCGGGGGAGATGCTCACATGCGCCCGTGCGCTTGGGCTCGGTCCAGAGGAATTGCGCCGCGTGATGTACGAGTTGCCGAGCTCGCGTGCTCAGCGCCAGCGCACGGTCGATCCCTGTCCGCTCTCAGGCCGCGAGGTCGGTGTGCTGCAGCGGCTTGCCGAAGGCAAGGTCTACAAGCAGATCGCCCATGAGCTGACGCTCTCCACGAGCACGGTGCGCACGCACTTGCACAACATCTACGGCAAGCTCGGCGCGGTCGACCGCGCCCAGGCTGTCCTGATCGCCACAGAGCGCGGTTGGCTCTAAGAACGTCTTTCAAAAGGAGCTCCGCGGCGGGGCGTTCATGGGTCGGTGAAAGCTGGGTGTATGGCTCATATTTGAATGATCTGCTCAAACACCCCCTTTTGCGAAGGCATAGATAAAGATTAGGTACCAAAATAAATACCCCAGCTCCACACTAAGGGGTGTCGAGACGGGCAGGTCATTTTGAAAGACCTTCTAAGAGGAGCTTGGGCGCCCCACGCGCCGTCCGAGACGCTTTCTGCGTAGCATCGCGCTTGCGCGATGATCTCGATCACAAGTAAGTCCCCCTATGCGGTGGCCGCGCTCGCGGAGCTTGGTCGAGCCGGTGGCTCTGAGCCGGTGCCGATCGGCGAGCTCGCGCGCCGTCGTGAGATGCCGGTCCAGTTTCTGGAGCAGCTGTTCGCTGTGCTGCGGCGCGCCGGCGTGGTCAACTCTCAGCGCGGGGTCAAGGGTGGCTACCGCTTTGCCCGCGACCCATCGCAGGTGAGTGTGCTCGAAGTGGTGGAGCTGCTCGACGGTCCGCTCGGCCGCGACGCCGATGGTGTCTTTGGCGACGCTTCCAAGGCCGCCCGCGAGGTGCTGGAGCAGACAAGCATCGCCGACGTGATCGAGCGCGAAGCACGCGACTCGGGCGCGAGCATGTACCACATTTGACCTGAGCCACTATTGTCGTGGACATATGGGGTCAATCCCGATCAACATTGCGGAGCTTGTCGGTGGGACGCCGCTGATTCGCCTGCAGCGGATGCTCGAAGGCGCAACTTCTGAACAGGCCGGCGTCGAGTTGTACGCAAAGCTGGAGGCGTTCAACCCAGGGGGAAGTGTCAAGGATCGGATCGGCGTGGCGATGATCGAGGCCGCGGAGGCCGAGGGCCGCATCGAGCCGGGGCGCAGCACGATCGTCGAGGCTACGAGCGGCAACACCGGTATCGCGCTCGCGTTCGTGTGTGCTGCCAAGGGGTACGAGCTGGTGCTGACGCTGCCTCAGGGAATGAGCCGCGAGCGCGAGATCCTGCTCAAGCTCTACGGCGCGAGTGTCGAGATCACCGAGTCGCTTGGGGGCATGGGGGAGGCCGTACAAGCGGCACAGGCGATGGCCCGCGACTCCGACGTGTTCCTGCCCGACCAGTTCTCCAATCCAGCCAACCCGGAGGCCCATCGCCGCACGACCGGTCCCGAGATTGCCGGAGCGCTGGATGGTCGCGTGGATGTGCTCGTCGCGGGCGTTGGCACCGGTGGCACGATCACAGGCGTCGGAGAATATCTGCGCGAGCAGAACCCGAAGTTGCACGTCGTGGCGGTGGAGCCGAGTGGCTCGGCGGTGCTCTCGGGCTCGCCGCCAGGTCCGCACCGCATCCAGGGCATCGGCGCAGGCTTTGTCCCGCCGGTCCTGAACCGCGAGTTGATCGACGAGGTGATCCCGGTCTCGGACGACGATGCGATCCAAACCGCATGGACCTGCGCACGGCGCGAGGGATTGCTTGCCGGAATCTCCTGCGGCGCCGCGTTGTGGGCGAGCTTGCAGGTCGCAGCGCGGCCTGAGTCCAAGGGCAAGCGGATCGTGACGATCATGCCCGACTCAGGCGAGCGCTACATCTCGCAGGCATTTTTCGCGCCGTCGTAAGCCCGCTACGCTTTCTGCATGCTCGGCATCGGTACTGTCGCACGGGTCGCAAGGGAGCTTCGTCGCGATGTCGAGGTTGCGCGCGACCGCGATCCCGCTGCGTGCGGCGTGGCGCCGGTCGAGATCGTCGCGACTTGGCCAGGAATCCAGGCGTTGCTTGCCCACCGCGTCGCGCATGTGCTGCACACCTCGGAAGTGCCGTTGCTGCCGCGCGCGATCGCGCTCGTTTCGAGAGCCGTGACCGGGATCGAGATCCACCCGGCTGCCAGCATCGGTAAGGGGCTTTTCATCGACCACGGCTCCGGAGTTGTGATCGGCGAGACCGCCGAGATCGGTGACGACGTCACGCTCTACCAAGGTGTCACGCTTGGCGGCACGGGCTTTGCCACCGGTAAGCGCCACCCCACGGTGCAGGACAACGTGACCATCGGCTCGGGGGCCAAGCTGCTCGGGCCGATCATGATCGGCCACGGCGCCAAGATCGGGGCCAACAGCGTAGTCATCACCGATGTGCCGCCCAATTCCACGGTCGTCGGCAACCCGGGTCACCCGGTGCGCGTCGACGGGCGCCGTCCCGAGGGTCCCGATGCCGACTGGATCCATCTGCCCGACCCGATCGCCGAGGCGATCCAGGGGCTGGCCAGCCGGATCGGCGCGCTCGAACGCACGGTGGCCGAGCTCTCCGGTGAGGATGTAGAGCCGGTCGCCGAGGTCAGGCCGTTGCGCACGGTCAAGGGGCCAAATCCCGCCGGGGGTTGACCTCCGCCGCCAACGCACATCAGGCGCATGGGGTGTTCGGGCGATCAGTAAAAGACGGTGCGGCAGCGGTGGCGGGGACGTGCCTTGTGCTCAGGTGACTGGCCTCGCGTCCACAGCCAGGTGTCGATCTTGCGCGCCGGCACGCCTGTACGCTTGGAGATTAGCTCGCAGGCGTGCAGCGCGCAGGCGCGGATCTCGCGCTCGGCGCAGCCCAGGGCGAGACGCTCGCCGCGGTCGATGTGTGCCGCGAGCTGTCCGTCGTAGACGAGCACGCCATCGCAGCGCAGGACGTGGGGCACGAGGTTGTCGGCGAAGATCGTGAGGCGATCTAGGTCTGAGAACTGGGTCACCCCGGCGAGCGCAAGGTCGCTGGCGAGAATCTGGGCGCGCTTGTAGAAACCTCGATCGTCGAACATCGCCATCCCCCGCGCCAGCGAGGAGGCCAAGCGCTCGGCTGAGCCCTCGGATTCGGCTACGAGGTCGAGTGCGCGTCGCGCCTGTCTGCGTGATGGTCCGCCCACGCGGCGAGCGGGACGCTCGGCCAGGAAGCGACCAAGCGCACGCAAAGCCTGCGAGTAGAGGCTCATCAGCTCGTTGTCGGGACGCTGGGAGAGGATCTCGGCGATCTCGACCGTGCTCACCTGCGATAGCCAGGCGCCCGTCGGCGGCCCGTGCGCGCGCACATAGTCGGCAAGCGCCCATGCCACGGTGAAGTAGCCGCTGACGTGCCTACCATCCAGCTGGCGCTTGCGCAACGTCGGAAACCAGCCTGAGCCGAAGTTGATCGTGTCGAGTGCGAGGATGTAGTCGGCCACGTCTGCTGGCTCGCCCTCGACGTAGTGAAATCTGCGGTCAAGCGAGGGCGGGGCCGCCGGCTGTACCTCGGCGACCGCGTCCATGTCGATCCGCACTCGGCGCGCTTTGTTTGCAACTTGAGCGCATACAGCGCGCACCTGATCGGTCAACGACGCCACGGGATACCGATTTGTCTGGCTGAAGTACTCATATGAGGGGATGATTGTCCCCTAAGTCGCTGCCAACTAGACCGGCTTGGATAGCTTGCGTAGGTTATGGCGCGCCTGGACCCTTGCGAGCAACTACAAGCGACTCGCGCGCACGTCCTGCCTGGACGTTGCGAGGTCTCAGCTCCCTCGCCTCCCAGATCTGGACGGATTTGAACCCCGCCACCAGCGCTAGATGGGCCAGCAGCACGTCGGTCAGCAAAGGTATCCGCCACTCTTCTTTGCGTGCTCTCTGCTCGTCTTGCTTACGTCGCGAAAAGGTCGAGTTAGCCACCACACAGACGGCATAAGCGCCATCGCGCAGAACGCGGTACTGCTCACGCCATACCTGCAACATGTCTTCGAAGTACTGCTTAGTGACCGGTCCGACCTCCTGCCGACCCCCTCCGCTGCTCACCCAGTCGGAGATCCCCTCGATCAGCTCGATCGCATCTCCTTTAATGTCATCAAAATGCTTGGACTCTGAGAAGCGGATGGACGGATGACTTCGAAGTGTGCCTAGGCGAGTCTCCCTGAACTCGTGCTGGTTGGTTATGTACTTGAGCATCCACAGCTCCATCTTGTACACCTCGGTGTAGTCGATGCAGTTGAGGTAGGGCGGGCTGAACAAGCCGAGATCGGCCCAACCGTCGGGGAACGCAGGCTCTTCGCCGTACAGCGTCACTCTGTCGAGATGACGTGCATCGCCACGCAGGTGGAAGGCCTGTTTGTCGGCTGTCTGCTTGCCCGCAAGCGCCAGCGAGTCGAGATCGGCGAGCATCCCACTCCACTGGCCGGCCAATGCTCGAGGCACAGTCCCCGCGACGCTCACCTCCGGCTTTGCGTCTGCCAACGACGACGATCGACGCTTGCGAGTTCGCTTGATGCGCAGCGCCCTCCCGTCCTTGATAGCGCCGGAGAGATCTTCCACCACGCTGGCTAGCCCCAGCAAGAAGAAGTCTCGCTCGGGGTCGTCGCAGCCGGTCAAGTCGTACAGGTGATCGCGGGCGCGGATCAATTCGCGTATACGGTCGGATGGGAAGATCTCCTCGTTGTTGAACGCTGCGAGATCGGGCACTTCGACTGCGCGCCTGCTGTCGTAGGCGAGGGCCTGCTTGAGCAGTTTGCGCAGTCTTCCTGGGTCCAGGTCAGGCCAGTGCAACTTGGTCTGCCCGGCGAAGCAAGCGAATGGCGAGTACTCGACGCTGCGGACTTCGCCGACCTTGGGGTGGACCAATCCCGACAGGGCTGTCGTCGCGACGCCCCCGAACGCATCCACCACGTGCAGGCCCTCTACGAGTTCGAGCCGATCGATGACCCTCCCGAGCAGGCGAGGTGAAAAGCCCTCCTTGTAGGAGAGCCAGCGGTGCACCGGCTCGTCCCGCAGCTCGACGGACCCCACCAGTGGGCCGAATTCATCCCTGAGATCGACCAGTTCGACCTCTTGGGCCAGCTCCTTGCTCTGTTTCTGCAGCCGCAGCCAATCCAAGTGCATAGGCTCTTCCCCTGGTGGCTTCCAGAGCTCCTTCCAGTCCTGCGGCAGGGCGTCGCGTCTAGGCTCGGGCCGACGACCTTCATCGGCTTGGCTGCCCAGCGCGTCCTTCGTTAGAAGCAGTTGTTCCTGGCCGGTGGGCACGCGTCAAACGCGTGGCGAGTAGAGGGGAGTCACAAGCGCAGCCTATGGGTCGCGGATGTCGGAAGTCTCCCGGGGTCGACGGTCTTTCCGTCGCTATCGCTAGGCTGCGGTCCACAATGAATGGATTCATCCTATTGCGTGGATCGTCACGGAAGCCTGGCGCACGTGCCTAAGCATGGAGGGGTGGACGGCGAGTACGCGCTCATGCTGCCGCGGATCGAGCGCATGGAGCTGCGCCACTTCTCTCTGTACAAGCGGCGACGCGTCGTAGAGGTCGACTTCGATCGTCCGGTCTTCTGTCTGGCGGGAGCTAACGGCCTGGGCAAGTCCACTTTCCTTGCGACGCTCGGATATGCGATCACCGGGACGGTCCCGCGACCCGATCTGAGCTTCCTTCGCTCACAGGATTTCTACGCAGATTCGCGGGAGTACTCGACTCGTTGCTTCGAAGGACGAATCAGCTCAGCCGATCACGAACTTGCGGAGGTGGAGCTGGAGATGACTGTCGCGAGCAGTCGCTTCAAACTGGTGCGCGGCATGTTCGAGCCACTGGGCCTGCGAAGTCTCATGGTCGAACGCGACGGAGAGGTGACGATTGACCTCCGGGGGCCGCAGACGAGCGAGTCACAACGCCACGAATGCTATGTCGAGAGCATCCTGGAGGCGACCGGGCTGGAGGCCTTCGAGCAACTTGTCTTCTTGCAATTGATCGTGCTCACCTTCGACGAGAGCCACAGGCTGCTGTTCTGGTCTCAACGGGCCACGGAGTTGGCGCTGTTCCTCGCCTTCGGTATCCCCCCAAAGAGGGTGGCGCAAGCGGAAGCGCTCCAACACGCCTACGACTCGGCCGAGTCCAAAGCCCGCAGCTTGCAGTGGCAGGCAACCGGTGCGCGAAAACGCCTCGAAGATCTTCAGAAGGTCCTCGCGGAAAATTCGCAAGACGGAACGGATGACGAGGCCGTCCAGGAGGAGCACGAAAGGCTGAGCAATGCTCGAGACCGGATCGACGAGGAGCACTTGCGCCTGACCGGCGTAGTCGACGAGGCCGAACTGAAGGTCGACGAAGCGCTTGCGGCGCAAGTCTCGGCTGGGCGGGCCTACCGCGAGGCCTATGACGGGCGAGTTAGATCCTCGACCCTCGTGCATCAACATCCGATTGTCAACTACGCCTTGCAGGAGCATCGGTGCGAGCTCTGCGGGACGCACAGCGAGCAGGTCTCGGCCTCGGTGAGGGGCAGGCTAGACGAAGCTCAATGCCCGCTGTGCAGCTCTCCCATCGACGTTTCGACGGAAGAGGAGCAGCCGGAGTTGCGCGAGCTTCTGCGCAAGCTCGGCGAGCTGCTCGTTGCAAGTGAAAAGGCACAGAAGGATGCCGAAGCCCATCTCTCGCGTCAGCGTCAAAAGCTAAATGAGGTCGACCAGCAGTTGCGCAGCGTCAGCCGCGAGCTGGACAATTTCAAGACCGCGAATACGCGCTCGCTGTTGAGAACGGAGGGCCACAGCGAACCCAACGATGCTCAGGTCGGAATGCAGCGCGAGATCGATCACCTGCTCACTGAAAAGGACGAAGAAGTCCAGCGCCGCGACAAAGCGCAAGCTCAACTCAATAAGGTGCGCGACGACCTGACGAGTCGCTTCGTGCGGATGGAGCGCGAGTTCGTGCCGCTGCTACAGGAGCTCGCCGAAGAGTTCCTCGGCATGCCGCTGCAGGTTGACCTGGAGCGCCGTGGTCATCACGTCGGCCTGCGTCTCACGTTCGATGGCTCCGAGCGCGCCAGCCCTGACGCGCTCTCGGAGAGCCAGCGCTACTTCATGGATATTGCGCTGCGCATGGCGCTGGCTCAGAAGCTGTCGCGCTCGCTGTACCCCGCCACGTTGTACGTGGACACTCCAGAGGGCTCGCTGGACATCTCCTACGAGAGTCGGGCTGGCAGCATGTTCGGCCGCTTCGCCAAGGACAACCTGCTCGTCATGACGGCCAACATCAACACTTCCCGGCTGCTAGTGAACCTAGCCCAGGTCTGTCGTCGCGAGGGCATGGAGCTGGTTCGAATGACCGAGTGGACAGAGCTGTCAGATGTCCAGCAGGAATCCGAGGGCCTGTTCGAGGAAGCGTATGGACAGATCGAGCGTCGACTCGACGGGGGGGACGAGCATTGATCTCCCCGCAAGCGTCGTTTGACACGCTGCAGCTACTCGACACCGTAGGGGCGAGCACGAACGGTGTAACGCTGGGGGAGCTACAGGTGCTTGACTATCTCGGTTGCCTGCTGTCGGTCTACGACGGCGCTCGAGCGCGCGATTGGGGATTCAGGTTCTCGGTGACGGAGACGGGTGCGCCGTTCGCCAAAGATATCGCCGAGGCCGTCGGTTGGCTCGGTCGCACTGGCTGGATCGAGCAAGACGATCGCGTGTTTCGATTGACGCAGGGCGGATGTGTCGAGCTGGAGTTCCAGCGGAGCCTGGCGCCCAACGATCGCCGCTTGCGCTACCTGGATGCCAGCGCCTCGGCAACGCTCTCGATGCCGCTGCCCTCACTCTCCAATGCGCTGTCGAAGGAGCCCGGGCTCAATCGGGCTTTGGGGTTTATGCGGCACAAGATGCTGCTCGACGAGACCAGCCTAGAACTGGTCTCCGATCAGTTCGAAGCTCTCTCCGAGGCGCTTAAGAGGCCTAGAGACGATGACGAGGACTTGACGGTTCCGACGGTTGTCTGGCTGGCGTACCTGGCGGACGAGTACGGCAGCGCAGAGTCGCAAGCGGCGTGAGCTACGAAGCAGAGAAGATGGCCGCACTGGCCCAGGACATGTACACGGTCCACGTCGAGCGCGAGCACGGGCAGCTTGGGATCGAACGTCTACGTGAGGTGCTGAAGGCTGTTCACTCGATTTACTACGGCAAACGCTCGCCAAAGAGCTTCCCCGATGGACTCTTGATATTTGCCACACTCGATCCTGAGTTCCAGCCGCTCGATACCTCCGGCTCGATCGAGATAAGCAAGCCCGTCGAGTTGAAGCGGATGGGAACGGGCGCTGTTGTGCAGGTGCTCGGCGAGAGGAGCCTTCGCGTGTGGCCGCGCGAGGCAATTGACTGGCGGCAGCTGGTGGAGCACGCGATCGTCTATCTGTTCGACGCGACGAATCGACCGGAGGACGGGCCGTCAGAGGCGATCGCGTTGCCGAGCGGGCTGCGAGAGATCGATAACCCAAACGGCTATCCCAGCGCGCTCGCGCCGCCGACCTTCTGGAACCTGGAGGAGGCGCTGGACTACTACACGGGGTCGCTTGCGGCCAGCTCGACATGTCCCACTTTGCGCGAAGCCTGGGCCAGAGAGTCCCAGAATCGACATCTGGTGCTGTGCAACAAGCCAGAGAGGCGGATGCGCCGCTCGCTTGCGGCCCATCTGAGGTCGTCGGTGCGCGACACAATGTCAGTGCGGGTCGACGAGGAGCAGAACGTCTCGGAGACCGAACCGGTCGATATTGAAGTCAGCTGGTCGATGGTCGGTCACATAGCCCTGATCGAGATCAAGTGGCTCGGCCAGAGCCTCAACGAGGCGGGGGACGATCTGGGCACCAAATACGCCGACGCTCGAGCGCGAGAAGGCGCCAGTCAGTTGGCTAACTACCTAGACGAGTGCCATGAACGGCACCCCAAGCACGAGATCAACGGCTACTTGATCGTCTTCGATGCCCGTCGTCGCGGTGTGAAGACCTGGGAGCCTGAGGTGGTGTCCAAGCAGGACGCCTGGCACTATCGCGACCGCGAGATCGACTACCGGGACTCGATCCCTCAGCGCCAGGATTTCCAATCGCCCCGACGTTTGTACTTGGAGCCACGCATCGCCATGTGAGCCGAGGCCGCTTCTATGCTCCAACAGATGTCCGAGAACGACCGTCCAGTTACCGCACATGCGCTTTCCGACCATTCCTCCGCGCCCTTGCAGGCTCCGCCGGAAGAGCATCCAGAGCGCGTCCAGGCGTTGTTGGAGGGCCTCAACGAGCCCCAGCGCGAGGCCGTCACTCACGGCGAGGGGCCGCTGCTGATCCTCGCCGGCGCCGGCAGCGGCAAGACGCGCGTCCTGACCCATCGCATCGCTTTCCTGATCTTCACGGGACAGGCGCATCCGAGTGAGATCCTCGCGATCACGTTCACGAACAAGGCGGCGCAGGAGATGCGCGGGCGCGTCGAACAGTTGCTCGGAGGCAGTATGCGGCGCATGTGGCTGATGACCTTTCACGCCGCCTGCGCACGAATCATGCGCGCGCATGCCGAGCGCCTGGGCTACACCTCGCGTTTCACGATCTACGACCAGGCCGACGCGCGGCGGATGGTCAAGCGCTGCATCGAGGAGGTCGGCGTGGACCCGAAGCGCTTCGCGCCGGCCGCGGTCCACAGCCAGATCTCCCAGGCCAAGAACAAACTGCTTGCGGCCTCGGACTGCGCGCAGGCGACCGGTTCGCCGTTTGAGCAGGTGTTGGCCGAGGTATACCAGCTCTACGAAAGCGAACTGCTGCGCATGAACGCGATGGACTTCGACGATTTGCTGTTCCGCACCGTGAACCTGCTGGAGCTGTTCGAGGACGTGCGCACGCACTACGCACAGAGCTTCAAGCACGTGCTGGTGGATGAGTACCAAGACACGAACCATGCTCAGTACAGGCTGCTGCAGCTGCTCGTCGGTGGTGGTCGCGCCAAGCCGACGGGTGCCCTGGAGGGCACACCCTCAGGGACGCATCCTGAGGGGCGTGGGCAGGCAAGCGGGTCGCGCGTGAACGCTCCCGGATACCGCAACCTGGCGGTCGTCGGCGACGACAGCCAGTCGATCTATAGCTTCCGTGGAGCCGACGTATCGAACATCCTCGACTTCACCGAGGACTTCCCCGACGCGCGCGTGGTCAAGCTGGAGCAGAACTATCGCTCCACGCAGACGATCCTCTCTGCCGCCAACGCTGTCATCGCCAACAACCGCGGCGGGATCGCCAAGCGGCTGTGGAGCGACAAGGGGTCGGGCAGCCCGATCAGGGTGCACGGTCTCGACGACGAGCACGCCGAGGCGCGTTTCGTCGTGGGCGAGGCAGAGCGGCTTGTCGACGAGGGAGCTTCACGCTCCGAGATAGCGATCTTCTACCGCACGAATGCAATGTCGCGCGTGATCGAGGACACCTTGGTCCGGCGCGAGATCGCCTATCAGGTGATCGGTGGTACCAAGTTCTACGAGCGGGCGGAGATCAAGGACGCGGTCGCCTACCTCGCCTGGATCGCCAATCCCTTCGACGTCGTGAGCTTCCAGCGCGTCGCCAATTCGCCAAGACGTGGGCTCGGGCAGACGTCGCTGTCGCGGATCGTCGCCCACTCTGCGAGCGTGGGGGAATCGGTCTGGGAGGTGGCCGCTGCCGCCGATCGCATCCCGGGCTTGGGCGCGGCGGCGATCAAGTCGCTGAGTCGCTTCATGGCGACGATGCAGGATTTGGCTGAGCTGGCACGCGACACCCTGAAGGGCGCACCCTCAGGGGCACACCCTGAAGGGCGTACCCAAGAGGCACACGGCAGGCAGGCAGGCGGCATCCCGGTGGGCGACCTGATGGAGGCGGTGCTCGCCCGTAGCGGTTACGTGGAAGCGCTCGAAGCCGAGTCGCTTGGCCACGGCGAAAAGGCCTTCGAGGCGCAGGGCCGCGTCGAAAACCTGCAACAGCTCGTCGAGGTGGCGCACGAGTTCGACGCCAACAACCCGGCCGAGGCGGACACGCTCGAGCAGTTCCTGCAGGAGATCGCGCTCAAGGCCGACGGCGACTCGCGTAAAGACGACGAGGGACTTGTAACGCTGATGACCCTGCACAACGCCAAGGGTCTCGAGTACCCGATCGTGTTCGTGGCGGGCTGCGAGGAGGGCGTCTTTCCGCACCAGCGCGCGCTCGACGAAGGCGGCATCGAGGAGGAGCGGCGCCTCTTCTACGTGGCGGTGACCCGCGCGATGCGCGAGCTGTATCTCACATACGCCAGGCGCCGCTCGGTTTTCGGCGCTTCCACCTTCGGTCTCGCGAGCCGTTTCCTCGACGAGATTCCCGCGGACTTGTGTGAACGTGAGGAGCTACCTGCCCGTGCCCCGGGGGGTATGGCGCGTCCCCGCGGGGTGGGCATCGGAGTGGGAGTCGGCGCGGGCGTAGGCGGCTCCGCGAGCATGGGTGCACGTGGTGGGGGCGGGGGCGGCGACTGGGCCTCGGCCTCTCGCTCGGCCGAACCGGTGGCCTCCTATCGCCTCGGCGATGACATCGTGCACGCCGCGTTCGGTGAGGGCGTCGTCACCGGCGTCGAGCCGGGCGGGATCATCGTTGTGCGCTTCGCCGGAGATGGCAGTGAGCGAAAGTTGATGGCCGACTATGCCCCGGTCAGCCGTCGCTGATGCCAGACCCGCTGTTTTGCTGTTCCGACCGGTGCATGCACCGGTCGGCCCGACAGTGCATGCACTGTCGGGAACCGGGCCGCATGCGGCCCGGTTCGGGGACGTACATGTACGTCCCCGCGAGTCGGTGCATGCACCGACTGGAACATCATCAATACGATTCGATCCGTGACGGCGACAATCATCGACGGCAAGGCCATAGCCGCACGCGTGCGTGCGGATGTCGCACGCGACGTCGCCGAACTCGTGGCGGAGGGAGCACAGCCGCCCGGCCTGGCGACGGTGCTCGTCGGCGAGGACCCAGCCTCGGCCGTATACGTGGGCGGTAAGCAGCGCGCGTGCGCGGAGGTCGGGATGACGCCGTATGACGAACGCCTCCCCGCGGATGCCACATTCGAGCAGGTCGCCGGTCGTCTGCAAGCGCTCAACGATGACCCGGCTGTCAGTGGCGTCTTGCTGCAGTTGCCGTTGCCCGATCATCTCGATGGCCGGGCGCTGACGGGCCTGATCGACCCGCGCAAGGATGTCGACGGACTCACGCCGGTCAACGCGGGCTTGCTCTCGCTCGGACGGCCGGGCCTGCGCCCGTGCACGCCCTCGGGCGTGATCGAGCTGCTCGCAAGCGCAGGCGCACAGCTCGAAGGAGCCGAGGCGGTCGTCGTGGGGCGCTCGAACCTGTTCGGCAAGCCGATGGCGCAGTTGCTGCTGGAGGCGAACGCGACCGTCACGATCTGCCATTCGCGCACGCGAGACCTGCGCGAGGTGTGCGCTCGCGCGGACATCCTGATCGCGGCCGTGGGCAGGGCGAGAATCGTCAAGCGCGACTTCGTCAAGCCGGGCGCGATCGTGATCGACGTCGGCATGAACCGCCTCTCGCCGGAGCAGGCGGGCACCAAGAGCGGCCTCGTCGGCGATGTCGACTTCGCGGCGGTGAGCGAGGTCGCGAGCGCGATCACGCCGGTGCCGGGCGGCGTCGGGCCGATGACGATCGCGATGCTTCTCAACAACACGTTGCAAGCTGCCCGCGCTCAGCGCGACCCGTCCGCCGGAATGGCGGTGGGGACATGACCGAGCTCATGTGTTGGCGGACGGCAAAGGCGGCGAGGTGGGGCCCAATGGAGCTCATCCGACTGCGCCCGGCTAAGAGGGCGGGCAAGGCACGATGAAGCTCACTCGCTTGCGCTCGGGAGAGCTGCTCGCCCTCGTGGGTGCGATCCTGGCGATCGTCGCGCTCACGCGTCCCTGGTATGAAAACGCTGGAGTCCTGTTCAGCGCCTGGGCCACGTTTGGGCCGGCGGTCGTCCTGATCATGATCGCCGCGCTGAGCGCCCTGGTGCTGGTGCTCACCACGCTCGCCGAGCGCTCGACCGCTTTCCCGGTGGCGTCAGCGGTTTGGAGTGTTCTGTTCGGGCTGGTCGGCACGATCGCCGCGATCGTGCGCGTGCTCGAGCGGCCAGACTCGGCAACCTCGTTGTGCGCGGGTGCCTGGCTGGCGCTGGCGGGCACGATCCTGATCTTCGCGGGCTCGTGGCAGTCGATGCGCGACGAACGCACGTCGCTGTACCCGCCGGCCAGCCCCGAGCCGCGCAAACTCGCCACCTAGAATGCGCAGCCGATGATCGACCGCGACGAGGTATTGCACGTAGCCGCCCTGGCGCGCCTGCGCCTGAGCGAGGATGAGATCGAGCCGATGGCGCGCGAGCTCTCGGCTGTGCTGGACCACGTGGCCAAGATCGCCGAGCTCGACCTGGAGGGCGTCCCGGTCACCACGCATGTCGCCGAGGTGACAGGCAGACTGCGCCCGGACGAGCCGTGCGAGTCGCTCCCACGCGAGGTCGTGCTTGCCCAGGCGCCGGTCGTCAGCGGCGATGGTTTCCTCGTCCCCTCCCCGCAGGCATGACGATGCGCCGCGTCACCCCGAGCCCGGACGCATAGGCATGAGCATCGGTTTTGAGGGTCGGCTCGCATGAGCGCGAGCGAGCTGCTGGATCTGTCCGCGGCGGCCGCCGCACAGGCGCTTGCCGCCGGCGAACTCGAGGCGAGCGAACTGTTCGACGCCTACCGCGTGCGCGCAGCCGCCGACGAGCTGAACTGCTTCACCTGGGTCGCGCCCGAAGACCCGGCGCCTCAGCTTGCGGTGCCCCAGTCCGGAACTCCGCTGGGCGGCGTGCCGCTGGCGGTCAAGGACCTGTTCTGCACAAAGGACGTGCCGAGTCAATCCGGCTCGCGCATCCTCGAGGGCTACCTGCCGCCGTACACCGCCACCGTGGTCGAACGTCTCCAGAGCGTTGGCGCGCCGCTGCTGGCCAAGACCAACCAGGACGAGTTCGCGATGGGCTCCTCCAACGAGAACTCCGCCTACGGTCCGGTGCTCAACCCGTGGGACCGCACGCGCGTGCCAGGCGGCTCCTCGGGCGGCAGCGCCGCGGCGGTGGCGGCCGGTTTGGCGCCGTGGGCGCTCGGCACCGATACGGGCGGCTCGATCCGCCAGCCGGCCGCCCTGTGCGGGATCGTCGGCATGAAGCCGACATACGGCGCGGTCTCGCGCTACGGGATGATCGCTTTCGCCTCTTCACTGGACCAGGCGGGCCCGCTGACACGCGACGTCAGCGACGCGGCTCTGATGCTGCGCCACATGGTCGGCCGCGACGAGTGCGACGCCACCTCTTTGAGCTTTCCGTACGAGATCGCGTTGCCGAGCGCCGAGAGCCTCGAGGGGATCCGCTTGGGCGTGCCCGAGGAGCTGACAGGCGAGGGCATCGAAGCGGGCGTGCTCGCCGCCTTCAACGCCAGCTTGCGGCAGGCCGAGCGATTGGGCGCAAAGATCGAACAGGTGCGCCTGCCGCACGCCCCACATGCGCTGTCGGCCTATTACGTGATCGCCCCGGCCGAGGCATCGTCGAACCTGGCCCGCTTCGACGGGGTCCGCTATGGCTTGCGGGTCGATGCGGAGGACTTGGTGGGCATGTACACGCAAACGCGCCACGACGGCTTCGGCGCCGAGGTCAAGCGGCGCATCATGCTCGGCACCTACGTGTTGTCCTCCGGCTACTACGACGCCTTCTACGGCCGCGCCCAACGGGTGCGCACGAAGATCGTCGAGGACTTCCGCTCTGTCTTCGAGCGTGTCGATTTCGTCGTCACGCCGACGAGCCCGACCGTGGCCTTCGAGCTGGGCGCCAAGACCGGCGATCCGCTGTCGATGTATCTCAACGATTTCTGTACGGTGCCAATGTCGCTGGCAGGCATTCCAGCGATCTCGATCCCGTGTGGGCTGAGCGATGGTCTCCCGGTCGGACTGCAACTCGCCGGCCCCGCCTTCAGCGAGAACGCTCTGCTTGACGCGGCGTACGCGCTGGAGCAGGCGATCGGCTTCGATTCGACCCCGGCGCGTCCGCCCGCCCACCACGACGGTGGGTCCCGGGAAGGGGGGCTATGAGCAAACACGCCATTTTCGTCTGCCTGCGTGCTTGGGATGTATGCCTTCAAATTGGCGATGCCCCGCGCGCGCGGGGGGGGCATGGCTCATGACGACCGCCTACGAGCCCGTCATCGGCCTGGAGATCCACATCCAGCTGGCCACCCGTACGAAGATGTTCTGCGGCTGCGAGCTGTCCTTCGGCGACCCCCCCAACATTCACACCTGCCCTGTCTGCCTCGGCCTGCCGGGCGCGCTGCCGGTAGCCAACGCGCGTGCGATCCACTTCGGCCTGATGATCGGCATGGCGGTCGGCTCAAAGCTCGCCCCGCGCTCGATCTTCCACCGCAAGAACTATTTCTATCCAGACCTGCCCAAGGGCTATCAAATCTCTCAGTACGACGAGCCCCTGTGCCTGGGCGGGAAGCTGGCGGAGGTGCGCATCCATCGAGTGCATTTGGAGGACGATGCCGCCAAGCTCGTCCACGTCGGCGCGAGCGGGCGCATCCATGCCTCCGATGCGTCGATCGTGGACTTCAATCGGGGCGGCACCCCGCTGGCGGAGATCGTCACCGAGCCGGACCTGCGTTCGGCCGAGCAGGCTGGGGAGTGGCTGCGACTGTTGCGCACCACGATGCGACAGCTCGGCGTCTCCGACGTGAACATGGAGGAGGGCTCGCTGCGCTGCGACGCCAACATCTCGCTGCGCCCAGTCGGCACGAGCGAGTTGGGCACGAAGACCGAGCTGAAGAACATGAACTCCTTCCGCTTCATCGAACGCGGTATTCGCGCCGAGATCGTCCGCCAGGAAGGAATCCTGAGCAGCGGCGGTCGCGTCTTGCAGGAGACGCTGCACTACGACCCCGACAGCGGCCGCATCACAACGCTTCGCTCCAAGGAGCAGGCGCACGACTATCGCTACTTCCCTGAGCCCGACCTGGTGCCGGTGGCCGTCGAGGAGTCGATGCTGGATGCGGCGCGTGCCGCGATGCCAGAGCTGCCGGCCGCCAGAGCAGAGCGCTTCGAGCAGCTGGGGCTGAGTGCCGAAAGTGCCCGGCGCCTCGCTTTCAACGCCGACTTGGGCGACTACTTCGAGCAGGGACTGGACGCCGATGCCGACCCGGCGCCGGCGCCGCAGACGCTCGCCAACTGGATCGTCGCCGATTTGCTCGCCCGTCTGGAGGACGGTCAGAGCCCGGACGATTCGCGCGTCGGGCCGGGTGCGCTGGCCACGCTCGCGGGAATGGTCGGTGCCAAGCAGGTGAGCGTGGGCGCTGCGCGGCAGGTGCTCGACCGGCTCGTTGCAGAGGGGGGAGACCCAGTTGCGATCGTCGCGGCCGAGGGTCTAGCCGCGCTCGACGGGGGAGACGACCTTGCTGTCGTGGTGGCCGCTGCGCTGACGGCCAACGCGGACGCCGCCGAGCGTGTCAAGGGCGGTAACGCCAAGGCGATCGGCCCGATCGTCGGCTACGTGATGCGCGAGACCAAGGGTCGCGCCGACGGCGGCGAGGTCACGCGGCTCGTGAACGAGCAGCTGGGTATCTGATCTCAACTGTGCGAACTGCATCGCTGGGTGCGGTATCTCCGCACTCAGAACACACGTCCGGCCTACATTTTGGACGAAAGGCCAAACACATCGGGGCCGTCCAAGGGCAATATGGTCGACATGAACAGGCCGAACTCAAATTCGATGGCAACTCCTCCTCGGCGGTTTCTCCTGCTGCCAGAGGACGCCGCGGATGTTCCCGGCCAGGGTGTGCGCATTCGACGCTATCGCCTCACGAGCGTCGGGCGCTCCCATGGCCTGGATCGTCCTCCGGCGGGTGGGTGGGAATCCCATACATGGAACGTGCCACGGGTGCCATAGCCAGGCGGATGGTGCGTGTAGGGCCAGGGATGGCATGTAGTGCCAAAACCTCGTCACGAGTCCCCTCCTCGTGGTGAACGGGGCGCGGCCGGGCAGGGTCTCAGAGCCTGCCCGGCCGCACACCCCGCTTTTTGAGATAACCTCTGAGCTGTGAGTCCTTCCACACAAGAGAGTTCCTCAGGTTCGCTCGGACGCACGATCGTCGCGATCCTGGTCCTGCTCGTCGTCGGTTATTTCCTGCTTCATGTCTTGATCGGGGTCGCCGTCGCGATCGCGGGCATCGCCGTCGTGGTCTTGGCGGTCGTTGGCGTCATCTGGGCGCTCAAGGTCCTGTTCTAAGGCGCCGCTCGCGATGAGCCGCGTGGAGAGCAGCACATGGCCTATCTAGTCATCTGCTTCTTCTTCGGCTTGGCGGGCGGGATCGTCGGTCGCATCAAGGGCAGTTCGTTCGTGCTGTGGTTCTTGATCTCGGCTGTCGTGCCCATCTTCGGCCTGATGGCCGCGGTCGCCTACCGCTCCGATCGCGACGAGTTGCGCCGCCAATGCCCGAAATGCGGGCGCGTGACCAAGCTCCACGACGCTCTCTGTACCCGCTGCGGCGAGGAGCTCGAGTATCCCGAGCAGGTGCTGGCGCCCGAGTCCTTCCAGCGGAGTGCTGCACCTCACTCCGGCTAACGCTCTAAGGCGCATCTCAGAAGTCTGCCGACAGCACCTGGCGCAGTCTCAACTTTGGCTTGCCTAAGCCGATTTCGGCTGCCCTAAGCCGGTCATTGGCATACGCTGTGATGGATGTCCGTTACCGCCGAGAAGCCGCCCAAGCCCGCGAGGGAGTCACGAATTGCCGGCCTGATCCATCGGGCCGGCTACGAAAACGAGCGCTCGTTCGTGTTGCGCGTGGTGCAGCCGGCGCTGGTCGGCATGATCGATGGCACCGTCTCCTCGATCGCGCCGATCTTCGCGGCGGCGGTTTCTTCCAACTCGCACACGGCGTTCGTCGTCGGCCTGTCGACCGCGCTCGGCGCCGGAATCAGCATGGGCATCTCCGAGGCGCTCTCGGATACAGGCGAGACCACAGGTCGCGGCACGCCGCTGGTGCGCGGCACGATCACCGGCGGCATGACCGCGCTCGGCGGGATCTTCCACACGCTGCCCTTCCTGATCTCAGACACGCACAAGGCCCTGATCGTTGCCGGCTGCGTGGTCGCCGTCGAGCTGTTCGTGATCGCCTGGGTGCGCGAGCGCTTCCTGGAGGTCTCACTGCGCTCCTCGCTGATCGTCGTGACGCTCGCGGGCGCGATTGTGCTCGCCATCGGCGTGGCAATCGGTAGCTCCTGAGGGTATCTACGGCAGAGCTCTACCCCCACGCGCGCGGGGACTGAAGGCTGTTTTAAGCCGCCGCTGTAGGCAGGAGGGCCGGCTGGTGGGCCGAAAACCCGCTGGTAGACTTGTGACAAATCACAAGGGTCCAGCCGGGCCCGGAGATTTCATGTCCCTCGACTTGACGAAAGGAGGTCGGTGCAATGCGTGCAGTTGACGCGGTGATGGAATGCTTGAAGGCGGAGGGCGTGGACGTCGTCTTCGGCTTGCCCGGTGGCGCCAACCTCCCGACCTACGACGCCTTCGTCGATGGCGGTCTGCGCCACATCCTGGTGCGCCACGAGGCCGGCGGTGGACATGCCGCCGAGGGCTATGCGAAGGCCACCGGCAAGGTGGGTGTGGCGTTTGCCACCAGCGGCCCGGGTGCCACCAACCTGATCACCCCGATCTGCGACGCGATGATGGACTCCGTGCCGGTCGTGTTCATCACCGGCCAGGTGCGTACCGAGCTGCTCGGCACCGACGGCTTCCAAGAGGCTGACACGATCGGCATCACGATGCCGATCGTCAAGCACTCCTTCATGATCCAGGATCCTCTGGAAATCCCACGGGCGATCCACGAGGCGTTCTTCCTGGCGCGTAGCGGTCGTCCGGGTCCGGTGCTGGTCGACATCCCGCAAGATCTCTCGCGAGCCGAGATCCCCTACGAGCCGGTCGCCGATGTGCGCCTGCCCGGCTATCAGCCGACGCTCGAGGGCAACCAGAAGCAGATCCGTCAAGCGGCAAAGGCGCTCGCGGCGGCTCATCGTCCCGTGATCTATGCGGGCGGTGGCGTCGTCAACGCGAACGCCGCGAGCGAGCTGGTCGAGTTCGCCACCGCCGACCGCTTCCCGGTGACGTGCACTCTGATGGGGCTGGGCGCGTTCCCTGCGCCTCATCCGCAGTGGCTCGGAATGCTCGGGATGCACGGCACGCGTGCCGCCAACTATGCGATGGACGAGGCCGATTTGATCTGCGCCGTGGGCGCTCGCTTCGACGATCGCGTCACCGGCAAGCTCTCGGAGTTCGCCCCGAACGCCAAGTTCATCCACATCGACGTGGACCCGGCGGAGATATCGAAGAACATCCCCGCCCACATACCGATCGTGGGCGACGCCAAGCACGTGCTCGCGAAGCTGCTCGTGGAGTACCGCGCGCTGAGCGCATCCAGCGATCGCATGAACGACTGGTGGCAGCGGATCGAAGGTTGGCGCGAGAAGTACCCGCTCACATTCGAGGACAGCGCCGACAACGAGATCAAGCCGCAGTACATGGTCCAGGCGCTGTATGAGGCCACGGGTGGAGAGGCGATTGTCACAAGCGACGTCGGTCAGCACCAGATGTGGACCGCTCAGCACTACGACTTCCCCAAGCCACGTCGCTGGATCAACTCGGGCGGGCTCGGCACGATGGGCTTCGGCCTGCCGGCCGCGATGGGTGCAGCCGTCGGCTGCCCTGAGATGACTGTCTGCTGCATAGCGGGTGACGGCTCGGTTCAGATGAACGCCCAGGAGCTCGCCACGTGCGCGCAGGAGAAAATCCCGATCAAGGTATTCATCATGAACAACGGCTACCTGGGCATGGTGCGCCAGTGGCAGGAGCTGTTCTGGGATGGTCGCTATAGCCACGTCGAGACGGGCGACTACCCAGACTTCGTCAAGCTCGCCGAGGCATACGGCGCGACCGGCATGCGCTTCGAGGACAAGACGACGCTCGTCGAGGACATGAAGCGCGCGATCGCCACCGACGGTCCGGTCGTGGTCGACGTGCAGGTCACGCGCGAGGAGAACACATACCCGATGATCCCGGCCGGGCAAGCCGCCCGCGAGATGGTGGGGTGAGCGCGATGGGCGAGCCAGCCACTAAGGAACCACTGAGCTTGGAGGACCTCCAGGCCTCAGGCAACCTACGCTCGGGCCGCAAGCACGTCCTCTCGATCCTCGTCGAGAACAAGTCCGGTGTGCTCACGCGCATCGCCGGTCTTTTTGCCAGGCGCGGCTTCAACATCGACACGCTCACCGTCGGGCCGACCGACGACGATCAGATCTCACGCGTCACACTCACCGTCGACGGCGCGATCCACCCGATCGACCAGGTCACCAAGCAGCTGCACAAGCTCATCAACGTGCTGAAGATCCGCGATCTCGAGCCGACCGACACGGTCGCGCGCGAGCTGGCGCTGTTCAAGATCTCCGCCGACGGCGCTCAACGCGGCGAGCTGATGCAGATAACCGAGATCTTCCGCGGCAAGGTGGTGGACGTCACCAAGCGCTCGGTGATCGTCGAGGTCACGGGCACGACCGAGAAGGTCGAGGCGTTCGAGGGCATGGTGCGACCGTTCGGCCTGATCGAGATGATGCGCACGGGCGAGATTGCAATAGCACGGGGTAGGGCCGAGACCTAGACGTTCGTTGGGCGGCGCGGTGGGGCCGTTCATGGATCATGAAGGGCGGGATGTATGGCCCATCTTTTGAATGATCTGCCTAACACCCCCCTTTTGCGAAGGCTTAGGTAAAGGTTAGGTACCAAAGTAAATCCTCCAGCTCCACATCAAGGGGTGTAGATACGTGCAGGTCGTTTTGAAAGACCTTCCAAGTCGTGGAAAGATGAATTCGTGACGCTCCAAACCGGCGAGCGATCGCCGTTCACGCTCGGTGAGCCAGACCGCGAACGCTTGGGCGCGCGGCTCGATCTCGCGCTCCAGCGCGCGCGCCGCTCGGGGCAGCCGACGCTTGCGACGGTCACCTGCACGCTTGCGGCGGACGTCGACCCTTCCGCGGTCGTGTGCGCGTCGCGTTGCGCCGAGGAGTCGTGGTTCGTCTTCGAGCAGCCCGATCGTGGTGGCGCTGCACTCGCCGGCCTCGGCGAGGCGATACGTATTGAGGATTCTGGCCCCGACCGTTTCGTTACTGTCGCCGACCGTTGGCGCTCTCTCTCGGCGAAGGCGGTAGCTGACTCTCCGGGCGAGCAGGGAGGCGGTGGCCCTATCGCCGTCGGCGGCTTTGCCTTCGCCCCCGACGGCGGCAGCTCTCCGGCCTGGCGCGGGTTCCAGCCGGCCTCGCTGGTTGTGCCCGAGGTAACCCTTACCCGTGAGCGCCACGACGGCGAGCGTCGCGTGCGCCTCACGCTCGCTGCCCTGGTCCAGCCCGACGACACCGCCGAGGAGGCGCTCAGCGCCCTCGACCGGCGCTTGGAGGAGCTCTCCGATGCGCCGCTGCCGCTACTCGACCCAGCCCCCACGGGCCGCTTTCAGGTCTCGAGCGGCATGCCTCCCGAGCACTTCGAGGCAGCTGTGGCCCGCGCCACCGAGACGATCCGCGCCGGTGATCTGCAGAAGATCGTGCTCGCGCGCGAGGTCCAGGTGCACGCGCCGAGCGACTACGATCCGGCGGCCGTGTTCGGCGTGCTGCGCGACGCTTTCCCGTCGTGCTTTGTCTTCTGCATCGGGCGTGGCGACGCCACATTGGTGGCCGCGAGCCCCGAGTTGCTGGTGCGCCGCGAGGGCCAGCGCGTCAGCACGATCGCGCTGGCAGGTTCCACGCGTCGCAGCGCCGACCCAGCCGTCGACGCACACCTGGGCGAGCAGCTGATGCGCGACGAGAGTTATCGAGAGGAGCACGCGATCGTGGCAAGACGGATCGAGCACACGCTCAACCGTTACGCGATCTGGGTCGCCACCCCGCCTGAGCCGACGCTCGTGCAGATGGCCAACATCCAGCATCTGGCGACACCGATCCGAGCACAACTGGCGGCGCCGGTCGAGGCGATCGAGCTGGCCGGCCTGATGCACCCCACGCCGGCGGTCGGTGGCGAGCCCTCAGCGGAGGCGCTCGGCCTGATCCCGGCGCTGGAGGGCCTGGACCGCGGCTGGTACACCGGTCCGGTCGGCTGGACCGACGCGGCCGGCGACGGCGAGTTCTGCGTCGCCTTGCGCTGCGCTCTGTTGCGCGGCAACGTCGCGCGTTGCTATGCCGGTAACGGGATCGTGCGTGGATCCAGGCCCGCCGCCGAGCTTGCGGAGACCGAGGTCAAGCTGCAGGCGCTGTTGCCTTTGCTCACAAGCTGAGCGTCCGGTCACGAACCGAATCTGGGGGACTCTTGCGGGCGTAATCGCCCGTTTTACCGTGCTTCAGTGATCGGATCAGCTGAGATTCGCTCAAATTGGGAATCTTGAATGGAATCTTTGGGCGAGTTTGGGCGAGCTCTTGCTTGGTTCAGGTCCACATTCCCGTCGGAGGTGGTGGAGGGTCGCGGTAGGTCGTGGGCGGACGTATCGGATCAGCGCCTGGAATAACGATGTTCTCGCGGAAGAGGCAGAGCGCCTGATGATCTGGGCGGGCGGCGCTCGGATAGAGCACGCCGCGATATCCCTCTCTATGTAGCTCCTCGCCGACGGCTTGAAACTGCGGCCAGGTCCGCCGACCGGGATGGGGAACGGTAAGGCCGAGCTTCGCGAGCTTGGCGGAGGTGGAGAGATCGGCGATGTCGCTTACAGCGACCGTCCAACGCCACAGGTCGCGGGGCATCTGGTGGGTGGGAGGAAGCCCAATCTCGGCGAGCACCCGATACCACTCCGCCCAAGCCGTCTGCTCCTCGTCAGCAAGGTAGATCGCCGCCAAGTTGCTGCCTACCTGCCAACGGCCACTTGATGGCGGGGATGCCAGCCACAACGGATCCCCACCGTGAGGCGCCTGCCGCCACCATGAACCCGCCACCGACACACGCTGGACACCGGACGCCACGACGGCAGAGACCTATGAGAAAGAAGCCTCTTCGAGCGCGGAAACCAACTCCGCCACACGCATGTAGTCACCGCTGGCGATCACGTCTATCGGCTTGCTCTCCGCAAGAGCAGGCACGGGCTTGCGCAACCAGACCGCGATGTAAGAAGGCTCCATCACGCGCGCCAAACGCTCCACAAGTGCAGACAACTCGATCAGCCGCTCTGCCCTCTCCCCAGTCGGAGAGCGTGTATGCGCAAGCCACGCCCGCGCGGTACTGCGAGCCACACCTGTTGCGCGCGCGATGTCGGCATCCGTGAGCTGAGCTATCTCGTGTAGGTAGACGGCCTCTCGGATGAGCGGATGGGGGGCTAGGGCAACAGACGACACGACTCCCAGCGTAGCACTATTGCAGCATGATTGCAGCATGCCGTAGGGGCCATCGTCCCATCTGAATGCCGATATGCCTTTGAGGCGTTGCCATTTCTGATTGTTCCCGGCCGACGGACTGGTCCTGTGGGGCCGGCGGCTCGTTCAAGCCATTAGGATCGCACGGTTAGTGGCCGCAAATTATTGATGAGAGTTGACGAAGGAGCGGATGGGATGGCACGTCGTAGCGTTTGGGTGCAGATGCAGCGTGAAGCCGAGCGGCGTCGGCGTGAAGCCGAGCGTGCGGCTCGTGCTCTTGAACGCGAGCGGGTGCGCCTGCAACGGGAGGCTGAGCGCAAGCGCGCGTACGACGAGAAGGAACAGAAGGAGATCTATCTCAAACAGCGCATGAGTGCAGCACAGCAGCTCACAGACGAGATCGCTCGGTTCGTTGATGAACTTGACGGCCTCTTGGGCGCCTCGCTGGCAAAGAAGGCCCCCCTCGACTTTGAGATGCTCAGGGAGCAGCCAACTTTGCTCAAGTTCGAACCCGGAACGCTTGCAACGCCGATCGAACCTCCAAGCCTGGTGTTGCCTGCGCCTCCCACCGGCTTGGAGAGGCTGCGTCCTGGAGCGAAAGCTAAGCATGCACAAGCCGTCAGCGATGCCGAAGCAAGCTACGCGGAGGCGCTGACACAAGCCGTTCAGGCGGAGCGCGAGCGGCGGACCGCTCTGGCCGATGCCGAACACGAGCACGAGGAACGCGTGCGCGCCGAGGGCGAACGAGTCGCAGCACACAACTCAGAAGTAGACACCTTCAAGGAGCGCTACGAAGAAGGCAACGCGGAAGCAGTCATCACCTACTACTCCACGTTGCTAGCCGCGAGCCGCTTACCCCGAGAATTTTCCGCAGGAGCACAAAGTCGCATACGTGCCCGAGTCGCGGCAGCTCGTGATCGAGCTTGATCTGCCGACTTACGACGTGGTGCCAGAGGCGCTTGAGTATCGCTACGTCAAGGCCAAAGATGAGATCGCCTCAAAGGCGCGACCTGCTACGCAACGAAGGGCTCTCTATACGAGAGTTGTCTCGCAAGTGACTCTGCGACGGTGCACGAGATGTTTGGAGCCGATAAGGCTGGACACGTCGATTCGATCGTCTTCAACGGGCATGTCGACACGATCGACCCACGTACCGGCCGACCGACGAGGCCGTGCCTGATCACGCTGCGAACGACCCGCGACCTGTTCGAAAGCCTCGATCTTGCTCGCGTCGAGCCCGAGGCTTGTCTACGAGGGCTCAACGCGTCTGTCTCACGAAATCCAGCAGAGCTGAGTCCGGTGCGACCGGTCCTTGAGTTCAATATGGTCGACCCAAGGTTCATCGAGGAGACGGACATTCTCTCCTCTATCGATCAGCGGCCCAATCTCATGGAGCTGACACCAGGGGAGTTCGAGACACTGATCACCAACCTCTTCGAGAAGATGGGCCTGGAAACGCGTATGACTCAAGCTTCGCGCGATGGCGGAGTTGACTGCGTTGCCTACGATCCCCGACCCATCTTCGGCGGAAAGGTCGTAATCCAAGCCAAGCGCTACAAGAACACGGTTGGCGTCAGCGCAGTACGGGACTTGTTCGGCACGATGCAGAACGAGGGCGCGAGCAAGGGCATCCTCGTCACCACTAGCGGATATGGCAAGGCGTCATTCCAGTTCGCGGAGAACAAGCCCCTAGAGCTACTCAGCGGCAGCAACCTGCTCTACCTGCTAGAGGAGCACGCAGGAATCACAGCCAAGATCGAACCGCCGGAGGACTGGATCCAACCCGAAGAACAATCAGCCGGCGAAGCCCAGATCGCGACAGCATCTCTGCCCGATGTGAACACCTGAGCCGGGTCGTTCGGATTCGAACTGAGCGGCCTGACTACGAGCTGAGCGCGCCGGCTACGGCATTCCAGACCTGTCTATGCAACTCGACGTTGGCGTCGCGAGTGGTCCGCACTTCGATGATCCCCGAGTCTCGCGCCGCCAATGCCTGCTCCAGTGCTGCCCGAAAGCCAGCGACGTCCGCGACGCGCTCATGGCTAAGCCCGTAGAGCGTGGCGGCCTGAGCGAAGTCGAGGCCCGTTGGTGTGGCGATGTGCCTGGTGTAGATGTCTTGGGGTGCGATTTCGCTGCCCTGATCGTCGAGTGAGTCTCCCGACCTGGACACGCCCCGTGTCGATCCTCGCGCCATTTTTACCTCGGCAACCGGTAGGAAATCGAAGATCCCGCCGCCTTCGTTGTCGATCAGCACGATCGTCAACTTCAGATCGAGCCGGCGCGCGGCGAGCAGGGCGCTTATGTCGTAGGCGAGGGCCACATCGCCGATCAAGAGCACAACTGGATCGCGGCTGGCGGCGGCCGCGCCAAACGCGCTCGAGACGGTGCCGTCGATCCCGTTGGCGCCGCGGTTGCACAACACTCGAGGCGGATCGGGTCGCACCGGCCAGAAGGTCTCGATATCGCGCACCGGCATCGAAGATGCCACGAACAGCGTCGCCTCCTCGGGCAGCAGCACGCCGAGCTCGGCGGCTATCGAAGGCTCGCTGCAGCCGCTGGCGGCCAGCACACCCAGGATCGCTTCGGCGGTCAGCTCGTCGGCGCTGCGCCAGCTCCCCAGCCAGTCGGAGTCAGGTGCGGCCGAACCTTCGAGCATGTCCGTGAGCGCGCTCAAGGCCGCGGCCGGCTCGAGCGCGAGCGAGCTCGAGAGGACGCCCGCCGGGTCCTGCCAGGCGCCCTCCGGATCGAGCGCGAACTGGGGAGTGTCGGTAAGGTCGGCAAGCCAGGTGCGCAGCGGCTTCGACACCGGCAGATCGCCGACACGCAGGATGAAGTCGGGCGTGTGCTCGCGCACGAACCCCGGCTCGCGCAGCAGCGCGTCGTAATGGGCGACGGCCGCGTCCCCGCGCCGCGCGCCCGACATCGGATCGGCGAGCAGTGGCCAGCCGAGAAGCTCGCAGAATCGGGCGGCAGCATGGCCAAGCGGTGTCCCCCGCTCGTAGCGCCCTGCGACAAGCACGCCTCGCCGACACGAGCGGACCAGCTCGAGCAGTGTGCTCACGGGCGAGCTGGGGATGGCGCCCGGCGCCAAGGCGGTCTCCGGGTCCATCTCCCACGTTTGGGCAGGGCGGATCACGTAGGGGCGCCCATCGTCTCGTCCCTCGCCGGGCGCTTCGGGAAGCTCGTCGCGGACGAGCGGCTCGCGCAATGGGAAATTGAGGTGCACGACCCCAGGCCTGCCTTCCAGTGCCGTCCACCACGCGCGGCAGGCAAGCGTGCGCATCCAGCGCAAGCGCTCGCTGTCGGCCTCGTGTGTACCGACCTCGAAGAACCACTTGGCGAAATCGCCGAAGATCTTGAGTTGATCGATCGTCTGCCCCGCGCCGAGCTCGCGCAGCTCCGGCGGTCGGTCCGCACTCAGCACGATCAGAGGCACACGCGCCTCGTGTGCCTCCACTATGGCTGGCAGCAACTCGGCGACGGCCGTGCCAGACGTGCAGGCGATCGCGACCGGCAATCCCGAGGCCTTCGCGAGTCCCAGCGCGAAGAAGCCAGAGCAACGCTCGTCGATGTGGGAGTGGCAGCGCAAGCGCTGCTCGCGGGCAAGGCTCAGCACGAGCGGGGTCGAGCGAGACCCGGGCGAGGTGCAGGCGTCGTGCATGCCGCAGCGCGCGAGCTCGTCGACGAACGCGCCGAGCAGTTCGTAGGTGTCGGTGGCGGAGGTCATGGGAAATGTGGACGGTGGCTCATCGGCAAGCTGCGTGGTTCCTCGCCGCGAGCTTGGGCGATTGATTTCATTGCTTGGCTTGACAGTTCATAGGATGTGGGCGTGATCGAGAATGTAGTTTTGTTGCATGGGTTCGGAGGGACACGCGCTGCATGGGCCAGCGTCGAAAAGCTTTTGCCGGCCCAACGCTATCGTCCGCTCGCACTTGACCTCCCGGGACACGGTGACCAGGCCGACGTGCGGCCGCCGATCACTTTCGCGAAGTGCGTAGCCAGCGTGCTCGAGCGCAGCCCCAAGCGTTTCGTGCTGGGCGGCTATTCGATGGGTGGTCGTATCGCTCTGCACGTGGCGCTACAGGCGCCGCAGAGGGTCGAGCGCCTCGTGCTGGTCTCGGCCACCGCCGGCATCGCCGATGCCACAGAACGTGCCGCGCGCCGTCGGCACGATCGTCGCCTGGCCAAGGAAATCGAACAGGGCTCGATCGAGGAGTTCATCGAGCGCTGGCGCTCCAAGCCGATGTTCGCGGAGGACCCGCCGGAGGTCGATGCGCTTGCGCGCGCGGACCAAGCACGCAACGGCCCGAGCGGAGTCGCGGCCGCCTTGCGCGGCATCGGCACCGGTGAGATGCCGTCGCTGTGGGAGAGGCTCGTGGACCTCGAGATGCCGGTGACCGTCGTGGCCGGTCACCGCGACCGCAAGTTCGTGCAGACGAGCGAACGGATGGTCAAGCTGCTGCCCGACTCGCTGTTGCACGTGACCGGCGGCGGTCACTGCCTGCTGTTCGAGAACCCGAAGAACGTGGCGATGGCGCTGTCGTAGTTCGAGCGATGCGAGGAAGGCTGCGGGGGAAGCCACGCGGTCCTACGAGTTCCGTCGAGTTCCGCACGACTTCCGGATGAGAGCCTCATGGCGGCTCGACGCCGAGTCCAGGACCGCTGGGGACGGCAATCTCGCCATGTGCTGCCCCGAGCGGCTCGACGAGGCCGTCGAACATCGAGAGCGTAGCCAGGCCGCAGGCGGGCAGTGGCCCGCGCGAGGCCAGCGCTGCGGCGGCGTGCACTCCAGCTGCGATCCCAAGCGGACCGTCGAGCGTCGAGGCGACGTACACCTCGGCTCCCGAGGCGCGTACGAGCGCGGCAGCGGCGAGCAACCCCGAAATGCCTCCGCAACGGGAGATCTTCAGACAGACGGCATCCGCGACACCGGCAGTCAGTGCGCCGTGCTCTGCGGCTGTCTCATCGATTGCCACGCGCGTCGCCACCCGCTCGCGCACCTCGCGCACTCCCGCGAGTCCGTGGACCGGCTCCTCGACCAGCTCGAGGCCGGCAGGGACGAGCGCTTCGATGTTTCGCACCGCCTGCTCTACGTCCCAGGCCCCGTTGGCGTCCACGCGCAATGTGACATGGGGACCGACGGCTGCGCGCACCGCTGCCACGCGCCCGGGATCGTCGCCGACACCGACCTTGATCTTCAGGCACCTGAATTTCTGCTCGACGGCCAGTTCTGCTTGGAGAACCGCGCCTGCGCGATCGAGAGCCGACAACGTCGCGTTGACCGGAACCGTCGGCGCCGGTGTGTCGGTCACGAGCGAGGCGATCGGCCTACCCATGCGCCGCCCTGCCCGGTCCCAAAGTGCCAAGTCAATCGCCGCGAACGCCTCCGGCAAATCCTCCACGCGGCGGCAGGCATCGACGATTTCCGCGCCGTTCATGCCGGTCGCGCCCTCGATCACAGGTCGGTAGCGCTCGAGCGCCGCTGCGACGCGCGCGATGCTGACCCCGTCGTAGGCCTCCAGCGGCGCTGCCTCGCCATAGCCGCTGACGCCGTCCTCGTCGGTGATCGCGACGATCAGCAGTTCGCGCTCGGCGACGGCGCCGTAGGAGGTTTGCAGCGGCTCGCGCAGGCGCAGCGCATGCCTTCGCACGGCCATTCTCATCGCGGTTCGCTTCGCGTCACATCGCTCCGTTTGCTATGGCCGATGCGGAGATAGGGAAAGACAGAGACAGAGTCCGGCCTCGTCTCTTCACTGATGGAAGGGTGAATGTGGGAGGTCGCTTCAGAGTCAAATCCCGCCGCTTGCAAGGATGCCGGCGGCGAACAGCAGGCAGAAGAGGAGTTGCAGCATTCCCGTCTTGGCGAGGGCACCGTTCAGTGCGGGGCCGTCCACACGTGAGCGGACGACTCGCACAAGCGGGATCGCGAGCGGGATCGCAAGCCACGGCAGCAGAAGCCAAGCGGTCATCGAGCCGAGCGCCCACGGCAGCGGCACGAGCACAAACGCGCCGGCGACCATCGCGGTGTAGAGCGTGCGTGTGCGCTCTCGCCCGAGGCGCACCGCAAGCGTGCGCTTGCCCGCGCGGCGGTCGGTCTCCAGGTCGCGAACGTTGTTGACGACAAGAATCGCGCTCGCCAGCAGCCCCACCGGCACCGCGCAGGCGAACGCCTGCCACGGCAGCTGTTGCACCTGCACGAAGTAGGAGCCTGTCACGGCCACGATCCCGAAGAAGAGGAACACGAACAGCTCGCCGAGGCCCTCGTAGCCGTAGGGTCGCGGGCCACCGGTGTAGAGCACGCCGGCCAGGATCGAGGCGCCGCCGACCGCGATCAGCTCCCAGCCGGCGACGATCACCAGGTATACACCGCACAGCACGGCAAGGCCGAAGGTGACGTAGGTGGCCAGCAGCACTCTTCCAGGGGGGACGAGCCCGCCGGCGGTCACCCGCACCGGCCCGAGGCGGTCCTCGGTGTCGGCGCCGCGGCGGGCGTCGGAGTAGTCGTTGGACAAATTGGTCCCAACCTGGATGAAGATCGCGCCGAGCAACGCCGCGACGAACGCAAGCGGGCGGAAGTGGCCGGCGCCAAGTGCTAGCGAGGTGCCGACGAGCACCGGTGCAACCGCGGCCGGGAGCGTACGCGGGCGCGCGGCCATCAGCCATATGTGCACGGCACTCGATGCTTTTGGTGTCGGTGCGGCGGCTGGAGCGGGCGCGCTGGTTGTGCCCATCGTCATGCGGGTCTCGTTCTCATCCGGTCCGTCTTCTGGCGGGACGATCGCGCCGATCACTTCGCGTCTCGATCGCTTCGCCTGTGGTTCGCTCGCAGGAGGTCATGACTATCCCTTACGCGCGCCTCGGGAACCGGTCGAAATCGGGCTGGCGCTTTTGCTTGTAGGCCTCGCGCCCCTCTTTGGCCTCCTCGCTGCCGTAGAACAGCAGGTTGGCGTCGTGCGCGAGCTGTTGGACGCCGGCGAGCCCATCCTCGGAGGCGTTGAAGCTTGCCTTCAACAAGCGCAACGAGAAAGGTGAGAGCGCGAGCATCTCGCGACACCACCCCACCGTCTCCTCCTCCAAGCGCTCGAGCGGTACCACGGTATTGACCAGGCCCATCTCGAGCGCCTGCTGTGCGTCGTACTGGCGGCACAGAAACCAGATCTCCTTGGCCTTCTTGGGGCCGACCACGTTTGCCAGCAGGCCGGCGCCGAAGCCACCGTCGAAGGAGCCCACGCGCGGGCCGGTTTGCCCGAAGCGGGCGTTGTCGGCGGCGATCGTCAGGTCGCAGACCAGGTGCAGAACGTGGCCGCCGCCGACGGCGTAGCCGGCCACCATCGCCACCACGGGCTTGGGCAGCCGGCGGATCTGGATGTGCAGGTCGGTCACGTGAAAGCGGCCGATGCCAGCCTTGCCGGCCTCGTCCTCGGCGAGGTAGCCCGAGTCGCCGCGCACGCGCTGGTCGCCACCCGAGCAAAAGGCGAGGGGCCCCTCGCCGCACAGCACGATCGCGCCGACCTCGGGGTCCTCACGTGCCATCTCGAATGCCTTGGAGAGCTCGACGACCGTCAGCGGACGGAAAGCGTTTCTGACCTCCGGGCGGTCGATCGTGATCTTCGCGATGCAGGGAGCACGGTGCTCGCTCGCGGCGCCGTCCTGCATGGACGTGTTCCCGCCGTCGCGGCTGTCGGGCTCGACTGACTTCTCGTAGCGGATGTCGGTGAAGCTGGCGGCTGCTGTCCAGGTGGTGCTCAAGGTCGATCGCTGCTCCTGTCTTGGATCCGCGCGCTCCGTTGGCGCGCGCCGAAGATTCAAAGCGAAAGGCTAGCCTGTGGGCCATGCAGGTCGAGGCATGGCTCACACGAGCCGCGCGCACGGCGCCCACGGTCACAGCGCTGCAGGCGCCAGATGCACAGCTGTCCTACGCCGAGTTGGAGCGTGCGGCGCGTGCGGGCGCGCTGGAGTTGAGCGAACGCGGAGTGAGCGCCGGTGAGCGGGTAGCGATTGCGTTGCCGCCCGGGGTCGTCTTCGCGCAGGCGCTGCACGCCTGCTTTCTGCTGGGGGCGGTGGCTGTCCCGGTCGATCTGCGTCTGAGGCCCTCCGAGCGCGAGCGCATCGCCGCCGGCGCGACCGTGCTCGTGGACGAACCGTTGGCGGTCGCGGTAGGAGCGGGGGGAGCGGTGGAGGCGCTCGCGCGGAATGCCACACACGATCTCGCTGCCGTCTGTGCGGTGATCCACACATCCGGCACGACATCCAATCCCCGTCCAATCGAGCTCACGTACGGCAACTTCCTGTGGAGCGCGATCGGCTCGGGGGTAGCGCTTGGCGTCGATCCAAACGAGCGCTGGCTGTGTGCGCTGCCGCTTTCGCACGTCGGCGGGCTGTCGATCTTGATTCGCAGTGCGATCTATTCAACGACAGCGGTGATCCACGAGCGCTTCGAGACCGAGCGTGCGCTCGCGGCCATAGAAGAGCAGCGCATCACGCTCGTCTCGCTTGTCTCGACGACGCTCGCGCGCCTGCTCGACGCCGGCCTGAGCGATCCGCCGCAGCTGCGCTGCGCACTGACCGGTGGTGGGCCGGTGCCGGCCGCGCTGGTGCAGCGTGCCCGGGTCGCCGGTGTGCCGGCGATCGAGACATATGGACTTACCGAGTGCTGCTCACAGGCAGCTACGGCTCCGCTTGTCGCGCTGGAAGCGATGCAGTACGAGCGCGCAACTGGAGCTCGCACACACGTCGCGCAAGGCTCCACCTCTCGCGCGATTGCCGCCGGTCCGTCGCAGGACCTTGGCGCGGGCGTGCCCTTGTTCTGCACGCGCACCGAGATCGCCCAGGACGGCGAGATCCTGCTCTCGGGTCCGACTGTTGCGCGTGGCGCGCGGGACGCCGACGGTCGCCTGCACACCGGCGACCTCGGGCGCGTCGACGAGCGTGGCTTTCTGCACGTGACGGGTCGCAAGGCCGACACGATCGTCAGCGGTGGCGAGAACGTCTCGCCCAGCGAGGTCGAGGCTGTGCTCGAATCCTGCCCCGGCGTGCTCGAGGCGGCGGTGCTCGGACGTTCGGACGAACAGTGGGGAGAGGCGGTCAGCGCGATCGTCGTCGCTGTCCCCGAAGCCACTCTCAGCGAGCGTGTCGTGCGCGAGCACTGTGCCGCTCAGCTGGCGCCTTTCAAGGTTCCGAAGCATGTGACTTTTGTCTCAGAGCCCCTTCCTCGCACCGCGTCTGGCAAGCTGTTGCGCAGGGAGTTGCAATGGGATCTTGTGATGAGCACCGTTCAACCTGAGGAAGGACGTGGCAAGCAGGCGGCGCGCGAGCACCGCACGGCGAGCCTTGCCCACTGGGAAGAGGCGGCTTCGGGCTGGGTTGCGCGGCAGGCGACGCTGCGCGAGCTGTCGGCACCCGTGTCGCACTGGATGATCGACGCGGTCGATCCCCAGCCGGGCCAGCGCGTGCTCGAGTTGGCCGCCGGCCTCGGCGAGACCGGCTTTCTCGCGGCCGAAATGGTGGCGCCCGTCGGTGGGGTCATCACCAGCGATCAGGCCGACGCGATGCTCGACGGCGCCCGCAAGCGCGCGGGCGAACTGAACCTGACGAATGTCGAGTTCCAGGTGCTCAACGCCGAATGGATCGACCTGCCGGTGGCGAGCGTGGACGTCGTGTTCTGCCGCTGGGGCTACATGCTGATGGTCGACCCGCTTGTCGCGCTGACCGAGACGCGCCGCGTACTGCGCCCAGAAGGCCATGTCGCGCTGGCGGTGTGGGACGCGATCGAGCACAACCCGCGGGCGCTGCTACCGGGCGTCGAACTGCTCGAGCGCGGCCTGATCGAGCCGCCGCCGGAGGGCGCTCCGGGCCCGTTCGCGCTCGGCGAGAAGCAGCGCGTGCGCAACCTGCTGGAGGGCGCCGGCTTCGACGAGGTATGGGTCGAGCGGCTGAACCTGACTCAGCGCGCGGCGAATTTCGACGAGTTCTGGGAGACGACGCTCGACATCGCGCGTGTCTTCCACGACGCGGTGCTCTCGCGTCCGGAGTCGGAGATCGCCGAAATCCGCGACAGCTTGGCGAAGCGCTTCGAGCCGTACACAGCTGCGGACGGCTCGCTTGAGATCCCGATGCGCACTTTGGTGGGAGTCGGCACGGCTTGAGCGCCTCGGAGTCGAAGACACCGAAAGCGTGTGCACGTAAACGCCCCCTTTTCGTGACACGCCGATTTTGAGTACTCAAAACCCAGCGGACCGCCTCGACACGTTCTGTCGGATACGCTGGCGCCATGCTCTATGACGACGACGCAGACCTCCACCTCCTCGACGGCAAGACCGTCGCAATCCTCGGCTACGGCTCCCAAGGCCACGCCCACGCCCTCAACCTGAAGGACTCCGGCGTCAAAGTCGTGGTCGGTCTGCGCGAGGACTCCTCCTCGGTCGCCAAGGCCCGTGCGGACGGTCTGGAAGTGCTCTCGCCGGTCGAGGCTGCCAGCCGTGGCGACCTCGTGATGATGCTCGTGCCCGACGAGCTGCACCACCAGGTTTGGGATGAAATCTCAGACGGCATCGCCGAGGGCAACATGCTGTTGTTCGGACACGGCTTCTCGGTCCACTACAAAGAGGTGCTGCCGCCTCCGGGTGTCGACGTGGCGATGGTTGCTCCCAAGGGGCCGGGCCACCTCGTGCGTCGTCAGTTCACCGAGGGCAGCGGCGTGCCCGGTCTCATCGCCGTCGAGCAGGACGCGACCGGCAACGCTCGTGCGCTTGCGCTCGCCTATGCCAAGGGCATCGGTTGCACGCGCGGCGGTGTGATCGAGACGACCTTCAAGGACGAGACCGAGACCGATCTGTTCGGCGAGCAGGCGGTGCTCTGCGGCGGCGCCTCCGAGCTGGTGCAGGCCGGCTTCCAAACGTTGGTCGATGCTGGGTATGACCCGGAGATGGCCTACTTCGAGTGCCTGCACGAGCTCAAGCTGATCGCCGACCTGATGTACGAAAAGGGTCTTGCGGGCATGCGCTACTCGATCTCCAACACAGCCGAGTACGGCGACTACACGCGTGGCAAGCGCGTGATCACCGAGGAGACGCGCGAGAAAATGCGCCAGATTCTCAAGGAGATCCAGGACGGCGATTTCGCGCGCGAGTGGATCGCCGAGAACCGCGCTGGCCAGGAGAACTTCAAGCGTATGCGTGCCGAGCAAGCCGACTCGCAGGTCGAGCACGTCGGCGGCGAGCTGCGCTCGCACATGGCCTGGATCAAAACGTCATTTTGACCCACCACCCACCCATCTGGCCCTTGCGGGCCAGATAAATGATGATTGGCCTCTGGTAGGGCAGGATGGGCCACCGAGGCACGCAGCGATGAGTGCTCAGGGACGCAAGCCGCCGGATCGCCCAGTCGATCGCGTGATGGCGCGCGAGTTGCGCGGCGGCGAGTTCAAGCGTCAGGACAGCCACTTCCGGGAATGGATCGGCGTGCATCCGCATACCGGGAAGCGCGGTCTTCCCGTGCGGGCAGGTCGCTACCACCTGTACGTGTCGCTTGCTTGTCCCTGGTGCCATCGCACTGCGATCGTGCGCGAACTGGCCGGGCTCGGCGAGGCGGTGCCGATCCACTACGTTGCGCCCTTCCGTGACGAGCATGGTTGGGCGTTCACGGGCGAGCGCTTCGAGGACGGGCCCGGTGGACGCTACATCGATCCGCTCAACGGCTGGAAGCTGATGAGCGAGGCCTATCTGAAGAGCGATCCGGGCTACGACGCGCGCGTGACGGTGCCCGTGCTTTGGGACACGCGGAAGCAGCGCATCGTCAACAACGAGTCCAGCGACATCATCCGCATGTTGGCCGCCGACTCGCTCGGTGGACTCGGCGGTAAGGACGCCAAGCTCGACCTGTACCCACCCGCCCTGCGCGCGGACATCGACGAGGTCAACCTGCGCGTCTACGACACGATCAACAACGGCGTCTACAACGCTGGCTTCGCCCGCCTACAGGGCGCCTACGAACGTGCCTTCAAGCGGCTGTTCGAGAGTTTTGCCTGGCTGGAGGAGCTCTTCGCCAAGCAGCGCTATCTGCTCGGCGAGCAGATCACCGAGGCCGACTGGCGATTGTTTCCGACGCTCGTGCGCTTCGATGAGGTCTACCACCTGCACTTTCGCTGCAACTACAGGCGGGTCGTCGAGTACCCCAACCTGTGGGCTTACACGCGCGAGCTCTACCAGTGGCCTGGGGTAGCGCAGACAGTGGCGATGGAACAGATAAAGCGCCATTACTACACGACCCACGACGAGCTGAACCCCAAGCACATCATCCCGCTCGGCCCCGCGCCGGATTGGACCGAGCCGCATGGCAGAGGCTGAGGTGGACGCTTCACCGAGCCGGCTAGTGCGGCAAGCCAGGCGTTCGCTACACTCGCAGGCGTCGTCGCGACTGGCGCACTAGGTGGAGCTAACCACCGGGGAGCGACGAGCCGTCTTGCCGCGCGCCTGGGCATCCTTCGATCATCGATACTCCGCGAGGACGCCCCATGACGCCGAATCCGCAAGCGCAGGACACCCAACTCGAGATTCCCGCCGCGCTGAAGCCTGTTGACGGACGCTTCGGCTGCGGCCCTTCGAAGGTACGCCCCGAGGCGCTGCGGCGTCTGGCAAGCGACGGCGCTGCGCTGATGGGGACCTCGCACCGCCAAAAGCCGGTCAAGGGGCTCGTGGGCGAGGTTCGCTCGGGCCTTGCCGAGCTGTTCTCGTTGCCCGAGGGCTACGAGGTCGCGCTCGGCAATGGCGGCGCGACCGCCTTCTGGGACGCGGCCTCCTTCGGCCTGGTCGAAGCTCGCGCGCTGCACCTTGCCTTTGGCGAGTTCTCCCAGAAGTTCGCGACCGTCACAAGCGACGCTCCTTTCCTTCGGGACCCTGTAGTCGTGAAGGCTGAGCCGGGCAGCGCGCCCGGTGCCGAGGAGGTCGAGGCGGCGCTTGCGGGTGTAGAGGGCGATGTCGACGCGATCGCCTGGGCCCACAACGAGACTTCGACCGGCGTGATGGTGCCGGTGCTGCGGCCCGCGGCCGGCCGCGATGCGTTGGTGCTGATCGACGCCACCTCCGGCGCCGGTGGCCTGCCGGTTGACGTCTCCCAGGCCGACGCCTATTACTTCGCTCCGCAGAAGTGCTTTGCCGGGGATGGGGGGCTCTGGGCCGCGTTGCTCAGCCCCGCGTCGGTGGAGCGGATTTCGCGGATCGAGGCCTCCAAACGCTTCACTCCGGCCTCCCTGTCGTTGCCGATCGCGCTTGAAAACTCGTTGAAGGACCAGACCTACAACACCCCTGCGCTGGCCACATTGTTCCTGCTGGCCGACCAGATCCGCTGGATGCTCGACGGCGGCGGGCTTGCCTGGTGCGTGGCACGCACGAGCGAGTCCTCTACACACCTGTACGAGTGGGCCGAGCAGAGCCGGTACGCGACTCCGTTCGTGACAGCACCCGCGAACCGCTCGCTCGTCGTCGGCACGATCGACTTCGACGAGCGCGTCGACGCCAAGCTGTTGGCGAGCACCTTGCGCGCGAACGGGATCGTCGACGTCGAGCCGTATCGCAAGCTGGGGCGCAACCAACTGCGCGTCGGCATGTTCCCGGCCGTCGAGCCCGACGATGTGCGCGCGCTCACCGCCTGTATCGATTGGGTCACAGAAAGGATTGCCGCATGAGCGCCGCCGCGAACGACAGCCACAGCACAGAGCGCCTGAAGGTGCTCGTCAAGGAGAAGGTCGGCGACTCGGGCGTCAAATTGCTCGAAGAGCACTTCGACGTCGATCTCGGCATCGACTGGTCCAACGAGGAATTGGCGGAGAAGATCGGTGCCTACCACGGCATCCTGATTCGCTCGGCGACGAAGATGACGGCCGAGTTGATCGATGCGGGTGAGAACCTGCGCGTGATCGGTCGTGCCGGCGTCGGTGTGGACAACGTCGACGTGGAGGCCGCTACGCGCCGCGGAATCGTCGTCGCCAACGCGCCGCAGTCGAACGTCGTGACCGCCGCCGAGCACACGATGGCCCTGCTGCTTGCCTTGGCGCGCAACATTCCCCAGGCTTACGTTTCGCTCACCGCCGGCAAGTGGGAGCGCTCCAAGTTCTCCGGTATCGAGCTGTACGAGAAGACACTCGGCATCCTTGGCTTCGGCCGCATCGGGCAGCTCGTCGCCGCGCGTGCGCGCGGCTTTGGCATGCGTGTGCTTGCCTTCGATCCGTTCGTCTCGGCCGAGCGCTACCGCGAGCTTGGGGTCGAGAAGGCCGAGAACAGCGAGGAGATCTACGCGCAGGCCGACTTCATCACCGTGCACCTGCCAAAGACACCGGAGACGGCTGGTTGGGTGAACGCGGAGGCCTTCGCGAAGATGCGCGACGGCGTGCGCATCCTCAACGTTGCCCGCGGCGGGCTGATCGACGACGCGGCGCTGAAGGACGCACTCGATTCTGGCAAGGTCGGCGGCGCTGCGCTCGACGTGTTCCCCTCCGAGCCGATCACCGACTACCCCCTGTTCCAGGGCTATCCGCAGGTCGTCGTCACGCCGCATCTGGGTGCCTCGACAGCTGAGGCGACCGATCGCGCCGGCTACCAGAGCGCCGAGCAGGTCGTCGCCGCGCTCACCGGCGGCGTCGTCTCGACCGCCGTCAACATTCCCTCGGTTGGCGCCGAGGACATGGAGGTGCTCGGCCCGTTCCTGCCGCTCGCCCGTCGCCTCGGCCGCCTGGCGATGTCGCTGGCCGAGGGCAGCTCGGTCGAGCGCATCGAGGCGGCGTTCATGGGCCGCATCGCCGACTTCGACACGCGCCTGCTCACGCTCGCCGTGATCAGCGGGGCGCTCGAGGGTCGCACGGAGGAGCAGGTCAACCTCGTCAACGCGCCGAGCATGGCCCAGCAGCGCGGGATCGTCGTCGAGGAGAAGTCGGTGACCGAGGCGCAGGACTTCAACGAGCTGATCCGCGTCACCGTCGTCGCCGGCGGTGAGAAGGTCGCGGTTGCCGGCACCGGCATCGGCCCAAACCGTGTGCCGCACCTGGTCGAGGTGCAGGGCAGACGCCTGACGATCGAGCTGACCCCGCACGTCGCCGTCTTCCGCTACGCCGATCTGCCGGGCATGATCGGCCGCGTCGGCACGATCTTCGGCGGGCACGGCATCAACATCTCCTCGGCCGCGGTCGGTCACACACCCGATGAAGACGAGCAGCGCCTGGCGGCGATGGTCGTTACGACCGACGCGCAGGTGCCGGCCGAGGTCGTGCAGGAGATCGTGGCTTCCGAGGGCTTCGTCGCCGGCTGGGCCGTTGAGTTGTCGCAAGCCGAGTAGGCTGATCGACGATGCGAGCTGTAGTCATCACCAAACATGGGGGGCCTGAGGCGCTGCAGGTGCAGGAGCGTCCCGACCCGCAGCTCGCCTCCGGCGAGGTGCGAATCGAGGTTGCCGCGTGTGGAATCAACTTTGCCGACGTGATGGCGCGCATCGGCGTCTATCCAGACGCGCCCAAGCCACCGTGCGTGGTCGGCTACGAGGTGGCCGGCACCGTCGTCGAGCTCGGCGAGGGCGTGGAGGGGCTCGCGCACGGTCAGCGTGTCCTGGCCAGCACGGTGTTCGGTGGGTATGCCTCGGTCGTCTCGGTCTCTGAGCGCGACTGTGTCCTCTTGCCCGAGCGGCTTTCCTTCGAGCAGGGCGCCGCGATCCCCGTCAACTACGCGACCGCCTGGGCCGCCTTGGTGGGCTACGGCAGCCTGCAGCCCGGCGAGCGCGTCCTGATCCACTCAGCCGGTGGGGGCGTCGGGATCGCCGCCGTCCAGCTTGCACGCCGCTTCGGCGCGAGCGAGATCTACGGCACCGCTTCGCCCGCCAAGCACGAGCGCGTCCGTGAACTCGGCTACGACCACGTACTCGACTACAAGGACGTGACTACCAATGGAGCGCTGCCTCAGTTCGATGTGATCCTCGACGCGATCGGCGGCCATAGTCTGCGTACGAGCTACAACCTCCTGCGTCCCGGTGGACGGCTCGTCGGCTTCGGTGCCTCCGCGGTCGTCTCCGGCGCCAAACGCAACCTGCCCACCGCCTTGCGCACCTTGGCGCGCATGCCGCGTTTCTCACTGGTCAAGCAGATGTCCGAATCGAAGGCTGTGATCGGTCTGAACATGCTCACCTTGTTGAAGGACCGTGGCACGATCGAGCCGTGGCTCGAGCCGTTGCGCGAACTGCTCGACGACGGCACGATCGAGCCGGTCATCGCGGGCTCGTTCAGCTTCGAGGAAGCCGGCGCCGCCCAGGACATGCTCACGCAGCGGCGCAACGTCGGCAAGGTCGTATTGGTCCCCTGAGGAGAACGATGGCCGGCGCGATACTGCGTCCTCAGTCGCTTATGTGCGAAGCACACGCGCGAATTGCCTGTGCCCCGAAGGGGTACGTCCTTGTCTCGCTTGACCCTCGTCCCCCTCAGGGGACCAATTGGCGTGTGTCGAAGTGCTACCCTGCGTGGCACATGTCGTTTCAGTTCTCCCTTTCGCTTCTCCTGCTCCTCCCCCCTCGGGGGGAATAGTGCGTGGCGGCCGCGTAGCCGCAAACCAAGGAGAAACGTAAAAGCGAGAGAACTGGAGAAGTGAGGACGACATGAGTGACACGGCGGCAGCACAACGAGACGAGCGCGACCGGGTCAGGGTGTTCGATACGACCCTGCGCGACGGCGAGCAATCGCCCGGCATCTCCCTGAACCAGCAGGAGAAGCTGGAGATCGCCCAGCAGCTGGCGCGCATGGGCGTGGACATCATCGAGGCGGGCTTTCCGATCACCTCGCCCGGCGACTTCGAGTCGGTGCAGGCCATTTCCCGAGAGGTCGAAGGCCCGGTCATCTGTGGTCTGGCGCGTACTGCCAAGCAGGACATCGACGCTGCCTGGGAGGCAGTCCGTGACGCTGAGCGCCCGCGTATTCACACATTCATCGCGACCAGCGACATTCACATCGAGCGCAAGCTGCAGACCACGCGCGACGATGTCAAGGGCCAGGTGCGCGCCGCCGTGGCGCACGCCAAGAGTTACACCGACGACGTCGAGTTCTCGCCGGAGGATGGCTCGCGCTCGGACGTGCAGTACATGGCCGAGGTGATCCAGATCGCGCTGGACGAGGGAGCCACCACGATCAACGTGCCCGACACCGTCGGTTACACGATGCCCGATGAGTACGCCGCGATGTTCACGGAGCTGTACCGCCTGGTCCCGGGTCTGCACGATGTCGTCGTCTCCGTTCACTGTCACGACGATCTGGGCCTGGCGGTCGCCAACTCACTTGCTGGTGTGCAGGCGGGTTGTAGGCAAGTGGAGTGTGCGATCAACGGCATCGGCGAGCGCGCCGGCAACGCGTCGCTGGAGGAGATCGTGATGCTGTTGCACACCCGCGAGCCCGCGCTGGGTCTGTGGACGGGCATCGAGACGACCGAGATCGCTCGTACCAGCCGCCTGGTCTCGCGTCTGACCGGCTACCCGGTGCAGCCCAACAAGGCGATCGTCGGGCGCAACGCGTTCGCGCACGAGGCCGGGATTCACCAGGACGGCGTGCTGAAGGAGCGCACAACCTACGAGATCATGGATGCCACGACCGTCGGCCTGCAGAGCAACGCGATCGTGCTGGGCAAGCACTCCGGTCGCCACGCGCTGAGCAAGGCGCTGGAGGAGATGGGCTTCAAGGTCGACGGCCAGACTCTGAACACCGCCTTCAAGCGCTTCAAGGAGATCGCCGACCGCAAGAAGCAGGTCACCGCGATGGACCTGGAGGCGCTGGTCACCGAGGAGCTGCGCGGCGACGACGTGGCTGCATACGCTCTGGTCGACTTCGAGGTCGCAGCCTCTTCGGCGAGCCCACCGATGGCGCGGGTGAACGTGAGCGTCGAGGATGGCGCGGTCAAGCTGGGGGAGTCCTCAGGCGACGGGCCGGTGGATGCGATCTTCAAGGCGATCAACGCGGCCACGGGCGTCGATGCGGCGCTGCGCGAGTTCCGCGTCGATGCCGTCACCGAGGGTCAGGACGCGCTGGGCGAGGTCTCGGTTGTCGTCGAGGTCGAGGGCCAAACCGGCGCCGGCCAGGGCGTCTCCACCGACATCATCGAGGCGGCCGCGCGGGCCTATGCGCGCGCGCTGTCGATCGGGGTGATGCGAGCGCGCGAGGGCGAGCGCGGGGTGGGGCTGCCGGAGCCGGCGGCCTGAGCGGCGGTAGGAGGCATATGGCAACTACCAAGGCAAAGCAGCGTGAGGAGCCTCCTGTCTCCGACGCGCGCTGGGAGGCATTCGACTCGAGTGTGATCGGCGCGCGCGTGAAGGCTCTGCGTGAGGCATCCTCGCTGTCCCTACGGGATCTGGCCGAGCGCAGCGGCGTCAGCGCGCCGATGCTTTCGCAGGTCGAGCGTGGCGAGACCAGCCCGACGCTGACGGTCGCTGCAAGGATCGCCGCCGGCTTGGACCTGCGTCTATCGCAGCTGTTGCGCCTCGACGAGGGCGGCTCGGTCACGGTTGTGCATGCCGACGAACGTGGGCGGGGTGGCAACGCCAAGCGTGGGCACAGCTTTGAGGTACTGACCGCCGCGCAGCCGGGTCAGCGCTCTGAGCTCTCGCGGCATACGCTTGCGCCGGGCGGGGCTACTGGTGCGCCTGACGATCCGCCGATGCACGAGCCCGGCAGCCGCGAGACGGCGTTGATCGAGCGCGGCGCGGTCGTGCTCGTCTGCGACGGGCGGCGCTATGAGCTCGGTGAGGGTGACTGTGTCACCTTCGACGCCGACCTTCCTCACCACTTCGAGAACCTCACCGACGCCGAGGCGGCCTTTCTTGCCGTCGTCAGCGCCGGCTTGCGCCGCAGCTAGTCGACCGCAAAGGCTTGGGCATGGAACCAGTAGGGCGACTTTCGTATGTGATAACGTACATTCGTATGACGATTCTTGGGCGAGGCGATAAGGAGAAAGCGATGACCGCAGCCAAGACCATGTTCGAGAAGATCTGGGAGGCCCACGAGGTCTCAGGTGGGCTGCTCTACATCGATCTGCACCTGGTGCACGAGGTGACCAGCCCGCAAGCTTTCGACGGCTTGCGTCTCGCCGGACGGCAGGTGCGCCGGCCCGACCGTACGCTGGCCACGGCCGACCACAACACGCCCACCGACGGAACGCCTGTCGCTGCCCGCATCAAGGACGAGCTCTCACGTGTTCAGGTCGAAACGCTCGAGCGCAACTGTGCCGAGTTCGGGGTGCCCATCTATTCACTGGGCTCTGAGCGCCAGGGGATCGTGCACGTGATCGGCCCCGAGTTGGGCGTCACACAGCCGGGCATGACAATCGTCTGCGGCGACTCGCACACCTCCACGCATGGCGCTTTCGGGGCATTGGCCTTCGGGATCGGCACCTCCGAGGTCGAGCACGTCTTGGCGACGCAGTGCATGGTCCAGCAACACCCCCGCTCGATGCGCATCCGCTACGAGGGAGCGCTCGGCTTCGGCGTGACAGCCAAGGACCTGATCCTTGGCACGCTGGGCAAGCTCGGTGTCGGCGGCATGACCGGTCACGTCGTCGAGTACGCGGGTCCCGCGATCGAGGCGCTCTCGATGGAAGGTCGCATGACCGTCTGCAACATGACGATCGAGGGCGGCGGCCGCGCCGGCATGATCGCCCCGGATGAGACCACCTTCGCCTGGTTTCGCGAGCGCGATCTGCCGGGCGCTCCGCACGGCTCCGATCTGGAGCAGTCGATCGAGCGCTGGCGCGAGCTGCGCTCCGATGAGGGCGCATACTTCGACAGCGAGATCGCGATCGACGCCGCGGCGATCTCCCCGCAGGTCACCTGGGGCACCAATCCAGGGATGGTGCGTGCCGTGACCGAGCGCGTTCCCGCCCCCGAGGAGTTCGACTCGCCGGCCGATCGTGAGGCGACCGAGAGGGCGCTCGACTACATGGCGCTGCAGGCCGGTCAGCCAATCGAGGAGATAGCCGTGGACCGTGTTTTCATCGGCTCCTGCACGAACTCCCGCATCGGTGACCTGCGCGCCGCCGCCGAGGTCGTGGCGGGGCGCAAAGTCGCCGCGTCCGTGAATGCAATGGTCGTTCCGGGCTCCCAGCAGGTCAAGGCGCAGGCCGAGGACGAGGGACTGGATCGCATCTTCCGCGACGCCGGCTTCGACTGGCGTGTGGCCGGCTGCTCGATGTGCCTGGGAATGAACCCCGACATCCTTGCGCCGGGCGAGCGCTGCGCCTCCACCTCCAACCGAAACTTCGAGGGACGTCAGGGGCGGGGCGGACGCACGCATCTCGTCTCGCCGCAGATGGCAGCCGCCGCGGCGATCGAGGGGCACTTCACCGACATCAGAAACTGGAGCCAGGAGGGCCGATGAGCTGCGCGATACTGCGTCCTCAGTCGCTTGTGTGCGTAGCACACGGCGCTCCTTGCGTCCTTGTCTCGCTTGCTCCTCGACCCTCCTGGGAGGTTTCACGATGAAACCGATAAACACGATCTCGGGCAAGGTCACGCATCTGGACCGCGCCGACGTCGATACCGACCAGATCATGCCCAAGCAGTTTCTCAAGCGTGTGGAGCGCACCGGCTTCGGTGAGTATCTGTTCTATGACTGGGCCAAGGAGCCGAGCTGGGAGCTGCCCGCCAACCCGATCCTCGTCGCGGGTCGTAACTTCGGCTGCGGCTCTTCGCGCGAGCACGCCCCCTGGGGTCTGCAGGACTATGGCTTCCAGGCGGTCGTTGCGCCGAGCTTCGCCGACATCTTCTACTCCAACTGCACGAAGATCGGGCTTCTGCCGGTCGTCCTCTCCGAGGAGGACTGCCAGGCACTCGCGCATGCAGGCCAGGGCAGCATCGACCTCGACGCCCAGGAGGTCCATTTCGCCGAGCGCGAGGTTGCGTTCGAGATCGACCATGAGATCCGTCGCCGTCTGCTCGAGGGGCTGGACGACATCGGCGCCACGCTCACCGAGGAGGACGCGATCGTTGCCTACGAGCACGATCGTGAGCGCTCTGGTCCGGTGACCACTGCGCTGTAGCTGTCAGGATCGCCGCGAAGCAGTGGCAGCGCTCGAACATTCACCACAGTCCCCAGAGGAGAGCAATGGCACATCACATCGTCACCCTTCCCGGCGACGGGATCGGTCCTGAGATCCTGGCGCCGACACTCGAACTGCTGCAGACGCTCGGCGACTTCGAGTTCGAGGAGCACCCTTTCGGCGGGGCCGCGATCGACCTGCACGGCATTGCGCTTACCGAGGAGACGCTAGCTGCTTGTAAGCGAGCCGACGCGGTGCTGCTTGCCGCTGTCGGCGGACCCAAGTGGGATACGACCGATCCGCATGCCTCGCGACCCGAGCAGGGCCTACTTGGGCTTCGCAAGGGGCTCGGGTTGTACGCCAACCTGCGCCCGGTCAAGCCGCTGCCGGCGTTGTACGAATCCTCACCGTTGCGCCGCGAGCGCATCGAGGGCACCGACTTGCTGGTCGTGCGCGAGCTCACCGGCGGCATCTATTTCGGTGAGAAGACGCGTACCGATGACTACGCGTCGGACGTGTGTGCCTATTCGCGCGAGGAGATCGAGCGGATCGCGCGTATCGCTTTCGGGGCCGCCCGGGCCAAGGTTTCAAGTGTTGATAAGGCCAATGTGCTTGAGACCTCGCGCCTCTGGCGCGAGGTCGTCATGGAATTGCACGCGCGTGAGTTTCCCCACATACAACTCGAGCACGTGCTCGTGGACAACGCCGCGATGCAACTCGTCTCCGCGCCGCGGCACTTCGACACGATTCTCACCGAGAACATGTTCGGCGACATCTTGAGCGATGAGGCGGCGATGATCACCGGGTCGATCGGGATGCTTCCGAGTGCGTCACTTGGCGCTGATACCCGCTCGCCTGACGGCTCGCAGGGCACCCCCCATGACGGGGGGCAGGCAGGTGGGCCGGGCCTGTTCGAGCCCGTGCACGGCTCCGCTCCAGACATCGCCGGGCAGGGGATAGCCAACCCACTCGCCATGTTCCTATCCGCCGCGCTGATGCTGCGCCATGGCCTTGGTTTGGAAAGCGAGGCGGCGGCTGTAGAATCGGCTGTTGAACGCGCGCTGGACGCGGGCCTGCGTACCCCCGATCTCGGTGGTACAGCCGGTACCGCGGAGGCGACGCGAGCAGTGCTCGAGCAGCTCTGATGCTCGTCCTGCAGTCCACTGAGGCCTAGCCCGCTTTATTGCGTGCGCAGGATGACTATGTCCATGGGCGAATAGATCTCAATGGCCAACCGAGAGAGGGATCCCCCAGAATGGCAGTCGGACATCGACCGTAGTGTCGTCGACTACGACGAGTGGTATCTCGCAGAGTCGCCAGCCATGTTCGCGCATGCGCGAGAACGTGCCCTCAGCGAGGTCGAGGAGGCGATGCGGGCCACGGACGACTTCAGGGCATTTGACGCAGAGAAATTGATGGCTCGACCGGGGTCGCTGTCGGTCGCCCGCATGTGTGTCTCCCCGCCAATGGCGAGGGATCGTTTTGTCGGCTTTTCCGGTGCGAACAAGAGTCTGGTCACGGCAATGGAGCTCAAGGGAGTCATCCCCCGCAAGACTCGTCGAATCGGCGTGCAGCTGCAGGTAATGTGCGACTTTCTCAGGCCGTTGCTTGACGCAGAGATATTCTGCTGGCTGCAGGAGGACCGTTCGCCATCTGTCAGCGAGCGTGAGAAGGCTCTGCTCGTTGTCCGCGAGCGACTCGCCGCCGCTCTTTACCTGCCAGTCCTGCGCAACGTACAGGAGGCGAAGCAGAAGGAGTTGATGCGTGCCTACCTCGAAGGCGAAGGGTTTGAGGAGTCGCTCAATTTGCCATTCGAGATGAAGCCTGGAACGTTCGGGTTCGGTCGGAATGTACCGGTGCTCCGGGCGGACGGTAAGCCGCAAAACCTCCCTGTAGACTGCGTCGTAGCGCCGTTTAACGTCGAGCTACCGTTGGCTTGTATAGAGCTGAAGTCAGCCGGCGACTTTACGAACGTGAACAAGCGGCGCAAGGAGGAGTCTGACAAGCAGGAGGCCCTACGCCGGACCCATGGTCCGCGGACAGTATTCTTGCTCCAGCTGTTCGGCTATTTCGGCCGGACGTACCTTGAGTTCGAGGCAGCCGCCGGAATCGATTGGGCATGGGATCACCGACTCAATGATCTCACGCCGTATCTCGGCATCTAAAGCGGTCTTCCCTGTCTAGGCGACTCGATGCCGACCGGTGGACGGATCGGCAGGGCGATCAAGTCTCCGGGCTCTATCTTTGCCAGACCACTGCCGTAGGTTCGACCGAACTCGCGTATGACCTGTGCGTTGGTGGAGTCTTCGAGCGACGGTCGTAGAGCGTCAGGATCGATGCCGGGCAGCGCCCAAACGTTGAGCAGGGAAGTCATGCACCGTGCACCAATCAGATTTCTGACAATGCGCGCCCGATTACGTGACATGTAGGTCGTAAAGAAATCGGCGGGTGGGACTGCCTCGACGCCGTACCAAGGTTTGCGGCTACGACAGTTGAAGCGCTCGTGCAATCCGAGTTCCAAGGCATGTTCTTTGTAGC
>Ga0210385_10000222_pt1 | contig 51209 bp, 46 predicted proteins | sample IncBWH26OmetaG_FD_160107 | JGI IMG/M metagenome (GOLD analysis project Ga0210385, IMG submission 160107) | Forest soil microbial communities from Barre Woods Harvard Forest LTER site, Petersham, Massachusetts, United States - Inc-BW-H-26-O ... | reverse complement strand
ACGCTCGATGCCCACCCGCCCAGCGGCAGCACAATCGCATTCGACACCAGGTAGCTGGTCAGCACCCACGTCGCCTGGTCGGTGCTCGCACCCAGGCTGCCGGCAATGTGCTGCAATGCTACGTTCGCGATCGAGGTGTCCAGCACCTCCATGAAGGCCGCAATCGCCACCGTCGCGGCAATCAGCCACGGATTCACCCGCGGTTTCCATATCGCATGCGGATCGATATTCGGATTGGCAATGGTCTTTCCCGCGTTGCCGCCTGCGGGGCTCTGGGTTGTCGTATCAGCCAAAGCAGCTCCTCGGTCTGAGAGTGATTCTGTTTCCGGTGGGGAATTTCTACCGTTTTCGCCGTAGGTCCAGGTATCAGGGGGCCCTGTCGCAGACAGGACGGCTAAATTCTGCTTTCCTGAGTTTAGATTCCCGAACCCCTCCGTCGGGTTCACGAAGTGAATCTGGCACGTTTCCCTGCAAATTTATGAAGGAACGGATACTTGCGGCGTCCGCCAGCCCACAAGCGCGATGCTCAGCGCAATCAGTTGCATGGTAACAATGAATGCCACGCATGCTGGCCACTTGCCCCACGCCCAGAACGCTCCCGGAATCACCCCCGCCGCCGTCCCACCCAGATAATAAAAGGTGATGTAGACTCCGGCGGCAGTAACGCGCGTTCCAGCCGGTGCGGCCACCCGCAAGTGGCTCTGCGACGCAGTCTGCGCAATGAACACTCCGCTCGAAAGCATCGCCAGCCCCACAATCACCAGCCACAGCGAATGCGATAACGTCAGCAGCACTCCAGCAGTGGAACACGCAATCGCTCCGCCAATACCCGTCCGCAGTCCGGCCCGCGTAATGAAATACCCGGCCGCAGGCGTCACCACCAGCCCGACCAGATACACAAAAAACAGCGAACTCAGTGCGGTCGTCGACAGATGAAAGGGCGCAGCCGCCAAATAGAATGTGATCCACGTGAACACGCCCACGAGCGAAAACAACACGTTGAACCCAACTGCAAACGTTGCCACCAGCCGCGGAATCCTGAACAGCCCTTGTACCTGGTAGGGAAACGACGGCAGTTCTCCTGTCTTCGTTGGATGCAAGGTCCGCGGTCGTCCGTGCGGAAGCCACAAGGCCACCGCTCCTGCACCAGCCAGCGCCGCACCGCCCAGAGCCAGAAAACTCACGCGCCAGTTGAACCAGTCGGCCAGAATTCCCGCCGAGATCCGCCCGATAAATCCCCCCAGCGCGGTCCCGCTCACATAGAAACTCATAATCAAGGCCACCTGCTCCGGCGGCCACTCTTCACCGATATAGGTCACCAGCACCGCGATCACGCCTGGCACCGTAATGCCTTGCAGAAATCGCCAGAAAATCAGTTGGGGAAGGGAAGTGGACGTTGCTGCCAGCAACGTCGGCAATGAAATTCCCACCAGCGACGCCACAATTACTTTCTTCCGCGGTAGACGCTCCGTCAGCGCGCCGAACACCGGGGCCGAGAGCGCCACGCCCAGTGTCGCGGCAGAAACCGTCATCCCCACGCCGGTCTTCGATGCATGAAATATGCGAGCCAGCATCGGCAGCATCGGTTGCGTGCAGTAGAGCTCGAGAAACGCGCACACTCCGCACAGGGCTACAGCGGCGGTGGCCAGGCGACTCGGCGCGGGGCGGGATTCTTGTAAGGGGTCCAAGCAACAGAATACCGGACCGGCTGCTCGATCCCGCTGCGCCCCAGCAGCGAACGGCGCGCACGTCTGCGAAAATCAAGGAGAACATTGCGTCTTTCCCTTGGGAGGTCTCTGCTCAATGCTTCGCCGCGCCGCCATTGCAGTTGCTTGTCTTGCACTTGTTGCCTTCTCGCCTGTTGTATCTTTATGCGCGGCTCCCGCCGCGGCCATCGTGACCTCCACGCAACTCGAAGCCCTGTCCGGCGAGTACACCTTTGCTCCCGACCCCGACACTCCCCCCAGTTTCTATGTGCAAAACGGCAAATTGATCTTCGAGTCCGAGCGCAATGTTCCCGAAGAGTTGATCCCCACCTCCGCCACGGATTTCGCGCGGCCCGATTCGAAGCAGACATTTCACTTCTCATCAGATCCCACAACACACACCGCCACACTCACCTTTTCCTCCGATCCTGATTCTGTCTACCAACGCACCGGAACCGCCGTGCATCACTTGTTTCATGACTATCAACGCAGCGAAGTCATGATTCCTATGCGCGATGGCGTCAAGCTCCACGCTGTCATCCTGCGCCCCGCCGACGTTCACAGCGCGCTGCCGTTTCTCATGCAACGCACGCCGTATGGCGTCGACAGCACCAACCGCACTTCATTCTTCGCTCAGCGCCCCGAGTTGGCCCGCGACGGCTATATCTACATCGCCGAAGACATTCGCGGCCGTTACAAAAGTGGAGGCGAGTTCATCATGAGTCGCGCCATGGCCGACCATCATGATCCCAAAGCTGTCGACGAGAGTACCGACACCTACGACTCTGTCGACTGGCTCGTGAAAAATATCCCGGGCAACAATGGCAACGTAGGCGTCGTCGGCACCAGCTATCCCGGCTTTCTCGCCATGGCTGCCGGCATCGATCCGCATCCAGCCGTTAAGGCCATCTCACCCCAGGCACCCATGATCGATGTGTGGATGGGCGACGACTTCTTCCACAACGGCGCCTTTCGTCAAACCTACGGCTACGATTACGTCATGGGCCTCGAGTCCAGCAAAGAAAACACCGAGGTCAGCTACGGAAAGGACAAGGACGGCAAGCCGCGCGACGGCTACGACTACTTTCTGGAGCGGGGCAGTTTCGCCGCAGATGTAACGAAATCCGGTTCCAAGCTGCTGCCAACGTGGAAGCTCTTCCTCGACCACCCGACGTACGACTCTGTCTGGTCGTCGCGTGGCGTTGAACACGACCTACTCGCCGTCACGGTGCCCACACTCAGTGTCGGCGGCTACTACGACCAGGAAGACATGTTTGGCCCGCAGATCGAGTACTCCGTGCTCGAGCCACACGACGAGAAGCGCGAAAATTTCCTTGTGCTCGGCCCATGGCGCCATGGCTTCTGGGCTTCATCGGCTCGCCACCTTGGCAATGTCCAATATGGCGAATCTATCGGAAAGGAATTCCGTACCCAGATTGAATCCAGATTCTTCGCGCACTATCTGAAGAATGAGCCCGGCTTCACCTTGGAGGACACCGCTAGCTTCCAAACCGGCTCCAATACCTGGGAATACTACTCGCACTTTCCGCCGGTCAAGTCCGAACCCACCAGCCTCTACCTCGCGGGTGGCAACACGCTTACATGGAGTGAGTCCGCGGCGAAAGGCAACAGCACTTACGCCAGCGATCCCGCCAATCCCGTTCCCTATCGCCACCGGCCCATCCAGCCGACCTATAGCGAAGGCTCGCAATGGTTCAACTGGCTCACGGAGGATCAGCGCTTCGTCAGTGGTCGCAACGACGTGGCCGCGTTCAAACTCCCTGTCCTCAAGAAGGATCTCATCGTCACAGGCGAAGTGCTCGCCGATATCTTCGCTTCCACCACGGGCACTGACAACGACATCGTCGTCAAGCTCATCGATCAGTACCCCGACGACGATACCAATCCAGCGATGCGCGGTTACCAGCTCATGACCAATGCTGAAATCTTCCGAGGCCGCTACCTGAGCAGTTTCGAAAAACCCGAACCGCTCCGCGCGGGCTCCATCCACGAATACAAGTTCAGTCTCCACGACGTGGACCACGTCTTCAAAGCCGGCCACACCGTCATGGTCGAAGTGCAGAGCACCTGGTTCCCGCTCTACGACCGCAACCCGCAGACCTTCGTGCCCAACATCATGACCGCCAAGCCTGCCGACTACAAGACCGCAACCATTACTCTTTACGCTGACCCGGATCATCGCTCCAACCTGCAGTTGCCCTTGATGAACGCCTGCGATCACATCGACTGCTTTTAAGACGGGTACAGCCCTGCGCTACCACACCACGCAGCGTTCCGCGTCCGGCCGCGTCATCGGCGCTCCCGGCTTGCATTGAAAGGCCGCTGCAAAAGGTTGGAAATTCGACATAGGCCCCAGCACGCGGTACTTCGCCACTGGGTGAGGATCGCCTTGCACCATCAGTTTCTGCGTCTCCGGGCGCGTCTCGTCGCCGCGGAACTGACCCCACGCGATGAAGAACTGCTGGTCCGGCGTGAACCCATCAATCTTCTCGCTCGACTGCCCCTGCGCAGTCTTCTTGAATGCGAGATATGCAATCTTCAGACCTGCCAGATCGCCAATCGACTCACCCAGCACCAGCTTGCCGTTGATATGAATATCGTCCGGCCCATCGATCCTGAATCCGTCAAACTGCTTCACCACGCATGCAGTCTTCGCCTGAAACTTCGTCAGATCGGCAGGCGTCCACCAGTTGTTCAGCTTCCCCGTTCCATCGAACTGTGCGCCCTGGTCATCAAAACCGTGCGAGATCTCATGGCCAATCACCACGCCGATCGCGCCATAATTCACGGCATCGCTGTAGTGCATGCTGAAGGCCGGCGGCTGCAGAATTCCTGCAGGAAACACAATCTCATTCAGCAGCGGGTTGTAGTAGGCGTTTGAAGTCGGCGGCGTCATGCCCCAGCGTCCCCGATCTACAGGCTTGTTGATCGTCGCATGATCATCCGCAACTAGGAATCGGGATCCCGCCACCACGTCCGCGAAATAGCTGTCTCGGTCAATCTTTACGGACGAATAGTCCTTCCACTTATCCGGATACCCGATCTTCACATTGAAGGTCGACAGCTTGTCCAGCGCTTTCTGCTTCGTCTCCGGAGTCATCCAGTCGAGGTTCTCAATCGTGTCATGCATCGCCGAAAGGATGTTGGTCACCATCACCTTTGCCCGCTCTTTTGCTTCCGGCGGGAAATAGCGCTTCACATACTCCTGGCCCAATGCTTCGCCCAGCAGCGCGTCTGTCTCTTCCGCGCAGCGTGTCGCACGCGGCTTCAGCTCGCTCACTCCTGCAAGCTCCTTCTGGTAAAAGCCGAAGCGCGCATCCACAAACGGCTGCGACAGGTTCTCGGCAAAGTTATTCAGCAATTGCCACCGTAGATAGACCTTCCATTGCGCAATGGGCGTGCTCGCAAACTGCCGCTCCACCTCGGCCATGAATTCCGGCTGGTCGACATTCATCACGCCCGGCCTCACTCCTGCACTGGCAAAATAAGCCGTCCAGTCAAAATGTGGGGTCATCTTCTGCAAATCGTCCAGCGTCGCGATGTGATCCGTCGAGTGCGGATCGCGCAGCGCCACATTATCCAGGGAGGCTTTGGCCAGCGACGTTTCCATCGTTATCACCGTCTGCGCCGCAGCCTGCGCATCATTCTCGCTTGCACCGCTCATCGTGAAAAGCTTTGCGATGTAGATCAGGTATTCAGCGCGCGCGTCCTCAAACCGCTTTTCCGTCTTCACGTAATAGTCGCGGTCCGGCAGTCCCAATCCCCCCGCACCCACATCGGCAATCACATCCGTGGGCGCGTGTATGTTTTGTGAGCCGCCGAAGGTGAAGGGAACTAGAATGCCAATCGCGCTCAGATCTTGAATTTCCTTCTGCAGCCCCGCTGTATCATGAATCGCATCAATGGCTGCCAGGTAAGGCTTCAGCGGCTCCAGCCCTGCGGCATCCACGGCCTTCACATCGGTGCATGCAGCATAAAAATCGCCCGTCAACTGCGCGGGGCTTCCGGCAGCATGATCCTTCACGGCCGAAACTTCATCGAGGATGACGCGGAGTTGGTCTTTGTTGTCTTCGCCAGCCTTCCACCGGCGGCTCCAGCGGTCCATCGATGCGGGTATGGGATTCTGTCGGCGCCACGTCCCGTTCGAGAAGGCATAGAAGTCATCGCAGGGCTTTGCATTCCGATCCAAATCCGTCGTCGCTATGCCTTCCAGCGTCGAATTCTGACCATGCGCTCCAAGCGTCATCGCCAATGCCAGCAAAACCGCTAAACCGCTCTTTTTCATAATCCCCCTATCGGTGCACCCGGTGCACTGCCATTCTCCACTATCCATTTCGGCCGCCGGTACAAATTTGTGACGACCCGGTCCCGCAGTTTCGGCTCCCGAGCCTCCTTTCCATCAGAATCCCAGCCCTTTCAGCGGTGATCACTTCTCCCAGGTTTTCACCCGCCCGCACCGAAGTACGCTTCTCGCCTGGTCCCAATCGAGCCGTAAATCCTGATTCGCGGTAGAATAGAGACAGCAGAATGTTCCTCCACCAGCCCATCCCGGCCCTCCTCGCCAGCGTTTCGAGGAATCGCGCTGCCGAGCAATCGCGGATCTCAAGTCGACGCGAGCCTCAGCGAGTGGCGACCCTGCACAGGTCCGTCGAGAGTACGGTATTCCTGGGTACGCTCTAGCGGCGCCCGCCGCCTACAAGTGTTCTGCGCCTTTTCCTCAATTCATCTCAATCACATGGAGAGTTCCTCCAAAACTCTGCCACCCTGTGGGCGGCCTCGGAGTTGGAAATGCTCGATCGTCTCGAACAAATGGAAAATCGTTACAACGAGCTGCAGGCGCAGTTCTCGCTCCCCGAGGTTCTCAACGACCACGAGCGCTACACGAAGGTCGCCCGTGCCCTGCGCGAAATCGAAGCGCCCGTCGAAAAGTATCGCGAGCTCAAACAGGTCCGCACTGGACTGGCCGATGCCCGCGCCATGCTCGCCGAAAGCGATCCCGACATGCGCGCCATGGCCGAGGAAGAGATCGCTGCGCTCGAGCCGCGACAGAGTGCCATCGAAGAAGAACTTAAGATTCTCCTCATCCCCAAAGATCCCAACGACGAAAAGAACGTCATTCTCGAAATTCGCGCCGGCACTGGCGGCGACGAAGCTTCGCTCTTTGCTGCCGAAGTCTTCCGCATGTACACTCGCTTCGCCGAGCAGCATAAATGGAAAGTCGAAGTCCTCTCGCTCTCCGAGTCCGGCATCGGCGGATACAAAGAAGTCATCGCCATCATCGAAGGGGATCGCGTCTTCTCGCAGCTCAAGTGGGAGTCCGGCGTCCATCGTGTACAACGCGTGCCTGCCACTGAAACCCAGGGGCGCGTCCATACTTCCGCGATTACCGTCGCCGTTCTGCCCGAAGCCGAAGAAGTCGACATCAAGATCGAAGCCAAGGATCTGCGCATCGACACCTTCTGCTCTTCGGGTCCCGGTGGCCAATCGGTCAACACAACGTACTCCGCGGTTCGCATTACCCACATCCCCACCGGCACTGTCGTCAGTTGCCAGGATGAAAAATCGCAGATCAAAAACCGGGAAAAGGGCATGCGCGTCCTGCGTTCGCGTCTCTATGAAGTCGAGATGGAGAAGCAGAATGCTGAGCTCGCGGCCGCCCGCAAATCGCAGGTTGGCTCCGGCGACCGCAGCGAGAAGATCCGTACCTACAACTTTCCGCAAAACCGCCTTACCGACCATCGCATCGGCCTCACGCTCCATCAGCTCGACCTCGTGATGGAAGGCCGCCTGCAGCCGATCGTCGAGGCTCTCGTCGCCCATTATCAGTCTGAGCAACTCAAGGCCGATAGCCAGGCCGCCTAATGCGCCTGCGCGATTCGCTCGACTACGGCGAAGCCCAGCTTCGTGCCGGACCGCATCCCAATCGCGCCCGCCGCGACGCCGAAACGCTGCTGCTGCATCACCTCGGCAAGAATCGCGCTTGGCTTCTCGCGCATCTCGACGATGAATTTGCCGGATGCCGCTCCATCGGCTACATCGGCCTTATCGACCGCCGCGTGGCCGGCGAGCCCATCCAATACATTACCGGCGAAACCGAATTCTACGGCCTGCCTTTCCATGTCACGCCCGACGTCCTTATCCCGCGCCCTGAAACCGAGCACCTTGTCGAAAGAGTTCTCGAGCTCGCGGGACAAATCTCGGCGAGTCGCAGAACCACTCTAGAAATCCTCGACATCGGTACCGGCTCGGGCGCCATCGCCGTTGCACTCGCGCATCATCTTCCTGCCGCACATATCACGGCTACCGATCTTTCAGCAGCTACTCTCGACATCGCTCGTAAAAACGCCGGACGCAACGCCGTCGCCGATTGCATCCGCTTTCTGCAAGGCGATCTCCTCGCGCCTGTCTCCGGCGAGGTCTTCGACCTCATCGTTTCGAACCCGCCCTACGTTCCTTCGACTGATCGCAGCACTCTCTCCGTTGAAGTCCGTGAGCACGAACCCGCCCTCGCGCTCTTCGCAGGCGCCGACGGTCTCGACATCTACCGCCGCCTCATCCCCTCTGCATTTTCTGCCCTGGCCCATGGCGGATTCCTTCTCCTCGAAATCGGCTACGGCCAGGCCCCCGCGATCCGCGCACTCCTCAACGAATCCAGCTTCTCCGGCATCCAATTCGTTCCCGATCTACAATGCATTCCCCGCGTCGCTGTCAGCGTTCGCCCATAGATTCTTCGGAGACAAGAAAAGCAGAGAAAAGTTCGGTTTCGAGCGTGCTCCAAGCTGCATCGTGCGCATCTTCGCGGCATCCATTGCTGTAGACTTTTTCAGAAAGGAACTTATTCATGCCAGTCTCGAAAGGATTTGCGGCGCACACTGCGCAAACTCCGCTTGCGCCTTACAGCTTTTCTCGCCGCGAACCCGGCTCCACTGAAATTGTCATCGACACGTTGTATTGCGGTGTCTGCCACTCCGACCTCCACATGGCACGCAACGAATGGGGCAATGCAGTCTATCCCATGGTGCCCGGCCACGAAATCGTAGGTCGCGTAATCGCCACCGGCAATTCCTCGAAAAAATTCAAAGTCGGCGACATCGCTTCCGTCGGAGTCATCGTTGATTCCTGCCGTCACTGCGCTCCTTGCAATCGCGGCGAAGAACACTTTTGCCTCGAGGGTTCCACTCTTACGTATGCCGCCAAAGATCGTGTCGATGGGTCCATCACCATGGGCGGCTACTCCACCAACTACGTTGTCGACGAGCGCTTCGCGCACACCGTTCCTTCGCACCTCGATCTCGCCGCGGTTGCTCCTCTGCTCTGCGCCGGCATCACCACTTATTCGCCGCTGCGCCACTGGAAAGTCGGTCCCGGCAAAAAAGTTGGCATCATTGGGCTAGGCGGACTCGGACACATGGCTCTGAAGTTCGCTCACGCCTTCGGTGCGCACACCGTGCAACTCACCACCAACGAGCGCAAGCGCGAAGATGCACTCCGCCTTGGCGCAGACGAAGTCATCTTCAGCAAAGACGCTGCCCAGATGAAGGCCCATGCTTATTCCTTCGACTTCATCCTCGATTGCGTCTCCGCTCCCCACGCCATGAACGACTATCTGCCTTTGCTTACGCAGGACGGCACACTTACCCTCGTCGGGCTGCCCGAAAAACCGCCTTCCTTCGCACCCTTCAACCTCATCGGCGGCCGCAGATCCATCGCCGGCTCCATGATCGGCGGCATGACCGAGACTCAGGAAATGCTCGACTACTGCGGCCAGCACAACATCACTTCCGAGGTCGAAGTCATTCCCATCCAGAAAATCAACGAAGCTTTCGAGCGCCTGCTCAGGCAGGATGTGAAATACCGCTTCGTTATCGACACGGCATCGCTCAAGTAGCGCTGCAGCCTGGGCAGCCCATCCATTTGGCGACTGTCGTTAAATGGGTGGGACAACTCGGGGATTCTGCTCCTTGCTCTTCGTCCCGGTTCCCAGGTTCCCTGGGTCACTCATTCCCCCACTTCCTTGACACCCGCATCCTCGCCTCATTACCGTTATGCCTGTCGAGGACTCCTCATGCGTTTCACTCATCAATCCGGGGTCTCCACAGACAGGTCCCCGTCTGCGGGATGGGAATCCGGCGCAATTCTTACCGACAGCCACTTCCTCATCCCGCTCGTCGTTTTTTGCATCGGGATCGCGCTGCTGATCACACTCCATTAGCGCCCTGCGGATCCTCGTTCCGCTTGGCTCAAAAGCCATTCCATCGAGAGGGAAATCCAGCCGCTCCATGAGCCACACGCCGGAGTCGCAAGCGCGCACCAACTTCGCCTCCACCCATGGCATTGGCGTCCTCTGCGGCCTCGGCGCCGGAGTTTGGCTCGGCGGTGCTGAAGCGCCCACAAAACTGGTCAACTCCGGACTCTCGCCCTACGCCATCTCCTTTTGCATGGTCGCCGGCGTCTTCACTGCGCGCTGGACCGTACCCACGCTGCTCAAAGGCACGCGTCAGGTCTTCGCAGATCTTGCAGAACACAAGCAGCTTCTTCCCGTTGCCATTCTTGCCGGAATGTTGTGGGCCGTCGCCAACACGCTCACGGTTTTTGCCATTCGGGACGTCGGTCTGGCCATTGCCTTTCCACTCTGGAACACCAACTCGCTCGTCGGCATCCTATGGGGTCGACTTCTCTTCGGCGAACTCAAGGGCGCAAGCCCCAAAAACATCGCCAAGGTTGTGCTCGGCGCGCTGGCCATCGTGCTTGCCGCCATTCTTCTCGGCTTCAGCACCATCCACGGCGGCGGCGCGCATCCAGGCCGCGCTGCCGGCGGCATTCTCGCTGCGGCAGGCGCCAGCCTCGTTTGGGGAACCATGTACATCCCCTATCGCAAGGCCTACATCAGCGGCATGAATCCACTCTCCTTTGTCACCGTCTTCACCATCGGCGAGCTCGGAGCCGTTCTCACATTGGCCTGGGCTCTCGATCCAGGCTCCATCGCCATCGTTCTTCACTCTCCGCAGTTTAGGCCCATGCTGTTCTGGCTGTTCCTGGGTGGCTTCGTCTGGGTCATCGGCGACATCTTCCAGCAATACGCCACCAAATATCTCGGCATCGGCCGCGGCATCCCCCTCTCCAATACCAATCAGCTATGGGGCCTTGCCTGGGGCGCCCTTGTCTTTGGAGAGCTGGCCCATGCAGACGCCGCCCATCGCCTGTACGTCATCGCTGGTTCTATTGTCATGATCCTCGGCGCGCTAGCCGTCAGCACCGCTGTCGCTACCGAGCGTGAGCACTCTTCCACCACCCAGGCGCTCGAGCGGGAATGCGACCGCTATGGCCTCGACTACACGCGAGTTCTGCAGGCCTACAGCGGCTCGGCCAGCGGTGAGGCCAAGCTTAGTCGTGCCTGGTGGGATTATTTGATCCTTGCCGCCGCCACCGGAGTCTTCATCTGGCTCGGCGTACAGGCCCAGGTGCCATCCCTCGCAATGAACTTCGCCTGGGTCGCCGTGCTCAGCGCGATCCTAATCGTTACCGCGGTCTTTTGCGGCTGGTCGCTATGGCGCGCGACACGTTTCTCATAGTCGCTTTACAATGGTTTTTATGACCGAGCCGGCATTAGTGGACCTTGTTGGCGTGGGGCTCAACGCCACCGATACGCTGATCGCTCTCCCTTCATTTCCCGTCCGTGGCTCCAAGGTCAAGTACTCGCAAAACTCCATACTTCCCGGCGGACAAACCGCCAGTGCCGTCATCGCCTGCCAGACGTGGGGACTCGCCACGCGCTACGTCGGCAAAATGGGCGACGATGAAGCAGCTGCCCTGCATCGCCGCGAGTTTGCGCGCACCGGCGTCGACGCTCGCATCACCACTGTGCCCAACGCCTCCAGCCCGCAGTCGCTCATCCTCGTCGATGGCGGCGGCGAACGCACCGTGCTTAACCTCCGCGAAGACCGCTTGCTTCTTCAGCCCGAAGATATCGATCGCTCCTGGATCGTCAACGCGCGCGCTCTTCACATTGACGGTCTCGAAACCGCAGCAGCCACCCAGGCCGCTGCCTGGGCTCGGGCTGCGGGAATTCCCGTCATTGCGGATCTCGACGAGATGTATACCGGCGTCGAAGAGCTCGTCGAACTCATTGATTACCTCATCGTCAGCCGTGATTTCCCCGCAATGCTCACAGGAGAGACCAACCTCGAGCTTGCCCTCAAGCTCATGAAGCGCCGCTACGGCTGCACGGTTGCCGCAGCCACTCTGGGCCAAGATGGCGTCCTCGCCTGGGACGGAACGCACTTTCTGCTGCGTCCGGCCTTTTGCGTTTCTGTAGCCGACACTACCGGCGCCGGAGACATCTTCCATGCCGGCTTTATCTACGGTTTGCTCCAGGGATGGCCGCTGCCGCGCCAGCTCGACTTCGCCTGCGCCGCCGCTGCACTCAACTGCACCGCCAGCGGAGCCCGCGGCGGCATTGGCAATGTCGACTCCATTGAAAAACTCATGGCCACCACGCATCGCTATGCCGAAGCGTCCGCCGACTGACACCCTCTTCTTCAGTCTGCGCCGCAGAACCTCTAGCTGGCTTTCCCGCTCGCCTCTACCAGCACTTCCACCGCCGTCACGACTTTGTCGATCAATACAGCCTGTGGCTTCTCTGCTTCCTTCAGGGCCTGCAGGTTGCTTTGCGTCGCCGTTGCATCCGCCGCATGGTGATTCTGCAAATCGTCCAGCGCCTGCAATCCAATCCCGGCCGCCTGCGACAGGTTCTTTGAGAGCGGCGCCAGCTCGGCCATGATGTCCGACGCCGCCAGGCCCGGCTGCAGCCGCGCGTCATTGTCGCGCCACACCGTCAGCCATGCGCGCGCTAGTTGCCAATCTTCCGGAGTTGCCTTCCCATCCGCGATCCGCTTCGCCAGCTCACCGAACTCCCGCGCTGTCTCACTCTCCGGACCAACCGCATCCACCAGCCGATTCAGCGCGCTCGATGTGTCGTATTGCTTCAGGTCTTCGCGCTCGTATCCCTCCGGTGGTTGCACAACCGATGCCAGCACCGCCAGTGCATGCGGATTCGTCTTACCGCTCATCCGCTGCAACATCGGCTCCCGGTACGACTGGTGCGTCAGCCCGTAGAAATTCAGCTTGTCCGAAATCACCGCCATGCGCGCATACATCGACTCCACATCACGCACATCCTGCGGAGACCACAGCCGCTCCGCAATCGCCGCGGTCCGCGGCCAGATGCGGCTGTCAATAATCTCCGGCGCCGTGAATTCGCTCCACATCGTCGCTTCGCCGCCCAGCACCAGCGCCTTCTGCTCTGCCGTCAGCGTCGCCGCATCGCCACCCAATGGATCAGTCAGGTAGTGATACGACGCGGCCTGGTTCAAGTCGATGTAATACCCGTTCGACAGCAAAACGTGGTTCCCCTGTTTCGCCGCTGCCGCCAATCCCTCCGGTCCTCGCCACGATTGGATCACCACATCGCGCGGCGTATCCGGCTGAAGTACCTCGTCCCACCCTTCGGCGACCTTGTGGTGCTTCGCCACCAGCTTCTGCACCCGCCCGGTGAAATACGACTGCAGCGCCGCATCGTTCTTCATCCCGTGCGCCTTCATCCAGCCCTGAATGCGCTGGCTCGCATCCCACTGCTTTCCATTGCACTCGTCACCACCAATATGGAAATACGCATCCGGAAACAGCGCCGTCATCTCTCCAAGCAGCTTGTCTAAGAATTCGAAGGTCGATTCGCGCGTCGGATCCATCGCCGGATCGAAAACGCCCCAATGTGTCTGAGGTTGGAACGGTCCCGGCCCGCTCGCGAGATCTGGATAGCCCGCGAACCACGCCGTCGTATGGCAAGGCATGTCGAATTCCGGCACCACGCGAATGCCTCGATCCCGCGCGTACGCGAGCACTTCTTTCACCTGCTCTTGCGTGTAAAACTGGCCGTTCGATCCCCTCTCCTGCAGCAGCGGATATACCTTGCTCTCGATACGAAATCCCTGATCTTCCGACACATGCCAGTGAAAGACGTTCATCTTCACGGCTTCCATGCCGTCCAGGTTGCGCTCAATCACGTCCAGCGGTTGGAAGTGCCGTCCCGCGTCGATCATCAGCCCGCGCCAAACAAAGCGCGGCTCATCGTCGATCGTCACTGCCTGCGCTACAAATCCCTTCGGCGAAATAGTCACAAGCTGCAAAAACGTCTGCAGCCCATGCAAAATGCCCAGCGGATTCTTGGCCGTCAACTCCGCCCCCGTTGCAGTCACCTGCAGGTGGTACGACTCATCTTCACCGGACCTCTGGATCGCGTCGCTTGCTCCGTGGGTCTTCACTGTCAGTACAGCCGTCGTCGATGTCGCCCCGCCCTCCAGCCGCAGCCCGGTCTCCGCGGCCAGCCGTTCAATAAACCGTACCCGCGCCCGATCCAGCCGTGGCTCTGTGTATCCCTCCAGCTTTACCGTGAAGCCCGTATCGATCGTCAACTGCCCATCCCCCTTCGTCATATGCGCCGGCAGGGGCATCAACGAAGGAGCGTTTTCCGCATACGTTTTCGATGCAATTCCCAGAACCATCAGGAGGCAAAAAAGAGAGGGAACAAAAGTCCGCCAAAAATGAGTTGAAACGTTTTTCATCGGTAAATCTCCACTGCCACTATAACCGCCCGCCTTCCACCCCAACCGCCTTAAATCGAGAACGGGCAGAGCCCGGATTCGCACCTCCTTACTCCCATTTCCTGCCTGTCACCCATCGCAATCGCGCCGCCCCTGTTAACTGGCCAACTTTTCATTGCCCAAACCGCGACCCCGCAATTACTATTCCCGCTGAAAGCGTTTTCAAAGGAGATCCACCCATGCGTTTCCGTTCGTCCATTGCACTTACTGTCTTGGCCTTCATCCCAGCCGCGACTCTACTTCAAAGAACCGCTGCAGCGCAGGTAGCCCAGACTCCGCCCATGGGTTGGAATAGCTGGAATTACTTTGCCGAAAAAGTTACCGACAAAGACATCCGCGCCTCCGCCGACCAGATCGTCTCCAGCGGCATGCGCGATGCCGGCTACATCTACGTCAACATCGACGACACATGGGAAGGCGAGCGCGATGCCAACGGCGTTCTCCACACCAACTCCAAATTCCCTGACATGAAAGCCCTCGCCGACTACGTCCACTCCAAGGGCCTCAAAATCGGCATCTACTCCGGGCCCGGTCCCAAAACCTGCGCCGGCTTCGCGGGCTCTCTTGGTCACGAAGAACAGGATGCCCAGCTCTACGCCTCCTGGGGCATTGACTACCTCAAGTACGACCTCTGCAGCTTCATTCCTGAAGTCATGGAGAAGCAGGCGCCCAACGACCATGCTGAGCAAATGCGCATCATGGTGGCCGCCTACGACAAGATGGCCAAGGCCCTCAAAGCGACCGGCCGCCCCATCGTCTTTTCGCTCTGCCAATACGGTTGGGATTCACCCTGGGAATGGGCCCCCGCGCTCGGCGGCAACCTCTGGCGCTCCACCGGTGACATTTCGCCCGATTGGGATCGCATCTACACCATCCTCGAACAGCAGGACGGCCTAGCGAAGTATGCCGGCCCCGGTCACTGGAACGATCCCGACATGCTTGAAGTCGGCAACGGCAAACTCAGCCTTGCTGAGAACCGCGCCCATTTCTCCATGTGGGCCATGGTCGCCTCGCCCCTGCTCGCCGGCAACGACCTGCCCAACATGAAGCCCGAGATCAAGGAAATCCTCACCAACCGCGACGTCATCGCCATCGACCAGGATAAGCTCGGCAAGCAGGGCTATCGCGCCTACGCCGACGGAGAAGATGAAGTTTGGATTCGTCACCTCTCGGGCGGCGCCATGGCCATCGCCGTCCTCGCCGCAGGCGACAACCGCTACTCCACGCATCCCTTCCATCTCGATCTAGCCAAGCTCGGCCTCCATGGACCGCAGCAGGCCAAAAATCTATGGACCGGAAAAGAAACGACCCTCACCCACGACATGCCCATCGAAATTGACAGTCACGACGTCCTGCTCTTCCGCGTCGCCAACCCGAAATAAGCTTGCTGATACTCGGCGCCAGAAACTGCGTGCCCCATCCTAACCGCGCATATTCCGATTCGGATGGGGCACTTTCGTTGTGATCATTCGCAGGTCCCTAATTCCTGGCTCCCGCCCTCCCCAGACACACGGCAAACCACCCACGCGCATCCGTCCACGTAGCCTCGGGCATGAAACCCGCCTGCGCCAGCATCATTTCCGCTTGCCCCGGCCGGTACTTGTAACTGTTCTCCGTGTGAATGCGCTCACCCGCGCCAAATTCGACGCGCATCTCCATCCCATCGAACCGCACCGACTGCGCCTTGCAGCTCTCCAGGTGCATCTCCACGCGCGAGCCTGTTTCGTTCCACACTGCCCGATGCACAAAGGCGTTCGAATCAAAATCAGCGCCCAGCTCGCGATTCAGCCGCAACAGCATATTGCGATTGAACGCAGCCGTCACCCCGGCCGCATCGTTATAAGCAGGCAAAAGAACGGAATTTTCCTTCACCAGGTCGACACCCAGCAGCAACGCGTCTCCGGGCTGCAGTGCGCGCCTTACCCTCTTCAGCAAGAGCGCTGCTTCCTGCGGTTCGAAGTTTCCAATGCTCGATCCGATATACAACACCAGCCGTCGCTCATTCGCTGCCGCGGGGTCCAGTGCAAAAGACTCCGTGTAGTCCATCACCTGTGGCTCAACGCGCACCCTCGGAATCTCGCGTTCAATGCGCTCCTGCGCAGCTTCCAGTGCGCTCCCCGAAACATCAATCGGTTCGTAAATAACAGGACCCTGCCGCCGGCATGCCGCCGTCAACAGCAGCCGTGTCTTGTCCGCCGATCCCGCGCCGAGTTCCGCAATGCGCAGGCGGTCGCCCGCCGCTGCGCGCGCAATTATCGCTCCCGCATCGGCTTCCAAAATGGATCGTTCCGTCCGCGTCAGGTAGTACTCGGGCAGCCGCGTAATGGCGTCGAAAAGTTGCGATCCCGCCTCGTCGTAAAAAAGCCAGGGCGGCAGACGTTTGGGTTGTTGTGCAAGTCCCTCCCGCGCCGCTGTCGCGACTCGTTCAAGGATGCGTGGACCGGCATAGGGAACGACTGCGGAAATCGCCATGTTCAAATTTGGATGCTGGACTTTGGATGAGGGTTACGTTTCATTTCGCGAGGCGGATTCCCGAAAACTGCCACCGCGTTTCGGGTGAGAAGAAGTTCCGGTAACTGGCCCGGATGTGCGCCTTTGGGGTCACGCACGATCCGCCGCGCAATACCATCTGCCCGCTCATAAACTTACCGTTATATTCGCCGAGCGACCCTGGTAGCGCCTGGAACCCTGGATACCCCAGATAAGCACTCCCCGTCCACTCCCAACAATCCCCAAAGCACTGCCCAACGCCCGCACCGTCGCCTTCAGCGGATACAGCTTCCGGTTCCAGCTTCCCACTTTCGAGCAGATTGCCTTCCACCGGTCCGCTCGCGGCCGCGGATTCCCATTCAAACTCCGTAGCCAGCCTCAACCCCGTCCAGCGCGCATAGGCATCCGCCTCAAAAAAACTTACATGGCTCACCGGAGAGCCGGCGCGTTGTTCCAGCGATTCCTCGCCGCGCAACGTAAATATCGACCAGGTCTCGTCCACTTTCGTCCAATAAAGTGGCGCCCGCCAGCCATTTTGTTGCAGCGCATCCCATCCCGCAGAAAGCCACAACTCCGGGCGCCGGTAACCATCGTCCCTCATGAAATCTGCAAATTCGCCGCACGTCACCAACCGGGTCGCCAATTCATAAGGCTCCAGCCAAACGCGATGTCGGGGCAACTCGTTGTCGAAACAGAAGTCTTCTCCCGCGTGCCCGGCTTCGCGCAACCCACCTTTAAATTCGACAAATTTCATCGGCCTGAGAGCAACGGCACCGAGTTTCTTATCCCTGTCCCCTGATCCCTGTTCCTTGTAAGTGGGCCGCAGCGGATTCGTAAAAAACGCGTTCAGAATATCGGTCAGCAACAACTCCTGGTGCTGCTCTTCATGGTGAATTCCTAAGGCAATCCGCTGCACTGCTTCCTGCGGCGCTCCCCGTTCCAGTAGTCGCTCAATGCCTTCGTCCACATGCTGCCGGAAACGCAAAATCTCGTCGATGCCCGGCCGTGAAAACGACGACCGCAACCTCTTCTCCGGAAATGCCGTTTCTGGCTTTCCACCCCCAGTGCTGGCTCCGTCTACCTCAAAGCTTTGGTAATAGCTGTTGAAGAGCCACGCGAAATCCTCGTTAAAAACCCGGTAGCCGCCCAGAAACTCCCGAAGGATGAACGACTCAAAGAACCACGCCGTATGCGCCAGGTGCCATTTCGCAGGCGACGCCTCGGGACACGATTGCACCATCATGTCTTCGGGAGTCAGCGGTTTCACAAGCTCCAGCGTCCGCTGGCGCGCTCTCCTGAAACGGTCCGCCAAGTCCAACGCAGCTGTTGAAAAAGTGATTGTGCTCAATGTGTTCCCCTCGCCTATGGGATGAGTCTAGCCCACAGACTGGATGCCGATTCTTTGTAATTCTTGCTCGAATTCTGAAAGTTGCGTGAGTGAATCCGTTTCTACCGTGCAATACCCGGGTACAGGCGGGTTTTGCCGCCTTGCCGGGAATGGGTACCGTTTTACAAATCTTTCGCATCCTGGCTGGCGAACAGCCCACAAAAAGTGGTCTAATTCCGTCGGACGAATCTTCCCCGTCTTCTGTCCCGCTTCCTTCGGAAAGGAGGCAGCATGTTCAGTTCGAACTCATGTTGCGCACTCGCAGTCGCTCTCTTTCTTCCTTCCTCGCTCTCCTTCTTTGCTCAAAATCCCTCCACCTCTCCGCAACCCTCCGCTCCAATAGGAGCAGTTGTGCAGGACGCCGTCGCACAGCAGCCGCCGCCCACTCCTGAATCGCTGGGCGACTCCCTCATGGCGCACAGACGGTACCAGGCCGCCATTGAGGCCTACAAGCAGGTCAAGCCATCCTCCGCTCCCGTCTGGAACAAGATGGGCATCGCCTACCAGATGATGTTCAATGGCACCGATGCAGTTCGCTGTTATCAGGCATCCCTCCGACTCGATCCCAAGAACTCCAACGTCCTCAATAATCTTGGTACCATCTTCGACTCCCAGAAAGACTACGGCTCTGCCGTCAGAATGTACCGGAAAGCACTCAAGATCGATCCCAAATCTCCTCTCATTCTTAAAAACATGGGCACAGATCTTCTTGCCCAGCACAAATTCGAGAGGGGGTGGGAATATTACAAGCAGGCCCTGGCCATCGATCCTGAAATCTTCGATCGGAATGCCGGCCCGCGCGTCGAAAATCCAGCGTCCATCGAGCAGCGGGGCGCCATGAACTACTACATGGCCAAGGGTTGCGTCCGCGCCGGGGATACGGATCGCGCCATCGAATACCTCCGCATGGCTCTCACCGAAGGCTTTACCAACCCCAAGAAGCTTGCCTCCGACGGCGAATTCGCCGGCCTTCACGGCATTCCGGCCTTCGACCGGCTCCTTGCCGAGACCGAAAAACAATAGGTATGCCCGCTTCATCGGGCATCCTGCCGTCCCCGCAAGCCTTCCATGCGTCTATGCAAGAGTAGGGAAGCGGTTTCCCTCCAAACGACCCATGAGACATCGAACCATCTTCTCGCTGCTTCTGTTCTGCGCATTCACGGCTGCTGCTCCCGCCCAGGACGCGCCCAATGCCACTCCGAACGGTCAGCCAGGCACTCAGCGTGGTGGTAGAGGATTCGGCATGATGGGCGGCGGTCGAGGCACCGTAGGCACCGTCACCGCCGTTGCCCCCGACCACTTCACCATCCGCACCGAACTCGGCGAAACCTACACCATCCATTTCAGTGTCAACACCCGCATCATGAAGCAGCCGCCCGGTGCACCGCATCGCGGTCAACGCTCCGCCGAGGGTGAAGGCGAACGCACCCCGCCGCAGCCCATTAAAGCCACTGACATCAAGGTGGGAGACGCCATCGCTTCTGGCGGAGAGGTCGACGCCAATGCCAAATCCGTTGGTGCCGTCATGATCATGCTCATCGATCCCGAACGCGCCAAAGAAATGCGCGAGATGGAAGCCAACTATGGCAAGACCTGGCTGATGGGCCGCGTCACTTCCATCAATGAAGTCAAAGTCACCTTACAGGGCGGACCCAAAAACGAAACCCAGGTCTTCGTTGCCGACGAAAATACAACCTTCCGCAGGCGCCGCGATCCCATCACCCTCGCAGACATTCAGGTGGGCGACATGGTCCGCGTCGAAGGCGCAGTCAAAGCCGGCGCTTTTCTTGCCACCAATGTCGCCGACATGGGCACGCCGCCAGCACCGGGCAAGGTCGGCAATGCTGCGGACGGCAACGTCGTCGTCGCCCCGCAATAACACGGCGGCCTAAACTCCCCGCATCCCGTTCCTTGTTCCACGTTCCCTGCCTTTTCACCCGCCCATGAACATTCCGCCATTCACATCCAGCACATGACCGGTAATATAGGCCGCCGCATCCGACGCCAGGAACGCCACGCACTGCGCAATCTCCATGTCCGTTCCCGCGCGTCCCAGCGGAATCTGTGCAATCATTGCGGTCCGCAGCTTCTCATCCAACACCGCCGTCATCGGCGTCTCAATATACCCCGGCGCCACTGCATTCACGGTGATCCCGCGCGACGCCACCTCTCGCGCCAGTGACCGCGTCATCCCAATCATCCCGGCCTTCGACGCCGCGTAATTCACTTGGCCTTCCTGGCCCGTGCGCCCCACCACGCTCGTGATGTTGATGATCCTGCCCCACCGATTCTTCATCATCGGCCGGAGCAGCGCCTGCGTCAGCAGAAATGCCCCCGTCAGGTTCGTTTCAATCACATCCTCCCAATCGGAGCGCTTCATCCGCATCATCAGGTCATCGCGCGTAATGCCCGCATTGTTCACCAGGATCTCGACTTTGCCGAATTTCTCCACCACCGCCTTCGCGCCAGTCTTGATCGATTCCTCGCTGGCCACGTCCAGCGCGAATGCAAGCCCCGCGCCACCCGCAGCCGCAATTTCTCCGGCCACATCGGCCAATTTCGCTTCATTCCGCGCCCCCAGCGCCACGGTCGCGCCCGCCCTTGCCAACTCCAGCGCGCACGCGCGCCCAATCCCCTGCGATGCTCCCGTTACAAGCGCAACTTTTCCATGCAGATCCGCCATCGGTCCTCGACCCTCCGCTGCCGCCCGCCGTTCAGGGACACAGCCTTCCGAAGGCCATTATAGGGACCATCGCTCCGCACTTCGATTGTGCTTTGAAAGGAAAAACGCCACGGCGCTTATGCCGAAGGCAGCGCTTGCGCCGGCACTCTTTGGCGCCGCGCGGCAGGCGAGGCAATCACTTCCGCCGGCCACACATACACCGCCAGCCGTCGTGCATAGTGCAACACCGGCTCTTCGTCCGGCAACTCCACGCCGATCGCCCGCGCCAAATCGTTCTCTTCAATCTGCGCTGCGGCTTTTTCGAGCGGCCATGGAATATGGTGCACATTCGCGCGCACCAGCTGTCCAGCGCCATTCTGCGAAAATAAACAGTAGCGCTCGGTCAAAAAATATTCGAGCGATCCCGGATTGCTCTCCGCCAGTTTCTTTGTCGGTCCCAGCCCGCGATAGGTCGCTTTGAAATTTACGGGACGTCCCGCAAGCCGTCTTCTGCTGGTGTAGAAAAACTCCCTCTCGCCACGCTGTTCAATCTTCATCTGAGCCCAGTAGTAGGGAAGGTGGTACACCGCGCGCGCCACCAGCACCGCCGCCAGGTTCCCCGCATCGAGAGAGAAAAAATAAACGCCCGGCGTCCCTGTCCGATGATCCCGGACATACGTCCTCAAATTCAACTCAGGAAATGTATTGGCTCCCGGAATCAGGGGAACACTGCGAAACCTGATCCGGTCCATCCAGAACGGAACCACGCCCAGCCACGCCGAACCTTCGAAGGTGTCGATTTGCACCCCTTCGGGCAGAAGCGGCGCCAGTTGTGCCGACTGCACTCGCCAATGCGCAAAGAGTAGGTCGTTCCATCGCTGCGACATCGCCCAACGACCAGGGGGAATCGGTCGGGGCCGCTGCGATGTTCGCAATTTAAACTCCCGCATGCACCCGTCTCCCGTTTCTCTTCATGAGACGCGCTGCCCGGAGCAACGGATGCACAACCGCGCCCGTTCTGCAGCGGTTCAGGAATTGCTCTACCGCCGGAGCTGAACTTCCCCTGACTGCTCGATGTCGTCACAAAAGCAGCCATGCACGATGCCGGAAAATCCTCTGAATTCCGGAACCGCCTTCATGCCGTATTCTGGTCGCGAGCCCACCAGCATGTCCAGTGAATCTTTACCGCAAGCCTCCGCCCGTAACCAGACCGATGTTTTCGCCGTCCATGGCGCCGATCCCGAAGTCCTGGCCTATGCCATGGCCAAGTACTCCCGATCGTCTCTCTCCATGCGCGAGTCGCTCACTGAAATCAGTGGCCAGCGCGCCGAGCAATTCCTCAACACCTTTTATTTCCAATACGGTCACCGCTCCATCGCCGACCTGGCCCACATTGCATTTGCTGTCGAGCGCCTGAGCCTCCTGGCCGCCATCGTCCTCGTCGACGAGCAGCGCTGGGACGGCCAGGAGCGTTCCACCCGTTACCAGAACTTCCAGAAATCCGGCTTCTACCTCCCCGACTTCGGCTCCGACACCAGTTCCACCGAGCTCTACACCAAAACCGTCCGCGATCTCTTCGACACCTATCAAACCACCACGACGGCCGTCCTCGATGCCCTCCGCCAGCGCGTTGCCCCCCCCGAGGCCATGAAGCCAGAGGCCTACGACCGCACCCTCAAAGCTCGCGCCTTCGATTTCGCGCGCTACCTGCTGCCTCTTGCCACAAATACCTCGCTCGGCCAGATCGTCAACGCCCGTACCCTCGAGCTCCAGGTCTCGCGTCTGCTCTCTCATCCCATCGCAGAAATTCGCCACCTCGGTCAGAAACTCCGCGATGCCGCCGCGGGCCCCGCCTGGAATGTCAACACCGCCGCCGGCGCCGCCTTCATCGAAAAGCTCACCGACCCCGCACTCGCCGCCGAAGCCGCCAATCTTCTCACCCGCGAAGTTCGCACGGCCCCCACCCTCGTTAAATACTCCGAACCCAACGCCTACCTCATCCAATCCCGCATTGAACTGGAGCAGGCCGCCTCTCAGATTCTGCCACCGCTTGCTCCCAAAACGCCGTCTCACGCCGTGGTCGATCTCGTCGAGCGCACTGAGACCCTCGAAATCGAACTGGCGGCAACGCTGCTCTACTGGGCCAGTCATCATCCTTACCGCCAGGTCCGCGACATCGTCGCTTCACTCTCTGAAGCCCGCGTCAACGAGATCATCGAGACCGGCTTGCGCCATCGCGGCCGGCACGACGAAGCCCTTCGCGCTTTCCATGCCGGTGCTGCTCTTCGGTTCGACATCCTCATGGACATCGGCGGCTTCCGCGATATGCACCGCCACCGCCGCGTCACGCAAATCCTGCAGGGCTTCACCGCAATCCACGGCTACGATACGCCCACGGTTGGCGATCTCGGACCCGATGTGGATCTGCTCGCCGAGTCAGGGGCACTCGCCGGCTATCAATCCGCGATTGAGGCCGCCCACGCCGCCGGCAGTCAGATTGCTTCAGGCTCCGCACCAGAAGCACCTCTCTCGGCTCTGTACTTACTTCCGCTGGCCACGCGCGTTCGCTGCCTCTTCAAAATGGACTTCGCCGAGGCGCAATACATCAGCGAACTCCGCTCCGCGCCAGCCGGCCACTTTAGCTATCGCCGCGTCGCATGGGAGATGTACGTCGCCCTCCAGCATCAGCATCCCGCCCTCGCCAAACACATCCGCGTGACCGACTTTACGCAGCCCATCGACTTGCTTCAGCGCTGAGCAAACTACTTCAGCAGAACTGAACGCAATTCCCGATCCCTTCGAGAATGCTCTGAGCGAAAAGAAACAGATCTGCTGTCGCCTCTTCTGCTGCGCTATGGACCGCGAACAAGGAATTCTGCTCCAGGTATCTACGCACTAAATAATTCATGCCGCTTGACCCGATGGTTTGTCCGAAAGAGATCTTGCAAGCGGATATCCTCGACAAGCGCGATCCTTGCCTCTCGGTCCCGGCAAGAGCTGGGCCTCCAAGTACAAGGGTCCAGCACGCGCCTATTCTTCTTTCTTCTCTTTCGCCTTCGCTGCCTTTGGGCTCCGGCGTCGAAATCCCTTTGCCGCACGACTCACTACGGCCGTGGGAACTTCGTCCATCGAGATAACTTCGACCTTGATTGTTTGCTCTTGCCGATCCGCCGCGAACTTATTGAGCCGACTCGGATCGCGCCGACCCTTGATAGGCCTCTTCATCAAATCTTGGATGCGGTGCAACGCTGCTCGAGAAAAACGAAAGGAATAAATCGGGTCGATGCCAATTGCTTCCATCGTGTTGTCTAAAAATGGTCGATCGATTTCATGGTTTGTAAGTCTTCGTAAATGGGTTGGTAACTTAAGTAGATAACCATCCATAACTCAAGCGCATCACCGTGAACAGTGGTCTTTGAACCCGGATGGCCCCGATTTACATACCGTCCGGCCATCTGCTGCACATCTCAACACTGATCCCGACAGAATTTTGATGCTGGCACTCATCTCGAGCAAAAATTCGAACATTGCACAAACGAAACTTAGATTCTGCGCCGACTCCGTGAGTTCGAGAAACCGTGGCACTCGCGAACAAGAATGCGTTGGGCTCCGCAAATCGGAAAGCTGCACTCCAGGGAGCAACTCCGCAGCTCAGAACTGCCCACACTGATCCTTGGATCGATTGCGGTTCGGGGCAGAATGCCTCACCTTGCAGCCTGAACTTCAGGTGGTCCTTAATGCTCTGCCACGGCCTTCAAGTTGCGCAAACCATCTTCGAGATGTTTCCCCATCAAGCCATCCACGCCGACAAACACTTCCATCACTTTCATCATGTAGAGGTTTGTTCCGTCCGCCGTCCACGTCAACTGCGTTCCACCAGCCACGGGCAGCATCGCGAATCCATGCGCATTTTGCACTTTGAAGGGCCGGCTCCAATCAACAGTCACCTGCACCGTAGAGGGAGCGGCCGCTACAGTGATCGTCATGCGTCCCGCACCCGCGCTTCCCTTGCTTGTCCAGTCTGAGACTGCGCCTGCGCCGTTCGCCGATCCGCTATAGCTGCGGTGCATCGTCGCGTCTTCGCGATCTTGCGGTGCCCAGCGCGGCCAATTCCGAAAATCTCCAATCATTGCAAACACCTTCTCCGGTGGTGCTTCAATGAAAATGGACTTTTCAATGTGAAACCTGGCAGGTTTGGTCGCAGCAAAGATCAACACCGCCGCAACAAGAATCACCACGCCCAGCAATATCTTCGGGAACATGCATCCTCCCACTTTGGGACGCCCGCTTCGATGCAAGGTTCCTTGTCAAGCCCCGGCCCCCGAAGAATCTGCATCCCTCTCATTTCAAACGCCCGATTTTTCCGTCCAGCTTGCATCCTAATTCGCAGAAAAGTCCACAATAGAAATAGACCGGAATTTCATCTGCGAAGCGCGGAGGTTCGTGCGGCCGGCTCTTCCTGGACGAAGTCCCCGGAAACAGGTCTTCATCGCTGGACCGAGAAATCGAAAGATTCGTCCCTCGGACTCGACGAGACGATGCCTTGCGAACGCGGGCTTGTGATTTAGTGCGGTTGCTGTTGGTTTTCGCAGCATCGGGGCTCTCCTAAACCCTTTGCCGAGACGACTCTGCGGCTAACTCATTTGCTGAGATGACTTTGCGGCGAGACTTGCCCTCTAAGTTGATGGAAATAAATATCTTCTAGCCAGAGTCGGGTGGGGGTACCCCAACTGTGATGGTGATTTGTCTCACGTAGCCCGTGAGGCGCGACCGTCGGGACGACCACCTCCTCAGCCGGCCTTCACTGCCGTAGCCTTGTCTTTCACATAGGTCACGGTCCAGGTCCTGCCATCCTGGTCGTAGGTCACAGTTCGGTTCCCCTCACTGTCGCCATCCGGATGCATCTTCTGTCCGACCGAGAGCCGCGTCTCCAGCTCGCTCATGCCGGGCTTCACCTGGTGCGCGTCAATGGCCGCCCACACATCCTTCGGCCAGTGGTTGTAAATCGTGTGCGGGTCATCGTAATAAAGCAGCAGGTCGCAGAAATATTGCTCCTCGCTGCCTTCAATCGCTCCAATTGGCATTGCGAACTGGTCCGTACCGCCGGGTAGCGTGAACACGGCCAATGCTTGCCGGGTGCCGTGGCTCATGCTGTCGTCCACGCTCTCCGGAACAGCCGACTTGATGATTTTCTTGATCTCCAGCCGCTGCATCGCGGGCAGCAAACCAACGCGGCTCTTGAAATCGACCTTGCCGGCGCGATAAGGAAAGTAGGGAATGGTGTAGCCGTTTTTCATCCACACGCTCGTGCCTTCCAGCCGCTGCGTGTCTTCAAAGTGCTGCGGAAAATAGGCCCGCACCACCGCCAGATCATCCGAAGTCAGCGAGGCATTTTCATCCGTCTGCCCCACAACCCCCGGATTTTGCCGGTGTTTGAAAACTGCAAAAAGGTAAATGCCGCCGATGAGCAATGTAATCAGCGTGGGAATGGCAACAATCTTCCAGGCCTTCACGGCTCCTCCAGGTTTAGATTTCTGACCATTGGCGTTAGCTTCCGGCAGTCGCCCGTTTCGCATCCGCGCCCTGCGGCCGCAGGGACTCGGCCGTCAGTGCATCGGCGTGCCTCAGCCCCGGGAACAGCACCGACCACAATCCTGCAATCGCCAGCGAACCAATGCCTCCATAGACTGTGGCCCGCACCGCGCCCCACCACTGCGCAGTCAGGCCGCTTTCAAACTCGCCCAGTTCGTTGGATGCGCCGATGAACAACGAGTTGACCGCGCTCACCCGCCCACGCATCTCCGGCGGCGTCGCCAACTGCAGCAACGACCCGCGGATAATCACGCTGATGGTGTCCGCTGCGCCGCTGATTGCCAGAGCCGCCAGACTCAGCCACAAACTGCGTGAGATCCCGAAGACGATCGTGGCCATCCCAAAGATTGCCACGCACACAAACAACCTTTTTCCGGCCTGCCGGCTGATCGGAAATCGCGCCATTACCAGCGACATGGTCAGCGCGCCGATCGCCGGTGCCGCTCTCAGCACGCCCAGGCCGCGTGGACCCGTATGTAGAATATCGCTTGCAAAAATCGGCATCAACGCAACCGCCCCACCCAGCAGCACGACAAAAAGGTCCAGCGAAAATGAACCCAGCAGCAGCGGAAGGCTCCATACGTATTTGAACCCGGCCAGCACCACTTGCAACGACGCGGCGCGATGCTCCATGCGCCCCAACCGCACGTTCAGGCTGCCCACCAGCACCAGGAAACACAGCAGCGTGCAGAGCGTGAAAATGTAGACAATGCCCGCGCCTTCCAGCCGCATGCCTGGCAAGAAGCGATCCAGCGGGAACGTGAAGAGCAATCCGCCCAGCGCAGGCCCGGTTACATTGGCAAACTGAAAGATCGCTCCGCCCCACGTCACGGCGTTGACAAAATGCTTCTCCGGGACCAGGTGTGGAATCAGCGCAGAACTCGCCGGCCCGGAAAACGCTCGGCCCGTGCCGATCAAGAACAGAACTAGGTAAATCGGCATGACGCGAGTCACCCCTGCGCGAGCCATCGCCACCAACGCAAAAGTGCAGAATATTTGCAGCGAGTAGCAGACGAGGATCACATGCCTTCGGTCAAAACGGTCCGCAACATGCCCGGCCGGCAACAGGAAAAGCAATCCAGGCAGGAACAGCGCCAAACCCGTGTAACCGAGGTCTAGTGCCCGATGAGTGATCGAATAGACTTGCCACGCGACTGCGACTGATTGCGCTTCAGCGCCCAGGATCACAGCAGCCCGCGCAAATTGGTACCGGGTAAAGTCCCGCGAAGCAAACGCCTCCAGGCCGCGCCGCACAGGTTTTCCGGGAGGGGAATCCATCTGCCTCTAGCCTACAGCGTCGCGCTTAGTGGGAGTGTCCGTGATGGCTGTGTTCGGCCGCGCTTGTCATCTCTTCCATGGGAACCACGCAGCCTTCGAGTTCGGCGCATTCGATGTGCTCAAACTGAACCGTCGTGTGGCTGATGTGGTGGTGATCATGCAGCACATGGTTCAACTTGACGAGGATACAGGCGCTTTCTGAAGGCGGAATGTCATCGATGGTTACATGGCAGGCCATTGCGCTGGATTGTGATCCAAGTGCCCACACATGCAGGTCATGGACATTGATCACTCCTTCCACCTTCTCCATATCCGCTCGAATCTGCGAGAGCGAGACGCCGCGCGGCGTGCCTTCCAGCAGAATGTTCAGCGTCTCGCGCACGATCCCAATGCTCGACCACAGGATCAGCGCTGCAATCAACAGCGAGAGCACCGGGTCGATCCAACTCTGGCCAGTCAGCAGGATGCCGAAGCCGCCTGCAATAACTGCTGCTGTCGAAAGCGTGTCACCGGCCATGTGCAGAAAGGCGCTGCGCATATTCACGTCGCGAGCGACGCCCCAAAGCAAAGCGGCGATCACGCCATTCATCACCACGCCCGCCGCCGCCACAATCATCATCAGCTTGGGCTGCACCGTGACAGGTGAGCTTAATCGATGGATGGCTTCAAACCCGATCCACAGTGAAATGAAAATGAGGGTCGCCGCATTCACAAACGCCGCCAGCACTCCTGCTCGTTGATAGCCAAATGTCTTGGAGTCGTTCGCAGGACGCGATTGGAAGTAGACGGCGACAAAGCTCAAAGCAAGGGCCAGGAAATCCGAGACATTGTGGCCGGATTCCGACAGGAGCGCCAGCGAATGGGCCCGCAATCCCGCCACGAACGTGACCACTACATACGCCAGCGTGGCCACCAGCGAGATCCGTAAGACGGTTTGTGTCCTTTTCGCGCCCGGACCTGCGGGCGCCGCGTGGACATGCATAGCTGAAGTGTACTTTGCCTCAGGTCGACCGCGCCAACCCGCGCTTCAGTGGCTCTAGTGGCTGAGCGAACTCGAGCTTTGCATTTTTGCGGTCTTGCCCGCCCCAAAGCTTGGGAATTCAGGCAGATTGGCGCGGAGGCCCGTCCAGCCTTCGGCAACCACAATGCTGTTCTGGGGATTGCCCTGGTGATAGCGCACTGTGCAAGGAAACCCCAGGCGAATCTCGGGCGGGTTCGCAATTTCGTTCAGAAGCGTGATGTCCTGTGAGCACTCATAGTCGACCCCGCCAATCCGGTAGTTGTAGACCAGCATGGTCAACTTGCGGCCGTCCTCCGCTTCCATTTCGCAGATGTCCAGCAGCATCCCGTCTACCAGCCGTCCCGTGTGCGCCAGGAGGGCGCGACGAGCGCGCTCAATCTCCTCTGCCGTCGGACGCCGCCTGCGCATCCACCAAACTGCGCCCGCGGTCGCGCAGGCGACAAGCGCAACACCGGCAGCGGCTTCCCAGGGATTTAACCTAAGAAAAGTCATGGGGGACAGGAATCGAAACGCGATTCTCAGCTCAAGGATACCGCAGGTCGACTGAGATTCGACCGGCCCCTGAAAGAATGAGAAAACTGAAGTGCACTGCACTCACTCGGATTCTCGAAAAGTTCAAACTATAGGTCTAAACTCCAGCAAAGGGAGACAGTCATGAAGGTCGGAGTGCTTGGATCCGGAGATGTTGCAAAAGTACTGGCCGCGGGGTTTCTGAAGCACGGACATGCCGTCACAATCGGCTCCCGCACGCCGGCAAAGCTGGCAGACTGGGCCAAACAGCATCACGCACTGTCGGTTTCCGATTTCGCCGGCGCTGCCGCTTCAGGCGAACTTCTGGTGTTGGCGGTGAAGGGAAATGCCGCCGCCGAGGTTCTGCGACTAGCCGAGTCCAAAAACCTTTCCGGAAAGACCGTGATGGATGCGTGTAACCCCATCGCAGATGCGCCGCCTGAGCATGGTGTACTTCGCTTCTTTACCACCCACACCGAGTCGCTGATGGAACAGCTCCAGAATCAGTTCCCCGACGCGCATTTCGTCAAGGCGTATAACTCCGTGGGCAATGCCTGCATGATCAATCCGCAATTCGCTGGCGGAATGCCAACCATGTTCATCTGCGGCAACAACGAGCAAGCCAAGCAGACCGTGGCGAAAATCAATGAACAGTTCGGCTGGGAGACAGCCGACTTGGGCACCGTCGAAGCCGCCCGCGCCATTGAACCGCTGTGCATGCTTTGGTGTATTTCAGGCTTCCTCCACAACGACTGGTTCCACGCGTTTAAGCTGCTCAAGAAATGACCGGCAACGCTTAGACGGTTCGTCGATCGGCTGCCTTGACCGCTGAAACCGCGCTTCCGTATGCTCGGGGCGGACGCGCGCGTCCTGTTTCGTGATTAGCGCGAAGGGAGCCCAATGATGAGCACGACCGTCCCAGCCCCCACAGTGGACATTGCCGCAAGACCGCTACTTGTTCGCCGCGCAGCCGTGCTGGGCGCAGGTACCATGGGTTCGCGGATTGCAGCCCACCTGGCCAACGCCGGGATTCCCGCGCTGCTGCTCGATATGGTTCCCGCGGGCGACGGCGATCGTAACCGGCTCGCCAACGCAGCGATTGCCGCACTGACAAAATCCAAACCAGCAGCCCTTTACCAGCCTTCATTTTCCTCGTTGATTACGCCAGGGAACTTCGATGATGATTTGCCAAAACTGACGCAATGCGATTGGGTTGTGGAGGCAATCGCCGAGAATCTCGACATCAAGCAGGCTCTCCTCGATCGCGTGCTTCCGTACTTGTCTCCGAACGCTGTGCTGACCACAAACACATCCGGGTTGCCCGTTAGCAAGATCGCCGCGGGACTGAGCGCGAAGCGCGGCCGCTTTTTCGGCGCGCATTTCTTCAATCCGCCCCGCTATATGCGGCTCCTTGAAATCATCGCCACGCCCCAAACCGACCTCGACGCTGTTGCTTCCTTTGCCGCGTTCGCTGATCGGATTCTCGGGAAACAAGTCGTCTTCGCCAACGACACGCCAAACTTCATCGCCAATCGCATCGGCGTCGCAGTCATGTTCACTGCCGCCACGCTGATGCTTGAACAAGGCCTCACCGTCGAAGAAGTTGACGCTCTGACAGGGTCTGCCATCGGCTGGCCCCGCACCGGGACCTTCCGTCTGGCAGACATGGTCGGCATCGACATCCTGGCGCATGTGGCTGCGAACTTTCCGCAGGGTGTTACGCCTGGCGGCTTCTCCGGAGTCCTGCAGGAGATTGTGAAGCGGGGCTGGCTCGGTGATAAGTCTGGACAGGGCTTCTACAAGAAAACGCGCGGCGCCGACGGGAAGGAAATTCGCACTGTACTTGACCTCCAAACACTGGATTATCGCGAATCGATCAAGCCCTCGCTTCCAGCCCTTGAGATGGCAAGAAATGCGCCTACCGTTCAGGAACGTCTCCGCATGTTGCTTGCCAACGATCCTGCAAAAGACAAGGCGGCAAAGTTTCTTTGGCCATTCCTGGCGGCTCTATGGACTTACGCTGCAGACCGCATCGGCGAAGTGGCTGAGGATGTTCCCTCAATCGATGAAGCGATGCGTGCCGGCTTTAACTGGGAACTGGGACCGTTTCAGATGTGGGATGCTGCAGGTGTGCGCGCCACCGTAAATCGGATGGAGTCGCAGCAGATTCCAGTCAGCCCTAAAGTGCGGCAGATGATCGACGCCGGCCAAGAAGCGCCAGAAGTTTCGTGGTATTCGACGGACGGACCGCAATGTTTCAGGCCCGCGACAGGTCATTGGGTGCCGATCCGGCCTCATCCGGGCCATGCGCGGATAGTCGACTATCGCCGCTCGCACGGTGTGATCCGCAGCAATGCCGGCGCCTCCCTCGTCGACCTGGGTGAAGGAATCGCCTGCGTAGAACTTCATTCCATGAAGAACGCAATCGGCGGAGACGTCGTCGCGATGACGTCTGCGGCCTTCCGCCCAGACTCCGACGCCGTGCGCGACTTCGCCGGTTTCGTCCTTAGCGGCGACCGCGATAACTTCAGCGTCGGCGCGAATCTGATGCAGCTCCTTCTCTCGGCCCAGGAAGGCGAATGGGAAGAAGTCGATGGCGCGATTCGTTCCTTCCAGCAGATGACGCAGGCCATTAAGTTCTGTCCGCGGCCGGTTGTGCTTGCGCCGTTCGGCCTCACCTTGGGCGGCGGCGCTGAAATGTGCCTTCATGCGGCACGCCGCCAGCCCTACGCCGAAACATATATCGGCTTGGTTGAGGCAGGGGTTGGGTTGATCCCTGGAGGTGGCGGCACAAAAGAAATGCTCTTGCGTGCTGTGGATGCGGCAACAGCGATGGTGGCGCGGGATCCACGGGGACAAGACGCGGGCTCGGCTCGCCTGGCTCAGTCGGCCGATATGATTGCGGCTCTGAAAAGAACACTCGAAACCATCGCAATGGCCAGAGTTTCCACGTCGGCCGCCGAGGCGCGAACAATGGGTCTGCTTGCTCCCTCTGACCGGACCACACTCAACCGCGAGCGCTTGCTACCGGATGCAAAAGCGGTTGCGCTGCAATTGGCCGCGGGAGGTTATGTCGCTCCTGTACCGCGCGCGAACATTCCCGCACCGGGCACCGCCGCGCTGGCGACGCTTCAAACCGGCATTTTCCTGATGGGTGAAGCAGGATATGCATCGGAACACGACCAAAAAGTTGCTCGGTGGGCCGCATACATTCTTTGCGGCGGTCGCGTATCGCCGGGCGTTTCCATGACCGAACAGTATCTTCTCGACCTGGAGCGTGAAGCGTTTCTCTCGCTGTGTGGCGAGCGCAAGACGCAAGAACGGATTGCGTTTACACTGAAGACAGGCAAGCCACTAAGAAACTAGGCGACGGATGAAAGGCGCAAGACAGATCGCGTTCGCTGCAGTTTTGTTCGCCTTTGCGAAATACGCCGCGGCGCAGGAGTTCCCGGCGTCTGATTATCTGACACCCCAACAAATGAATGAGTCGGGTCATGTCGTCGTAGGTAATCGCTCTCTTCCTTATTTGATTCGCCGGCTGCCACTGAACGCCTTTCCTCAGTTGCCGGATGTCGTTGCTGCCGAGCTCAGAAGGCGCAGTTGCCTGATCCCGCAAACCTACGAATCCCACCAGCCTGAGAACGTCGTGCGTGCAAGCCTCGAACGTCCGGGTTCTGTGGATTGGGCTGTGCTTTGCTCGGTCCAGGGAACAGTATCTCTACTTGTATTTTTTGGCAGCGCTCCGGAGAAGCCGGTCACATTGGTGGCTGTTCCGGAAACAGAACGATTGCAGGACCACGACCTGACCGGAACTCTTGGGTTCAACTGGGGCATCGATCCTGCCTCGCCGCAACGAGTCCACGACGCGCAAATTGGCTTAAGTCGACGCCCTCCGCCCCCTGATCACGACGCGCTGGCTGATTCGGTAGTCGATGCCCGCACGGTGTATCACTTTTATTCCAGGGGCAAATGGTCGCTTCTCGACATGCCTGTCGATTAGAGTGGAATCCGGCAACGGCCGAACTGATTGACTGAAGTGTCAAATTTTTCTCCAACGCATCCAATTCGAAGGAGCTTCCAAAATGCCTGAAGCCGTTCTCGTCAGTTCGGTACGGACCCCTGTCGGCCGCGCTCCGAAGGGCGCACTCTCGCTTACTCGTCCCGACGACCTTGCCGCAATTGCATTGAATGGAGCGTTGGAGCGGGTCCCGTCCCTCGAAAAATCGGAAGTGGAGGATGTGATTTTGGGTTGTTCTCAGCCCGAAGGTGAGCAGGGTTTCAACGTTGCCCGCATGACTGTTTTGCGTGCGGGTTTGCCCGTCCAGGTCTCCGGCGCGACGGTCAATCGCCTCTGCGCTTCTGGTCTTGAAGCCATTGCCCAGGCCGATATGCGTATCCGCAGCGGAGTCTGCCGCGTTGTCGTTGCAGGTGGCACGGAGTCGATGAGTCTGATTCCGATGGGTGGTTCCAAGCCAAGTCCCAACCCGTGGCTTGCGGAGAACTACCCGGCCTCGCTCTTGACCATGGGCCTGACAGCCGAACGCGTCGCGCGGCACTATAAGATTTCGCGCGAGGATCAGGATGCTTTTGCCCTAAGCAGCCATCAGAAAGCGGTCGAGGCGCAACAGGACGGCCGATTCACCGAAGAGTTGATTCCGGTCAACCTCACAAAATTTGTGCCTGGATCGAAAGCAGGAAAGCCGGTCGCGACGGATTCCATCTTTGCAGCGGACGAAGGGCCGCGCCGCGATACGTCATCCACGGCGCTTGCCGCACTTACGCCGGTGTTTCACTCGCAGGGTTCCGTCACTGCAGGCAACGCATCCCAAACCTCGGATGGAGCCGCTGCGTCGGTGCTAATGGACGCAGAACGGGCCAGGGAACTGGGCATTGAGCCAATCGCGCGTCTCGTAGCCTATGCGGTTTCGGGCTGCTTGCCCGAGGAAATGGGTGCGGGACCAATCTTCGCCGTTCCAAAGGCGCTGAAGAAAGCAGGGTTGACGCTCGACGATATTGGTCTCATCGAACTGAATGAAGCTTTCGCAGCTCAGGTGCTGGCGGTAATTCGTGAGTTGGGTATCGACCCCGATAAAGTCAATGTCAACGGTGGAGCGATTGCGCTCGGGCATCCGCTGGGGTGCACTGGAGCCAAACTCACTGCGACTTTGCTTCCGCAGATGAAACGCCGGAATGCGCGCTACGGAATGGTTACGATGTGCGTCGGGGGCGGTATGGGCGCGGCGGGCATCTTCGAGCGGCTGAATTGAAACCCGAGCAAGCATTGAGCAGCAAAAGGCCGGGACACGTCCCGGCCTCTCTTATTCAATCCTGTTCCTTCATGCGCGAGCAGCGCGGCGCTATGCCTTGGCGGTCGCCAGGGCCTTCAGTCGGGCATTGAGCCGACTCTTGTAGCGCGAGACGGTGTTTGCGTGTAAGACACCCTTTTGTACGCTCTTGTCCAGCGCCGAAACAGTGGCGCGGTACTGCGTTTGGGCGGCCTTTAAATCACCCTTTGCCAGCGCCTCGCGCAGGGTGCGGAGGCTGCTACGCACACGGGTGCGGTTAGAACGGTTAACCTCTGTGCGGGTTTCGGTCTGGCGGACGCGCTTCAGCGCGGATACATGATTTGCCATTGAAATTCCTTAGCTTAAGCCCTGTTGTCAGGGGAGAAATGATGCGGTGCAGAATGCAACTTCGAGCCGCATCCCTCGCAATTTCTTAGTCTACGGGAAATCGCCCCCCGGGTCAACGATGGGAAAAGCGGCTTCTGGTACCTGGAATCCGTGCGAATGCGCTTAGATTCAGGTCGGACAGACTTCTGATGGATTTTCAATCTTGGTGGGCTGCAAGGCACTTTCCATTTTCCGCCCCGCGTACACCATAAGTCACTATTTCAGGGAATCTTTACGCCGGTGGGATTGACGGCGAAAGGGACCGGCGCTACTCTCTTCCCCAGATACCGCATTTGGGCGCCTTCGCCAATACGTTTCGCAACCCGGCCATCCATGGTCAGGCATGCGCGATTGTGCCCTACACTTCAAAACTCCGCCAACCAGTTCGCTTCTTCGACCATCGCTTTGCTGCAAATGCGAATCCAATACCCATAGACTGTCTGCCGAAAATGCAGACCCTGGAGGCACTCTGAACGCTGATCTGGAGATCACACCGAATCTTGAGCCCCTGTTCGGGACCCGCGATGAAAACCTCAGGTTGATGGAGGACTCGTTAGGCGTCAAGATCGATCTGCGATCCGACGCTGTGCATGTGGAGGGGCCCGAAGAGGCGGTAACTCGGGTAAAACGTATCTTTCAGGATTTTGAAGCACTCCGGCGGCAAGGCATTCATCCACATAACGGCGAATTGAACGGCATGTTGAAACTCGTTGTTGCTGACCCGCCAACGACGCTTCGCTTTCTTGCCGATTCTGGCAAACAACGGTCAACCGGGGTAAAGCGGACCGTTCAGCCACGCTCGGTCAATCAGAGAAAATATGTCGAGGCCATCGAGCAGAATGACATGGTATTCGGTGTGGGTCCGGCCGGTACGGGCAAGACCTACCTCGCGGTCGCCATGGCGGTTTCGGCGATGAACGCGAAAAAGGTGAGCCGAATTGTCCTGGTGCGGCCTGCGGTCGAAGCTGGCGAGAAACTCGGATTTCTTCCTGGCAGCTTGCAGGAAAAGGTCGATCCTTATCTTCGTCCGCTCTATGACGCACTTTACGAGCTTCTCGAACCGGAAAAAGTCGACAAAATGCTCGAGAAAAATGTAATCGAAGTGGCACCGCTCGCATTCATGCGCGGTCGCACACTCAACGATGCCTTCATCATCATGGACGAGGCGCAGAATACGACTATCGAGCAGATGAAAATGTTTCTGACTCGCATGGGCAACAACTCCAAGGCTGTCATTACCGGCGACATCACCCAGATTGATTTACCAAACCCTCGCAAATCAGGGCTGGTCGACGCGATCAATGTTCTGGATGGAGTAGAAGGAGTACAGTTCTGCCATTTTGAAGACGGTGATGTGGTTCGCCACGCACTTGTACAGCGAATCGTCCGTGCCTACGAGAGTGCTAAGCCCCAACAGCAGGAACTACCCCTTTCGATGAGTGAAAACATCAATGGGGAGCCGTCAACGAAACCGACGCATCCGGCAAAACCACAATAAACGCTCCACTCGCGTAAGATTGGGTTGAGACGAGCCAGTGTTCGCCGCAGAGGCCGCGGCAACGCCTGACGCACGATGATTCTCCTTGACCCAGACCTGGATCCTGCCCCCGTCCGAAGCTTAATTGCGGAGGGGCGGAAACACGTGACTAGGCATTCTGGAAAAATCCCATCAAAAGCGGTACTTGCGCGCTTTTTGGTGAGAGCAAGGGCGGCCGTTCGATTGGCTGGAAATGTGAGCGTATTGCTCACTACCGACATCGCGATTCGCCGCTTGAACCGGCGGTTCCGGGGTAAGAATAAGACAACAGATGTGCTTTCGTTTCCGACAGATACGCTGATTCGAAGCCGTGAGAAATTGGCCGGAGACCTGGCCGTCAGTGTACCCGCTGCCCAAAGGCAGGCTGATGAATATGGACACACTTTGGATACAGAGATCAAAGTATTGATTCTCCATGGGCTTTTGCATCTGGCAGGTTATGACCACGAGCGCGACCATGGACAAATGGCGCGGCGGGAGCGCGTACTTCGGGCGAGACTTCGCCTTCCTCAAGGCCTGATCGAACGAGCGGGAGAGCGGTCATGACACCGCTCACGATTTTCGTTCTGATGCTGGCGGCGGCCGTCGTCACCCTTGCTTCGTACATGACACGCATCTACTCTGAGTTTGGCAAAATCCTCTCGCGAGAAGAACAAGACAATATCGACGCTTGGGAAGAAATGGTCGAGGACCAGCTTGGCCTTAGCAGGGAGCATGCGACGATTTCTGCTGCAGTGCTGCAGCAATTGGCGCTTGGCGCCATCGCGCTCGAATTCGGCGCAGTGTTGTTCGATCGCGCCCCCCATATAGGAGGACCGTCGTATGCCGAAATCGCTCAAGCGGTACTCGGCGTTGTCCTCGTAGTGGTCTTTTGCACTCAAGTGGTGCCTTCACTGCTCTTCAACTACACGCGAGGACGCTGGGCGGCCCGCCTGATATGGCCTGTCCGAATTCTACTGTGGAGCATTACGCCCATCACGGTGTTCGTGCGGTTCTTTTACTCCGTCGCCTCGCTTGCGGAGACTCCAGCAAGCCCGGAGCAGGAAGCGGCCGGCAATGTGGAAGCGCTCCTAGAGGCGGGTGAAGAAGAAGGGATTCTCGAAGAAACCGATCGTGATCTCGTGCGCTCCGCCGTGGAGTTTGGTGACACACTTGTGCGCGAAGTGATGACACCGCGCCCCAAAGTCTTTGCAGTCCAGGAATCGACAACGCTCGAGGCGTTTCTGGAGTTGCTCCGCGAACACAACTTTTCGCGCGTGCCTGTTTATTCTGACACGCTCGACAACATCACTGGTATCGCCTTTTCGCACGATTTGCTGCAGATCACGGACGACGATGCACGCGAGCGCACGGTGGGCGCAATTGAGCGGCCTGCTGTTTTTGTCCCCGAGACCAAGCGCGGCTACGAATTGCTTCGCGAAATGCAACGCGAAAAGCAGCACATGCGCATCGTGATTGATGAATACGGCGGCGTCGCAGGTCTCGTCACTATCGAAGATTTGGTTGAACAAATTGTTGGGGACATTCGCGACGAGCACGAATCCGACGCTCCCATTGAAGAGCCTCAGCGCGAATCCGGCGGCTCCTGGCTCGTGCCGGGCAGTTTTCCGGTAGGCCAACTAGTCGACCTATTCGGCGAGCCTGTTGAACTGGACGAGCACTACGAGGCGACAACGCTAGGGGGGCTTGTGAGCGAAATCGAAGGGCGCATTCCGCTCCGAGGAGAAGTAGTAATCGTCGATCATGCAGGTTTGCGGATCGAAGTCGTCGCGTCAACCGACCGGCGCGTAGATCGGCTGCGGGTATCCCCGCCGAAACTCGAAACAGCAGCAACGACCTCGTAACGACCTGGCAGAGTACCCGGAATGCCGTACACTCATTCAGGGGACATTGCAGACTTGCGCTCAGGATTTGTTGCCATTTTAGGCCGGCCCAATGCTGGCAAGAGCACCCTGCTGAACGCCCTCACCGGCGAAAAGGTTGCGATCGTTACGGCCAAGCCGCAGACGACACGCAACCGGATTGCGGGCGTGGTCGAGGTACCCGCTCGAAAGAAAGCGCATCCGGCCGCCCAAATCGTATTTGTCGATACTCCAGGTGTCCACAAGCCTGCATCGCAACTTGACCGGCGCATGCTTCAAGAAGTGCACGAGGCGCTGGAAACCCGCGACTTGGTCCTGGTTCTAATCGACGCCAGTCGCCGCGTGCAACTCGAAGCGGCCGGTGAGCCCGGGGAGGCTCATCAGCACGGGACATCCAATTGGGCGGGCGAAGAGGAGTTCCTGTTTTCCCTGATTCGTGGCTTGGATTGCCCAGTTTTTCTCATCTTGACGAAGATCGATTTAGTTGCCAAGGACGTCCTTCTTCCTCTCATCCAGACACTGACGAGGCAATATAACTTCGCCCAGATCATCCCCGTGAGTGCACGAAAAAAGGATGGTCTCGACGTACTTCTTCGCAACATCGTCGAGGCGTTGCCCAACGGCGAACGATACTATCCGCAAGACCAGTACACTGACCAGCCAATGCGCTTTATGGTGGCCGAATTGATCCGCGAGCGAATCCTCGTGGAGACTGGTGAGGAAGTGCCCTACGCTTCGGCTGTCGTTATCGAAAGCTACGAGGAGCCAGAGCCCAGGGATGTATCCAAAACCACAAGACAGCCACTCACGCGCATCTCGGCTGTCATCTACTGCGAACGTGACGGTCAAAAGGCAATCTTGATTGGCAAAGGCGGAGCCAAGTTAAAGGAAATCGGTACCGGAGCGCGGAAGCAGATTGAATCGCTTTTAGGCACGCGCGTTTATCTTGAACTTCATGTCATCGTAGAGCCGGGGTGGCGGGACTCGCGGGCCTTCATCCAGTCGCTCGACTGGCGAAACCAGCTCGAAAAGTTGGCGGAAAAACAGGGAAATGAGCCATCAATGGATGAAGAGAAATGACCTCTTCGCTTGGTGATCACGCTCCGCGCACCCGTCCGCGTCCTTCAGTCTTGATCTCGTACATGCGCGTGTCGGCAACTCCGATAATCGCGTGAACCGAAATACCATCAGAAGGGGCTGTCGCGATTCCAACGCTCGCGCTCACCTGTAATGCCAACCCATTCTTCATCTCGAACCGGGTGGCGAGCAGCTCTCGGTGCATGTTTGTTGCCAATTCGTTCGCCTCTTTGGCATCTGTTGCAGGCATCAAGATGACAAATTCATCGCCACCGTACCGAAAACAGAGGTCCTGTTTGCGGGACAATTCGGACAGGCGTTGGCCCGCGCGCGCCAGCAGTTCACTTCCGACCAGGTGTCCATGCAGATCGTTGACTTGCTTGAAGCGGTCGAGATCAAGAAAGGCAAGGCTCACTTGGCGTTTCTCGCGATTACATCTCTCCAGTTCGTATCCCAAAACCTCATAGAGATGACGTACGTTGTAAAGACCGGTTGTATCGTCGGTCACGGTGAGTTGTTGAATTCGGGAAACATCGCGTGCGTTCTCGATTGCAATTGCCGCATGGTCGGCCAGAATGTGAAGGAAAGCGATCGTATAGTCGGTCAACTGCTCTGTGCGTGGGTTGAAGATTTCGATCGCACCTTGAACTCCCTTGCGTCCAAGTAAAGGCAACGCGATCACTGATCGCATTTTGGTCAGACCAGCACTCCCACGTTCTGTCAGCCGAGGGTCGTCATCGTTTTCAGGGACAATTAACGTCTCCCCGTGTTCAACAACCCAACCGGCAACGCCCTCGCCGACCTTCACTCGAAGATCACGCAAAGCAGATTGATCTCCGCCCGAGGCAATTGCGTAGTAAAGCTCTTGTCGCGCATCGTCCAGCATCAACAAAGTCCACAGATCCGCTTCAATGAACCGCTCCATGTGGTCCAGAATCGTGCGGAGAATCATGTCAAGGTCGAAGCTCGACGTCAATGAACGCGCCAACTGGTGAAAAACCAGGAGATCTTCAAGCTGTACGCGACTTTCTGTGGTGTTCGTCATACAAAGCCTGCGGGTTGATGCCTGATTTGAATTGTGTCACACACCGGTGCAATTCGAGCCTTGATTTGGACGCGAGTACAACCGAACAATTTGGCTCATTGCCAGAATATCCGCGCGATCCGCGAGGAGGGCAGATTACACAGCTTGGATGCGCGAAGCCTCATCTTCGTCACACTGACCAAAGTCAGGGCGCACCTATCCGCCGATATGCACCATCGAGCGGCTCGGCTTCAAAAAGCCCGACTCTCCGATGTGATGCCTTGCCTCTTTGGCTTGGACAGTCCGCGCAATGTACGCCCGCAGCCATTCGTCGGTCTCTCCCGCACGAAGGTGGCCGTAAAGATCGTGTTCTATCTGTGAAAACAGGCATGTTCGGATCTTTCCGTCCGAAGTCAACCGCACTCGACTGCAAGCGCCACAAAACGCTTGTGTCACGGGGGCAATGATGCCGATCTCGCCGAAGCCGTCCTCAAATGTGTAACGTCTGGCCGTCTCGCTCGGATCACGAGGCGCGATCGGCACCAGGGGCAGAATCCGCCCAATTCGTTCCACAATCTCGGCAAGTGATATCACAATTTCGGGGGTCCAGAGTCGGCCTTCTTCCAGAGGCATGAACTCGATGAAACGCACCACCACATCTTCTTCGCGGGCAAACCTGGCAAAACCCTCAACTTGGTCGTCGTTGAAACCCCTGAGAAGCACGCAGTTGACTTTCAACGGTTTCAACCCCGCTTCACGCGCCGCGCGAATCCCCGCCAGTACTTTGTCATAACTGCCTCGAACGCGGGTCACACGCTCGAACGTAGCCGGGTCGACAGCATCCATACTTACCGTCACTCGGTCCAGGCCTGCATCTTTCAGAGGTTGGGCCAGGCTGTTCAGGAGGTGCCCGTTTGTCGTCAGAGCTATCTCAAGGGTGTTGCCGGAAAGTGTCCGGAGCTGTCTTAATTCTTTGATGAGCTGAACTAACCCCTGGCGAAGGAGAGGCTCTCCACCAGTGAGCCGCACTTTCTCGATGCCGAGGCTTACGAACAGGCGGATCAAGTGTACGTATTCGCCAATTTCCAGTTCCGAGTACAGTGCGCCCAGTTCTCCGGTTCGGCAGTACACACACTTGTAGTTGCAGCGATCAGTAATGGAAACGCGAAGATCGTGAATCACTCGTCCGTGGCTGTCTCTAAGCCCCTTGCCGAAGGTCTGTGCTGGAGCGGAAATTGGGGAAACTGTTTCCATCGTCATCCACGGAAATTCGCCCTCTCGCCTTCGCTGGCACCAAATCTCTGCGACAGAAACAGGTTTGCAGACCCTAGTCGATGCGCGGGGTTCCGCGCCGCAGAACGAGTCCCGTCAAACCAAACCCCGCCACCAGACAAAGTGCAATCACAAAGTAGTAAGCCATGGGATGGACCCATCCCGGTGAATAGGAGAGATCCTGTCCAACCCACAAAAGCAACACAACAGAGATCACCGTGAATTGGCCAGCGATCACGAGAAACGTATGACCCAAATCGCGTCGATTATCCAATGCCTCAACTTGGTCGGGAGTCAGATTGCGCTCTTCAGCGGGAAGAAGGGAATTTGCCATTCAAGATCTCCAGGCGAGCAAGTATGTGCCTGACCGGCCCAGCTCACCACTCCATTGATTCAATCACATCCGAGACGGTGGGCGCTACTTCACGCTGCCCACAGACATTGTTGAAAGATTCGACCAGCCGGCACCCGTAAACCGGAAACTTGCCTTCAACCCGAGCCATCGCGGCCACTTTTGATCGATGGTTATGCGAGGGTCAGTCTGTGAGGAATGCGAGCGACTGCAGCGTCGTAATTTCAAATGGCTTTCGGCAGCGGATATTCGCGCAACCGAGCTTATCGTCTCGCCTCACCATGTAAGACTGCGCCTTTGCAAACCGGGCTCGGTCTCGCTCGTCCGCATGTCGAGGCAACTGCGTCTTCTTACGTCGTACCACCCAAGTAACCTTGTACTCCGCTGACTGTCCGCATTTGGGGCAGTTCAGAACGTGAGTACGCTGTTCCGTTGTCTCTGTGAAAAAATCACGCTCTTCCATTTGTGCAAGGACTCCAAACTGCAAATTAGTCTCGGATTCAGCGCGTGTGGCACTTTCACCAGGACTCAAACTACTCCATACTCATCTTTGCCATGAGGAAACGCAAGCCTAAGACATTCTCAGTCGCGAAGGCAGTCAAAGCCAATGCCCGTGAGCGGGTTGGCCAGCCAAAACCTGTCCGGGTTCTACAAGATGAACAACGCACCGGCCGCCAGTCTAAGCACAAACCTAAGCTGGACGACTTGATCCGCGAAAGCGAGTAAACGGCCGCGAAAGAAGCGGATTGCACGGTTGTCCCAACAATCCATCTCAGAGCGCTGTGCGCCTGGTATGCCGCGAAGGTATCCAATGCGCGAGGATGACGTTTGCTTCATATTTGAAGGACAAGCATGTGCGAGAATGAACGTTTTTACCCATTTCTTTCTATATTCGGCCTGCTTTGCACATGAATCTTGTCGGCAGTAGTGAAATTGTGAGCCCACAATATGGACTTGACATCTGGCAAGTCCCAGCGAAGAGTCCCAAGTCTCAATTCCATAGCAGGAAGAGGCTTGCGGTCAGGGCGGCCGGCATCGCGTAAAATCCGAGCTTGAAAAATTCCCATGCCGAAATTTCGATCTTCTCGCGCCGAAGTGCGATCAGCCAGAGAATGGTGGCAAGCGAGCCGGTGACCGAGAGATTCGGCCCGAGATCCACACCGATCAGAATTGCGTGCGCTACCAGCCGCGATTCGTGCGCCGCCCGAATCGCGGCGCCCATTACCAGGCCCACAGGCAGATTGTTCATGCAGTTCGAGGACAATGCCACAGAGAAGGCTGCTACGATTTTTGCTGTTCCTGCGGGAAGTTGAGCCAGCGATCGAAATCCTGCAATTCCCAAACCCAACAAACCCGCGGAGTAGAGGGCTTCGACAACCACAAATAATCCTGCCACCAGGGGCAAAACCGACCACGAAACGCCCCGGATGACCGTGGGAACCGTAGCGCGGTTCCGAACTCCAACAGCTGTAAGCAGAAGCAGCGCTACCGCGCAGGTGGGCACGCCCAGCGCCACCCCCAGCGCCGAAGAAGCGATCAATGCGGTTGCTGCCAGCAACAACCCCACCAGCGCCAGCTTGCCTTCAGATGTGAGCTGAGTGTCTTCAAGATCACCCGGAATCGTGTCTCCAAGATCTTTGCGGGAATGCCAGCGCAGGCACAAGTACGTCGCTACGATTGAGCCCAATGATGGAAGCAGGAAGATGCCCAGCCATTGTCGAAGTGGTGGAATTTGCAGTCCGAAGATCACAAGATTTGCTGGGTTCGAAATCGGAAGCACGAAGCTCGCGGCATTGGCGATCAAAGCGCAGGAAAGCAAATGAGGCCTTGGGTTGACTCTTGCCCGACGCGCCACAGTGAGGACAGCCGGAGTCAGTACGACCGCCGTCGCATCGTTTGAGAGCAGAGCCGTTACAGCAATTCCAACAATATAAACAAGCAGAAACAAACGGCGAGATGAGCCCCCTGCGTGCTTTGCTGCAACGCCGGCAGCCCATTCGAAGACTTGTTCAGCACGCGCGATCTCAGCGAGCACCATCATTCCCGACAGGAACAGATAAACATTCAGTCCTGCCGCCATTGCGTTCCAGGCGGCCGTAACCGGCATCAATCCAGTCACAACAAGAAGGGCAGCCCCGCTGCACGACCACCACGCCTCGGGCACGCCGCGCGGCCTGATCAGCATGCAGAGTATGCTGGCGAGCGAAATTGCCCAAATGCCAATAAGGGACCAGTGCGAGGCAAACAATCCGAAGAAGGCTCCTGTCCTTCGGTAGCTTACAGGGTTCCGAATGTCTTACAAGGTGGTGGCCGTCGAGAGTACGTCCGAGCTGCTTGTTGCGAGACAATTTGTCTCGGATCCTACGGATGTTTGACGCCTTTCACCGCCCGAAGAACTATGTCTAACACAGTCCTGTCGGATGTAGTGCGGCCCCGTCAGACATGCCTGTCCTCTCACAGGTCTCTCTGCTCGATGCCGCTCCGGCATCCAGTGTTGGTCTCATGTGTCTTACACGGTCTACAGCCTGCAGATGGCCGCTTGGGAATGTCTAACTTGGTTGCAACTCCAGCCAGGCAGCCAGTTCCTTATAGTCTCTTTCTCGCGCGTAATCTGCCGCCGATTTGCCTTGATCGTTTCGCAGATGCGCGTGCGCGCCATGCGCCAGCAGTAATTCCGCCAGATCCCGCCGATTTGCCGAGGCGGCGGAGAATAGAGCTGTGAATCCTCCGACTTGAGTCGCATTCGGATTCGCGCCATGCTGCAGCAACATCTCAATCGTCGCCCTGTCCTTGCCGAGAGCGAACGCCGCGTGCAACGGTTGATTTTGTTGGGGGTTGGTCGACAAGGCATCGACCCGTGCACCGCTTTCAAGTAGAATTGCGACTGCTCCGGCTGTCGCGAAGCCAGCAGCGAGGTGCAGTGGCGTCCATCCGTCTCCACTCAACTCTTGCGCAGATCCAGGTTCTACTTCGAGGATTCGTGTGAGCCGAGCTTCGTCCCCTAAGGCCGCAGCTTCAAAAACGTCTAGCGCCACATTGTGCGCCGAGAGCTTACTCAAGAAGAAATCGCGAATCACAGGCTGGCCACAATAGACCGCCCACAGCAGGGCGCTCACTCCCTGCGCGTCCCGATATTCCACTAGCGCGGGATCCATCTCCACTGCGTCTGCGATTTCTGCTGTTGCGCCAGTTTGAATCAGCCGGAGAAACTGGCTCAAGGATGGGCCACGCTGTAAGGCCCAGGAAGTTTTTGGCCGTTGGACGCCTCATCCGTCGAATCGTCCGCCGGACGGTCCGTACGCTTGGAATAGATGCGGAATTGCACGACGACGTCCAGCATCACAGGCACAGGTTTGCCGTCTTTCAGTGCCGACTCGAAGCTCGCTTTGCGGATTGAATCCGCTGCATTCTCATCGAGCCCGAAGCCAATAGGCCGTCCGACCACAATCTCCTGAGGTTTTCCATCGGCGCCAATCACAACGTGGTACAAGGCCATGCCCACAATGCCGCACGCTTGTGCGAAATCGTTGGAGGGCGGCTCAAAAGCGGTGACAATTCTGGCCTTTCGATCCACGGAGTTTTGCCGAAGAATGGCCGTGTCGCTCGGTCGATAGTCAGATTGTGCGGCAGCTGCCTGGTAGTAGAGCTTCCAGAAACTTGGCATGGCGGCAATCATGCGGTCGTCCAGGTTTGGCGCGAAGACAGCATCTAGAGCCCCGCGCATTAAACGAGCGGCATGTGCTGGTGAAGTGGTTGTGGTCACGCTTCCCGGGTCCACGGGGCGTTGGGAGTCCGGTTCGGCCGACATCGCCGCGCGCTCCGCATCGGCGTCAGCTTGATTTTCTTGGGCGCCTTCATTTGCATCAACTGGCGCACCAACCGCAACGTTCGTTTGGTCTTTGTCCCTTTTCTTTTTCGGTGTGACTACGAGTTCGCGGTCAATGGTCACCTTTACAGACTTCTTTTTGGGGGTGATGCGTACCTTATCTGAGGCCTTGGTCGGATCCTCATTCGGCAATGCGCCCAGGAAATGCAACCCATAACGAGTTCCGGTCAGTTCGAGCTTGTGCTTCGTAAGGGTGACTTTGTCAATTTGCAAGAGGCACAAGGTATATGAGCCTTGCGGAGAATGTCCGATTAGCCGTCCGTGCTCATCAAAGCTGAGATTGTTGTCCAGGTACCCGCCGCGCAGATACAAAGTCTTCCCCTGCAACTGCTGCTTCAGTTCGTCTTCCTTGATGGCATCCTCTTTTGCATCTTTCGCCACCGGAGAGGGCGAAACACCACCCTGGGCGACCTGCGGAGCGACCGTCTGCGCGGGATCCGGCGAATTCTGGGCAGTTGCCCTCGGTTCTGCTGAAATCACCATGGCCAGCATTGCCGCAACAGAAAACATCTGCCGCAAAGCGCATGTGCGGGAAAGCGAATCTAATCGGGCTTTAATTTGTGTCATTAGGGTAGCCTTTGGTCGCAACTTTAGCAGGAGTTGACCCCCGTTATAATCAAGAATCGACGAGGGATGCGTTACGGAGGTGGTACCTCGATCAGGGATCTAAGCACTTTGGATTCTGCAGCCGCTGCAAGATTCGCCGAAACAACCCAAGCCCACGACGAACGTCCGTACGGCCGAATTGCAAGCGCCGCAAGATCAGGCGAAGATCATGTTGGTTTGCCTTGCCCATGGCACGAGGCGAATAGTCCGAGGCCGCCATTGCTTCAACGATGACGCCAGCAAGTCGATCCAACTCTGCTGATGTCACCATCGACTTAATTTGCTTAATTTGCCCAACCTGCTCTGGGTTTGGATGTCGCGCTTCATTCCTGGGGTTGTTCCGTGCCAGTTCATAGAGACATACAGCTACGGCTTGTCCGAGGTTCATCGAGGGTTGCCGCGGGTCCGTTGGGATCTCCACCAGTAGGTGGCAATATGATAAGTCTTCACGAGTTAGCCCATGTTTTTCCGACCCAAAAATAAGAGCGACCCTTCCGCCGGCTTCAAGCGCGTCAAGAACCCGCGGCGCAAGCATTGGAAGTTGCAACACTCGTTGTTTTGCGCTCCGATGCGCAAGTGTTCCCGTGCCGATCGCCAACGTGCAGCGGGCCAGTGCTTCCGCCAGCGTCGGAGCCTCATTTGCGTTGATCAAGAGGTCCGGGGCCCCAACTGCTGATTTCGCTTCGCGCCAGTGAGCCGCGAACGGCGCGACCACACTGAGATGCGCAAATCCGAAGTTGGCCATTGCCCGAGCGACCGCTCCAATGTTTAGAGGATTTCGCGGCGAGACAAGAACGACATCGAAAAGATCGCGTTGGTTTTCGGTCAGCAAACACTCATTGTAGAAGCCGGGATCCCCTCTGCCGAAAACTGCAAATTGGTACACTAGTCTCACGTATGATCCCTGACGGGCCACATCAAATTCCGCTCTTCGCCACCGATGCTGCGGAACTGTGCTCAACTGCCCGCTGGTGCTGTTCGCGGGGATGGGTTCCAGCAACGAGCGGCAATTTCAGTGTGCGCACGAGTCAGAAGGTTCTCATTACTCCCACAGGCATAGATAAAGGCACACTGGCGCCCGAAAGCCTTCTCGAAATCGATCTGGAGGGAAATGCGGTCGGTGGGCGTGGCCGCCCTTCCGCCGAGACAAGTCTGCATACGGTGATCTATCGCGAGAGGCCCGCTGTCCAAGCAATTCTTCACGTTCATACCATCTGGAACACTTTGCTCTCTGGGCGATTTTCGTCGGTTGGCCATTTGCCACTTGAAGGGTACGAGCTGCTCAAAGGGCTCTCCGGCGTTTCAACCCATGCTCATCTTGAACTGGTACCGATACTCGAAAACTCACAAGATTACGGCGCGCTTTCGGCGGCACTGGCGGCCACACTCCAAGCCCATCCACGTGCACATGGTGTTCTCTTGAGCAGGCACGGTCTTTATACTTGGGGTCAATCGGTTGCCGAGGCTCGTCGACACCTTGAAGCACTTGAATTCCTCTTCGAAGTGGAAGGTCGGCGGCTGTTCGCTGCAAGCGAGTCGACTCTAACAGGCATCGAACAGGACTGACTTTTCAGCGAAGATTAGAGGAGCGAACCATGGCAGTTCTCCGATTCCCCAATGAATCCCAGCCAATTTTGAAGGCCGATGGCGATGTCCGCGCCACTCTCGCGCCCCTGGGCATCGATTTCGAGCGCTGGAGCCTTGAGCGAGTTCCGCCAGATGCTACTGCCGAACAAGTTCTCGACGCGTACTCAACTGAAATTGCCGAGATGAAGCGGCGCGGGGGCTATGTGACCGCCGACGTCATCGACGTCAATCCGGCGACGCCCAACCTGGAAAGCATGCTCGCGAAATTCGACAAAGAGCACACCCACTCAGAAGACGAAGTTCGATTCATTCTTTCGGGACGCGGAATCTTCTTCCTCCACATCCACGGCCGCATTGCCTCGGTGGAAGTCGGCCCTGGAGACATGCTTCGCGTGCCGCGCGGCACCACGCATTGGTTCACTCTGTGCGAGGATCGGCGCATCCGCGCCATTCGCTGGTTCCAGGACACAATCGGCTGGACGCCGAGCTATACCAACTCGGGAATCGATAAGAATTTTCAGCCGCTTTGCTTTGGACCGAAGTATTTCGGCCCACGTGTCACCTCCAAGATCTCCGAATGACCGAAAGTTCCCTTGTTTACCTCCTCGACGTGGAAGGTACCGTCGCGCACATCTCGCTCGTGAGTGAGCACCTATTTCCTTACGCGCGCATTCGTTTTCCAGACTTCTTGAGCAAGCACAGTCGCGATGAAGCCGTGCGCGCTGACCTCGCCCTACTGTCGGAAGAGAATCGAGCGGAGAAAAGTCCCGGCACCCCCCGCTTGCCCTTGGTTACCGATGCGGCGCAGGTAGAAACGCCGCGGTTTCGACTGGATGCAATGGTCTACTTGACTTGGTTGATGGATCGCGACCGCAAGTCCACTGCGCTTAAATCGCTTCAAGGAAAGATATGGAAAGCAGGCTTTGAAAGCGGCCAGCTGAAAGGTACTTTGTTTGAAGATGTGCCTGAAGCTTTTGCTCGCTGGTCAAGATCTGGAAGAGTCGCAATCTACTCATCCGGATCCGTTGAAGCACAGCAGTTGCTCTTCCGCTATTCAACTTTCGGCGATCTCACACCCCTCATCGCCGGCTATTTCGACACCCGCATTGGCGCTAAATCTGAATCTGCCAGTTACTCAGCGATCGCCAAGATCCTCGGCATCGATTCAAACGCGTTATTCTTTTTTTCCGATGTCGTGCGCGAGCTCGATGCTGCCCGGGTTGCGGGTTGTCAGACACGCCTCGTTCTGCGACCTGGCAACGTGCCTGTTGAAGATCCCCACGGCCATACGGCAGTTGAATCGTTCGTCTTGATTTAGGCTCTAATCATCGTGTCCTGGACCAATCCAGCAGCAACCGCGTTCAACCAGCTAAGCCACGCGCCGATTGTGCGCTTCAGCGTGCTCGCTCTGAGCTCGATCTTTTTTCTGGTCGATCCATTTGCAGCAATCGGGTCGTTTCTTGCCATCACCAGCGGCGTTGACGCCGACCGGCGCAAACGGATGGCTCGCAAAGCAGCGCTGACCTGCTTTATTGTCCTCACTAGCTTTGCTCTTGCCGGCCAGTTCATCTTCCGAATGTTCGGCATCACCTTGCCCGCCTTTGAGATAGCAGGCGGCTTAATCCTGCTGCTTATCGGGCTCGACATGCTCGAGGCAAAACGCTCTGCGACACAAGAAGCTCACGGAGACACCGAAGAAGGGGCCGCCAAAGAGGATGCAGGTATCGTGCCCCTCGGAATTCCCATGCTTGCCGGACCGGGCGCAATCTCATCAGTCATGGTGCTAGTGGGCACGGTACCCAGCTTCTTGCACTGGCAAATGGGCGCAATCATTGGCGCCGTCGCCCTCACGAGTTTTATCAGTTATTTGGTGTTGGCTGGCGCCGGACGCGTGCGCTCTGTCCTGGGCGAAACCGGCATTCGTATCCTCGTCAGAATTATGGGGTTGCTGTTGGTGGCACTGGCGATGCAGTTTTTCGTTAACGGCCTGACCGATCTGGGAATTATCGCCCGGCCTTAGAGAGTTCGTCACCACTGGCCAGGGTCGCTGCTTCCGGAACCACCAGTTCTCCAAGGTTGAGGCAACTTGGCATCTTTCCCACAGAAATGCCGGCTTTCCACAGGCCCTTTGTCTTGCATGATTGCAAGCCCGTTGATATTCTCAGGAAGTCGCGATTTAGCCGCAAATTTATGCCGATTCGCGATTTGCATTGAAGAGTGGCCTGTGCTACTCTTGAAAAGTTGCAGATGAGCAGTGGAGCCTCCCGGTGGCCTTGTGGCCTGCCCCTTGTGGGAAGTGGGAAGCCGGTTCGTAGGGTTGGACGAGGTAGCGAAGATCGCTCCCGAGACCCCTGTAGGGAATCCCGCAGAGAACAAACCCATTGCATGACCCGGAAGGTTCACCTTTCGCGCGCCTTTGTGGCGCTAGGCATTGAATGCTGGTCGCTCTTTGAGAATTTGCGCTGTGCGCTGACTCGGCGAAGAAGCTGTTTTCTCCCCGAGCCAGATCGAAGCCCTCCGAAGGGGTAAGCTGGAAAACATCCCATTCTGAATCCATGTTGATGAGCTTGATCCCCTCAGGATTGCGTGTTGACACGATATCCGAACTTCGATAACTTTAAAAGGTTCGCGCAAAAATGCCGCAGCCCGCTGACAAGTGGAAAATCGGCATGCGCAACAAGTTCGAGGACACTCAGTCGTAATAGATTGAGCCTCGATCCAAACGGCACCGCTTAGGCGGAGGGTCGTAAGGATCTTTGACAATAAGGTTGAACGTGCCAGTCGTGAGAAACGGTCAGGTTTGGCTTGATCATTCTCACAAGGTAAGGCGTCTAGGCTTTCGAGCCTTAGGCGCGGCCAATCCCATCGACCTCCGTCGATTGGGTGAGGCATCAGGTTTCAAACGAGAGTTTGATCCTGGCTCAGAATCAACGCTGGCGGCGTGCCTAACACATGCAAGTCGAACGAGAAAGGGTAGCAATACCTGAGTAAAGTGGCGCACGGGTGAG
>Ga0210385_10000221_pt1 | contig 51436 bp, 39 predicted proteins | sample IncBWH26OmetaG_FD_160107 | JGI IMG/M metagenome (GOLD analysis project Ga0210385, IMG submission 160107) | Forest soil microbial communities from Barre Woods Harvard Forest LTER site, Petersham, Massachusetts, United States - Inc-BW-H-26-O ... | reverse complement strand
CCGGTGTGAAGTTGACCGCAATGGCATAGTTGCGGCCCTGATTGCCGAACCCGTTCGCAATGTAGGCGTAGGTCGTGTCAACGCCATTGGCCTCGCCCGTTGCGCTCACCGAGAACTGTGAATTGACAACGGTCGACGGCGCTGTGGCCGCGTAGCCCGCGGGCACCCCCGGGGTGAAATTCGCATAGGTCGCATCGCTTTCCGACGCATTGTTCGGCGTCTGCGGGTAGGAAGGCCCGATGCCCGCGAATGCAAGCAGGTCGCCCGCCTTCGCCGGAAAGTTCACGGCGACGGTCTGCAGACCGCCGCCGGTGGCCGGCACAGACCCCGAAACCACGGCAGATCCGTCGACGTTGAAGGTGACTTCGCCCCCGGCGCTCGGACTGACGATCGAGAGTGCATAAACATTAAACGTGTAACTGGCGTTACCCGCGGCGTAGAACAGAACCTGCGTTACTGTCCCCGCACTCGGGAATTCGACGTTCGAAGACAGCAGCGGCGCCGAGGAGCTGTATTCCTGAAGGACAACAAACGGCGGACTCCCCACACTGTCCTGGCCCAGATTCTGGGTGCCAGGATTCGGATTGTTGCCGATCTGCTGCGCCCGCGCGGCGGTTAGCGCAAAGGCTGCGATGAACGTCAAACACAGCAACGCCAGCAGACGCCGTCGAGCAACCCGGAGCATGACATCGAGCGCGATGCTTGCGGCATCGCAACAGTTGCGCACGATCCCGTGCGAGCATCGATTAGTCATAATGTCCCCGAGCGCTTCGTTTTGTTTGATATCGGTCAGCACTGCGTGCGCCGATCTTTGGTTGTTGAATCTAATCTACGCGCCGCCACGAAGCTAGCACTGCGGGTGTCAGATAGAGATGAATTTTTGCTGACCGTGCGCGCAAGCGCTTTGAAGCGCGGGACCGAGAGAAAACGCTATTTAGGCGCGACCGCCACCGTCGTCGGCACCGCCGTGGCGAGCGCGGCTGCTGCCTGCGGGTAGCCCGGCGTCGCGCGGACCGAGTTGCCCGATGCGTAGGCGTGGCGCTGCTCCTCGCGACGCAGGTTCATCAAATAACCGCGGACCAGTTTGCGATAGGCCGCCAGCGCATCCGGGTCTTTGCTCACGATCGCATTGCCTTCGTTGAGCAGTTTTTCCGCCCGTCCATAATCGCCCAGGCCGGTGAGCGCTGCGCCTTCGGCACTGGTGGCGACCGCCGTCGTCCAGTGAGTCGGTGACCAGGCCGCCGCATATATTTCCCTGGCTTGCAGAGCGTCACGCTGCGCCTCGGCGAACTTTCCGGTAGCGACCTCCAGAATCGCGAGGTGCATGAGACTCGATGCAATGTCCGGATGTTTGGCATTGAACAGCCGGCGCCTCATTGCGAGCGCCGTCTGGATCTCCCCCTCGGCGGCTGCATATTCGCCATTCAATATCTGCCAGAATCCCAAGCGGTTCATGGTTCGGGCAACTTCCGGATGATCCCCGGTGAACACACGCTGGTACAGGTGCAGCGACTCCTGCAGGGTCGCTATCCCCTGCTGCGTGTGACCCTTTTCGTACTGCACGAAGGCGATCTTGCCCAGAGTGAACGCCACGTCCGAATGATTCTCGCCGAGCAGCTCGCGCTGCATCATGTAGGCATCGTGATACGTGGATTCCGATCGATCGAGGTCGCCCTTCGTGAAGTAGAGCAGCGCCAGATTGTTCAGCTCCATGGCGATGCTCGCGTGTTTTTCGCCATACAGTTTATGGAGCATGGCGAGCGCCTCCAGATACAACTGTTCGGCCTCATCCCGCTGGTCATTCTCCTGCAGCAGCAGGGCAAGATCACTGAGTGCCTCCGCGAGCGCCGGGTGCGGCGCCGCGCCCTGCAGCCGGCGCTGTATCGCGACCGCTTCCTTCATGAGCGGAATCGCCTTCTTCAGATCACCATTCTGGTCGACGACGACCGCCAGTTCCTTGAGGGTGGTGGCCGTATCGCCGTTTGCTTCGCCGTACAGTGCGCGCTGGCGGGCCAGTGCCGAGCTCAAACTCGCCTGCGCCTCCGTCCCCCGGCCTTCGGACTCGAGCGCAACGCCGAGGCCGTACTGTGCCTGCGCGACCGCTTCCTGTTTGCGCCGGCTATCGGGCTCCTTGGCGAGCAGTTGCAAGGCATCGCGATAATCCTGGGTGGCGCCCGCCAGATCCCCCTGCCACCTGAGCAGTTCGCCTTGATGTGTGAGCGTGTCGGACAGGGCGGCCGGCTCCGCTGCGCCGGGCTGGCGGCGCGTGGCCAGTGCCCCATCGAGCAGCGGTCGCGCCTGGGCGTAAAGACCAAGGCCCATATAGACCGTGCCCAGCGTGTCCTTGAGAGTCGCCTGAATCCCCGGTTGCCGGGCGAGTTCGGTATTGATACGTGCCGCGCCCTTGTCGAGCATTTCGCGCGCCGTGACGGTGTTGCCGCGCGCTTCGCTGGGGTCGGACACCTTGAAGAGATCGACCAGGAAGTTTATGGCCTGACGCGTGGTCTCCGACTCGGCTTCGGCGCGCACCGTCTGCCGCTGTGCCGCGGCGCGCTGCACCAGCGCGTAGGCCGCAAGTCCGCTGGTCAAGACCATGCCGGCCAATGCCGCACAAGCGACCGCGAACAGGCGTCGGGTGCGGCGGGCCTGCTCGCGCCGCTTCAAGGTATCGAATCCGACCCCGAGCAGACCCGAGATGAGTTTCAGTCTCGCATTGCTCTTCCCGTCCTTGCCGGGTCGCGCGTCGGCTGCGATCGGCTCGGTGCGCGCGGTCGTAAGCTCGCCGTTGCGCCCCACGTGAAAGCGCAGCGCTGGCGGGAAACACTCCTCCGCTTCCCGTCCCGGCAGGTCCGTGGCATTGGGCTCGCCATCGACAATCAGGCAGAAGATCCGATCCTCACGTCCGAGACGCTTGAACTCGAGGATCTCCTCGTTGACCCATTTGGACTTCGCCGAGCGCGGCGAGCAGATCACGATCTGGCATGCCGATCCGGAGAGTGCGGCATTGATGAGCGTCCCCAGGTTCGTGGCGCTCGGCAGTTCATCCCGGTCCCTGAAGACCGGCGCCAGGCGCTTCGGTACGGGGCCCCGCGCCGTGACCGTGCCGATCAGTGCCTTCGGTGGATGGTATCTCTCTAGAGAACCGTGCAGCCAGGAGGCCCAGCCCGCATCACGGTGGCTGTAGCTGATGAAGGCGCGGTATTTCGGCGCTTCCATGCATGTTCCGATTGGGGTTTCTCAATGCCGATCGATGGGTCTTGCGCCCGTCAACGGCACTGTAGCAGAGCTCGGATGCTGTCGCCCCGCCGCCGCATTGCTGGCCTGTTCATGTGATTGAATTTCAATTCATTCACCCCGGTTGATTGTGCGCAAGCACGAGATCCCGCGACCCGCGCTGCAACAAACCCCGCGGGGATCGGATATGTGTCCGCGGGATGAGTGGTTCCGCGCGATTGATTGTGGGTTGCCATGCACATATAACCTCCTGATCAATAAGAAAATTAATGCAACGGCGAAACCCGCGCGCGACACCATGCCGATGCACAGGGGAAGGGGTTGATGATGCGAACACGCCAATTCGTCCGTTCCGAGCTGGCGGCGGCTGCGAGCTGGCCGCTAAGTGGGCTCGCCTCGGTACTGAGACCGGTCGGGGATGTGCCGGCCATGGGACTCGCCGGCAGCGCTGCCGCGCTGCGGGGCACCGATATCGAGGCCCTCGCGGCCTCCTTGCGTGGCGAGGTACTTCTGGCGGGGAGTTCAGAGTACGACCGGGCGCGCCGCGTCAGGACGCTTCGTTCGACGGGAAGCCGGCGCTGATCGTGCGCTGTACGGGCGCCGCCGATGTGCGGCAGACCGTGGTCTTCGCACGCGAGCATCAGCTGCTCACCGCCGCGCGCGCCGGGGGCCGCTGCGGGCCTTCGGCAAACCGAAGCGTGATGATATCCGGCCGACGCCCTACGTCGCCCTGCAGTCCAGCGCCGATGAGTTGCTCGCGCCGGGCAGGTGCTTACTATCTGAAGAGCGGCATGTTGACGCAGCTCCAGGACGACGGCATCGATCTCATCGTCGACTTCTTCCGGCGCATGCCGAGCGGGTACCTCGTGTTCTTCGACCACTGCGGCGTGGCATGCCGGCATATGAAGCCCGATGCGGCCGCCTTCCCCAACCGCGAGATGCTGTTCACGCTCGGCGCCCGCAGTGTCTGGCCAACCCATGACCACATCGAAGAAAACACGCAGATGATGCGCGCAAATTGGAAAGAACTGGCGCCGCTGACCGCAGGGTTCTACACGAACTCGGCGCGAACTTCGAACGGCTTGCTGCCCTCAAGGCCAAGTAGGATCCCAGGAACCAGTTCCGGCTGAGCGCAATCGTGCCTCCGAAGACGGCGTGAGATCATCTCGTCCACCATGGCACAAGACCGGCACCTGATCCCGCTCAGGTGGCCATCCGCGACTGCTTCGTTGACCCCAGCTTTGGCCTTGTGCTACCCCTAGACTTCAGGGGCGCGTTGCGAGCGTGGAATGCGGGAAATATCCAAAAATATGTCCGATCGTCGGCGATTGCTGCGGGCACTGATTGGCAGCGCGGCGACAGGGTCGTTGGCGCGATTCGGGATCCCGGAAGGACTCGCTGCGGCACCTTCCGGCGTCCTCACGCTTGACCGCCTGAGCGACAGCGCAGTGCTGATCGCGGGCGCCGGCGGCAATGTGCTGGCGCTGAGCGGTCCCGATGGCATGCTGCTCGTGGATGGTGGGTCGCCGGAACACTCCGGCGAGCTGCTGAAGACCCTGGCCAGCCTGCCCGGGGGGAAAAGCATCCGTACCGTCTTCAATACCCACTGGCATTGGGACCACACCGGAGCCAATGAGTTACTGCGCAAGGCGGGGGCGGACATCATCGCCCATGAGAACACGCGCCTGTGGCTGGGCACGCAGATCATCGAGACCTGGCAGGACCGCACCTTCCCGCCGCGGCCGCCCCAGGCGCTGCCGACCCACACGTTCTATTACAAGTCCTCGACGCTGCAGTTCGGTGATGAACCGATCGAATACGGCTATCTTGGGCAGGCCCACACGGACGGCGACATCTACGTCTATCTGCGGCGCCAGAACGTGCTGATGACCGGGGACGTGCTCTCGGTCGGCAGCTACCCGATCCTCGACTACTGCACGGGGGGCTGGATCGTCGGCATGCTGAATGCAACCCAGAAGCTCATGGAGCTGAGCAATGATCAGACGCGCATCATTCCCGGTTCGGGACCGGTGCAGACACGCGCCGATCTGAAGGCCGAGCACGACATGCTCGCCGCCGTGCGCGATAAGCTGTGGGAGCTCATGCGCAAGGGGCTCGCGCCCAGTGAAATCATCGCCGCGAAGGTGAGCGGTGACTTCGATGCGAAATGGGGCAATCCGAACCTGTTCCTCAGCAACGCCTATCAGGGAATGTACGGGCACATCGCGGAATTCCTCGGTAAAGGGGTGGTCTGAAGTGCGCTCGTCGATCGTTTGCCGGGCCCTGTTCGGTCTTGCCCTTGGGTCGAGCATCGCCGCCGTTCATGGTCCGGCGTTCGGCGCCACCGATCCGGTCGCGCAGCAGAAGTGGTCGATGCTCGGCGACTACTGTGTGAAATGCCACAACGCGACCGACTGGGCCGGCAGCGTTGCCTTCGACACCATGGCGCCCGCGGACATCCCCAAGGACGCCAAGGTCTGGGAGGAGGCGGTCACCAAGCTGCAGGGGCGACTCATGCCGCCGCCCGGCGAAAAGCAGCCCAGTCAGCAGACCATCGACTCTTTTGTCTCGTGGATGGAAACGCATCTGGACGCCGCAGCGCAGGCTCATCCGGATCCCGGCTATGTAACTTTGCATCGCCTGAATCGCGCCGAGTACGCCCGCTCGGTGCAGGAACTGCTCGACGTCACGGTCGACGCCGAATCCTTACTGCCCAAGGACACGATGTCCGACGGCTTCGATGACATTGCGAACGTGCTGAAGGTGTCGCCGACCTTCCTCGATCAATATATCTCCGCTGCCAGCACGGTTGCTGCCGAGGCGGTCGGCAATCCACAGGCCACCCGGAGCATCGTGAATCTGCGCGCGCCCCGTGCCGGACAGGCATACCACGCCGCAGGGCTGCCGCTCGGCACGCACGGAGTGGTGCTACACCATGATTTCCCGGCCGATGGCGACTACGACTTCGATCTGGGCGGCGGGGGGTTCTTTCCAGGGGCCGGCGCCGCTGCGACCCGGGTGCTGTTGCTGGATGGCAAACAGATACACGAGCCCGCCCCCGCCGCAGCGCCGGAAGCGGTTCAGCCCAGGCGGCGCCCACAGCCGCTGCGCATTCATGTGACGGCGGGGCCGCACGATATCGGCATCGCGTTCGTGGATCGATCGACACCCGAGTCCGACGACTGGCTGGAGCCGCAGGACCCTGGAGCGGGTCGTGGCGCAGGCACCTCCGGAGTGCAGATCACCGGCCCGTACAACCCGAGCGGCATCAGCGACACCCCGAGCCGTCGCAGGATTTTCATCTGCCATCCCGCGAGCGACAGCGAAGAGCTGCCGTGCGCCAAACAGATCATCGCCGGTCTGCAGCGCGTGGCCTATCGCCGGCCGGTCACCGACGAGGATGTCGCAGGCCCCCTGAAGTTCTTCGTCGATGCACGCCAGGGCGCGACATTCGATGCCGGGATCGAAAACGCGCTGGTGGCCATTCTGTCGAGCCCGAAGTTTCTGTTTCGCCTGGAGCGCACGCCGCAGAACCTGAGCGTGGGCGCCAGCTATCGCATCAGTGATCTGGAACTGGCCTCGCGCCTGTCGTTCTTCCTCTGGAGCGAGGGTCCCGACGATACCCTGCTGGGTCTCGCTACCGCGAATCAGCTGCATCAGCCGCAGGTGCTCGAAGCCCAGGTGCACCGCATGCTGGCGGATGCGCGCGCCAATTCACTGGTGACGAACTTCGGCTTTCAGTGGTTGAAAGTCGATGACATGGACAAGGTGATTCCGGATCCGGTCGAATATCCGAACTTTGATGATGACCTGCGCCTGGCCTTCAAGAAGGAGATGGAGCTGTTCCTCGGCAGCGTGCTGCTCGAGGATCACGACGTACGCGATCTGCTGACCGCGAACTACACCTTCGTCAACAGCCGACTGGCACTGCACTATGACGTACCGAACGTGCTCGGCGGGGAGTTCCGTCGCGTCACGCTCACCGATTCGCGACGCTGGGGACTGTTGGGGAAGGGCGCGATCCTGATGGGGACCTCCTATGCCAACCGCACTGCGCCCGTGCTGCGCGGCGCCTGGGTACTCGAATCCATCAACGGCACCCCACCACACGCGCCGCCGCCGGCGATCCCGGCGCTGGTGGAGAACGTTCCGGGCAGCAAACCGCTCACCGTCCGCGAGCGCATGGAGAAACATCGCGCGCAGCCCTCATGCAATGCCTGTCACGGCATCATGGACCCGATGGGCATGTCGCTGGAGAACTTCGATGCCATCGGACAGTGGCGCGTGAAGGACTACGACACCGGCACCCCGATCGATGCCTCCGGAAAAATGGCCAATGGCCAGGGCGTGAATGGGCCGGACGACCTGCGCCGGGCGCTGCTGGTGCATCCGGAGCAGTTCGTGCAGACCCTGACGCGCAATCTGATGGCCTACGCGATCGGACGCACGCTCGAGTACTACGACATGCCCACAGTTCGCAAGATCGTCCGCGATGCGAGTGCCCGCGGCGATCACTTCTCCTCGATCGTAGTCGGCATCGTCGAGAGTCCCGCGTTTCAGATGAAGCAGCTGCCGGATGGAGCCGCACCGGGTCAGTCGGACGTAAAGATCACTCAGGCCTCGAACCAGCACTGAGCGCAAAGGATCTCGTATGATTTTCATTACCAAGAAACACCTGTCGCGACGCGCCCTGCTGCGCGGGCTTGGTGCGGCCGTCTCCCTGCCGTTGCTGGATGCGATGATTCCGGCGCGCACCGCCCTGGCGCAGACGGCCGCCGCGCCGAAGATGAAGCTCGCGTGCATCTATTTCCCGCACGGCGCGATCATGGACAAATGGACGCCGAAGGGCGTGGGCAAGGACTTCACCCTCTCGCCGATCCTGGAACCTCTGGCCCCGTACCAGAAGGAACTCGTGGTCGTCAGCAATCTCGGCAACAAGCCGGCCGAAAGCGCCGCGGTGCATGCCATCGTGCCCGGCACCTGGCTCTCCTGCGTCCATCCGCGCGAGACCCAGGATCCCTACGGCGGCGTCACGATCGATCAGATCGCCGCCCAGCACATCGGCCAGGACACGCCACTGCCTTCGCTTGAGGTCGCAACCGAACAGGACGGCGGCGGGGGTGTCTGCGACCGGGCCTATGGCTGCAGCTATTCCGGGACGATCTCCTTTCGTACCCCCAGCACGCCGCTGCCGATGGAGTACAACCCGCGCATACTGTTTCAACGCCTGTTCGGTCGCGGCGATACCCCGGCCGAGCGCGCGGCACTCGGCAAACGCTACGACAGCGTGCTCGATCTGGTGGCTCGCGATGCCGAATCGATGCGCCAGGAACTGGGAGCGGCGGACCGCGCCGTGCTCAGCGACTATCTGGAGAGTGTGCGCGAAGTCGAGCGGCGGGTGCAGAAGATGGAGAGTCAGGATCTCTCGCACCTGAAACTTCCGGCCGTCCCACTGGGTATTCCGGAGCAGTTTCCCGAACAGCAGGCTTTGATGTTCGACATGATCGCGCTGGCCTTCCAGGCCAATCTCACGCATATCGCGACCATGACCATGGCGCACGAGGTCAGCAGCATGACCTATCCCTTCATCGGCGTACCCGACTCCTTCCACCCGATTTCGCATCACCAGGGCGATCAGACCAAGATCGAGAAGCTGATCAAGATCCAGACCTATCATTCGACGAAATTGGCCGCATTTCTCAAGCGCCTTGCGGACACGCCCGACGGTGAGGGTTCGCTTTACGATCACGCGATGATTCTGTACGGCAGCAACATGAGCAACAGCAATGCCCACGACCAGTATCCGCTGCCGACGGCGCTGGTGGGTGGCGCGTGCGGCAAGATCAAGGGCGGACAGCATCTGCGTTATCCGGATCACACACCACTCGCCAATCTGCTGCTGACCATGCTGCATCGAGCGGGCATACCGCAGGAAAAATTGGGCGACAGCAGCGGCGAGATTGCGGAGATCTGAAATGAAGACCTGGCTGCCTCTCGCGCTGATCGGCGCCGCGGTTCCGGCGCTCGCCGCTGCGGCTGGCCCATCGCTTCTGGAACTGGCCGAAACCGGACCGAGCGCCCAGGCCGTTGCGCTGATCGATCAGGGTGCCGATGTAAATGCCGTGTCGGACAACGGCACGACGGCGCTGATCTGGGCGGTGCACCGCGATGATCGGCCACTCATCGAGCGCCTGCTCAAGGCGCACGCCGACGTCAAAAAGGCCAATCGGTTCGGCGCCGCCCCCATGCTGGAAGCGGCCGGCTACGGCGACGTGGCGGTCATCGAGGAATTGCTCAAAGCGGGCGCCGATCCTGATACCGCGAATCCAGATGGTGAGAGTGCGCTGATGCTCCTCGCGCACACCAGCAACGTGCCGGCCGCTGATGCCCTGCTCAAAGCTGGCGCACACGTGGATGCCACCGAGAAATTGCGCGGCCAGACGGCGCTGCATTTCGCCGCGGCCGAGAGTCAGCCGGCCATGGTGAAGGAGCTGCTGCATCGTCACGCCGATCCCAACGCGCACTCGATCATTCTCCACGACCAGCGGCAGGTGAGTGCCGAGCCGCGCATCCAATGGCGCCCGCCCGGTGGGCTGACGCCGTTGTTGTACGCGGCGCGCCAGGGATGCCTGGAATGTGTGCGGATTCTGCTCAAGGGCGGCGCCGACCCAAACCTGAGCGATCCGGACGGGATTTCGCCGCTCCTGATCGCAACGGAGAACTTCCATTTCGACACGGCGCTGTACCTGCTCAAGGCGGGCGCCAATGCCAATCATTGGGACTGGTGGGGACGCACACCACTGTACGCCGCGGTTGACCTCAACACCCTGCCCTACGGCGGGCGCGCCGATCGCCCCTCGCTGGATGACACCACCAGCCTCAAGATGATCGAGTTGCTGCTCCAGGCGGGTGCGAATCCGAATGCGCAACTGAAGCTGTTCCCGCCTTTCCGCCAGATCGGCTCGGACCGCGGCGCCGATCAGATGCTGACCATCGGTACCACACCGCTCATCCGGGCGGCCAAGGCCGGCGACACGGACGCCATCAAACTGCTGCTGGCGCATGGCGCCAAGCCGGATCTGGCGAATAGCCTGGGAATCACTCCGGTCATGGCGGCCGCTGGGCTCGGCTCCAATGAAATCGATACCCGTGGCAAGTACGTGACCCAGAAGACCGCGAATGAATCGATCGACCTGCTGGTGGCCGCGGGTGCCGAAATCAATGCCGTGGACAACCTGGGACGCTCGGCGCTGCACGGCGCCGCCTATTGGGGCTGGGATGAGGTGGTGAAAAATCTCGTCGCCCACCACGCCGACTTGAGCGTGAAGGATGCCCGCGGTTTCACGCCGGTGGACACCGCCATGGGCCGCGCGGACGGCCACGGCCGCGGTGGCTCCGGCAAGGTGGTCAATGACCAGACCGCCAAACTGCTGCAGCAGCTGATGGCCAGCGACCCGAAGACCGCCAGCACGCCGCCCATCAGACCGGCCAATCAATTGCTATAGTCCTTTGCATGGCAGGATCCCGGGCCGCTCTTTCATTGCTGGCATCACTCGCGGCGCTGGTCGCGCTGCCGGCGCTCTGCGCCGAGACTTTCGACATCGGCCTCGCGGGCAGCGGCGCGCGCATTGATGCCAGCGCCGTCTTGGCCCGGGTGAGTGCGGCGCCTACGGTCGTGCTGATCGGCGGCCTCCACGGTGACGATGCCAGCGCGGCCGCGGTGCGTGCCGCGGTCGCCGATTTCGAACGTCATGGCGGACGCCAGGTCAATCTGCTGGCGGTGCCGCTGGCCAATCCCGATGGCGCCTCCCTGGTCTTTCCGCCTACGGGGATCGCCTATCGTGAACACGCCGAGTCGCATGTTCTGTGGCGCTGGCTCGGTGCTCAGGCGCCTGATCTGGTGCTGGTCGCCGGTGACGATGATTCCGGCCTGAGCGAGGCGCTGAGTACGCAGAAAGTGGCCGATATGGGCGCCATCCCCGCGCGTCACTGGTCCGGCAGGCCCGCCGACCTCGCCCTGCTGCGCGGCGCCATCGGCAAATCCGACGCACGCACGGAGCTCGAACGACGACGGGCACGCTCACCGCGGCAGTTGGCCATCGAGCTTGCAACCCGGTATGGCCGGGACTTCGATCAGCCCTGGTACATCGGTGCGATTGCTTTGATCGCGCGGGCGCGGCTCGGCGACACCGCGGACGTGCAACGGCTCGCGGAACCGTATCTTGATGGCAGGAAGGACAGCCTCGCGCATCCCAGCGAACTCGTGCTGGGCGGCCATATCCTGTTCACGGAACTCGCCCGCCGAACCGGCGATCCGCGCTATGTGGCGATCGTGCGCAAGGTGGCCGACCTCGGGTTCGACCCATCGGGGCAGATGCTCGAAGCGATGCCCTACAACGACCAGTTCAGCGACGCAGTCTTCATGGGCACGGTGATTCTCGCGCAGGCGGGCGCCCTGACGAGCGACAAACGCTACTTCGACATGGCCGATCGGCACCTGCGCTTCATGGAAAAACTCGATCTGCGACCGGACGGGCTCTACCGCCATCAGCCTGCCACCGATGCCGCCTGGGGCCGTGGCAACGCCTTCGCGGCACTCGGATTGGCGTTGACCGTCTCGGAGCTGCCGCACGAGCACCCAGGCTACGGGCACGCATTGCAGAGCTACAAGGCGCTGATGGCGGCATTGCTGCCGTTCCAGACTCGCGAGGGATTGTGGCGCAACGTCATCGATCATCCCGGCGCGTACCCGGAGTTCTCCGCCACTGCGATGATCGGTTTTGCCATGCAGCGCGGGCTCGAAAACGGCTGGATCACAGGTCCGCGTTACCGTGAGGCCGTCGCCCACGCATGGCTTGCCGTCAATTCTCGCAGTTCTGCGTCGGGCACCTTCATCGATGTCTGCGAGTCCACGCAACGCATGACCTCACTGGAGCAGTACCTGCAGCGCGCCGCGGTCCTGGGCCCCGATGCGCGTGGCGGTGCCATGGCAATGCTGTTTGCAACCGAACTCATGAACACACCGGGGCGCCAATGATCATCAAGCCGCGCGTGCGGGGATTCATCTGCGTGACCGCACATCCAGCTGGCTGTGCAGCCAACGTCAGGGAGCAGATCAGATACGTTACTGATCAGGGAAGCATCCCCGGCGGTCCCAAGAAAGCTGTGGTAATCGGCGCCTCGACTGGTTATGGCCTGGCTGCACGGATCAGCGCGGCTTTCGGTTCCGGCGCCGCGACCCTCGGCGTGTTTTTCGAGCGCCCCGGCAGCGAGAGCAAACCCGGCACCGCCGGCTGGTACAACTCGGCCGCCTTCGAGAGCCTCGCGAAGGAGCGCGGTCTGTATGCGAGGAGCATCAACGGTGATGCGTTCTCGGACCGGGTCAAGGACCGGACAATTGAGGTCATCAAAAAGGATCTCGGCAAGCTGGATCTGGTCGTCTACAGCCTTGCGGCGCCGCGACGCACGCATCCGAAGACCGGCGAGGTCTTTACATCGGTGCTCAAGCCGATCGGAAAATCGCTGCATCTGCGCGGCATCGACACCGACCGGGAGGTCATCAAGGACACCGTGCTGGAGCCGGCGACTCCAAGCGAGGTCGAGCAGACCGTGGCGGTCATGGGTGGCGAAGACTGGCAGATGTGGATCGATGCGCTACTCGAGGCCGGAGTGCTGGCCGAGGGGGCCAAGACGACCGCCTTCACCTATCTGGGCGACAGCATCACGCACGATATTTATTGGAACGGCTCCATTGGCGCGGCCAAGAAGGACTTGGATGCGAGGGTTATCGGCATTCGCGAGAAGCTCAGCGCCCACGGCGGGGATGCACGGGTCTCGGTGCTGAAGGCCGTCGTCACCCAGGCGAGTTCCGCCATCCCGATCATGCCGCTGTATCTGTCGCTGCTGTTCAAGGTCATGAAAGACAAAGGCACGCACGAGGGTTGCATTGAGCAGGTCTATGGGCTCTTCCGGGACAGCCTCTACGGTGCATCGCCGCACGTGGATCACGACGGGCGTCTGCGCGCCGATTACAAGGAACTCGAGCCGCTGGTGCAGGCCCGCGTGCGCGAACTGTGGAATCAGGTCAGCAATGAAAATATCTATGACCTGACGGATTTTGCCGGCTACAAGCGCGAGTTCCTGCGTCTCTTCGGCTTCGATATCGACGGGGTCGACTATCAGGCGGAAGTGAATCCCGACGTGGCGATTCCGAACCTCATTCAGGTCTAGGCGGAAACGGGCTGGTTGAGACGCTGCAGCCGCAGGACCAGCACGCCCGCCACCACGGCGACGACGGTGCTGGCAATGATCGGCCCCCGGTAGCTGCCTGTCCTGTCAAAAATGAATCCGGTCGCCGGCGGTCCGATCAGGGCCGCGACGCCGACGGCGGTGTACAGGTAGCCGAGCATGGCCCCAATGCGTCGGGTGCCGAAGAGATCAGCTGCGACGGCCGGATACAGACCGACGCAGCCGCCGTAACTCATGCCGAACAACACGGCGAAAGTCGCCAACATGGCGAAACCCGCCGCGAAACACCACAGCACGAAGCAACCGGCGACTGCGAAGGTGAGGATGGCGAGCAGTCGCAACCGGCCCATACGGTCTCCCAGTCCTGCGAGCACGAAGCGCCCGAAAATGTTGCCGATGCCGATCAGCGCGATGAGCATCGAGCCACTGCCTATCGACAGACCCATGTCCCGCGCCGCCGGAACCATGTGCACCAGGGGAATGAAGGTGCAGAACGAGGCAAACAGCAGCATGGCGTAGTACCTGCGGAAATTGCCGTCACGCCATACCGAGATCAGGCTCGGACGGTTCGTCTGTTGGAGCTCCGTTGTGACCTCGCGCCGCTTACGGATGAAGAGCGCAGCCGGCCAGCCGACGATCGCAATGATAAGTGCCAGCGCCAGGAAGCAGACACGCCAGCCGATGTGCGGCACTGCCATCCCCACGGCCAGCGGCAGCGTCAGGGTCCCGAGACCGAGGCCCGCCGTCGCGATCCCCGACGCCTGACTTCGCCGGACATGAAACCAGGATTGCACCGCCCCGAGCGCCGGCACATAGGAGAGGCCGATGCCGACTCCAACGCCGACGCCATACCAGGCGTAGAGAGCAGTCAGCGAGCCTGCGCGGCTGCCACCCACGTAGCCGACGGTCATCGCGATGAGTCCCGCGAGTACCAGGGCCCGTGTCGACCAGCGATCCGCGAGCGGTCCGGCAATGGCCCCCATGCAATAGAATACAAAGGCAGAGAGGGAGAAGACCAGCGCGACCTCGCCCCGCGAGGCATTGAAATCACTGGATAGGCCCGGAAAGACCGCCGAGAACGAATAGGCCGATCCAAAGCTCACGGCCATGACGAGGTGCGTGCCCCCGACGACGCGCCAGCCACCCGATGAGTCCAGCGTTTCACTCATGGCGGTATCATAGCGCCATGACACTCAACTTTGCGGCGCACGTCGAACTGATTCAGCTGTTCCTCGGCCATCGTCAGGAAATCGTCGAGAAGCTCCAGGAACTGCTCAACGCCCAGAAGAAACCCAGCCAATACCTCGCTGATGGCCCGCTTCTGGCGCGTCTTTTTGAGGAGGCTTTTTTTGCACCCGGCGCAATCACGCAGCAGCAGTTGCGTCTTCGGGATCAACTCGAAGAAGCGCACTGGGCCAGTGGCTTCAAGCCCAGCGACGTTCGGGGGAACGACCTGATCGATCCTGCTGAGATGATGATGCGCGGCTTCTTCCTTTGGCAGCAGACCCGCTGGCCGGGCCGCAATGGCCGCGTTCGTTATGCGCACACGCTGTTCAATCTGTACCTACTACGGTGTCTCGAGCTGCTGAGCATGAGATTGTGGGATGACGGACCAGGCGCCGCCGGCGATCGGCTTGCGCAGGTTCAAGGCCTGCTCGATGCGCTGTGGAGCACGTCACCTGCCGGACAGCCGCTATTCGTGCGCAGGGCGGCATGGCTCATCCCCTTGGCGCAGAGCCCGACGACGGATGAGCTCGCGGCATATTTCGAGGTCGCGAAGCAGGTGGCGGAAAGCCTCACCGAGGCGGATCGGCTCGAAGTCCATAGAGCCGGCGTGCTCATGGCAGGCGGACACCTGCGCTCACAGTTGCGCCACTACTGCATCAAGAACGGCGTCTCGCTCGCGGAGAATGCGCTGGTCCTCAGTTCACGCAATACCAACGCATTGGATTTCGCGATCACGATCCAAGGCCTCGTGCCCCTGCTCGCGGCCTACGAGCACGCCATGGGAACGGGCGATCAGCAGGCCCGGCTCGAATGGGCGGATGTGATTTTTCAGGGCGTTTCCGCCGATCCGGAACTGTTCGTCAACCGGCTCGACCTGCTGGGCGCATACAGCATGATCGAGCAATTGTTCATCGCGACCGACGCCGCGGGTCATGCCGTCTATACCGCGATGGGTCAGCGACACGTTCAGCTGCTGCGGCAATACGCCGAAAGGATCAGCCGTCTGCGCGAGTCACTGCGTGACGACCTGCCCCATTTCAGGCCGCTCGGGGGTGCCTATTCTCCCTACGGACTCATCTATGGGTTTTCATCCAATCTCACGGAGCACATGGCGCTCAAGACCTTGCAGGCCGGGGCCATCAGCCCATTCAGCCTGGAGGATGTTTTTTGCGCACAGCAAGGCGGCAGCGATAAACTCGCCTGGGTGAGCGGCTGGCGGAAATTGCCGCACATCAAACCGGAAGTGCAGCAGCTGTTCGAATACCCGCAGCAGTTTGCCGAGGACATCTTCGCGCGGATCGTGCATGCGCTGCACAGGAGCGATAGGGTGCAAACCGGGCATCTGGCCATCAACGCCGCGCCCCTCCCCGCTCTTCCGGCCCGCTACCTCGGATCGTCAGACCGGCAGCTCGTAGCTGCCGGTACCGCTCATGCTTATGAGGAGGCGCAGCTCCTGCACGATCGCAAGGAAGGAATGTTTCTGGTCAGTTACAGGACGGCGGGTGGCTGGGTTGCCCTGACCAAGGACATCCTGACTGAAGTGTTGGGAATCGGGCGAGACGCACCGGTCCATTTCCTACCACGCGCGGCCGCCGAGGTGTTGACCCTGATGTGTCCCAATTTCGTCATTGATTAAGCCTTTGGCAGGTCGTAGGCTAATCCCATGCAACATTCTCTGCGTCGCGAACTGATCAAGACTTTGGGGTTGTCGGCCGTGCTGTGGGGCCTGCCTCTCGCGGTGCGCAAAACGGCCGCCGCGGACTCGCCCCTCAACATCGGGGTGATCGGGTCGGGCAAGGTCGGCAGCGCGATCGGGCGCGTGTGGGCCGGAGTCGGTCATACGGTGATGTTCTCCTCGCAGAGCATCGGCCATGACCAGGACCTGGCGAAGCAGATCGGCGCCAGGGCGCGGTCCGGTACACCGGCCGAAGCCGCGGCGTTCGGCGAGGTGTTGCTGTTCGCGGTGCCTTACGGTGCCCTGCCCGATCTCGGCAAGACTCTGGCTGGCTCGCTCAATGGCAAGGTCGCCTTCGACGCCTGCAATCCCTTCGCAAGCCGCGATGGCGCGATCGCAGAGCAGGCCCTCCAACGCGGTGCCGGATTGATGTCCGCGCAACTGCTCCCGGGTGCGCACATCATTCGCGCATTCAATGCCGTGAGCGCCGCGCGCATGGGCCAGGCTCATGAGGATCCCGGTCATTTCGGCATGCCGATCGCCGGTGATGATCGCAAAGCCATCGAGACGGCCTCCCGCCTGGTGCGCGAGCTCGGCTACGAACCCGTACTCATCGGCGATCTCGCCATGGGTAAGTTCCTGATGCCCGGAACGCCGCTGGCAGGGGAGCACACGCCGCAGGAGATCCGCAGCATCGCCGCGACCCTGCACGCTTAAGCCGCATCGCTGTCAGGCCACGATCCGCCCGGCAACGCCGCGCGGTATCGATTCGAGCAGTTTGCGCGTATAGGGATTTTGCGGATGACGGTAGATGCTCTCGGCATCGGCCATTTCGACGGCGCGGCCCTGATTCATCACCATGACCTGATCGGCCATGTAGCGAACCACGGCCAGGTCGTGGGAGATGAAGATATACGCCATGCCGAACTCGTCCTGCAGGTCTAGCAGCAGGTTCAGCACCTGCGCCTGGACCGACACGTCGAGCGCCGAGACGGACTCGTCGCAGATGAGCACATCGGGCCGCAATGTCAGGCAACGTGCGATCGCGATGCGCTGGCGTTGGCCCCCAGAGAATTCATGCGGATAGCGGCTCAGGGAATCGCGCGGCAAGCCGACACGCTGCAGAAGATCCGCGGCCAGGGTCAGACGTGCCGCGCTGTCTGCGCCGATGGCGTGCAGTGCCATCGGTTCGGTGAGTATGCTGCCGATGGTAAAACGCGGGTTGAGCGAGGCGTAGGGGTTCTGAAAGACGATCTGGATGCGCTGGCGATACGGCATCATTGCCGACTCGCTCAGGCCGAGCAGATCCACCGCACCATTGGCGCCGTGCATGATGACGCGACCGGCGGTCGCCTGATGCAGGCGCATGAGGGTGAGGCCCACGGTCGTCTTGCCCGAGCCCGACTCGCCGGCAACGCCCAGGGTCTGGCCGCGCCGAAGTGAAAAGGACACCGCCTCGACAGCCGGTATTTCGCGCCAATGGAACAGTCCATCGCGCAGGCGAAAGCTCTTGCTCAGCGCCTTCACTTCGAGAATGACCTCCTGGCCGGCGCGTGCCACGCGCGGTGCATCGTGCAGCGGCGGCGCCCTGCCCCCCAGGAAGTCGGCGACCACCGGCAGGCGGCGCGGATGGCGTTCCAGATCCGGCCGGCAGGCCAGCAAGGCGCGGGTATAGGGATGCCTGGGTGAGGTGAATATCTGGGTCACCGGGCCGTGCTCACGCACCTCGCCGGCCTGCATCACGATCACCTCATCGGCGATCTCGCCCACGACGCCCAGATCGTGGCTGATGAACAGCACGCTCATTCGGTGACTGCGGCGCAGCCGCGCGAGCAGCTCCAGGACCTGCTTCTGGATGGTCACATCCAGGGCCGTGGTCGGCTCATCGGCGATCAGCAGTTTAGGCTTGCAGGCGATGGCCATGGCGATCATGACGCGCTGCTGCTGGCCACCCGACAACTCGTGCGGATAGCTGCGGACGCGCAGCCGCGGCTGCGGCAATCCCACCTCCGTCAGCAGCTCGATGGCGCGTTCCCGGGCCGCGCGCCGGCCAAGGCGTTCATGGATGCGCAGTACCTCGCTGATCTGGTCACCCACCGTAAACACCGGGTTCAAGGAGGACATCGGCTCCTGGAATACCACGGACATGGCACTGCCACGCAGGGCGCGGATCTGTGCCAGGGGCAGCGAGGTCAGTTCACGCCCTTCGAAGCGAATGCTGCCAGAAATGTGCGCGTTGTCGGGCAGGAGCCGCAGTATTGCCATCGCCGAGACGCTCTTGCCGCTGCCCGATTCCCCCACCAGCGCGACGGTTCGGTCGGCAGGGACATCGAAGCTGACGCCGCGGACCGCTACCCGCGGCGCCTCGCGGCCGACCTTGAACCCGACGGCCAGTTCGCGGACGGACAACAGCACACTCCCGGCGGTGGATTCGGTCATCGCAGCTTTGGATCCAGCGCGTCGCGCAGTGAGTCGGTAAAGAGGGAGAAGGCCGTGACGAACACCGCCATGAACAGGGTCGCGGCGGCCAGCTGCCACCACTTGCCGAGGATGAGTTCGGTCTGCGCTTCATTGAGCATCGTGCCCCAGGACACCGAGTCGACCGAGACGCCGAGCCCCAGAAACGACAGGATGACCTCGGCTTTGATGAAGTTGACCACGTGCAGCGACAGTTGCACCAGAATCACATGCGAGACATTGGGCAGGATATGGCCGAACATGCGCGCCAGCGGCGCAGCGCCAATGGCCTGCGCGGCGCGTACGTACTCGCGGTTGGAGTGTTTGATGTACTCGGCGCGGATCAGGCGGTAGATCCCGGTCCAACCGGTGAGGCCGAGAATGACGATGACGCTGGCGATGCCCCGTCCGCTGACTGCGGCAAACGCGAAGACCAGCAGAATGTAGGGCACCGAAGTGAACACGTTGTAGACCCATTCCAGGACGTCGCCGATGGGGCCGCCGAAAAATCCGGAGAACGCACCCAGGACGCTGCCGATGAAGGTCGCGACGAGGGCGGCCGCGAGTCCGACCACGATCGAAACCTGGGCGCCCTTGATGGCCTTCTTGAGCACGTCGCGGCCGTAGCGATCCCCACCGAACGGCAGCGTCCGAATACGCGGCCGCACCGTGGTTTCAAGTTCGCGCGTGCGTCGCTCGATGTCCGCGTAGTGAGGAGCGAGCGGATCAACCGCGGTCAGGTCGAGCATGTGGCCCGGCGGCGGTTCGATCATGGCCAGCTCATCAGGACCTGGACCCAGGAACGTCGGGTTTGCGTAGTGCACGCCCCGCTCCTCGGCCCAATCGCCCGCCAGCAGGTGCAACGAGACCAGCACGATCATGACCAGAAACAACCCGACCACGACCAGGGCGCCGACGCCGATGCGGTCGTACCTGAGACGCTGCATCACCTGTCCCCAGACGCCATTGCTCATTTGAGCACCACGCGCGGATCCACCAGCTTGTAGAGCACGTCGGTGAGCAGGTTGATCACCATCGTGAAAACGGCCAGATAGATGGTCGTCGCCTGAATCACCGGATAGTCACTGCGATTGACCGCGAGCAACACCTCACGCCCGAGGCCGGGTATCGAAAAGAATACTTCGATCAGAAACGAACCGACGAACAGACCCGGCAGCTGCAGCGAAATGTCGGTGAGGACCGGGATCAGGGCGTTGCGCAGGACATGCTTGAAGATCACCTGCCGCTCCGCCAGGCCCTTGGCGCGGGCGGTACGCACATAATCGTGACCCATCTCATCCAGGAAGAAACTGCGGTAGAGGCGCACCTGAGGTGCAAGGCTGACGAGCACGGCGAGCAGCACCGGCAGCGGGACGTAGACGGCCAGGTTGGTCCAGACACTCTTGCTCCAGCCCTGGATCGGGAACCAGCTGAGCTCGAATCCGAACAGCCATTGGCCCGCAATGATGTAAACCAGAAACGAGATCGAGAGTGCGATCGTGGTCGCCATCATCGTCAGCCGGTCGGTGAGCGAGCCGCGCACATAGGCCACACCCAGCGCAATCGGCACGGCCAGCACCAGCGTTAGCAGGAACAGGGGGACCATGACGGTCAGGGTCGCCGGTAAACGGGTGAGGAAAATATGCGCGACGGGCTCGCGTGTCGCCCAGCTGTCACCCCAATTGAAGGTGATGACTTCCTTGAAGAAGATACCGAGCTGGATCCACCACGGCTGGTCGAGACCGAGCTGCGCGCGGATCACCTCGACCTGCTGCGCCGAAGCATTCTGACCGGCGATGATCTCGGCCGGATCACCGCCGAAGAAGGTAAACAGTACGAAGACGAGCAGGATCACCCCGATCAGGGTCGGGATCATCTGCCAGATGCGGCGAATCAGGTAGCTGGTCAAATCGTTTTGCTGCCCTGGGTCTGTGGCGCAGATTATCATGGCGCCCATCGATGAACAGACTCCAAATACTCCTCTGTCTGCTATTCATTGCGGCGCTACCCGCAGCGCACTGCGCCGAACCCAAGATCCTGCGCTACGCTTTCGAGGTTGCGGAGACCGGCTTTGACCCGGTGGAGGTCTATGACCTGTACTCGAGCGCGATCCTCGAGAATGTCTTCGATGCGCCGCTGCGGTTTGCCTATCTGGCCGCTCCCGGCACGCTCGAGCCCGACACCGCGGATGGCATGCCCGAGGTATCGAGCGACTATCGAACCTTCACCGTCCACATCAAGCAGGGAATCTATTTCGATGATGACCCGGCGTTTGGCGGAAAACGACGGGAACTGACCGCCGAGGACTACGTCTATTCCATCAAACGCATCTTCGATCCGCACTGGAACAGCCCCCACTATGGCGACTACGAGGTACTCGGCGTTCTCGGCATACAGCAGCTGCGGGCGCAAGCGCTCAAGAGCGGCCATTTCGATTACGACCGCACGGTCGAGGGCATCAGGACGCTCGACCGCTACACCTTCCAGATCAGGCTCGCCAACCCCGCCCCGCGCCTGCTCGACAAGCTCGCATACGCCGACACCGTAGGCGCCGTCGCACGGGAGGTCGTGGAAAAATATGGCGAAGGCATCATGGCGCATCCGGTCGGGACCGGTCCGTTCCGACTGGCCGAATGGCGCCGCTCCTCTTTCATCGTGCTGGAGCGCAACCCGAACTACCGCACGGAGATCTTCCACGTCACGCCCGATCCCAGCGATCCGGATGCACAGAGAATCGCCCGGGAACTCGAGGGCAAGCGCCTGCCGCTGATCGATCGGGTCGAGTTCTCGGTCATCGAGGAAAACCAGCCACGCTGGCTGTCATTTCTGAATGGGGAGGCGGATTTCCTCTGGGTCATGCCCCGCAACCTGACCAATCTGGCGCTCCCCAATGGCAAAGCTGCACCCAACCTGGTCAAGAAACACATCCAGATTGAACGTGCGCCACAAATTGACGTGACGCTCCTCGCCTTCAACATGGAAAACCCCGTGCTGGGCGGCTACTCACCGCAGAAAGTCGCGCTGCGCCGGGCGTTCAGCCTGGGCTTCGATACCGCGGAGAGCATCCGCACCTACTGGACGTTTCAGGCATTTCCGGCACAGTCACCCATCATGCCGGGGGAGTTCGGCTACGATCCTGCACTTCGCACCGAGAACGGCCAGACCTCCGTTGCGCACGCCAAGGCGATCCTGGACGAATATGGCTATCTGCCACGTCATCAGCCGCCCTGGCGCGACAACCCGGACGGTTCACCACTCGAACTTGAGATCTCGACCCAACCCGATCAGCGCGCCCGGATCATGGATGAGATCGTCAAGAAATCACTTGACGCTCTCGGCATCCGCTGCCGCTTCAAGGTCGCCAAGTTTCCCGATCAGCTGAAGGCGGCGCGCGCCGGAAACTTCATGGTCTGGCTGCTCGGTGAGAGCGCCACTGCTCCTGATCCTTCGGGCATCATGATGGCGGGATACGGGCCGGCAGCGGGCTCGAGTAACTTCTCACGCTTCAGGCTCGCCGCCTACGATGCTCTGTACCTGAAGCAGGACCGGATCCCGGACGGTCCGGAACGACTCGAACTGCTGCGCCAGATGAATGCACTGCTCGTCTCGTACGCGCCAATGAAATTCGTTTCCCACCGCTACGTGATCGACATGGCCTACCCGTGGGTGCGGTACTACCGACGCTGGCCCTTCGTCGACTCGCAATTCCTGCGCTACGTGGACATCGACCCGGCGCTGCGGGCCGCGATGCAGCGACACTGATCGACGGTGACGGACCATCCAATGAAATCAGTCATCATCGCGGCGCTCACGGTTGCGTGGACATGCGCCGCGCCCGGCGCCGAACCGAAGACCTTGCGCTACGCATTCGAAATCGCCGAGACCGGATTTGACCCAGTCGAGATCTCCGATGTCTACTCGCGCGCCATCACCACCAATATCTTCGACACACCCCTGCGCTATGCCTATCTCGCGGCCCCCGGCACGCTCCAGCCGTCGACCGCTGACGGCATGCCCGAGCTATCCGGCGACTTCAGGACCATCACCATCCGGATCAGGAAAGGCATCTATTTCACCGACGACCCGGCGTTCAAGGGCAAACGGCGGGAATTGACTGCAGAGGATTACGTTTACTCCTTCAAACGCGTCTTCGATCCGCACTGGAACAGTCCGAACTACACGGACTTCGCTACGCTCGGGGTGCTCGGCATGGACGGGCTGCGCGAGCAGGCGCGCAAGAGCGGGCATTTCGACTACGACCGGCGCGTCGAGGGCGTCAGGACGCTGGATCGTTACACCCTCCAGTTCAAACTGAACACGCCGTCGCCGCGTTTTCTGCAGGATCTCGCGGACTCTGCCATGGGCGCAGTGGCACGCGAAGTCGTGGAACAGTACGGTGATCGCATCATGGAACATCCGGTCGGTACCGGCCCGTTCAGATTGGGCGAGTGGCGCCGCTCCTCCTTCATCGTCCTCGAGCGCAACCCAGATTACCGCACCGACATTTTCCATGTGACCCCGGATCCGAGCGATCCGGAAGCCCAACGAATCGCGCGCGAGCTCGACGGCAGACGCGTACCGCTGATCGACCGGGTCGAGATCTCGATCATCGAGGAAAGTCAGCCACGGTGGCTGTCGTTCCTGAATGGCGAAGCGGATCTGCTCTGGATCATGCCCCGCGACATGGCGGACCTTGCACTGCCCAACGGCAGGCCGGCGCCCAACCTTTTGAAGAAGCACATCCGGATTGACCGCGCGCCGCAGATCGATGTCTCGCATCTCATCTACAACATGGACAACCCGGTCGTGGGCGGCTACAGCCCGGAAAAGGTGGCTCTGCGGCGCGCCATGAACCTCGGCTTCGACACCGCCGAAGCCATCCGCACCTACTTCAAACTTCAGGCGATCCCGGCGCAGTCACCCGTCATGCCCGGTGAGTACGGCTACGATACTGCGCTGCGCACCGAGAACGGCTTGACCTCCGTCGCACGCGCCCGCGCGCTGCTGGACCAATACGGATATGTACCGCGCCACGGCACGCCCTGGCGCGACAACCCCGACGGCTCACCGTTGGAACTGGAGTACTCGACACAACCCGACCAGCGCAGCCGGATCATGGACGAGATCATCAAGAAATCGATGGACGCGCTGGGCATCCGCTGCCGCTTCAAGGTCGCCAAGTTTCCCGATCAGCTCAAGGCGGCACGCGCCGGCAACTACATGATCTGGTTCCTGTCCATGAGCGCGACCGGCCCCGACACCTCGGGGACGATGATGTCGGGATATGGCCCGTCGACGGGGGCCGCAAACCTGATGCGCTTCCGATTGGCCGCCTACGATTCTCTGTATCTGCAGCAGAATCAGCTTCCGGATGGTCCCCAACGGCTCGATCTGTTGCGCCGGATGAACGCGCTGCTGATCGCCTATGCGCCCGCCAAGTACATCGTGCACCGCTATACGATCGACATGGCGTACCCCTGGGTGCGCTACTACCGGCGTTGGCCATTCACGCGCAACGACTTCATGCGTTACGTGGACATCGACCAGACGCTGAAGGACCAGGCGCGACAGCGGTGAATCAAGCGGGCGACTCCGGGTGCTCAACGTCAGAGAGATCCCGCACGAGGTCGCGCTAAGGGCCGATCCTGATCGACCGGCACCCCATGCGAAGGTTAAGCACCTCGAAACAGGAGCATGCTATGGCGACCCGAAAGTCCCCTGCGAAAGCCACGACCCGCGCGCGGCGCATTGTCCGCGGCCTGAGCAAAGCGGGCCGGACCGCATTGAACCGAGCTAAACCGGAACTACGCAAGGCTTATGGGCGAGCCAAGGTCGCAACCGCGCAGGCCGGAGAGCTCCTTCGCGAGGAAATACATCATCTGAGTGCGCCAAAGCGTGCTGCGAGCCGCAGGCGTTCAGCCAAGGCGCGTTCGACCGTGGCTGCCAAAACGGCCAGGACCAAGAGGGCCGCCGTCCGCACGGTGCGCAAGGTTGCCCGCAAGGGCGCGCGGCGCGCGCACCTAATGTAGGCCGGGCCGTACGATCAGTCCTTCGTAGGCGGCAAGACTTTCGACCCTGCCCCCTGTAGGCAGACGCAAGTCTGCATGGGTGGAAAGCAGTACCGGCCCCGGGTCCGCCAGCGAGACAGGCTGCGCCTCGCCGCTGAAGTTGAGTGCGACGATCAGACGTCGCGCCTCAAGGCTGCGCTCGAAAATCAACAGCTGGTCGGTCACTTCGAGCAGCCGATAGGCGCCGAGCGTCAGGCTCGACTCGCGCTGGCGTAGCTCGATCAGCTGCCGGTAAAACGACAGCAGGGAGTGAGGATCCGCGGTCTGTGTAAGAACATTGCAGTCAAAGGCGTTGTCGCCGATGGGCAGCCACGGCTGTCCCTGCGTGAAACCGGCCGCGGGAGCCCGTGACCACTGCATGGGAGTCCGACACGGGTCCCGGCCGAGCCCGATACCCGGCGCGTTCTTCTCCCAAGGATCCCGAACCTCGTTGCGATGAATCACCCCGTCCACCATTCCGATTTCGTCACCATTGTAGAGGGTCGGTGTGCCCCGCAATGTCAGCAGCAGCAGTGCCGCCATTCTCGCCTGCGACCTGCCGCCCAGCCGCGTCGCCAGGCGGGGCTTATCGTGATTGCCGAGCACCCAGTTCGGCCACCCACCGGGGGGCAGCGCCGCTTCGTACTCCCCGATGAGGCTGGCAATTGCGCGGGCATTCCACCGGGTCCTGATCAGATGAAAGTTGAACGGCAGATGGAAGCCCGACAGGCAATCGCCATAGTAATGAACCATCCGGCTGATCGGCAAATAGGCCTCGCCGATCAACACCCGATCCTGGTACTCATCCGCCACCTGGCGCATGCCTTTCACGTGCACCTGGACCTCCGGAAGATCCGCCGTATGGGTGCGCAGCAGACGCCGCGCCGGGGATTGGCCCGGCTGCCAGCTCGGGTTCGGGGGATTGTCGGCGAGTGATTCGTCCTCGAGCAGAAAGTGGATCGCGTCCACCCGGAACCCGTCCACGTCGCGGTCGAGCCAGAAGCGCATGACGTCATGCAGCGCCGCCCGTACCTGCGGCTCCCGCCAGTTCAGGTCCGGCTGCTGGCGCAGGAACGCGTGGTAGTAGTATTGGCCGGAACCGGGGTCGAACGTCCAGGCCGGGCCGCCGAATTCGCTCAGCCAGTTGTTCGGTGGGCCGCCATCCGGCGCCGGATCACCCCAGATGTACCAATTGCGCCGGGCGCTGGTGCGCGCTGAGCGACTGTCGCGGAACCAGGGATGCATGTCCGAGGTATGGTTCGGCACCAGATCCATGATCAGCTTCAGACCGCGGCGGTGCATCTCCGCCACAAGCGTGTCGAATTCGGACAGGGAGCCAAACACCGGATCGATGTCGGTGTAGTTTGAGATGTCGTAGCCGAAGTCGGCCATGGGCGAAGGATAGATCGGCGACAGCCACACGGCCTTGACGCCGAGCCAGCACAGATAGTCGATGCGATCGATGATCCCGCGCAGGTCGCCGATGCCATCTGAGTTCGAGTCCTGAAACGAGCGCGGATAGATCTGGTAGATGACTTCCCTTTGCCACCACTGCTGCGACATTTACTCGAGTTTCCTCTTGTGCTGCGGCCACCACCGCTCGAGCATGGCCGCGGCCCATTCCCTGCCCCCCAAGCCGAACGCCAGCGCCAGGGCAAGCACCACACCGGCCAGCACGATCAGAAAGGCCCGCTGGATGAACTCACCGCCCACTTCCAACTGACTCAAGGCGATCATCAGCACGAAGGTCATGACGATGTAGCGGACGATCTTGCCGATCATGTCGGCATCGGAGATCTGCGCACCGACGCAATAGCCTTCGACCGACTCGCCGACGAAGCGGGCGAAATACGAACCCAGCACGAGTATCAGCCCGGCTACCACGATCCGGGGAGTGAAGAGTTCCACGCGCTGGAGCAGATCGGCAACGTAGGTTACTCCCAGCCCGTTGAACGCAATCATCAAGGCGGCGATGAGGACGATCCAGTACGCGAGCAGGCCAAAGGCGGTGGTCGTATCACCGCGCAGGCCGCCGCGCTGCAGGAAGTGATCGGTGCCGGCGCGCTCGGTCAGCACATAGAAATTGACCGCACGCAGTCCCCTCTCGATCGCGAAGCGCACTACTTTGGCGATGAGCCAGCCCACCGCCACCACCACCAGCGCCAATGCCAGCCGCGGCAGGAACGCCGCGGCCTGGTGCATGAACTCGCGCGGGGTGTCCAGCATTACATCAATGCTTTCCATGAAAGCCTCCTACTGAGTGGCGCTCCACTCCAGAATTCCCTGTAAGGGAATTCCCGCCCAGGTCGGGCGATTGTTGAGTTCGTATCGCAGCTCGTAAAGTGCCTTCTCGAGTTCGAACAGTCCCAGCAGGCCGCGTCCGGGTATCAGTGCCGTGTAGAGCGACCAGCGACTCGCCTCCGTATCATAGGCGGACAGGAACGCCTCGCGCACCTGCCGCTTCCAGGCTCGCGCCAGCGGCGCGAGCTTGGCGAGTTCAACCTCATCATGGGCGGCCGCGCGCAGCGCGCTGTGCTCCGCGTAGCTGAACGAGCGCAGCATGCCGGCCACATCCCGCAGTGGCGATTGTTTGGCCCGTCGCTGTTCGAGGCCGTGGCCCGGCTCACCCTCGAAGTCGATGATCACGAAGTCGTTACGCGTCACCAGCACCTGCCCCAGATGGTAGTCACCGTGGATGCGGATTTTCTGGCCTTCCGCTTCCTGCGCGGCAATCGTCTCGAGCTGTGCCAGCAGCGCCTGGCGCTGCGCCAGCACCTCATTGGCCCTGGCACGATCCGCGGGGGACAGCGCCTTGAGGTTCGCCTTCAGTAGCTTCAGGGATTCGCGCGCCTCGCCCAGCGCACGCTCGCGAAAGGCGTCGAAGTCCGGCTTGGTCAGTCGCTCGGGCTTGAAGTCCGGATTGTCGGTGGGGCTGGCCAAGGCGCCATGCAGCTGCGCGGTGCGCTGCGCGAGCGTCCGAATCACAATGAGAAATGCCGCATGCGCATCCACCGGCGGCCCATCCGTGGCCGGCGTCGTGCGATGTTCCTCCAGATGGCGCCGCAGATACTCGAGCGCATAGGTCCAGCCGTCGCCCTGGTTCTGGACGTACGCCTGCAGCATGGCCAAGAGCTTCGTCTGCCCGTCACTGCCCAGGTACTCGAGCATGCCTGCCACCGGGGCGCAGTTCGGATACCTTACGACGTCGGTCAGGTACAGACCCATCTCGAGTTCCGGGTTGGCACCGGTCCGCAGCCTGCGATATCCCTTCAGGATCAACCGCTCACCCAGCGTCACCACGGTGTTCGAACTGGACCCCTTCGGGCGGGCGACCGGGAGCGCCGCAAAATCCGGCCCGGTCAGGGCAGCGAACGCGGCCGTTTGCTGAAACTGAAGCTTGCCTTGCGCGGTTGCGATATCGCGGCGCTTCGCCATCGCCTCGACCACTGCGCGACAGAAGGCTTCATCGGCGAAGGCGTCGCCCATGACCCCGACATTGGCCTGCTGGCGGATTTTGGCGATCGCGGCCGTGGCGAGGTTGCGCATGCGCTCCTCGTCCCCGTCCTCCCACGCCTGCGCAAGCGGCATGAAGTACGAGGCCGGCTCCGGCCCGGTTTCGACCTCGAGCAGCGCCACCAGCCAGCTGAGTTTGCCTTCCTGCCACAGCACGTGATCGGCAATGCGCGCACGCTCGATCGCGACGCCCTTGGCCGCATACCAGCGCTGGGTCTCGATGAAACGTGGCAGCGTATCCGCTTCGAACTGGACCCGGGTCTTTTCGGCCAGGCCAATCCGCCAGGGCATCACCCGGTCACGGAACAGGGTGCTCCAGCCGTCGAACAGCACCACCACGGGGCGCTCATCGATGGAGAAGATGGGCTCATGCCACGCCGGGGCTTCCGCATTTACGGTCAGGCGGAACCAGTAGAATCCATGAGCCGACAAAGTCAGCAGGTACGGCAGGTCGCCGACGGGAGGAAACGTCGTGCGTCCCAGCATCTCGACCGGCACCCGGCCCTTGTACGCGGCCAGGTTCAGCTCCACCGGCTGCGCCGAGCGCGACAGATTGGCGACACACAGAATGGTGTCATCGCCGTATTCACGCAGGTAAGCCAGAATCTTGCGGTTGCCCGGCTTCAGGAATCGTCGTACGCCGCGGCCGAAGGCCTGACTGGTCTTGCGCACCGCCAGCATGCGCTTGGTCCAGCTCAGCAGCGAACTGGCGTCGCGCAGCTGCGCCTCGACGTTGGTGGCCTGATAGCCGTAAACCGCATCCATGATGGGCGGCAGATACAGCCGCTGCGGATCGGCGCGTGAGAAGCCGGCGTTGCGATCCGGACTCCATTGCATCGGAGTACGCACCCCATTGCGATCACCGATGAAGACATTGTCGCCCATGCCGATCTCATCGCCGTAGTACATGATCGGCGAGCCCGGCATCGACAGCAGCAGGCTGTTCATGAGCTTGATCCGATCGTGGTCGTTCTCCATGAGCGGCGAGAGCCGGCGGCGAATGCCCAGATTGATGCGGGCCCGCACGTCGGATGCGTAGGTCGTGTACATGTAGTCGCGTTCTTTGCTGGTCACCATCTCGAGCGTGAGCTCGTCATGGTTGCGCAGGAAGATCGCCCACTGGCAGTTTTCGGGGATGTCCGGCGTCTGCTGCATGATCTCGGTGATCGGATACCGGTCCTCCTGCGCGATCGACATGTAGATGCGCGGCATGAGGGGAAAGTGATAGGCCATGTGGCACTCGTCGCCGTCGCCGAAATACTCACGCACATCCTCCGGCCACTGGTTCGCCTCGGCGAGCAGGAACCGGTTCGCATAGTTCGCATCGATCGCGGCGCGCAGCTTTCGGATCACATCGTGCGTCTCGCGCAGATTTTCATTGTTCGTACCCTCCCGCTCCACCAGGTAGGGAATCGCGTCCAGCCGGAATCCATCGACCCCCATGTCGAGCCAGAAGCGCATGATGCGCAGCACGGCCTCGAGCACCTGCGGATTGTCGAAGTTCAGATCCGGCTGATGACTGAAGAAGCGGTGCCAGTAATAGGCCTTCGCCAGCGGGTCCCAGGTCCAGTTCGAACTCTCGGTGTCGACGAAAATGATGCGGGTGCCCTGATACTTCTGATCGGTGTCGCTCCACACGTAGAAGTCGCGCTCGGGCGTTCCGGCCGCTGCCCTGCGGGCGGCCTGAAACCAGGGATGCTGGTCGGAGGTGTGATTGATGACGAGTTCGGTGACCACCTTCAGGCCCAGCCGATGGGCCTCCACCAGCATGGTGCGAAAGTCATCGAGGGTCCCGAACTGCGGGTGGATATTGGTGTACTCGGAGATGTCGTAGCCGTCATCCTTGAGCGGCGAGGGATAGAACGGCATCAGCCAGATCGTATTGACCCCGAGGTCACGGATGTATCCGAGCTTGGAGGTCAGCCCGGCAAAATCGCCGATGCCATCGTCATTCGAGTCCAGGAACGATTTGACGTTGAGCTGGTAGATGACGGCGTCCTTGTACCACAGCGGATCATCGACACCCAGCCCCGACGGCGCCGTTTCCGTGTCGTGAGTTTCCGCAGGCGCCGTGACGGTGTCTTTCATGGCCCGGCTTACAGGAAATAATCGAAGTCGTGTTCAGTGCGAACATGACGCCGAATCCTGAACACATGGGCCGGGACACGGCGCGGGTCCAGCATCACGAAATTGCGTGCACCGCGCCATTGGTAGCGCAGATTGCTCAGCAGGTCGTGCACCTGGTAGGGGCGGTCGGTCGCGATCCCCAGATCGTCCAGATCGAGGCTCAGCCAACCCGACTGGGTGTTGTACGGATCGAGATTGACCACCATCAGGACGATATTTCCGGTGGCGCCATCATGTTTGAGGTAAGCGATCAACTGGTCATTGTCGATCGCGCAGAACGCCAGGGTATGATCGGACTGGAGCGCGACATTCTCGCGCCGAATCCGATTGATGCGCGCGATCAGCGGCCAGAGACTGTCGGCACGGTCGAAGTCCCAATGCCGAACCTGATATTTCTCGGAGTCGCGGTATTCCTCGCTGCCGGGCTCGCGCGGCGCACTCTCCATCAGTTCATAGGCGGGCCCATAGATGCCGTAATTGGCTGACAGCGTCGCCGCCATGATCAGTCGTGCGGCAAAGACGCTGCGCAGACCCGACTGCAGGGACTCATGCAGAATGTCCGGGGTATTCGGCCACACGTTGGGTCGAAAATAATCGCGCCCGGGGCCGCGGCTCAACTCGGTGAAATACTCCACGAGCTCCCGTTTGGTGGTGCGCCAGGTGTAATACGTATAGGACTGGGTAAAGCCGAGCTTCGCCAGCCGGTGCATCACCTTCGGGCGCGTGAAGGCCTCGGCCAGAAAGATCACCTCGGGAGTCGCGCGCTTGATTTCCCCGATGCTCCATTCCCAGAAGGCGAAGGCCTTGGTGTGCGGATTGTCGACGCGAAACACCCGCACCCCCTGCTCCACCCAGTACTGCATGACGCTTTTGAGTTCCTCCCACAGGGCGCGCCAGTCGCTGCTCTCGAAGTCGAAAGGATAGATGTCCTGGTACTTCTTGGGCGGATTCTCGGCGTACTGCACGCTGCCATCGGGCCGATGCTTGAACCACTGCGGATGCGCGCGCACATAGGGATGATCGGGCGCGCACTGGAAGGCAATGTCCAGCGCAATCTCGATGCCGACTTCGCGCGCCGCCTGCAGCAGTGCCTTGAAGTCCGCGAGTGATCCAAGCTGCGGCAGGATGTCCTTGTGGCCGCCTTCCGCAGACCCGATCGCCCACGGGCTTCCGACATCGCCGGCCGCAGATTCCAGGGCATTGTTGGGGCCCTTGCGATGCATGTGCCCGATGGGGTGAATGGGGGGCATGTACAGCACATCGAACCCCATGCGGGCAAGGTACGGCAGGCGCGCCTGCACATCCCTGAAGGTGCCGTGCGGGCCGTTTTCGCTGGCCGCGAGCCGCGGAAAGAGTTCGTACCAGCTGCTGAATTGGGCGCGCTTGCGGTCGACGATGAGCTCCCGGGACAGGGTCGCTGCCAGGCTGCGATCAGCGTAACGCTTCGCCAGCTGCGCGCGGGCAGGGTCCAGCGCCAGACTCTGCATGGCCGCTGCATCGGCGTGGCCCGTCGTATCCTGCGCCATGGCATCGAGCTGCCTCGCCCAGTTCGACAGGGTCGCGGCATCCTCCGTGCCGGCGCGAGTTGCCGCTGCTTCGATCAGTGCCGCGCCGGACTGCAGCGCGATTCGGATATCACTTGGGTCATTGCGGCGTTCGAGCTCACTGCGCCACGACTCCAGGTGGTCGATCCAGGCCACCACGGTGAAGCCATAACGACCCGGCACCGGTGGCGTGAACTCGGCCGTCCAGACATCGTTCGGCAGTGCGGCCATCTCAACCTCTTGGGGCTGCACCTGATCGGTCGCCTGCCAGCGCAGCACCACCCCCAACTTGTCATGTCCGTCGGTGAAGCAGTGCGCCTCGATGCGGACCGGTTCGCCCGCAATGCGCTTGGCTGCAAACCTGCCGCCGTCGACGACCGGAGAGACGGCGTCCACCACGGCGCGCACCCGGCCGTCCGCCCATGGCTCGACCTCGGGTGCCGGTGTCTTGCGCTTCTTCTCAGCCATGTCCTTCCCAGCGCAGCATGATCGTCGCCAGCGGCGGTATGTTGAGGTTCAGCGCGTCGAGTCGCCCGTTGGCGCTGACGGGTGAGGATTCTACGCTCCCCAGATTGCCCCACCCCGAACCGCCGTATTCGTGGGCATCGCTGTTGAGGATTTCGCGCCATAAGCCGCGGTGCGGGATGCCCAGCAGAAAGTTGCTGCGCGGAACCGGCGTAAAGTTGGTCACGACCAGCACCGGGGGGCCGTTCACGCTCCTGCGTACGAACGAGGTCACGCTCATCTCCCAATTGTCCGCATCGATCCATTCGAAGCCCTCGGGCCCGAAGTCGATCTCGTGCAGGGAGGGTTCGCTGCGGTAGACGCGATTCAGATCCCGGATCCAGCGACGAACGCCGGCATGTTCGCTGCGATCCGTCACCCACCACTCAAGCTCCCCGTCGTGCGTCCATTCGCGTCGCTGGCCGAACTCCCCGCCCATGAACAGCAGCTTCTTGCCGGGGTGGCCCCACATGTAGCCGTAGAGCGCCCGCAGGTTCGCGAACTGCTGCCAGGCATCGCCCGGCATCTTGCTCAGCAGGGAGCGCTTGCCGTAAACCACCTCATCGTGTGAGAGCGGCAGCACGAAGTTCTCGTTGAAGGCGTACAGCAACGAGAAGGTCAGTCCGCCGTGGTGAAAGCGGCGATAGAGCGGATCCTGCTCCATGTAGCCCAGGACGTCGTGCATCCAACCCATGTTCCATTTCAGGCCAAATCCGAGGCCGCCCATGCTGGTGGGTCGCGACACCATCGGCCAGGCCGTCGACTCTTCGGCAATCATGGTGGTGCCGGGGTAGTCGCGGTATGCGGTCTCATTCAGCGTTCGCAGGAAGTGAATGGCCTCGAGATTTTCCCGACCGCCGAAGCGGTTCGGGATCCAGCCGCCGCTCTGCCGCGCATAATCGAGGTAGAGCATCGAGGCCACCCCGTCCACGCGGATGCCGTCGATGTGATACTTGTCGAACCAGAATGCGGCCGAGGAGATCAGAAAGCTGCGCACCTCGTTGCGCCCATAGTTGAACAGTGCCGAGTTCCATTCCGGATGAAAACCCTGCCGCGGATCCTCGTGCTCGTACAGATAGGTGCCATCGAAGCGGGCCAGGCCATGCGGATCGATGGGGAAGTGCGAGGGAACCCAGTCCAGGATGACGCCGATTCCCTTCTGGTGCAGGTGATCGACGAAGTACATCAGATCCTGCGGCGTACCGTATCGGGCCGTCGGGGCAAAATAGCCTGTGGTTTGATAGCCCCACGAACCATAAAAGGGATGCTCGGTGATCGGCATGAGTTCGACGTGGGTGAAGGCCAGGTCTGACAGGTACTCCGCGAGCGCATGGGCGGCTTCACGGTAATTGAGAAAGGCTCCGTCCTTGCGACGCCAGGAGCCCAGATGCGCCTCATAGATCACCATGGCCGAACTGAGTCCGTTGCGGGCCGCGCGCGAGCCCATCCAGGCACTGTCCTGCCACTCATGGTTGAGCGACCAGACCCGCGAGGCGGTCCGCGGCGGCTCCTCGCTCAAGAATGCCACCGGATCGGCTTTATCCAGCACCCAGCCCTGGCCGGTAATGATCCGATATTTGTAGGCCTGTCCCTGGCGCACGCCAGGCACTCGTGCCCCCCAGATGCCCGACCCGTCGGTGCGGCGTGCCAGTGGCGAGGCCGCGCCCTCCCAGCCGTTCCAGTCCCCGATGACCGATACGGCCGTGGCATTCGGCGCCCAGACGGCGAACTGCGCGGTGCCATCGGTCTCGGCGAGGTGGCACCCTAAGAGGTCATAGAGTCTCGCGAAGGTTCCCTCGCGTAATAAGTAGATATCCTGTTCCGACATCGGGTCACTCGCGGGGGGCGTTTCAAACGCGGACGGTTAGCCTACGCCAGTCGCCGCGCCCGCCGTACCCGCATTGCTTGTAGGAGTCGGCTGGCTTGACGAATGGACTTGTGGACTTTTCACCTTGGGGTAGCCTCAGGCATATGCCAAAGCGAGCAGGCGTCATCCGGGTCGGCATCGGTGGCTGGAATTACGAGCCCTGGCGCCAGACGTTCTATCCCCCCGAAATTGCTCGAAGTCGGGAGCTCGACTACGCGAGCCGGCAGCTGACGGCGATCGAGATCAATGGAACGTTCTATGGTCTGCAGAAGCCCGCGGTCTTTGCCAGGTGGCATGACGCGACCCCCGACACGTTCATGTTTTCAATCAAGGCGCCCCGCTTCATCGTCCAGCGCAAGGATTTGGCGAGCGCCGAATCCTCCGTAGAGCGATTCCTGGCGAGCGGCATCACCGAACTGAAATCCAAGCTCGGGCCGATCCTGTGGCAACTGGCCGATACCAAAGCGTTTGATGCGAATGAAATCGACCGCTTCCTGTCCCTGCTCCCCGCAGAAAGATCCGGATGGGCTCTGCGTCATGCGCTCGAGATCCGTCACGCGAGTTTTGTGAACCCGGAGTTTCTGCAGATCGCACGCAAACACGACGTCGCGGTCGTATACGAGGATGATGCGACTCATCCGAGCATCCCCGATCTCACATCGAGTTTCGTATATGCACGCCTGCGACGCAGCGTCGCGACCCGCGCAACCGGATATCCGCTGTCTGACCTGAAACACTGGTCGAAGTGCGCCCAGGCCTGGGCGAAGGGCGAGGAGCCCCGTGACGTATTCATTTATTTCATCAATGGTGCCAAGGAACGCGCGCCGGCCGCGGCCCAGAAACTGATCGCGATACTCGGTGCTGCAGTATGACCTCGCCAGTTGATCCCGATGGACCGTTGGCGATCGAGGATTACGCAATCATCGGTGATTGCACCACCATCGCGCTGGTCGGCAGGAACGGCTCCATCGACTGGCTGTGCTGGCCGCGATTCGATAGCGCCGCCTGCTTTGCGGCGCTTTTGGGACAGGCAAAACACGGCCGCTGGTCGATGGGTCCGGCAGACGAGGTCATCGCGGGCAGGCGCGCCTATCTGAAGGATACCCTGGTGCTGGAGACGGTGTTTGAAACCGCGGCAGGCACCGTGGCGCTCATCGACTTCATGCCCGTGAACAAGCCGGCCTCTACGCTGATTCGGATCGTCGAAGGCCGCAAAGGCCGGGTGCCGATGCGCATGAACCTGACACTTCGCTTCGACTACGGGTCGTCGGTTCCCTGGGTTTATCGCTTGGCTGAGGAGAACGGCAATGTCGCCATCGCCGGCCGCAGCCTCGTGGTGCTGCGCACCAGCGTCGAGTTGCGCGGCGAAGGACTTGCGACGGTCGCTGATTTCGCGATCGAACCTGAGGAGCGAGTCGCCTTTGTCATGAGCTACGGCCAGTCACACAAGACCCCGCCCGATGCGGTCGATCCCGAAGCGGCTCTGCGGGAAACGCTTGCCGTATGGCGCGACTGGTCGGCACGCTGCCCCTATTCCGGAGCACATCGCGACGCGATCGTGCGCTCCCTCCTCACGCTCAAGGCAATGACCTTCGGCGAAACGGGCGCGATCGTGGCCGCCCCCACCACCTCGCTGCCGGAACAGCTCGGCGGAGTCCGCAATTGGGACTATCGCTACTGCTGGATTCGCGATGCGACGCTGACGCTGACCGCACTGATGGGAGCGGGATACTACGAAGAGGCCGGCGCCTGGCGCGACTGGTTGCACCGGGCACTGGCGGGGACGCCCCAGGACCTGCAGATCATGTACGGCATATTCGGCGAGCGGCGCCTGGCGGAGTGGGAAGTGCCCTGGCTCCCCGGCTATCAGGGCGCTGCGCCGGTGCGCATTGGCAATGCCGCCTCCGGCCAGCTGCAGCTGGATGTGTGGGGCGAAATGATGGATGCGCTGCACGTCGCGCGCGAGGGGGGTCTTGCCGATTCGGCATCCGCCTGGGACATGCAATGCCAGGCGCTCGAGCATCTGGAACAGATCTGGCAGGAGCCGGACGATGGGATCTGGGAAGTCAGAGGTCCGCGTCAACACTTCACCCATTCCAAGGTCATGGCCTGGGTCGCATTCGACCGGTCAATTCGGGACGCCGAAAAATACTCGCTCCCTGCGCCACTGGAGCGATGGCGCACCATCCGTGAGGAGATCCGGCAGGCTGTGTTGAAACACGGCTTCAATCCGGCCCGGAATGCCTTTACGCAGAGCTTTGATGGCCAGGAACTGGACGCCAGCCTGCTGCTGATCCCACACGTCGGATTCCTGCCCATCGATGACCCGCGAGTGAGCGGGACGGTCGCCGCCATCGAGCACGAACTGCTCGTCGGCGGCTTTGTGATGCGCTATCGCACGCAGAGCGGGGCCGATGGCCTGCCGGCGGGCGAGGGGGTTTTTCTGCCCTGCAGCTTCTGGCTGGTCGATGTGTATCAACGACAGGGTCGCGAGGACGAGGCCCGGGCGCTGCTTGAACGACTGCTCGCGTTACGGAACGACGTCGGACTGCTCAGTGAGGAATACGACACACGCAGCGGGCGTCAGGTCGGAAATTTCCCGCAGGCCTTTTCACACCTGTCACTGGTGCAGAGCGTACTGGGCCTGGAGGGTCAGATGCCATTGCGCGATCAGGTGGCCGCGGCTCAGGAGGTGTAGGCCCTGCAGATCGGTACTCGGGGAACGCCGGAACCGGCCTTCACACTGCCATCGGGCAAGCGGACCGAAATCGGTGCCACCTTCACCCGCGCCACTCCGAGCTCGCGCGTGATGCCGATCTTGCGCGCCGTCGCGGGCGACAGATCGACGATGCGGCCTTTCACATAGGGGCCGCGATCCTCGATCGTCACAATCGCACTCTGCCCGGTCTGCAGATTGGTGACCTTGGCAGTCGATCCGAGCGGCAGGGTCCGGCTGGCCGCGTTGATCCCGTGCGGATCCATCCTGCGCCCATCGGCCATCACGCGGTGGGCAAAGCTTCCGGCATAGAAGGAAGCCTTGCCGAGTCGCGTCGTTCCGGAAAGGTCGGGCCGTCCTGGCGTGACAGCGGTGCGCGACACGTTTTCGTACGGGATGACGCACGTCAGGGGCCCGACCGGGCTGCTCGGGCGCGGCTGCCACCCCGAAGTGCATAGGACGATGCCCGCGATCAGCGATGTCTTGCTCAATCCATTCAAGCTGAGGTGCCAGTCAATTTGCCTGTGGTCAGGCTACTGGCGGCGCCCCGTTCGATCTGTAGGCGTCGAGCCTTATGTGAAGTCCCAAATTCTGCCGTCGCTGTGCCAAGACTACGCTTCAACTATGATTCGAGCTTGCTGACCAGTTGATGAAGTTTTGCGTCGCGCTCGGGAGCCTGATCATTGGGCCCCAGGAATTCCATCATCGGCTTACCGGACTTCGTGCTCTCTGAGATCACCTTGAGAGCGACCAGCGTGGGTGTTGCCAGAATGACTCCGGCGACTCCCCAGAAAAGTCCGCCGAACCAGAGGCCCAGGAAAATCAGCAAAGGATTCACCTCGAGTCGTCGCCCCACGAGCAACGGCTGCGCCACCTGGCCTTCGAGTGCCGCAATCATCACGTAGCTGCCCGCAACCCCGAATACAGGGCCCAGTTTGTTGAAGGAGACCAGCGCCACGATGCTGACCAGCGCCAGCGTCGTGACCGGACCGGCATAGGGAACATAGTTGAGGAGCGCCGCCAGAGCACCCCATAGAAAGGGCGTTGGCATGCCCCAGGCCCACATCACCAGCCCGGTGATGGTTCCCAAGCCGATGTTTATCAGCGTCGTGACGAGATAGAAGTGCCCCAGCTCATTGCGCACGCGCTCAATGATCTTGAGCACGTGGGAAGCTTCCAAATCGTTCGCGAACGCTGCCGTCATGCGCGCAAGCATGGGTGGGCCGCCGGCGAGCAGGAATAGCGTGACGATGGTGAAGGTCAGGAGTGCCGCAATGATCGGAGCGCTGATATCCAGTATGAGAATGGGCCCGGTCTGCACCGCTGCCGGAGCCGCCGGAGCCGCAGCCACCTTTGCCGGCGGTCCGATATTGGACGCCGTCGCTCGCAGGTCATCGAGATGGCTGAAAAACTTCGTCATCGGGCGTACCTTGTGCCGCACGGACGCCATCGTTTGCGGAGCTTTGGCAAACCACTCCTGGGCAGGCGCCCACAGAAGATTGATCGTCCCGCCGATCAGGGCCAGCGCAATCACCAGAATGAGCGTGGCGCTTACCGAGCGCGGGATATGGTGGCGGTGCAGCGCTTCGACGGGTCCGGAAAGCACCACGCTCAGAAGCAGTGCGAGCGCGACCGGAACGAACGCCGCATGCGCGATGTAGAGCAGTGTACCGATCACCGTGAAGACGAACACCTTGGCTGCGACGCGCGGCCAGGTGCGGCCGGCGGCGTCGCGCGAAGCTCCCCCTGGTTCGATGGGCCGCAGCATCAGTTCGGTGGCATGTGCTGAGCCCCGGCGCTGCCACCGGGAACCGTGCCGGGATCGCGGGTCGCAGTACTCTTGGTCTTCAACGCGCGTGACCAGGCCTGAAACTCCTCCGGACTGAGGTAGCCATCGTGATTCAAGTCGAGCATGTCGAAATCCGCGGACAGCTCGGGATCCGCCCGGGCTTCGCTGCGTGAAATCTTCCCGTCATGGTTGGTATCGAGGGTGTTGAAGGCAATCGGCTTCGCCTCCGTCGCGACCCCTTGGGCGAAAAGTACTCCACAGGCCGCGCTGGCCACCAGCAGACACGCGAACCCCATGACCCTGTTCATAGCCGGACTCCTGAGCTTACGGGGATGAACGGTAGGCCTTCGGCGGGCGGACTACCATTAAGCCAACGCTTGGTTAACCCATCCACAACGCAGCAAGGCGCTGTCGGCGGGCGCCTACATTGGAGCGGCGTTTGCGTTTGATCGGCGTAGCGCGAAAATCGACGCTCAAGGTGTGCTCGCGGAGAATTCTGGATGACGATAGCACTGGTGGTCAATGGCGTGCCCGGCTTGCAGCTGTCCATGGCAGACGGGCTGCGCGCGCTGCAAACGCTATTGGCGGATCGCCAGAGTAATGGCTGCAGTATTTCACCCGCCGAAGCTGCGAGCTTCGGCACGCAGTACCGGATTCAGCATCCCGGTGCCGGTGTCGAAGTCGTATTTCTGACCGATTATCCCGACCCCGAAAATGTCGATTGGGATGCGGGTGACTGAAGGTGATGCCCCGCGTATGAGGCTCGCGGCAGGCGATCTTATGTTCAAAGCCATCGTGCGGTGGTCCGCTATCGGGTTTCTGCGCTCGTCCTCCTACAAGACTGCATCGCAAATATCGTCAAGCCGGCAGGCGATTTGCCAGATCCTCGAAGAAATGTGCGGTACGCACACTTATGTCCTTGAACCCTTAGCTAAAACTTCGGTACGGCATTTGGTTATAAAGACAGGGAAAACATGGCCTTCGGTGCAATGGCAGTGGCACTCCTGCTGGCGGCGTCCGCTGCCGGTCTGTGGCTGCAATTGGACCGGACCCGCCGGGCGAGCAGAGAGTACCTGCTTTCGCATGCGAGCTTTGAACAGTCTCCTCAAGCAACGGTGTTGCTGGAAGTCGCGACCTTGCAGGTCGTTACCGCCAACCAGGCTTTCCTGACGGAGTCCGGCTACAGCGCCGAGGAACTCTCACGCATTTCGATCACGCAGCTGTTCGGCGATGAAGCCTCCCGCGACAATCTGCAGGCGCAGTTGAGTGAACCCGCGCATCGCGCCGCCCTGAAGATGCGGCTGCGCCGCAAGAACGGACAGATCGTCCAGCTCGAAGTCGTGGGGCACAAAGTGCGGATGGGTAACCGGACCGTCCTGTCCTATACCTGCCAGGACACCTCCCTGCGCACCCGGTTTGAGTCCAAGCTGCTGGAGAAGCAGCAGCACCTTGACCACCTGGCGCACCACGATCAGCTCACCGGTTTGCCCAATCGCCTGTTCCTGGCAGTCCATCTGCCCGAGGCGCTGCAGACTGCCGCACGCAACGGTCAGATCCTGGCGGTCCTGTTTCTGGACCTCGATCGCTTCAAGCAGATCAACGACTCCCGCGGCCACGAAACCGGCGATCAGTTGCTCAAGGCCGTGGCGCAGCGGCTGCGCGCCACGCTTCGCGGCGAAGACATCGTGATCCGCATGGGTGGGGACGAATTCGTCGTGATCATGAAGTCGGTGCGCGATGCCGAGGAAGTCAATGAGGCGGCATTGCGAATCACCGATTCGCTGTCGAGCCCGATCGTCATCGACGGCAGATCACTCACCACCACCGCCAGTATCGGCGTGAGCCTGTATCCGCGCGACGGCGCGGACATCGGCGAACTGCTGCGGCATTCCGACACCGCCATGTACCAGGCCAAGGAGCGCGGCCGCAATAACTGCCAGGTATTTACGCCGTTCATGGACCGACGCCTGAAGCAGCGCATAGCCATCGAGACGAACCTGCGGGCCGCGCTCGAGACACATCAGCTGGAGGTGTACTACCAGCCGATCGTCGAAATCCGCAGTAATCAGGTCGTCGCCCTCGAGGCGCTGCTGCGATGGAATCATCCCACCAGCGGATTTATTTCCCCGGGGCGCTTTATCAGCATTGCGGAGGAATCGGGACTCATCGTCCCCATCGGTGAATTCGTGCTGGAGCGGGTTCTGCAGGATGCAAACCAGTGGCGCAAGGACGGATGCAAGCTGGCGCCGATCGCCGTCAACGTTTCGGCGGCACAGCTGCAGCGTTCGGACCTGGCCGGCGTCATCCTCCGGCTGAGCCAGAAGTTCGAGGTGGAACCCACGATTCTGCAGATCGAACTCACCGAAGGCACCATCTTCGAGCGTCGCGAGGCGCGTAACGGTGAATCCAACGAGGATGCCGTCGCCAAGCTTCACGACCTGGGCATCCATATCAGCATCGACGATTTCGGCACCGGCTACTCGAGCCTCTCGTATCTGAAGCGTTGGCCGGTCGACTCGATCAAGATCGACAAGAGCTTCGTGCGTGACCTGGGCAGCGATCCCAGTGATCTCGCCATCGTGGGTGCCATCATCGCGATGGCGCGCCACCTGCGGATCACGGTGATCGCCGAAGGAATAGAAAGCTGGCAGCAACTGGAGAAACTGCGCGAACTGGGCTGCGCACGGGCTCAGGGCCATCTGTTCGCGAAGCCCACTCCCGCCAAGGGCTGCAAGCGGTTTCTGCAGGGCACGCCGATTGATCTCACGGCGCGAAACCGGGCTTCCGATACGCCCCTCGCCACCGGCACCTGGCCGGCGGCGCAGAAACACTAGTATTCGATCGGCCTCAGGGCTGGCGCAGCGCCTTCCGCACCCTCGAGGCGAATCTGCGAGGCGAGCCCTTGTAGATGCGCCTGCCGACTGCAAAGGCCTCGGCCTGCAATGCGCGTCTGGCGCGCCTGATGCCGGTCAAGAGCGGCCCGCCATGACCTGGTTCTGCTTCTTCGACCTTCTGTCGCAATACCGCAAGATCATGGTCATCCCCGAGCAGCGCCGCCAGTCTTTGCGCACGCTTGCCGACATTGCCGAGGCTGGCCCGGTAGGCGCTGCACATCAGCTCGACGTCGTTGTACAGGTACTTGACCTGCTTGCGCCACTCGTGGAGGGCTTCGGTCGTGGGCTGCCGACGGGCCAGGCGATAGGCCTTGCGGCCCGCCCGATAGACCTTGCGCATTCCGCGGTGCGCGGCGGCGAGGTCCGGCATTTTCGGTACCCGTGCCCGAAGCCGATCGGCCGTCTGGTCCAGGCGCTCGCTGATCTGGCGCAGGCATTGCGGCGTGATGGCCCGTCGCTGCGCGCGGCAGTTCCTGAGCAATCGCCGATGCAGGTCGGTCTTCGGCGCCCGAAGCACGGCATCCTCCTGACGGTGAGTGAGTTTATCCAGGGTTTGCAGCAGCGCCGTCGCATCGCGCACCGCGGTCAACGGCCTCGCAGCGTCACGCACCCGGGCATTCGCCCACCGGTAAGCCCGTCGACCGAGCGCCGGGCGCAATAGCCGCAGCGCCGCGCGAATCCGTTTCATTTCCTTGCGGGCGCCATGGAAGGACTCATTGCCGCCAGCGTTTTTGAAGGATCCTGCATCCGCCAGCATGATCAGCAGCGCCTCGTGCAAGGAATGCACCGGCTTCGAATCAACCGTAAGCGAACTGGCAGGCTTCATTGGTGCGGCGTAAATCGGCTGGCCCTGCACGGCATTGTAGGCGATTCATTCGGCGGCGGCCGGTTCCTCAGGCACAGCCAACGGTGACTTCACCGCTGCCGAATCAGTGGATTGCTGCGGTCCGATGCTGCCGATGATCGGTAGCTTCAACGCGAGATGCATCGGATCGATCCCGAACGTGAGTCCCAGTACATTCACTTCAAAGCCCTCTCGCAACCCGAGAGCGACACCCGCGACGCCGAGCACATTCACCTGCGCGCCCGTGCCGCTCGGCAGCTTCGCGATGGGCAGCGCGCCGAGGTAATCCTTGCCGATTGCGGTGGGCGGCAGATCGACGCGCAGCTCCGGCGCCGCGCGCAGCACGTGGGCTGCGAAGGTATTCGAGTTCGGGCCCGGCCACACGCGGTAGGTGCCCTTCCAGGGGTAACTCTGGACCGCCGCTTCGATACGATCGATCAGCTCATCGACGCCCGCTCCGCGCCGGTCGGCGAGCAGCTCGGGACGGTTGCCGAACCAGCGGCCATCCGGCGGCCGATTGCTAGCCAGCACCGAGGTTCCGGCACGCCCCAGCCGCCAGCCATTCACCTCGTACACCGTGAATGCACGCGCACCGGTGCGCTTGACGGCGATCCAGGGATGGACAGCGAAATAGCCGCGCCAGCTAAGTGCCCGCGCCGCGTAGACCTGCACGATGGCCTCGCGGGTCATTGCCGGATCGGGCGCAAGACCGACGGGTTCACGGCTGGCCGTGCGCCAGTCTTCCGCAGCGTCCGAGCGCGTGGCGTGAACGACGATCACTGCCGCCAACAGGTAGAGAGCGAGAAACGCGGGAAAGGACAGCAGCCAGTGAACGGACGCCATGAGGCGACAATGGGGACCGGTGCAGCGGCACACAAGCGCCGCCTCTCCACGAGTGATTCATGGGTTGCGGTGCTCCTGCAGAACCCCCACGGCCTTCTTATCGAAAGTCGATAAAATCTACTTGACTTTCTGCTGCCTCCGTATTGATATTCGATATGTGTTATCGATATTCAATACACAGGAGCGACGATGAACACACTACAGGAGAACCCGCTCGCATCCAGGTTGGTGAAACCATTGGGACAGAGATCCCTGTCGTCGAGCCTGGCCAACGCGCTCAAATTCGCAAGAGTGGTCCTCTCCGTCCTATTCGCCGTGGCCGTGGTGGCAGCCGTCTTAGGCATACCCCTTTGCATTCTGGTCTCCACCCACTTGGTGTCCTCGAAGGTGCTCAACGGCCCGGGCTACAACATGTTCAGCACCTGGACCGTTGCGGTTCCGTACCTGCTCTATGCATTGATTTCAATACGCGGCGATCTACTCATCGTGCGTCGCTTACAAAGTGTGTTTGCATCCTTCGTGGCAAACGAGCCGTTCGCCCACGACAATGCCGGACACCTTCGAGCCATATGGGTAACGCTCGTCGTGATCGAAGTCACCAGAATCACCGCGTGGGTCCTGATGCACGCACTCACGGCGGCATACGCCTCCGCCACCGCCGTGACCTTCCCTTCCGGGCTTGATGATCCGATAGATCTGGTGCGTCTGTTTTTGATCTTTGTGGTGCTGATCCTGGCGGAGGTGTTCCGCCAGGGCACGCAGCTGCGTCAAGAGACCGAACTTACGGTCTGAAACGCAATGAGCATTCGCGTGAATCTCGACAAGATACTGGCCAACCGCGAGATGTCGCTGACGCAGCTCAGTGAACGCGTCGGCGTCACCATTGCCAACCTCTCCATACTCAAGACAGGTAAGGCCAGGGCAGTGCGTTTCTCGACACTCGATGCGCTGTGCCAGGTCCTTCAGTGTCAGCCCGGCGACATCCTCTGCTATGACGCGACCGCGGATGACATCGCTCTTCAGGGCTCAGGGCGTAGCGGTATAAGGGATTGAGACCGTACCGCTCTTGGTCGAACCGGAATCGTTCGTGTAAGAGAATCCGAATTGCAAGGTACCACTGCCTGCGCTGGTAGGGTCATAGGTCAGCGGAATCTGGCAAACGCTGCCGGCACTCACGCTTGCACAGGTGAACGTAGTAACCGTACTGCTCCAGCCGGCGGGCAACGGGGTCAGTCCCGAAGTAATCGACAATGCGGTGGCTGGATTTCCATCGTCGGTGGCAAACGTGACGGTCACCGCGGTGCTGCTGCCGGCCACTACGGTGAGCGAAGGTTGGCTCGGGGTGCCGACGATGGTGTCATTCGTCGTCGCCTGATAGGGAATGTTGAGGGTGCCGGTCTTTACGGATCCCGAATCGTTCGTATAGCTGAACCCGATCGTCAGCGTACTGCTGGTCGCAATCGTCGGCTGGTAGGTCAGTGCCAGCTGACAGACGCTGCCGGCGCTCACCGTCGAGCAGGTAAAGGCATTGCTCGGGCTGCTCCAGCCGGCGGGAAACGCGGTGAGCGCGGAAGTCACGGACAATGCGCTCGCGGGATTGCCGTCATTGGTGACGAAGGTGGCGGTGACGGACGTGGTCGTGCCGGTGAGCACCGTAAGCGAGGTGGGGCTCGGTGTTGCGACGACCGTGTCATCGGTGGTCGCCCGATAGGGCACGTTGATCGATCCGCCCTTGGCTTGACCGGCGTTGTTCACATACGTGTAGCGCAGTGTCATCGTGCCGCTGGCGGCTGCGGTCGGCGTAAAGGTGAGCGGCAGCTGGCAGGTCGTCGCAACATCAACTGCCGCACACGAGAAGGAACTGCCCGTGCTCGCCCAACCCGGCGGCAACATCGTAAGGTCGGTCGTCAACTGCAGGTTGGTTGCCGTGCGCGCATCATCTGTGGTGAATGTGATGGCGACGTTCGGGTTGACCTCTCCTACGATCGCGGCGATCTGTCCGGATGGTGCGGCCGTGGCGACGACATTGTCATTGGTCGTCGCTGCATAGGGAATATTGACCGATCCGGTCGTGAACACCCCGCTGGGGCTCGTGTAGCCATAGTCCAACGATACTGTACCGCTCGTCAGTGCCGCGGGGGCATAGGTGAGCTGCAACTGACAGCCGTTGCCGGTGCTCACCGTGGCGCAGTTGAAGGCGCCGACGGAGCCGCTCCAGCCCGCGGGCAGCGAGGAACCGGAAGACAGCATCGCCAGATTGCTGACCGATTGACCGTCGTCGGTCGTAAAGGTGAGAGTGACCGCCTGGGTGCCGGATTTCTCGATCGCGTTGACCTGGCCCGCCGGTGCGACGGTCGCAACGACATTGCCGCTCACGGTAGTCGAATACGGAAGATTGATCGCGCCGGTACGGGCCGCTCCCGAATCATCCGTGTAGGCGTAGCTCAGCGTGAGCGTGCCGCTGCCGGCCACCATCGGCGCGTAGTTCAGGACCAATTGGCAGCCATTGCCGTTGCTGATGATGGCGCAGCTGAAAGCTGGCGTTGAGGTACTCCACCCCGCCGGCAGGGAAGACAGGGTTGCAACGGTCAGGCCGGTCGCCGCGTTGCCGTCGTCAGTCGTGAAATTCACGCTGACCGATTGCGTCCCTGTGCCGACCGCAGCGTTGATCTGGCCGATCGGTGCTGCCGTCGCGACGATGTTGTTGCTCGCGGTTCCCGCGTACGGGATGTTGAGCGTGACGAGCGGGGGTGAATTGGCGTCGCCCTTGTATACGTAACCGATCGCCAGCGTGCCGGTCTCAGTGGTCGCCGGTGCGTAGGTCAACGTCAGCACGCAATTGCTTCCCGAACCCGTCACGCTGCACGTGAAGTCTGTCGAACCGCTCCAGTCCGATGGCAGCGTCGTGTTCGACAGTGCGAGTCCGGAGATCGGCCGACCGTCCGCGGAGGTAAATGCAACCGTGATCGTCTGGCTGGAGCCCGCGATGACCGAGAGCGTTCCGGCAACCGAAGGTGTCGCATTCACGGCATCGGACGTCGGCGGAGTGGCGACGACGGTGCTGTAGCCGACCGGGGCGCTGCTACCGACGGCACCACCCGCACCCGAACTGCCCACGGCAGGAGCCGACGCGCCGGCACCGCTGCCCGTCACGTCATAATTGCAGCCAGACAGCAGCGCGGATGCGCAGGCGCCCGCGAGCAACGCGCGATGGATTGATCCCATTTACCCCGGCTCCCCGGAACTCGTGAGTTTCCGTGCAACGAGACAAAAGGTTACAAGGCAATGCCGGGAGAGCACCCGGTCTTATGTGTCGGCTGCGCGCGACGTGCGGTTTTTTCGTGACGCAGTTAACGAATACCGCCGCACACCGCGTTCAACTTAATCTTGGAAACGGAATCGGGCCTCCAAGGGGCTATTTCTGGCGACCGAACATTTCCCGAATCTGCGCCCGAAGCCAGATGTTGTAAGGGTCTGACGTCGCCCGACGGTGCCAGAACTGGAAGACCTCGACCGAGGGCAGCGCGGATGTGAGTTTCAGACACTTGAGGTCAAAGTCCCGGTAGGCGATCGCCAGAAACTGGGGTACGACGGAGACCAGATCGGGCTGGGTGCGCAGCACATGCGGAACCGAAACCCAATTCGCGGTACGCACGACCACGTTCCGGCGAATGCCGCCTTGCGCGAGTACGTCATCCAGATAGAGATGCTCGAGGCGCCCGGGCGAGACGGCCACGTGACGCAGACCCGACAGGTCCTCATTGCTCAAATCATGATTGAGGGGATTGGATTTGCTGGTCAGCACCAGGTAGCCGGTCTCGTAGAGTTTCTGCTGGAAGACATCCCCGATCGGCGGTCCGCGACCGCTGATTGCAAGATCGACCTCGCCGCGCTCGAAGCCTTCCTTGAGCTCCTCGCCCCAAAGATCCAAAACGAAGATCCGGCAGCGCGGCGCGACCTTGCGGAGCTTGGATAACAGCCGCGGAAGAATCCGGATCTCGCCCATGTCCCCCATGCAGATCCTGATGTCGCGCGCACTGATCGCGGGATCAAAACGTGCCCGGCCACCCAACGCGGCCTCGGCAAAGGCGATCGACTGCCGTACGTCTTCGGCAATCGAGATCGCGAAGGTCGTGGGAGTGACGCCGGTATTGGTCTTGATGAAGAGCTCGTCGTCGAAATGCTTGCGCAGCTTCGCCAGAGACTGACTGACCGCCCCCTGTGTGACGCCCAAAGCACGAGACGCCCGCAGCACGCTGCTGTTTTCAATCAACTCGTTGAAGACGACCAGAAGATTCAGATCGACCTGGCGGTAGCGCATCGTTCGATCATACCAAGATCTCACGCGACGGACTTGCGGCGACCTCGGCGATGGCGCGACCATAGGGTCCAAGCCGCTCAGCGCACCTGCTCGCCGCCCAGCGTCTGTCCGTCCGGCAGCACGATGGAAACATACTGCCCACCCGGGGTCCCGTCTCTCAAGGGTCGAAGAGTGACGGTGACCTTGTCTCCAGCCTTCAGGGTCGTGCGCTTCCAACCATCTCGCACCAGATTGTTCGGGCTATTCATCTCGACGGCCCAACTCTGCGAAATGCCGCCGGCGCCGATCACATCGACTTTGAAGTTCGCGTGCGGGTTGCTCCAGTTGAATTCGGAAACGGTGCCGGTGATCTTGACTTCCTTGCTGATGTCGAACATCGCCCCGGAGTGATGCACGTATGCGGGCGATGAGAACATCAGCACCGCTGCCGCGAAGCCAAGAATATACGCAGCTCTCATAGGTTCAGTGCGTGGATGGGACGTTGATGGGACCGTCGCCGCGTCGCGTCGGATCGCCCAGCACCGATCCGTCGGGCAGCGTCGCGTTGAGGAACAGTCCGCCATGCTGACCGTCGCGCAGCGGATTGATCACGACGAGCACTCTGTCGCCGGGTTTCAGGCTGCTCGATCTCCAACCCTGGCGCTTGAGGTTGTTCGGGCTGTTCAATTCGATGTGCCACACTTCACTGGTGCCGTCCGCCTTCGGCACATCGAGTTCGATGAATGAGTGCGGATTGGTCCACTGAAACTCCATGACCGTTCCCGACAGGGGCAGCTGGCGCGATTGATCGAACATTGCGAAGGAATGATGCGCTACGGCCGTGCCCGTAGCCAGAAGCAGCCCGATCGCACTCGCCCAGGCCCGTCGACTGTATGGAATTGCTGCCACCGCGCACCTGAGACTACCGGTTGAGGCGGTGAGAACGATGAATATTAGGACTCTTGATAACCCAAATCAGAGGCCGCGTCGTCCAGCCGCCACCTCGGCTCGCTTGCCGGGACATTGACCACGACAACATCGTATTTCTCGATCATCGGCATCATGACGTTCTCGAGCTCGCCCTTCCAGAGGTCACCGTCGTAGAACTTCGCCTTCAGGGGTTCGCGCGAGGCGAGATCGGGAAATCCACGCATGAAGAAGAAGACATCCGGGTCCTCGACCGACAGGAACGGACCGGAGATCTTCATTCCAAGTTTCAGGTGTTCCGGTATGGACCTGGTGCGGAAAATTTCGAGAAACCGGGCTCGCATGCCCGGCTTCAGTTTGTAGGTGCGCATTTCGACGATCATGCCAGGCTCACTCCTGTTCGCTGCATCGTTGGCCGGCTGCGGGGTGCTCGGCATGATAATCGCGATTGCACGAATGACTCAGGGCCTCCATAAGGTCAAGTTCAAGCTGAAGGGCGGGGCAGTATGTGAACGACCTCACGGCTTTTGGCTGTCTGCGGGAAATGACATTTCCCATCTTTGCCAATCAGTCGTACCTTCGCTGGCATGAGTGCACAACCAAACAACGAGGCGACGGCCCCGGACTGGTCTGAATGGCTCAATGCCTCCATCAATGGAGCGTATCCCTTGCGTCGCCTGCTGGTCGGCTCCGAGCGTGGCGCCGTATTCCTCACCGAATGCAAGGGGCGGCCCAATCCCGATGCTGCGGTAAAGATAATCCCGATCGAGGGGGTTACCTTGGCGCAGCTCTCGCATTGGAAGTCGGCCATCGGGCTATCCCATCCTCATTTGATTCAGCTCTTCGACGCGGGTCTGTGCCAGCTCGGAGGTCATCAGTTCCTCTTTGTCGTAATGGAATATGCGGACCAGACTCTCTCTCAGGTCCTGCGCCAACGGGCCCTCACGCCCGCCGAAGTGGGCGAGCTGTTGCCTCCCACTCTGAACGCCCTGGCGTTCCTGCACAGCGGCAGTCTGGTGCACGGGCACCTGAAACCCGAGAACTTTCTGGTGGTCGGTGAGCAACTGAAGCTGTCGAGTGATGGCATCGTTCCCGCCGGCGCGCCCAGAGTCGGCATCGCCGCGCCCTCCTCGTACGATCCTCCGGAGGCAAACCACACGAATTTCACTTCGGCCGGTGATATGTGGAGCCTTGGCATGACGCTGGTCGAAGCGCTGACCCAGAGTCAGCCACGCTTTGATGAGCATTCGGTCGCGGGTTCTTTGCCGACGACAGTCTCTCCGGCGCTCGCGGAGTCGGTGCAGCGCTGTCTGAGTTCCGATCCTGCCTTGCGTCCCTCGGCAGCGGATTTTTATGTCCGGCCCGCAGCAGCGCCGCAGGCGCTGGTTGCACCCGCTCCTGCGCCTGCCGTGCAGGCTGCTCCCGAATTCGTTACGCCGCCGCCGCAGCCGACCAAACCGCGACGGCTGACGGCTCCGAGCGCAGTGATCGTGTCTGCCATTGTGGTGGCCGGCATCTGGGCGGGTCAGCAGCTGCTTCGCACTCACCCGAACTCCACCGTTCCACCGCAAGCTGCCGTCGCGCCGACGATTGCTGCGCCGCATCCGCCGGCGGCGCTACCGGCACCCGCCACCCCTGCGCCCGCCGTGATCCATGCGCAACTGCCGGATATTCCGCGCAAAGCACTGCGGACGATTCACGGTCATTTCAGGATTGAGGTACTGGTGGTCGTCGATCACTCGGGCACTGTCATCAGGGGACTGCTGAAGAATACGGGGCCAAGTTCCTATTTCGCGCGCCTGACGAAGGAAGCCGCGCGGCAATGGACGTTCTCTGCCACGAGTGAGCCTGGCACGCGCGAGTGGCTGCTGCGTTTCGAGTTCACGCACAGCGGTGTCACGGCTGAGGCCAACCCGCAGTCTTAGCCGCGCTCATCCCCGCGAATGCCACGTCACCGTGATGCCGAAGGTCCGCGGGCGGAAGGTATAGGAGTTCTGCTGCGGAGTGGGGATGCTGACTGGATTGTAGTAATCCAGTCCGGAAAACGCGTAGTTGGTCACCGTGTGATTGTTGAACAGATTGTCGATGAAGGGCGTGACGAGCCAGTCGCCGAGCGTGGCGCCACTGCGCAGCGAGACGAAGTGCGTCGCCGATAAGGCGTAGGTGTAGGGGAAATACTGCGAGGTGTTGGGGTCCTGCACTGCGGCCAGCCAGGGATTGCGGCTCTGATACTCGTAGTCGACGCGCACGAACGCGTCGTGGTCGACAAGGCGGAAGCGGTATTCGGGACCCACCGAGACGGTCCACGGCGGATTGGTGCCCGGTGCATAGCCGATGGCGGCTTCGCCCGAGATCGCATCGCCCGACATCGCCAACGGCGGCACCGGCTGCCCGTTCTGCAAGGCGCTCCCGCCCGGGTAGGCATTCTGGCTGAAGCGCGCACTGGTGTAGCCGGCCGACACATCCATGTAGAAGGAGGCGCCCAATGCCAATTCGATCTGCGTGTCGAAGCCCTTGGCAATCGCGGCGCCGAGGTTGTCCGTGAACTGCAGTCCACAGGTGCCGCCGACGTAGACGTTCTGTTGGATGCCATCCCACTTGATGTAATAGACACTGGTGGCAAGCTTCAGAGCGCCGAGATTGTTCTTGGCACCTATTTCAAAGCTGCGGGTGCTATCGG
>Ga0210385_10000220_pt1 | contig 51622 bp, 47 predicted proteins | sample IncBWH26OmetaG_FD_160107 | JGI IMG/M metagenome (GOLD analysis project Ga0210385, IMG submission 160107) | Forest soil microbial communities from Barre Woods Harvard Forest LTER site, Petersham, Massachusetts, United States - Inc-BW-H-26-O ... | reverse complement strand
AAATGGGAAGTCGCGCACCGTGTGCTCGACCAGGTGGTCAAGTTGCGGAAGCGCAGCAGCGTTCGCGCGCTCTGAGTTGTCCTCCTGCTTTTCGCTGTTTTTTCTCGAAACTTTCCTTGAAGCTTTCCCCCGTTCTTCCCTCAGAACTCCGCGCACCCGCGCCACGCGTTTGCTATCCTTAGAAGCCAATGCCCCACACTCTTGATCCTGAACTTCGCCGCGCCCTCACGGCGCGCATTCGTTTCTACAACGAAATGGGAATCTACGATTTTTACCGGCGACCGCCGGCAGACGAAGCGCCGTTGGCAGCCGACGAAATGGCCATTGCCGCATCGATCGATCAACCAGAATCGGGAGAAGAAATGAGTCCACGGAAAGCCACGGCGGTTGCGGTTCCGGTTGAAGAAGACATGTCCGACGTGATCGCGATGAAACCTGAGCAGAGGGTGAGCGATCCGGTAAAGGCGCTGAAGATCATCCGCGAAGACCTGGGTGACTGTAAACGTTGTGTGCTCCACAAACAGGGGCGGAAGCAGATCGTGTTTGGCGTTGGTGACCCGAAGGCCGAGCTGATGTTCATTGGTGAGGGACCCGGCGCCGATGAAGACGAAAAAGGCGAACCGTTTGTGGGGCGGGCCGGACAACTGCTCAACAACATGATCAAGGCGATGGGAATCGAACGTGAGCAGGTTTACATCGCCAACATCGTGAAGTGCCGTCCGCCCGGAAACCGCACGCCGGAGCGCGAGGAGTGCGACACCTGTTCGCCGTTTCTCATGCGGCAAATCGCAGTGGTCAAGCCGAAAGTGATTGTGGCGCTCGGCGCCACCGCAGCGAAGACGCTACTGGCGATGAATTCGTCAATGATCCAATTGCGCGGACGCTTTTACGATTTCAGGCCGGCCGGCGTGCGCAGCAATGATCCCAACTGGGACGGATGCAAGCTGGCTGTTACTTACCATCCGGCATTTCTGTTGCGCGATCCCCGGCAAAAAGGCGAGGCGTGGAAAGATCTGCAGATGGTGATGAAAGAGCTGGGATTGAAGTCGCCAAAATCAACAACATCGTGAAGACAACCGCATGAAACTTGTACGCTATGGTGCAGTTGGCCATGAAAAGCCTGGCGCGGTCGACTCCGCCGGCCGCATTCGCGATCTTTCAGGGATCGTCCGCGACATTGCCGGTGAGTCGTTGTCACCCGGAGCGATTGCCTCATTATTGTCGACGAGCCTTGACCTGACGACGTTGCCGCTTGCGCCGGCCGATGCCCGGCTCGGCCCCTGCGTCGGAAGCGTGGGCAAGTTCATTTGCATCGGCTTGAACTACTCCGATCATGCCGCGGAAGCGGGCATGAAAGTGCCGAGCGAACCCATCATCTTCATGAAGGCCACGTCTGCGATCTGCGGACCGAACGACGATGTCATGGTTCCGCGGGACAGCACCAAGATGGATTGGGAAGTCGAGCTAGGCGTCGTGATTGGCACTGTGGCAAAGTATGTCAGCGAAGCCGATGCGATGGCGCATGTGTCTGGTTACTGCGTTGTCAATGATCTCTCCGAGCGCGCGTTCCAACTCGAAAGCACGGGGCAGTGGGTGAAAGGCAAGAGTGCGGATACCTTCGGCCCCATCGGGCCGTGGCTGGTGACGGCAGACGAAGTTCCTGATCCTCAAAACCTGCGCCTATGGCTTGAAGTCGACGGCCATCGTTACCAGAATGGCTCGACGCGGACCATGATCTTCGGCGTGCGGCGCCTGGTCAGCTACGTCAGTCGTTTTATGAGCCTGCAACCGGGAGATATCATCTCGACCGGCACTCCACCGGGAGTGGGGATGGGATTGAAGCCGCAGGTTTTCCTGAAGGTGGGAAATCGAATGCGATTGGGCATCGACGGACTCGGTGAACAAAATCAGCGAGTGGTCGCCGAGCGCCGTTAAAGTCTATTTCTTGTCTTTCGCAACCGTAAGGCGATTTTCGGCGCGCAGCTTGGCATCTTCCGCTCGCGCGGCGTCGACCTGAGGGTCGTTGCTCTTCAGGCGCTCTTCAGCCCGATCTTTCGCCTTTCGCGCCCGCTCCACATCGATGTCCTGAGGATTCTCTGCGGCCTCGGCCAAAATGGTCACCTTATCGGGCAGCACTTCCATAAATCCCCAGGCCAGCGACAATGTATGCTCAGCCCCGCCCGACTTGTAAGTAAGAAGGCCGACCGCCAGCTCGGTAAGCAAAGGAGCGTGCCCAGGGAGAATTCCCAGGTACCCGCTGAGTCCAGGGACCTGCGCTTCCTCTGCCGCTTCTTTTACCAGAAGGCGGGTAGGGGTTACGATCTCGAGTTGGAAAGTGTCTGCCACAGTTCTACGCAGCCGCGCCTTTCATCTTCTCGGCGGTTTCCAGCACCTCGTCAATCGTTCCCTTCATATAGAACGCCTGCTCGGGAATGTCGTCATACTTCCCTTCTACAATCCCGCGGAAACCTTTTACGGTGTCGGCGATCTTCACATAGCGGCCCGGAGTGCCGGTAAATTGCTCGGCCACAAAGAACGGCTGCGAAAGGAATTTCTGGATTTTACGCGCCCGCGCGACCGTTACTTTCTGGTCTTCGCTGAGCTCGTCGATGCCAAGGATGGCGATGATGTCCTGCAAGTCTTTGTAAGTTTGCAGGGTTTTCTTCACCATCTGCGCCACGTCGTAATGGTCTTGCCCAACGATGCGAGGATCAAGAATGCGTGATGTGGAACCGAGCGGATCGACCGCGGGATAAATTCCGATTTCGGTCAGCGCGCGCGACAGCACGGTGGTCGCATCGAGGTGAGCAAAGGTCGTGGCTGGCGCGGGGTCAGTCAAGTCGTCGGCGGGCACATAAATCGCCTGCACCGAAGTTACAGATCCTTTCTTGGTGGAAGTAATTCGCTCCTGCAACTCGCCCATCTCGGTGGCTAGGTTCGGCTGGTAGCCGACGGCGCTGGGCATGCGGCCTAGCAGTGCGGATACCTCAGAGCCAGCTTGCGTAAAGCGGAAAATATTGTCGATGAACAGCAGCGTGTCCGAACCTTCTTCGTCGCGGAAAAATTCGGCTACGGTCAGAGCGGTTAGCGCCACGCGGAGACGCGCTCCAGGAGGTTCAGTCATCTGGCCGTAAATCAAGGCAGCTTTCGATTCGGCGGGTTTGCCGGGCTTGATGACTCCTGACTCGGACATTTCGAGCCACAGGTCGTTGCCTTCACGGGTGCGCTCGCCAACGCCGGCAAACACGGAAAATCCGCCATGCTGCTTGGCCACGTTGTTGATCAGTTCCATGATGACGACGGTCTTGCCCACGCCAGCGCCACCGAAGAGTCCGATCTTTCCGCCTTTGAGGAACGGCTGGATGAGGTCGATAACTTTTACGCCAGTCTCAAACATCTCCGCCGTGGTCGATTGTTCGTCGAATGCGGGCGCAAGGCGGTGAATTGGCATTCTCTTGTCGTAGGCGATCGGGCCCAGATTATCCACCGGCTCGCCAATCACATTCATAACGCGGCCCAGCGTCCCGCGGCCCACAGGAGCGGAAATCGGTCCGCCCTGGTCAATCGCTTTCATACCGCGCACCATGCCATCGGTGGCTTCCATGGCCACGCAGCGCACGCGGCCTTCGCCGAGATGCTGCTGCACTTCGAGAATGACGTTAATCGGCGACGGTACGGTGAAGCCGTCGCTGACCACGCGCAGGGCCTCGTAAATGGGAGGCATAGCGCCTTCGGTGAATTGCACGTCGACGGCAGGGCCGGCGATTTGGATTACGTGTCCGATATTTTCTGACATAAGTCCTCAGCTAGCACTGGCTGGCAGCTTTACTGCGCCGCCGCTCCGCTTACGATTTCTATAATTTCTTTTGTAATCTTTGCCTGTCGCGCCCGATTCATGATTAAAGTCAGCGACTCGATCATGTCGCTTGCGTTGCTGGTGGCCGCATCCATGGCGGTCATGCGAGCGGCGTGTTCGGCCGCCACCGACTCCAGCAGCGCATGGAAAATCTGGATGCCCAGATACTTCGGCAGAATACCCTCGAAAAGACGCGCCGGATTCTGCTCGTAGATATAGTCGACTTGCGCGGTGCCAAACTTCGCTGCAGCCTCGTCGACCGCAGTAGTATCGGATGGGCGTATGCCAACCCCCTCCCCCTTCGCCGCTTCGAGTCGTCGTTTCCGTTCTTCCTGCGTAGCCTCTTCCGCCATCTGAATATCGACTTCGCCGATTTCCTTGATCGGGAGCAGACGCTCAGCCACCAGGCGCTGGGCAATCACCGATTTGAACTCGTTAAAAAGAATGTAGACGCCGTCAATCTCGTGACGCGTATAGCTGGCGATTACGCTGCGGCTGAGCGTGTCGGCGAATTTATGGTCGACCTTGCCCAGTACTCCGACATATTCACCGACAATCTGAACCCGGCCAGCGCGCCGAACTTCACCTTCCGAATTTCTCGGCGCGACCCCAGTCTCTCCAGCGGCAGAATCAGCCGGCCGCTCCGGGGCCAACGGATATCGGCGGCGCATGAAGTCACGGCCTTTACGGCCGATGCACGCCAGGTCGATATTCTGGTCGGGCTTCGACAGGATGAACTTGGAAGCCATCTTCAGGATGTTGGTGTTGAAGGCGCCCGCCAGACCTTTGTCTCCGGTAACCACGATCAGCAGGATGGTTTTCTCTTCGCGCTCGTCCAACAGCGGATGAAATGGCTGCCCCGTGACGGAATCATAAATATCGGCCCGCGATACCAGCGATTTTAAGACGTTGGTCAACATCTGCGAATAAGGGCGCGCGGCGAGAGCGGCTTCCTGGGCGCGGCGCAACTTGGCCGCGGAAACCGTCTTCATCGCCTTGGTGATCTGCCGCGTGTTAACCACGCTGCGGATACGGCGTCGAATATCGAGAATATTTGCCATGAAAATCTGGTCTTAGGATTTCCCCAAGACCTAAGACCTATTTTTATTTCGTTACTGCCTGCCGTGAATCTACAAACTGCTGTTTCGCTTCCTTGATCACCCGCGACATCTCGGCTTTCAGGTTGTCGTCGAGGACTTTCTTTTCCATGATCGTACTGAGGATGCCCGGGTTCGTTGTCTCAACGTATTTGTACAGGCTCTTTTCGAAATCGCGCACCTGGTCAACCGGCATGTCGTCAAGCACTCCGCTGGTGCCGGCGAAGATGATGAGAATTTGCTTCGAGAACGGGAGTGGGCTGAACTGCCCTTGTTTTAAGAGCTCGACCAGTCGCTGACCGCGATTCAACTGGGCTTGCGTGGCTTTGTCGAGATCGCTGCCGAACTGCGCGAAGGCAGCGAGTTCACGGTATTGTGCCAACTCCAGCTTCAGCGTTCCGGCAACCTGGCGCATGGCTTTGATCTGGGCGCTGCCGCCGACGCGGCTTACCGAGAGTCCCACGTTTACCGCGGGTCGCACGCCCTGGTTGAACAGGTCGGTTTCAAGATAAATCTGGCCGTCGGTAATCGAAATCACATTGGTTGGAATATAGGCTGAAACGTCGCCCGCCTGGGTTTCAATGACGGGCAGTGCGGTGAGCGAACCTCCGCCGAGGCGGTCACTGACTTTGGCCGCGCGCTCGAGCAGACGCGAATGGAGATAAAAAACGTCTCCGGGATAAGCTTCGCGGCCGGGAGGACGGCGCAGAAGGAGCGAAATCTCGCGATAGGAAGCGGCGTGCTTCGAAAGATCGTCGTAGATGCAGAGCGCGTGGCGTCCGTTATCGCGGAAATACTCTCCCATGGCGCACGCAGCATAAGGAGAAATGTACTGCATGGGGGCGGGCTCTGACGCGGATGCGGCGACCACGATCGTGTATTCCATAGCGCCGGCGTCTTCGAGAATTTTTACCACCTGGGCGATGGAGCTACGCTTCTGGCCGATCGCGTTGTAAATGCAAATCAGGTTGTTGCCCTTGCTGTTGATAATGGTATCGAGAGCAACGGCGGTTTTTCCGGTCTGGCGATCGCCAATGATGAGTTCGCGCTGGCCGCGGCCGATCGGGATCATCGAGTCAATGGCCTTCAATCCCGTGGCCATGGGTTCGCGCACCGGCTGGCGGTCGATGACGCCGGGAGCGATGCGCTCCAGGGCGATGAATTTGTCGCTGGCAATCGGCCCCTTGTCGTCAATCGGAACTCCGAGCGAGTTCACAACGCGGCCAATTAGGGCATCGCCGACGGGTACGCTCATGATGCGGCCGGTGCGCTTGACCTCGTCGCCTTCCTTGATCTCGGTGTACTCGCCGAGCAGAACCACGCCGACCTGGTCTTCTTCAAGGTTCATCGCGATTCCCGCGACGCCGTGAGGGAAGCTGAGCAATTCGCCGGCCATGACTTTATCGAGGCCGTAAACACGAGCGATGCCATCGCCGAGAGTTATTACGGTCCCCACTTCGTCGACCGTGATCTTCGATTCGTAGTTCTCGATTTGCTCGCGGATTAGTTGAGTAATTTCGTCTGCTTTAATTTGGGCCATAGAAAATCAGCTTTCAGCGATCCGTTGTCATCGATCAATTGCCAATGATCAGTGAACACCTCTGGCGGCTACTCCCAGGCAAAGGAGGAGCCGATCACTGACAACTAGTTGTCGACCAATTGTTCCCTTATTCTTTCCAGTTGTCCTTTTACTGAGCCGTCATAGATGGTGCTGCCTACCTGCACAACAGCTCCGCCCAGCAACGACGCATCGCGTTCGTAGCGCGCACGGACTTTCTTGCCAGTCATCTTTGCAATCTCAGCTTCGAGCATTTGCTTCTCTGGATCTTCAAGCTGCCGCGCGCTGCTCACTTGCGCCTCGGCGAAGCCCAGACGAGAATCCAATTCTTCTTCCAGCTGTTTCAGGATTTCAGTGAACAGTGGCAGCCTTCTGTGATCCATGAGCACAGCGACAAAATTCCGCACCTGTCGAGTTGTGCCCAAGCGCTTGCTGAGAGCATCGAGCACCGCCCGCTTATCCTCGCTCGCAATCGACGGGTTCTCGAGGACGCGGCGCAATGGGTCACTTTCTTGCAGCAGCGCTTCGATGCCCTGTAATTCCTGCAGCATCTGCGCAGGATCGAGCGCGCTGCCTTTCGTCATTACGACATCCGCAAAAGCGCGGGCATAGGTGCCGACAACCGAAGCCACGGTTAATGCCCGTCCTTTCCGCCATTGTGCCCGCTATCATTTTTCGCAGGCGTCGCCAGTCCGGTGGCAAAAGTGCGCACCAGCACCTGGTCGGTATTGGAATCGATATTGATCTGCTGGCGCGCCAGTGCGATGGCGAGGCCGGCAGTATGCGCGCTCAGTTCGCGGCGGGCTTGCTTGGAGGCAGCGGCGATTTCCTGTTCAGCGCCCAGCACGACTTTGCGGACATCTTCTTCGGCCGCCTGCTGGATGCGGACTTCCTCCGCTGAAGATTCTTTTTCCGCGGTGGCCTGCATCTGTGCGATTTCTACATCCAACCGTCGCAGACGGCTCTCAATGTCCGCGAGACGGCGATTGGCATCCTGACTGGCAGCGCGCGCCTCTTCTAACGCACTCTTGATGGCTGCGGTCCGAGCACGGAAGATTCCCGGCAGGTACTTGCGCGCGGCCCACAGCGCGATGACCGCGATCACAGAAAAGTTGAACGCAAACAAGATCAGGTGCGTGGCGTGTACCCCAAGGCCGGTCTTGCGGGCAAACCATTGCACACTCGAGGAGTGCGTCAGATTAGCGTTTTCTTCTGGCTCTTCTCCGGCGGCCTCACGGGTTTCTTCGATCAGTTCGCGGTTGGCGCCCGAATGGCCTGCCTGCTTCGACGAATCTGCTTGCTTCGGCGCATCTGTTTGCTCAGGCGCAGATGTCTGCTGGGAAGACTCGGGCGCTGATTGTTGCTGGGCGCGGGCAGGCGCAGCGCTCAGCGACGCTAGCCCTAGAAGTACCAATGCCAGAAGCAGGCCGAGGATCGAACGCGCCGGCTTTTTTTTCATTATTTGCCGATTCATTATTTGCCGATTCATTGGCCACCGACCTGGCTGGGCGATGACAGGGGACGCAGCACCGTGCGCAAGATTTCCGTGGCCAGACGGCCGGCGTCCGATTGCAGCTTTGCCATAGCCTGCTGCTTGTCCTCTTCAATGGCAGCGCGCGCCGCTTTTACCTGCTCCTGGGCGCGGGAACGGGATTGCTGCACCGCCAGATTGCGGGCCTGCATCTCCTGCTGACGCCGCGCTTCCTGATTCTTGAAGATCTTCTGGCGCGCTTCGCGGAGACGCTGCTCATATTCGGCGGTGCGAGCTTCGGCGGAGGCGATATCGGCGCGCGCCTTCTCCATTGCGCCCACCGTGCGATTGCGCCGCTCCGCGAGCATGGCGGTCAGCGGGCGATGTACAACAAAAGTATAGAGGATATAAAGCAGGGTCAGCAAAATGATCGTCGGCACGGATCCGAGCAGTAATTCACCTAGTTGTCGGAGCGTCTGATCCATTGTCTTTTGATCGAACTGAATCCTTGCTGGTTTTAGCCGCCCACTTCTGTGGCCGGCTTCGCTGGCTGATTCAACAGGCTGATTCTGCTGGAAGAAAAGCCGCTTCTCAAACTAATGAAAGTAACACTCCGCCGATTAAAGTGTCAATGATGGAAGCCACTTCTCACCGGGATTTTTTTCTCAAATCGGAGCCACCTTCGAAGCCGGAAAATGCAAGGATACGCAAGCGCCGGACGCTGAAACCTGCGACTCGATCGTGATTCACCGCATGGCCGGTGACATTCGTCCTTGACAATCGACCCGCCGGGTTTAGCATGGAGGTATCACCTCCGATCCCAGTCCGGATCGAGTGGGCCGATAGCCAAGGAAGAGTCACCGCTTCTTGGCTGGCGGCCCATTTTAGTTTCCCCAAATCGATGTGGTTTCGCGCACCGGTTTCATGTGGCGACGTCGTTCCTACAAAAAAGCGCAGCACGCATTCCGCCCGCGCGCGAGCGTGCAGAACCTCATGCGCAGAGCTTAGTGTGCAGAACTTTACGGCAAGTTTACAAGCGCGTGACAACTGATGGATTGGAGAAGGAGAAAATGAAAAAGTCAGCCTGGAAGTCTGGCGGGTCTGGCGGGTGCAGATCTTTCTCCACCCGACCAGACCTTTCTTTTTGCCGGTTCTCGTTGCTGGTATTTGGTTAGCGCGCGGGCGCCGACTGCAGCAAGGCGGCAATCTTTTCCAGGATCCGGTGCATGCTCATGGTCGGATCTACTGCAGCGTCAACTTCGTGATGATGCGTGCCGGCGTGCATCACCAGAACTTTGGTCGTGGCGTTGGCCTTCTTGACCATGTAGGGCAGATGATGGCGATCGTCCTTGGACAACGTCGCGCCGAGAATGACGAGGTCGAAAGCCCCGCCGCGTAAGGCTTCTTGCACGCCCTGGCGATTGACGGCTGTGGTTACATGATGTCCGGCCTTAGTCATCGCATCGCATTGGGTGGAGAGCGTTTCTTCGTCGGATTCTCCGTAAAGGACCTTCACGGTGGATGTTTGCGCCGATTGGTAAGCGGATTTCTGACCGGTTGCGGGCACGGGCCCTCCTGAACTCAACTCGGAGCTTAGCAATCGGCGGGCGCGGTTCCGAGGTCACGGAAGATCAGGTACTACTGAAAATCGCTACGGTAGCGTCATTCCAGCCTTGGGAGCCTTATCTGACGCGTCAGACCATGGCACGGAGGTTCACTCGGCCATGGGTCTTCCGGCACATTTCGGAGGCCGCGCCGAGCCACCTAATCGTCATCTGGATCGGTTGGGAGGAGTCCGCGCGCGGCCAGCCCCGTCCATCACCCCGTCAATCGCACGAACAAAGCACACCAGCTCAGGCCGCTTCACCCAAAAAATACGGCCAAGACTCTACACCCATTCCGCTATACCCGCATTAGTGGAATACAGGGTCCGCAGGGAATCAACCGCTTGGGAGCCGATAGCTGCTAAAATATAGGTTCTTATGGCCCAAATTCAGCGCAGAAAGACCTTTACCGCTTCGATTGGCGGAGTTCGCGTCGGCAGCGATGCACCGGTTATGGTGCAGTCGATGACTAACACCGACACCGCCGACATTCCCGGAACCATCAAGCAGGTGGCCGCCCTGGCCCGCGCCGGAAGCGAAGTCGTCCGCGTCACGGTCAACAATGATGATGCCGCCAAGGCCATTCCGTACATCGTCGAAGGACTCGAAAAACAGGGCCTGCGCACGCCCATCATCGGCGACTTCCATTACAACGGACACCTGCTACTCACCAAGTATCCCGGATGCGCCATTGGTCTGGCCAAGTACCGCATCAATCCCGGCAACTCCAGCATCGGGAAAAAAGGCGACGACAATTTCCGCACTATGATCGACGTGGCCGTCAAGCATGAGAAACCGGTGCGCATCGGCGTCAACTGGGGATCGCTCGACCAGGCTTTGCTAACTCGCATGATGGACGAGAACTCGCTGCTCCCCGAGCCCAAAGACGCCCGCGACGTGACCATGGAAGCGATTGTGGTGAGCGCCCTGAGTTCCGCGAAACTGGCTGAGCAATGCGGCATGCGCCCCGACCAGATCATTCTCAGCGCAAAAGTCAGCGGAGTGCAGGACCTGATCGATGTCTATCGCATCCTCGCCTCGCGTTGCCAATACCCGCTCCATCTCGGACTCACCGAAGCCGGCATGGGAGCCAAGGGCATCGTGGCTTCAAGCGCAGCCATGGCCGTGTTGCTGCAGGAAGGCATCGGAGACACCGTCCGGGTTTCACTGACGCCAGCACCCGGAGGCGATCGCACCGAAGAAGTTCGCGTAGCGCAGCAGATTCTGCAGTCGCTCGGCATTCGCAGCTTCACTCCCCAAGTCACTGCCTGCCCCGGCTGCGGACGCACCACCAGCACCTTCTTTCAGGAAATGGCCGAGCAGATCCAGACTTACCTGCGCGAGCAGATGCCGCGCTGGAAACAAACTCACACTGGCGTTGAAGAAATGAAACTCGCTGTGATGGGCTGCGTGGTCAATGGTCCGGGAGAATCCAAACACGCCAACCTTGGAATTTCTTTACCCGGAACCTTCGAAGAGCCGAAAGCTCCCGTCTACGTCGATGGCCGCCTCTTCACCACACTGAAAGGCGACAAGATCGTGGCCGAGTTCACGAAGATTCTTGACGACTACGTCGAATCGCATTACGCGAGCAAAAACAAAGCCGACAAAGAAGAGACAGTCGGCGCGCGGAATTAAGAGCGCTAAGCCAATATCCCCAAGGCTTTTTCCAGCGCGGGAACCGCAACCTGCATTCCACCGTATCTCTAAATACGGTGAAGAACGTCTTCGATAGACGAGCGAGTCAATCAACTTCATTCCAGAAGCTCGAATCCCATCCCTCTCGGCTAACGCTTTTCGCCGGCGACGGTCAAACTAAGCGGAGAGGGATCGAAGCTTGAACATTCGGGAGGTGTTTCGACAGACCGTCAGTTCGATTGCGGCCCATAAGCTGCGCAGCTTTCTGACCATGTTTGGAATCATCTGGGGAATTACATCGGTCATCTTATTAGTCGGTCTCGGTAAAGGATTCAGTCACGATCAAAAAGAACATCTGAAATCGATCGGCGTCGATCTCGCCGTCATCTGGGGCGGTCGCACCAGCGAGCAGGCCGGAGGATACGCCGCCGGCCGCGTGGTGCGGCTTTCGATCCGCGATGCCGAACTGATCAAGCAGGAAGCCTACCTGATCAAAACCGTCAGCCCCGAACTGCGCCGCAACGTCTCTGAGGTAAGCCGCTACAACGCCGCATCGCGCCCCGTGCGCGGCGTCTGGCCCGATTATCAACGCTTCCGGTCGCTCAAGGTGCAGGAGGGTCGACTGATGACCGATGACGACGAGAACTACGCTCGCCGCGTGGTCCTGCTCGGCGTGGAAAGCCGTGATCAGCTCTTTCCCGGCAAATCCGCCATCGGCGAAACTTTGATGATGAATGGCTCTCCCTATACCGTCATCGGCGTTCTCGAAAAGAAAAAACAGAATGGCAGCTATGGCAGCGGTCCCGACAACACGCAACTCTTCATTCCCTACGCATCCATGGCGCGCGATTGCCCGCCCTCCGAGCGCCCCGGCATCTTCAAAGGATGGATCAACAATCTGGTAGTCGAAGTCGCAGATCCAACTCACCACGAAGAAGCGCTGCAGCAGGTCTATCGAATTCTGGGACGCGAACATAATTTCGATCCCAATGATAAAGACGCGCTCTTCATCTGGGACACGCTGGCCGGTTCGCAGCTGACGGAACGCATCTTCCAGATCATGACCATTTTCTTCGGCGCAGTCGCGCTCATGACGCTCTCGCTCGGCGGCATTGGAGTCATGAACATCATGCTGGTCGCCGTTACCGAACGCACCCGCGAGATCGGAGTTCGAAAATCCCTGGGAGCAACCGCAGCCGATATCCGCAATCAGTTCTTTGCCGAATCGGCCGCGCTGATGACGATCAGTGGAGCCATCGGGTTAGGCGTTGGCGTCGGCATTTGCCTCGCCGTCAACAACGTGCAACTGCCCGATATCGTGCCTCATCCCATTATTTCTCCGGTAGCGATTTTCGCTTCGCTGCTCACACTTGGAATCATCACCATCGCCGCCGGAATGTATCCGGCACAACGCGCCGCCGCCCTCAGTCCAATCGAGTGCTTGCGGCAAGAATGAGAATCAACCAGTCGATAACAACGAGTAGATAAAAACGAGTAGCCATTTAGCCAGTCGCGGCTAAGGAGTGCACGTGCAGATCAAGGAGCTGATCCAGCAGAGTTGGGATGCGCTGACGCGCAACCGGCTGCGCTCCATTCTCACCATGATGGGCATCGTCTGGGGACTGACGACGGTGGTGCTCCTGCTCGGCTACGGACAAAGCGTAAGCGCCGGCGTGCTCAACGCGTTCCTCGGAATCGGCAACAACGTGATCATGATCTGGGAGGGCCAGACCAGCATGCAGGCAGGCGGCCAGCGCGCCGGAAAGCGCATTCATTTCAAGTACGACGATGTTGAAGCCATCCGCGAAGAAGCTCCGCTTGTGCGCTTGGTCAGCGCGGAATGGGATGGCCCGTTCCCCTACAAATACGGCGATCGCATTGTCACGGTACAGAGCAAAGCCGTGCAATATCCCTATGGAGAGATGCGCAAGCTGCACATCATCGAAGGCCGTTATTTTGAGGAGAGCGACTTTACCGAGCATCGCCACGTGTTAGTTGTTGGTCCGAACGCGGCCACAAAGGTGTTTGGCAATCGTGATCCCGTCGGCCAGTTTGTGACCGTCAACGGCAGCAGTTGGGAAGTCATCGGCCTGCTCCGCCTGAAAATCCAGGACAGCTCGAACAACGGCCCTGACAACGAGAATTTTTTCATGCCCTTTGAAAGCATGGGCGACGTCAACGATGAGCGCGATCCCGGAATGATCGTTTTTCAGGCCGTGATTCCGCTGCTCCACAAAGCGGCGCTGGCGCAGGTGCGCGAAGTGATGTCGCGCCGCCATAATTTCAATCCCAAGGATGACAAATCCACTCCCGAGTGGGACACCGTCGATGACATGAAAGACATCCAGCAATTCGGACTCGCGCTCCAACTCATCCTCGGATTCATCGGCATGTTGACCCTCGGAGTCGGAGGCGTCGGCGTTATGAACATCATGCTGGTCAGCGTCACCGAACGCACCCGGGAAGTCGGCCTGCGCAAAGCGCTCGGCGCGCGCAAGCGTGATATCGCATGGCAGTTTCTGGTGGAAGCTCTGGTGCTGACCTTCGCCGCTGGAGCCGTAGGAATGTTGGTGTCAGTCGCGCTCGCCCACTCTATTCCGCCCATGCCGCTCTATTCCGCCATGTACAAGACTGCGAACCACGAAGGCGATATTTTTCTGAAGACCTCAGGCAGTGTGATGCTGACGGCCTTCGTGATCCTGACCATCATTGGGATTACCGCGGGAATTTGGCCAGCCTGGAAAGCGGCCACAATGGAGCCAGTGGAAGCGCTACGCCACGAGTGAGGAACGATCGTCCGAATTTGCTGTAACTAAGCCACCGCCGCCCTCATCTGATGCTGTTATAGCCCCACAGCAGGAGGGAGATGGGATGTTTGAGAGCATTCTCTGCCAAGTCACCGAATATGAGCCTGATATTCTCGAATCGCTGATTGAACTCGCGGTCGAGATTGCTCGCGAAGGCCGTGAGGGAAGGCGGATTGGCACGCTCTTCATGCTGGGGGATGAGGACTCCGTCCTCGCCAGGTCGAGGCCGTTGATTCTGGACCCGTTGTCGGGCCATCCCGAGTCTTCGCGCCATGTCACCAGTCTCAATCTCCGCGGAACCATCAAGGAGTTGGCGCAATTGGATGGAGGCTTCGTAGTAAGCCGCTCCGGAACCCTTCTTTCTGGCTGCCGCTATCTCGATGCCGCGGATGGACAAGTGGACCTCCCGCTCGGCCTCGGCAGCCGTCACATTGCGGCCGCCAACATGAGCGCCGTCACCAGAGCCATAGGAATTGTGGTTTCCGAAAGCTCAGTCGTCCGGATTTTTTGCCACGGGCGGCTCGTAGGAGAAATCATTCCCGAGCAATGGATGATCGAGCACGTCGCCCACCTTCGCGATGCCGTAAAGACGGAGCAAATCGGTGACTTGACGGTTCTGACGCCAAGTCCGCGTCGACCCTCCCTGGCGAGGTAGCTTAGTTGAAAAATTGGGGTGGGAGACGGGAATTGAACCCGCAACCGTCGGAGCCACAGTCCGATGCTCTACCGGTTGAGCTACTCCCACCGCAGACAACGATTATAACAACTGCGGCGGGATTGCTGCTCTAGCCTCGCTCACCGATTTTCATACTACGATCGATCTTCCTACGATGGATCTTCCGCTTGCGATCGATCTTCCGCTCGCGATCTTCCTACTTACGCTATTACGACCTGCCCACGCCCATCACCTGAAAGCCCATCGCGCGCAGCCGTGACGAGTCCAGCAGGTTCTTGGTGTCGATAATGATCGGCTGTTTCACCAGGTGCCGGATCTTTGCGAAATCCAGCGCCCGGAACTCGGGCCAGCCGGTGGCGATAACCAGCGCGTCCACGCCTTCCGCGACGCCGTACGCGGACTCGCAATACCTTACCGAACCATTCAGCTGCATCCGCGCATCGGGAATTGCCACTGGATCATAAGCCCGCACCCGCGCTCCGCCTGCCAGCAGGTTCTGCGCCAGTTGCAGAGAAGCCGATCCCGCAACCGAATTGGTGTTCGGCTTGAAAGCCAGTCCGAGAATGCCCACATCTTTGTTCCGAATCGTGTCGAGTGCGGCGGCAACTTTCTCCAGTAGCCGGTCCGCCATTTTCAGGTTCACTTCACGCGCCGCATTCAGCACTTTCAGATCAACCCGGTTTTCCTGTGCCAGCCCGGTAATCGATTCCATATCGCTCTCGGCGAAAATTCCGCCCATGCTGGCTCCGGGCTGCAGGCAGCGCGGAGCAATCTTTTTATCCAGTCCCAAGGCCAGCGACAGGCTGACGGCATCGGCGTTAACGTGCTCGCACAGGCTCGCAATCTCGTTGATGAATGAAATCTTAGTGGCAACAAACGCCGTGGTCGCTTCGCGCGCCAGTTCCGCCGTTTCGTAATTCGTCACCAGCACCGGAACTCCACGCATCACCAGCGGATGAAAAATCTGTTTCAGCGACGACACCGCTTCGCTCGATGGCGTGCCCAGAATAATGCGGTCCGGCCAGTTGAAGTCTTCGACTGCGCATCCGTTGGTGAAGAACATCGGCTGGCAGACCAGCAGGCTCTTCAGGCCTTTTTCCTTCAGTAATTTTTCGATTTTCGTGGTGGAGCCGACCCGGCCCGGCGTAACAATCGACAGCACCTGAAAACGGCCGCCCGCGCCTGCCAATCGGAGTACCAGTTCTTCCAATCCCTGCGCGGAATCTTCCGCCAGAAAAATTACCGGCGCCTTGCGCGCCAACTCTTCCGGCTCCGCCGAATACGCCAGTCGCCCCGATCGCACATTGCGCCGGATTACTTCCTGAAGATTTTTTTCGAAGAATGGAACATTGCCCTTGGCAATCTCCATGATGCGCGAACCGTCGGCATGACAGCAGCAGACCGGCGTGCCGAAATCGGCGAGGCAGGCGGAGATGACGGTAGCGAGATAGCCGGAGCCATAGACCCCAATTTGCATAGTGTCTCTTCTGATCGATTGTGCGATCAAACCCGCAGCCTGGGATCCGGCGCTTGCGGTTCAGCCCGTTGCCACTATGGTAATCCGCCCAACGGGCTTGGCAACGGGTGGAAAGTACATGACCATCCGATCCGCGAAACTGCCCGCTACTTACGGGTTTTCGGGGGGTATCGTGGAACGGGTTTTATGCTGAGTCAGCAAAGTCGACAAGCGGCGTAAATACCTCTTCGTCCGCTTTCGCCAATTACGTCTTGGATGACAATTGGCCGTGTCCTAACGCCACCGGCGCTACGTCATCCCAGCAGCCGTCGTTCTCGCGGACGAACATTAACTTTTCCACCTGCACCCGGCGTTTTCCCGCGAACTGCGCCCAGCGCTGCCGCGCCACCGTCAGCGCCGCACTCGCCTCCGCGTCGGTTGCGGTTTTCAGAATCGTCAGATGCGGAACATAAGGCCAGTTCTCGGCACAGCGCAATCCTTCGCTGCAAAGCTGATCGTGCAGTTCCCGGATCCGGTAGGCTTCGCGCTTCACCTGAATGAACACCGTCGGAGTCGTGGGCAGAAACGTTTCCACCTCTCCCAACTCGACGCTAAAAGGGACAACCCGGCTGCAGGCTTCTTCCAGAAATTCCAGGGCCGCAGATTCCGATCCCGTCAGTTCCCGCGGAGGAAGAATGGTAAGATGCGCCGCCATGTGGGCAATGGCCGGGTGCAGTTCGCGTCGCAACTGCTCGACAAACTCACCTACTGCATCGTGTACGTAGGCCACCAGGGCGTAGCGTGGACTGAACATTGTTCTGCCTAGCGTGGTTCCGCTTAACATGGTTCTATAAAAATTATAGTCCGGCCACCCTCTGCAAGAGCATTCCACTTTTAGGGGATGTCACGAAAGTCACCAGCCTACCCTTATCGGAAATCACATTTATAATCGATTCAGTCGGGGCGTAGCGCAGCCTGGTAGCGCACCTGCCTTGGGCGCAGGGGGTCCGCGGTTCAAATCCGCGCGCCCCGACCAATCACTTCATACAGTTAAACGGCGTTTTTGCTGCGCCGGCAACCGATGATCCAGCGTCGGCGTCGCACCATTGAGTACTATGCCAAATACTTCGAAACATTTGGAGCCACGCTGGCCTGCCATCCTGGCACTGCTTGCCGTAGGCGGATTGCGCTTTTCTTTGCCTGAATCCTTGTCCGTAGGACCGGACTGGCTCCTCATCGCCGTCCTTGTCGTCCTGCTGATACCTACAACGTGGGCGCGCCAGCGCGGTAAAGATAATCTCAATCGATTTCTCGGCTATCTGCTCAGCTCCATCGTGACTGTCGACATGATCTGGTCGCTCGGACTCCTCGTCGCCGGACTGCCATCGCATCGACAGACTCCCCAGGATCTGTTGCGCTCCGCAACTGCCTTGTGGATTACCAACATCCTGGTCTTCGCTTCCTGGTACTGGCGCTTGGATGCAGGTGGCCCGCGCGAGCGTGAGTTGCGCGGCGTACACACCGACGGAGCATTTCTTTTTCCCCAGATGACTCTCAATACGCAAGCCAAGCGGGAGATGGGAGAACAATGCTGGAGTCCAGGTTTTGTCGATTACCTTTTCCTCGCCTTCAATACCAGCACCGCATTTTCACCAACCGACTGTCCAGTCTTATCAACCTGGGCCAAACTTCTCATGATGGTTCAAGCACTCATCTCACTGACTACAGTCGCCCTCTTGGCGGCTCGCGCGGTCAATATTCTTTAGAAGTGGGCTGACCGAGGGGCGGCATTCCTGACGGTTTGATCTTTTCGTGCTGCCTTTAACCACGTTCTCCCAATATCGGACCGATCAATCTTTCGAAGGTATTTGTTTTCCTCCGCAACACGCCTTTCGCGAGGTGATGTGGGCGCAATCATCAAAATGCGCCGGAACCTCGAGGCGAAATTCTTCTGTCTTCATGCGGTCGCGAACCAATTCACTGCACATGTGTTACGAATCTTTTCACACTACACAAGGAGAGAAAACCGTTATACAGTCTGTACGGTAGTTACCGCTTTTCCAAAGCCAAAAAGGGGATCCCGCTTGAAATTTCTTCAAAAGCTAGCCATTACATGCGCCGCGCTGTTCGCCTTGCTCGGAGCCGCAGGTGCCCAATCCTGGACACCACTCAAAAACCAACCCGGCGCTAACGTCGGCGTCATGCTGCAACTCAGAGACGGCAGGATCCTGGTGCACGAAGAACAACAGGGAAATTCCGCCAACTGGCATATTCTTACCCCCGATTCAACCGGCAGTTATATCAACGGCACCTGGAGTTCCGGCGGAACTCTTCCTTCCGGCTACGCACCATGGTTTTTCGGCTCGCAAGTCCTGCTCGACGGTAAAACGATTGCCGTAGAAGGCGGCGAATACAACAATGGTGGCGATGCGTGGACGACCCTGGGTGCGCTTGGCACCATCTCCGGCAGCTCCATTACCTGGGCGAAAAACTCCCCGCCGAGCGGCTGGGGAAATATCGGCGATGCCGAGAGCATCATTCTTCCCGACGGAACCTACATGCAGTCGGACTGCTGCTCCAACCAGGTTGCGCTCTTTAACGGCCCGAATTCCTGGACCGAAACCGGCGGCGTCAAGCAGTCCAATAACGACGAGTCCGGCTTCACCATTCTCACCAACGGTCTGATCCTCACCGTCGATGCGAAAAGCGATCCCAATTGCAGCACCACCACCGGCTCGGAACTCTATGACCAGACCACCGGCGTGTGGTCCTGCGCAGCCAATACTCCCGTCCAGCTCTACAACTCGAACGACGAGGAATTGGGCGCCGCAGTCTTGATGTACAACAACAAGGTATTCCAGTTTGGCGGCAACGTAGTCGCTACCGCCATCTACGATGTTGCCAGCAACACCTGGACCGCTGGCCCGACTCCCTCGGGCGGCTTGGATCAGGCCGACGGACCGGCAGCCCTCGAACCGAACGGCAAGGTGCTCGCCATGCTCAGCCCCGGACTGTTCCAATCCGGTTGCCAGTTTGTCGAGTATGACCCCGTTGCCGGAACCTTGTCGGATGCTCCCAATCCGAAGAACTGCCCCGGTGATTCGTCCTATGTTGGACACCTCATGGTGCTTCCGACCGGTCAGATCATGTTCACCGACTTCAGCGGAACGGTTGAAATCTATACCCCGGTTTCCGGTGCGGTTGCGGGCGTCGCGCCAACGATCACTCCGATTAGCGGCACGATTGGCAGTCCTTCGACCAACAACCTCCTGGCCGGTGTGCAGCTCAACGGCTTGACGCAGAACAATGCTTACGGTGACGATTATCAGGGCGACACCGACTATCCTCTGGTTCAACTGGTGTCTGGCTCCAATGTGTATTTCGCCACCACGCACAATGAAAACACTCACTCGATTGCTCCCGGCACTGCCGTGACCACCGAGTTTGACGTGCCGAACGGCGTTCCCAGCGGAAGCTACGACCTGGTCGTAGTGACCAACGGCATCCAGTCGAACGCGATCCCGGTCACGGTTGTAGCGCAAGCTGACTTCACCCTGAGCGCAAGCCCGTCTTCGGTCAGCGTGGGTCAGGGTAGCAGCGCTTCAACCACGGTCTCGATCACCCCGGAGAACGGATTCAACGGCAGCGTGACTCTCAGCACCTCCACTCTGCCGAGCGGCGTGACGGCGAACTTCTCTCCGAATCCCGCCAGCACGACGAGTTCGCTCACCTTTACGGCCAGCGCAACGGCTACCGTTGGAACCTCGACCGTCACCATCAGCGGCGTGTCGGGCTCCTTGACCAACACCACGACGGTACAACTGACGGTTACAAAGAGCTCTGCGCCGGCTGTCACCATCGAACCGCCGTCTCTGACATTCAGCAGCGAAGCTGTGGGTGCGACGAGCAAAGGCAAGAGCGTTACCGTCACCAACACTGGCACCGCGACGCTGGATATCAGCAGCATCGCAGCCAGCGGCGCTTTTGCCCTCACCCCGAGCGCCAAACCTTGCGGGAGCACACTGGCAGTATCCAAGAGCTGCAAAATCGAGGTCACCTTCACTCCGACTCAGGTTGGAACTAACTCGGGCGCCATCATCATCACCGACAACGCTCCGAACAGCCCGCAGTCCGTACCTCTCACAGGCACCGGCGCTGCCGGAGTCACACTGACACCGGCCAGCAAGACGTTCCCGGCTACCAAAGTGGGATCGACCAGTGCAGCCAAAGTGTTTACGCTCGATAATAAGCAGGGCGTAGCGCTGACCGGCATTTCGATCGGGACAACGGGAGACTTCAGTGTCTTCTCGACAACCTGCTCGTCAAGCCTTGCCTCGAAGTCCACTTGCACGATCAGCGTGGTGTTCTCGCCAACGCAGACCGGCACTCTGTCGGGCACCCTGTCGGTGAGCGATAGCGGAGCCGGTAGCCCGCAGACCTCGAGTCTGACGGGAACGGGCAAGTAACCAGAACGAAACTGAATAGCTTCCCTAACGGGGCCGCGCAAAGCGGCCCCGATTTTTTTGTCTCCTGGTCTTATGTTTTGTCGCGGATTGGTGCTGTTCCAGATTAGTTCTGGATTCGCTGGACGTTCAGCTCAAGACGTTCAGCTTAAGACGTTCAGCTTAAGACGTTCAGCTCAAGACAATCAGGTCAAGACCCTCAGATCCGTCGTAATTCCGAACCTCGCCCTGCATCCGGCGAGGCAGCAACCACGGACAAGACACCGTACCTGCCCGTTTGCATTCCGCCGAGCCGCAGCCGCCGCGATTAAGGCTCGACCAGAATCTTATGCATCATCCCCAGATCTTCGTGGAGAAGAATGTGGCAGTGAAAGAGGAACGTGCCGGCAATGGTTGGATCGCTGAAGTCCATGCGTACTTTTACGCTGTGATAAGGCCCCGTGCCGCTCCAGAACGGAATCGGTATGGTATCCATCATGTCCTGATTCGGAGCGGGCTGCCCATCCACTTCCAGCAATTTGAAATGGATCTGGTGAATGTGGAAAGCATGAGTTTCAAGCGCGCGGTTTTCGATGGTCCAGTCTTCGACCGCGCCGACATGCGTCGTAATCAGCGGCTTCTCATCGGCCTGGAATACCTTCGGTTGCTGTCCATCGAGCGAAATATAGAATTGGATCGGACCATTGGTGCCGCCAAATTCCTCGGAAAAATAAAGCTTCCGTTGCGCGGTCACAGCCTTGGAATCGATGTCCGACCACCTCATTTTCGCGGTAGGAGCCTTCACACTGTCTTCGGGCGCAGCAGACGACTGCATAGTTGACAATTGAGGAGATAACGACTGACCGCCGCCGTTGGTCGGAGTCATCACCGCCAGCATCTGCGTGAAATCCTGATTTCCAGTCGGCCCGGTATTGTAAGGCCCGGTTACGAACTGGCCAAAACCTCCTGCCGGAGGTCCCGTGACAATGAACTCGGCGCGGCCAGCCGGCGGAATCAGGATCGTATCCACCCTCCTCGTGCTCTTGAGCGGGTAACCGTCCAGCGCGATCAACTCGAGTTTTTCCGCGTAGCCATTGATCAGCACCTGCAGCGGCATGAAGTCCTGTAGCGTCGCGTTTGCAACCCGCCAGAACTGCTTCTCGCCGGGCTTCATCAAAATGTACGGCGCTGGGCTGTTGGGAAAATTGGAAACTTGGTAGTTAAGAGAGAGTTCGTAAGGACCGGGAATCCACGGCACCAGATATTGCTGGCGGACCACAAACACGCGCTCTCTAAGGCCTTTCACTTCCGGCCTCACCTTTTCCATTCCATTGACAATGATCGCGCCGGCCGCTCCGCCATTCACCTGGAACTCGGTGAATCCATGCACATGCGGGTGATACCAGTAGAGACCGGGTGGCGTGTCCGCAGGTATCTGGATGTTGAAATCAAACGCCGGAGAACCGGGCTGGATCAGCGTATCAATCACGTCATCCTGGTGGCACGTCGGCGGAATGGGCATGCCGTGAAAATGGACGTTGGTCGAACTGATCGTTGCCATGCCGCCATCGCCGCAAACCTGCCCCGTTGCCGCATGATGCATCTGCATCTTCGACGCGTCGCTGTCCTGAATGACATTCGTTACGTTGAGCTGAAACTGGTCGCCGGGGTTGACGCGCAGCGTTGGCGCTTCGACGACGCCATTCGGAGATTGATACTGATAGCAGTAGTGGGTGTATCCCTGCTGGTCGACCGAGTAGCCGAGCGAAAGATCCGCCTGCAGCACGCCGTTTTGCGGAGTAACCGTGTAAGCGTCCAGCACCTCAGTGCCGGAAACTGGACGCGCGGGACACTGCGCGGCCAAATGAAGAACGGCCATTGCAAAGAATACCGGCAAGAACAACCAGCGAGTAACACAACCCATAACACTCCCCCGACAACGGATCAACTAACTAACTTGGAGAAACTGACTGACTCGGATCAACCTACCAACTTCGGCGCCGCTCTGCTCCTCGGCTCTTCTAGAACGAACGCGGCGGAAACCTTCCGATCGAAAGCAATCCCTGGCTATACTCATCGCCCACCGGCGAACCAGATGCTTCCTTGAGCGTGCACTTTGCGCCATTCACCTTCAGGTTCACTGCCGCAATCCCCGAGGGCGCGCCGAATTCCGCCACATACACTCCGCCGCCGTTTCCGCTCGTCTGCTGCAACGCCAGACCGCCCAGATACGACCATCCCTGCACATAATCCCGGAGCCTCGCTGAAGTGCACCCGGGAGTGATCTGGCCTGTATTCTTGTTGAAAAACGCCGCCGTCACCACCGCGCCCTGCGTGTTAACGATGTACAGGATGGTTTCATCCGGGCTCAGCATGATGTCGCTCGAACTAATACCGGCGCCGTGGAGGCGATACGGTATCGTTGCCGTCAGCTTTCCCGACGAGATATCGGACACTTCGATGAGATCAAACGACGATGTATCTCCAAAGATAGCGAAGTGCCCATCCTGAGTAATGTCGATCCCGTTCGGATAACTCTGGCCGCTCGGTGAAGCCGTTGAAATCTGCAAGTCGCCGTTCGGCACCGGGGTTCCCGCGCCCACACTGAACGACTCAATCGACCCATCGGCGAAAGAAGTGATCAGCATGTTCCCGTGCAGCGCCATGCCATCGATGGTTCCGCCATTGATCCCGCCAACCGCGATGTCGCTCACAAATGTCAGCGCACATCCGGACTGCAACTGAAACGTCGCGATCGTGCTGGAGCTACTGAAACTTGCATAGACGTACTGCGTGTTCGCCGCCAGTCCGATGCCGTTGGCGCTGCCATCGTCGTTTTGCGAGCCGGTTACCGAGCCGCCCACCACTCCCGCGCCGGGAACGTACCACGCCACGTCGTTCGTCATTGCCTCGGAAGCAAAGATGCATTGCGTGTTCCCGCTATCGACGACCACCAGGCGGTTCATTCCGAAATATCCGCCGCCAATGCCCAGCCCGGGCCCGGGCACCTCCATCGCAAAGGTCGGCGCTCCGCTCCCGCCGATCGAGTAATACGAAACGCCATTGCTGAACGAATCGTCATTGGTGAGTAGATAATCCTGAGCAGCCGCATTTCGGGCTAGTCCGCCTGCTATTAAAAACAAGGCCAACAGGACTCCGGAACGGAGGAAAGCAAAGACAGAAATTCTCATAGGAACATCGGACTCGCACCCAAAACGGCGTTGCTAAATTGGATCACAGCGGGAGCAGCGGTTCAATCAAAAAGGCGCGCAGCAAGGCCCCAAAGTCAGTCTGCAACATATTGCAGCATAAGGACTACTACCGGCGCTCGTGCTGGGAGGGGTGAGCAGCCATGCGATGGAACTTGACCTGAGAGCCGAGAGCTAAGACCTAAGACCCGAGACCTAAGACCTGATTCTCTACAGTTCGTACTTCTTCATCAAATGGCGAAACGACCGGTAGGAAATGCCGAGAACGTCGGCAGCCCTCACCTGCACACCGTTCGTCTGTCCCAGCGCCGACTGCAGCAGCGAACGCTCGATCTGCGCCACATAGTCCTCCATGTTTACGCCTTCTGGCAAAACCGCGCCTGCGGCAACCGTCATGGTCGTACCAGGTGCGCCGTCTGCCCCGGCGGCCGCGGCGCGGGCCTTCGCGCGCTCCACCGGCAACTCGACGCGCAACTCGCTTGAGGTTTCAAGCGCCACCGCGCGCTCGATTGTGTTCTCCAGTTGGCGGACGTTGCCCGGCCAGTCGTAGCCAGTCAGCGCTTCGAGCGCCGCCGCAGCCACGCCGTGAATGCTCTTGCCTGCTCCCGGCGCATATTTTTTCAGAAAGTGGTTTGCCAGCAGCGGCACGTCTTCGCGGCGTTCGCGCAAACCTGGCACGCGAATGGGAATGACATTCAGCCGATAGTAGAGATCTTCGCGGAACGTCCCCTCGGTCACCTGGCGATCGAGATCGCGATTGGTAGCGGCAATGACTCGAACATCCACCGGTATTTCGCTGGTGCCGCCCACCGGACGCACCGTCCGCTCTTGCAAAACGCGCAGCAATTTAACCTGCATGGGCATCGTCATCTCGCCGATTTCGTCGAGAAAAATCGTGCCCTGGTCGGCCACTTCAAACAATCCCCGCCGGTTCTGGTTGGCTCCCGTGAATGCGCCCTTGACGTAGCCGAACAGCTCGCTTTCCAGCAGCGTTTCAGGAAACGCGCCACAGTTGACCGATACAAACGCTTCCGCCGCCCGCGGCGAGCAGGTATGCACCGCGCGCGCCACCAGTTCTTTGCCGGTTCCGCTTTCGCCGTAAACCAGAATTGTGCTGCTGGTGGTGGCGACGGTGCGAATCGTCTGCTTCAGCTTTTCTACCGCCGGACTGACACCGATAATATTATCGAGCGAGTTCCTCGCCGCTGCGTCGCGTCGCAAGGCGAAGTTCTGACGGCTCAGCGATACCTTCGTCAGCGCGCGCGCGATCGCCAGCTTCACCTCGTCCACCAGTCCCGGACTCTTGCGGATGTAGTCGGTCGCTCCGCCCGCTTTCACCGCCTCCACCGCCGCTTCGTAGTCGTCAACCGCGGTCATCAGGATCACCGCCGATTCCGGCGAGATCTGGTGCGCATGGCGCAGCACTTCGACCCCGTCCACGCCCGGCATTTTGATGTCGGTAACAATCACGTCGAACAGCGCACTATCGATTTTGCGCTTGGCGGCATCGCCCGAGGTGACGGTCTCCACCTTGTGGCCGTCGCGGCGCAGGGTGATGTCGAGCAGTTCGCAGATCGAGCGCTCGTCGTCGCAGACGAGAATGTTACCCACGCAATGCCCCTCCCTCAGAGCCTGCCGACATCGCTTCCGAAGTCGACGCTGACGTCGTGGCGGAAGCCGTACCCCTCGCCACGTGCCGTTCCTCTCCCGTTTCCATGCGCCGCAGGCGCAGCACAAAGCTCGTTCCCTTCCCTACTTCCGACCGCGCCCACACCTTGCCCTCATGTGCCTGCACAATCTGGTACACAATGGCCAGCCCGAGGCCGGTGCCGCCTTCAAAGTTCGACTGGAACGGCTCGAAGATTTTTTCCGTCTGCTGCGGATTGATCCCCGGCCCGGTATCGGCGAAGGCGATTTCCCAGTCCCGTCCCCGCCCGTTCAGAGATACAGTCAGCTTTCCGCCCTTGCTCTTCATCGCCCGCACCGCGTTTTCCGCAAAGTTCCAGAAGACTTGCTTGAGTTTGTCGCCGTCCGCCAGCACCCACGCTTCCGCTACCGGAAAGTTGCGCTCCATCCTGATGCCCGCGCTTTCGGCGATCAGACGGTGTTCCAGCAAAGTCAATGTGTCTTCGAGCAGCGGAACCAGATTCGCGCGCTCGAAACGATATTGTTTGCCCCGCGAGTACGCCAGAAAGTCGGTGATGATATTGTTCAGCCGCTCCGACTCGCGCATCACAATCTCCAGCAGACGCCGCTCTTCCGCATTCAACTTCGAGGACTCCGACAACATGCTCACCGACCCCGCAATCGATGTCAGGGGGTTGCGGATCTCATGCGCGATCGCCGCCGCCAGCCGCCCCACCGCAGCCAGCCGGTCCTGCATGCGCACTTCGCGCTCCAATCGCCGGATCTCGGTGAGATCGTCGAAGGAATAGACAAAGCCGAGATCACCGCTCGCGCTCACATTAAGTGCGGAAACCAGCACTCGAAAAGTCTTGCGGAATCCATTGGCCGCCTGGTAGCGGACTTCGGCATCGCCGCGGTCACCCCCGAAGTGCGGCAGCGGGTCCTGAAACAGATCGCCCACCGAACGTCCCCGCAACTCCGCTTCCGGCATATCCAGCAGATGCTGCGCCGCGCGATTGACCAGCGTGATGCGTCCGTCGAGCCCGGTGGTGATAACCCCGCCGCTCATCGACTCCACGATATTTTCATGCAGCGCCTGCAGGTTCCTGAGCGCCCCGCTCGCGTCCTTGAGCTGCACATCCACCTGCCGCAGCTTGCTCATCAGCAACCCGGCGAGATAGGCAATGGCAAAGTAGGCAAACAGGTTGACGAAGATCACCACCTGCAGCGCCTTCAGCTTGGGATGCGACGTCGAATACGAGGGAATGACCAGGTAATAGTCGAGTTCGAGCACCGTCCCGAACAGAATAAAAGCCAGCGCCGCGCTCAGGTATCCCCAGACCCGCGGCAACAGCATGCACGCCACAACGATGACCAGGGGATAAAGAAAATTCAGCGAACTGTCGATGCCGCCAGTGAGGTGCACCACCAGCGTGACCATGGCCAGATCGGCCAGCACCTGCAGGATGGCCTGCAGCCGGTGTTCGCTCCACACCGAAACCAGAAAAAGAAAAAACAGCGAGAGCACGAACCACAGCACCATCCCGGTAAGAAACGGCATCACCGGCAACGGGTTCGGAGTGAGCCGGATGACCGCCAACTCAATCGCCAGCAACACCATCAGGATCAGGATGCGAACCTTCACCAGCCAGGTCAGCCAGTTCCGTTCATCGGAGATGGAATGCATAGAGTCGGTCGTTAGTAGTTGGTCTTAGTCGTTAGTCGCTAGTCGTTAGTCGTCGAGCCGTTAGCCGCCAGTCGTTCGCAGCTCATCGCTGCCGCTGTCATTCAAGATTTCTTCGCGAGCTATGACATGTGTGCCCGCCGATCAACGACGAACGATCAACGACGAACGACCAACGACGAACGACCAGCGACCGGTTCTCTATCCCGCCAATTTTCCGATCATCGCGAACAACGGCATGTAGAGAGAAATGATGATGCCGCCGATGCTGACGCCGAGCATTCCGATGATGACCGGCTCCAACATGGCCAGCATGTCTTTGGTCGCGGAGTCGACTTCATCCTCGTAGAAGTCGGCAATCTTCTGCAGCATCGAATCCATCGCGCCCGTCGCTTCGCCGACGCCGATCATCTGCGTGACCATGTTCGGGAAAACACCGCACTCGCGCAGCGGATCGACAATCGTTCGTCCTTCTTCGATCGCCTTGCGCACCTTCATCAGCGCTTCTTCGAGCACCGCGTTGCCGGACGTGCGCGCCGTGATCGCCAAACCTTCCAGAATGGGAACGCCCGACGTGATCAACGTGCCCAGCGTTCGGGTGAAACGCGCTACCGCGATCTTTTTCAGCAGTACGCCGAGAATCGGCAGCTTGAGCAGCATGGCGTCGAAGTAGTACTTGCCACGCGGATGCTTGCGCACCTGCTTGAGACCATAAAATCCGCCGCCCGCGCCCAGGAAAAAGAACCACCAGAAATGACCCACGAAGGCGCTGAGGCCGATGACGATGCGGGTTGGCAGCGGAAGCGCAACTCCCAGGCCGACAAAAAGGTTGGCGAAGATCGGCACCACCCACTTCAGCAGTGCGCCCACAATCAACATGGCCAGCGTGACCACCGCGATCGGGTAAATCAAAGCTGACTTCACCGCCGCGCGCAGTTTGACCGCTTTTTCCACGTAGATGGCCAGGCGCTGCAGAATGATGTCGAGAATGCCGCCCGTTTCGCCCGCCTCGATCATGTTGGTCGTCAGGTCGTCGAAGATGACTGGATACTGCCGCATGGCATTGGCCAGCGTGGATCCGCCTTCGACCGTCGTCCGCACGCCGAGCAGCGTTTTCTGAAACGCCGGGTTCTCCTGGTTGGCGCCAAGAATCTCCAGACACTGCACCAGCGGCAGGCCGGCGTCGATCATGACCGAGAACTGGCGGAAGAACACTGCCACGTCCTTGGTCTTGACCTTGCCACTGCCGAAAGTCGGCATGACAAATTCCTTGCCCTTCTCCCGGATGGAGCCAGGCGTGATGCGTTCCTTCCGCAGCTGCGCGGCCAGTCCGTCCTTGTTGACGGCGACGCGCTCTCCCTGGACTTTCTCGCCTGTAGCGTTCTTTCCCGAAAATGTAAACACCGGCATGATGCTTTCTCCTTGTGAACCAGGTGTCAGGTCTTAGGTGTTAGAAAAACCTGACCCCTATATCGTCGACCTGACGCCTAATACTCCTGATACCTGAAACCTAAGACCCAAGACCTGACAACTTAAGACCTGGGACCTGTCTTCATCGTTTGACCGGCACCGCGCTCTTCCCTGCCGGAGCCACCACGTTGCGGTTCGCCAGGCTGGCGCCGCGCGCAATCATCTCGTTCAGTTCGTCCTGATTGCTGGAACGCGCCAACGCCATTTCCAGCGTGATCTGCTTCTGGAAATAAGCGGTCGCGAGCGACTGGTTGAAGGTCTGCATACCGTACTTCTCCTGCCCCGACTGCATCGACGAGTAAATCTGGTGGATCTTGTCTTCGCGGATCAGGTTGCGCACGGCGGCATTCGGCACCAGAATTTCCATGCACATGGCGCGGCCCTTGTTATCGGAGCGCGGCAGCAGCGTTTGACACATGATGCCTTCGAGCACCAGCGAGAGCTGGGCCCGAATCTGCGATTGCTGGTGCGCCGGAAACACGTCGATGATGCGGTTGATGGTCGATGACGCCGAGTTTGTATGCAGCGTCCCGAATGTAAGGTGGCCGGTTTCGGCGATACGCAGGGCTGATTCGATCGTTTCCAGGTCGCGCATTTCGCCGATCAGCACCACATCCGGGTCTTCGCGGAGCGCGGCGCGCAAGGCATCCGTAAATCCCTTGGTGTCGGAGTGCACTTCGCGCTGGTTCACGATGCAGTTCTTGTTCATGTGCACGAACTCGATCGGGTCCTCGATGGTCAGGATGTGATCGTGGCGTTCGCTGTTGATCTTGTCGATCATGGCCGCCAGCGTCGTCGACTTGCCCGAACCGGTTGGCCCCGTCACCAGCACCAGCCCGCGCGGCTTGTCGCACATCTTGCTCACCACCGGAGGCAGTCCCAGCTGATGGAACGACTTGATCTCAAACGGAATCAGACGGAAGACGCATGCCGAAGCCCCCCGCTGGTTGAAGACGTTCGCGCGGAAACGCGCCAGTCCCTTCAGGCCGAAGGAGAAGTCCAGTTCGAGCGTCTCCTCGAAACGGTGCTTCTGCGAATCGGTCATCACGCTGTAGGCCAGTTGCTTGGTCTCGGCCGGCGTCAGCTGCGGCAAATCCAGCGGCACCAGGTGCCCGTGCACCCGGATCTGAGGCGGAGAGTTGGTGGTGATGTGCAAGTCGCTTCCATTCATCTCCAACATGCGGCGGAGCAGATCGCTTAATGACAGTGCCATGCTTTTATTCCCTTCCTGTTCCTTCTCAATTCCGTTTTCTAATGGATCGTTTCGCGCGCCACTTCTTCGAGCGAGGTCACGCCTTGCGCTACTTTGGTCAAACCGCTTCGCCGCAGCGTGATCATGCCGCGCTCAATCGCTTTTTTCTTGAGTTCCACCGCCGAAGCACCCACCAGCACCAGTTCCCGAATCTCGTCGTCCACTTCCATCACTTCATACAAACCGGCGCGGCCCTTGTATCCGGTCTTGTTGCACACGGTGCATCCTTTACCCTTCATGATCTGCACCGTCTTCGCCTCTTCGGGAGTAAAGCCTTCGTCGATCAGCGCCTGTGCCGGCACCTCGATCGGTTCAGCGCAGTCCTTGCAAATTCTTCGCACCAGGCGCTGGGCGCAAATCAAATGCACCGACGTCGCCACCAGAAACGGCTCAATGCCCATGTTCATAAGACGTGTAATGGTTTCGGGAGCGCCGTTGGTGTGCAGCGTGGATAAAACCAGGTGGCCGGTGAGCGCTGCCTTAATGGCAATTTCCGCGGTTTCAAAATCTCGGATTTCGCCGACCAGGATGATGTTTGGATCTTGCCGCAGAAAGGCGCGCAGCGCCGCCGCAAAGTTCAACCCGATCTGTTCCTTCATCTGCACCTGGTTCACACCGCCCAATTGAAACTCGACCGGATCTTCGGCGGTCATGATGTTGGTGTCGGGCTGGTTCAGCCGCGAGATGGCGGAATACAGCGTGTTCGTCTTGCCCGATCCCGTCGGCCCCGTCACCAGCACCATGCCGTAGGGCTTCAGAATCGCCTTCTCGAATTTCACCAGCGACTCTGACTCGAAGCCGAGCTTGGTCATATCGAGGCGCAGGTTTTCTTTGTCCAGCAACCGCAGCACGATCTTCTCGCCCCACAGTGTTGGCAGCGTGGAGACGCGGAAATCAAGCTGCTTTTTCTTGCCGCCAATCTGCATCTTCAGCATGATGCGGCCGTCTTGCGGCAACCGCTTTTCGCTGATGTCCAGCTTGGCCATGATCTTCAGGCGCGAAGTAATCGCGTCTTTCAACTTCAGCGGAGGATTCATGATCGCCAGCAGCACGCCGTCAATACGGAACCGCACCCGGAATTCTTTTTCGTACGGCTCCATGTGAATGTCGCTGGCTCCGCGCTTTACCGCGTCGGTCAGCACCAGGTTCACCAGCTTTACGATCGGAGCTTCGTCGGCCGCCTTCTCGAGTTGTTGGAGCTCCAACTCCTGCTCTTCAGCCTGCACTTCGATGTCGGCGGCATCGCCCGCCTCGTTCATCGACTGCATGACGCTCTCAAGCTCTTCTTCTTTGGAGGTGCCGTAGGCCTTGTCGATGCCCTCCACAATCGAGCTTTCCGACGCCACCACCGGCTCAATGTTGAAGCCGGTCATGAACTTGATATCGTCCATGGCAAACACGTTCGTCGGATCGACCATGGCGATGGTCAGCGAAGCACCCACGCGGCTGAGCGGCAATATCTGGTAGCGCTTCGCCGTTTCGTACGGAATCAGCTTGACGACCGCCGGGTCGATTTCAAAATATGAGAGATTGATTGCTGGCACGCCATACTGGCGGGATAGAAAATTGGTGACATCCTCGTCCGAGAGAAAACCCAGCTTCACCAGTGCCGAGGCGAGCCGAGTCCGTGATTCCTTCTGGAGCTTAGTCGCCTGCTCCAACTGCTCTTGGGTGATGACCTTTTCCTTGACGAGCAGGTCACCTAGCCGTTGAGACATATCTCTCCTGTATTCCCGCGAACCTATTTCCGCCCAGTCCGCGGCTCCATGCGAAATCGCTGATTTACTGAGGGATCAACGACGCTGCTTTCGCATTGACACAAATTGTCAACCCAATGGGAATTCCGAAAAAGTAACTTAGGTACCTGTACTTCGCGGCAGTCCCGCGTTTCGCCGAACCTTGGCCGGTTTGCACCTGAAAATTGCTGAATTAGTCCGCAATCCAAAGATCGCCGCGCGTCCGATCATGTTCTTCGGTGCGCCGTCGGTTGGCGTCTAAAGTCACAACCGCGTTGTGAGCTATGTCCTTTGCAGAAGTTCCTGCCTCAGGCAAAGTCAGCACAAACGCAATTGGAAACGTCTGTGGCAAAAATGAAATGGCGAATCCCGATCTTCGCTTTAGCGGCCGCCGCCTTGAGTCTTGGATCCGGCCCCGGCGTCCCGGAGATGTCTCTGCGCGAGGCCGCGCGTAATTCCGGAATCCTCATCGGCGCTGCCGCCCGTCCCGCCCAGCTTTCGGAGCTCGCCTACGCTTCCACGCTGGCCCGTGAATTCAACCTGGTCGAACCCGAAGACGCGCTCAAATGGGAAATCGTGCATCCCGAACCGCAACGCTATGATTTTTCCCAAGCCGACCAGATCGTCGATTTCGCCACTCGTCACGGCATGAACGTTCGCGGCCACACTCTGGTCTGGCATCGTCAGAATCCAAAATGGCTGACGGAAGGAAAATTCACCTCTACCGAGCTTGCCGATATTCTCGAGAAACACATCAAGACCGTAGTCGGACACTACCGCGGCCGCGTCTTCGCCTGGGACGTCGTCAACGAGGCCTTCGACGAGTTGCATCCCGGAGAACTCCGCAGCACTCTATGGCGCGATCAGCCCGGAATCGGAGCGTCATCAGGCATTGCCCCAGAAGGGGCGCGCGTCTTAGAGCAACCCTATTCTTACATCGAGCGTTGTTTCCGCTGGGCGCACGAAGCCGATCCGCAGGCTTTGCTCTTCTACAACGAAGCGGAAGCCGAGACCGTCAATCCCAAGTCTGACGCCATCTTTGCCATGGTCCGCGATTTCCGCCAGCGCGGCGTCCCCATCGACGGCATCGGATTCCAGATGCATATCGCCAATCTCCACGCCGACATCGTCTCCATCGACGCCAACATTGCCCGCTTCACCGCCTTGGGTGTGCAGGTTCACATCACCGAAATGGATGTCGCGCTGCCCGTCGACTCCAACGGCAATGCCAGCCCCGAGGACCTCCAACTCCAGGCAAATCTCTACCGCGAAATTACGCGCTCCTGTCTGTCTCATCCTGGATGCACCGCCATCCAGACCTGGGGTTTCACCGATAAATATTCCTGGATCGGATCCCACTCCAAACACACCCAGGGCGCCGCTCTGCTGTTTGACGGCAGTTACCACGCCAAGCCCGCATACGAAGCCTTGCGCAGTGAACTGGCCCATGCCAAGTCCCATGAGCGGATGGCACGCCGTTTCGCGCTTCCTGCTGCGCGGGACGCCCTATAATGTTTTTCATCGGTGCCCCCGCCAACTCCAACCCGTGACGAGCCCAAGGCCTCCGGACGCCGCAAGGCCGTCATCGGCCTAGCCATCGGAGCTTTTCTCCTCACCGCCATTCTCGTCGCTCAAGGCTCGTTCAATCTCAAGTTCATCAGCCCCGACAGCAATCAGGAGCTGCTCTTCTTCTTCGGCCTGACGGCGCTGATCTTCTCCGCCTTTGTCGCCCTGTCCGTCGTTCTCGCCCGCAACCTCCTCAAGCTCTACGCCGAGCGCCGCGCCGGCGTGGCCGGTTCCAAGTTCCGCACGCGCCTCGTCGTCGTCAGCCTTCTGCTCTCGTTCTTGCCCGTCATCGCCATGTTCTGGTTTTCCTACGGATTGATGAACCGCTCCATCGATAAATGGTTCTCGCAGCCGGTGGAAGAAGTGCGCGCCGATACCGCCGCCATGTCGTCCCTGCTCTATGACTACGCCGGCCAGAATGCGACTTCCGAAGCGCAATCGATCACCCAGTCGGACGAGTTTCAAAGGGGTCTCACCGCCGGAAATATCTCCGAAGCCAACGAGGAACTGCGCGAACACATCCCCACCCTGCAGGGCGGATTCGTCGTCGTCCTGGCCAATGGCGATGCTGCCACCAGTCTCAATACTCCAGCCCAGTGGTCGGCGATGAAAAATGCCTTCCCGGTGCAGCCGGCTCTGCGCGGAGAGCACCCACATTTCGAATGGGGACAAAAAGATTACGTGGTCGCAGCCTCCCCGTTCCCGCACGGTGCCGTTCTCGTCGCCATGCCGCTGCCGCAAAAGTTCGCCGAGACCGCCCGCCAGATCCAGGAAAGCCAACAGCGTTACGTTGAACTCGCCGCCAAACGAAAACTTTTTCGCCGCACTTACATCGGATTTCTTCTTCTCCTGACCGTTCTCGTCCTCTTCGCTTCCACTTGGCTCGCGCTCCTGCTCTCGAAACTCGTCAACCGTCCCGTCGCCGCGCTTGCCGCGGGCACCGAGGCTATTTCTAAAGGACAACTCGATTATCGCGTCGATATTCGCGCCACCGACGAACTCGCCGAACTGGTGCAGTCATTCAACAGCATGGCTGAGCAGCTGGAATCCAGCCGCCACCAGATCGAAGCCTCCAGCCGCGATGTCAGCGCTGCCAACGCTGCCCTCGAAGGCCGCCGCCGCTACATTGAAACCGTCCTCGAAAGCATTCCCACCGGAGTCATTTCCATCGACGCAGCCCGCCGCGTCACCCTCGCCAACGCCGCTTTTTCGCGCATGTTTTACCTGGAACGCGTCCAGTACGTCAGTCCCGCCTCGCTCGTCAACCTTCCCCTGCGCGAAGTCGTCCCCGCCGAGGTGCTCGCCGATCTCGAACCGCTCCTGCGCCGCGCCGACCGCATGGGGATCACCGCCGCCACCATGGAACTTGCCCTTCCCCGCGCCAAGTTGAATGTCGCCGTCACCGTTTCCACCCTCAGCCACGCCGCGGAAGGTCTCGGATACGTGCTCGTCTTCGAAGACCTCTCCGACCTGCTGCGCGCGCAGAAGCAGGCCGCCTGGCGCGAGGTCGCGCGCCGCGTTGCCCACGAGATCAAGAATCCGCTCACCCCTATCGCGCTTTCAGCCGAGCGCATTCATCGCCATTTGTCTCGTGGCACCGCGCCCGATGCCACCTCGCTCGAAGTCATCCGCACCTGCGCCGAAACCATCGGAAAGGCCGCTGAAACCGTGCGCGCCCTGGTCGATGAATTTTCCGTGCTCGCCCGCTTTCCCGCCTCGCGTCCGCAACCCGCCAGCCTGAATCATTTGGTCGAAAATACCCTCGTCATGTTCAACGGTCGTTTGGAGGGTATTCGCGTGCGCACCGAACTGGCGCTGGACTTGCCCGCGGTGATGGCCGACCCTGAAGCGATCAAGCGCGCTCTCGCCAACCTCGTCGATAACGCTGCCGAAGCCATGCAGGACGCAATCGTCAAAGAAATTACAATCTCCACTTCGCTCGTTGCCAGCCGCGACGCCATTGAGCTCTCCATCTCCGACACCGGTGCCGGAGTCTCACGCGACGTCAAAGAGCGCCTGTTTCTGCCCTATTTTTCCACCAAGCAGCGCGGTACCGGATTGGGCCTGGCCATCGTAAGCAGAATCATTGAGGACCATCACGGCTCCATCCGCATCGAGGAAAATAAACCCGTAGGCAGCCGCTTCGTCATCGAACTCCCGGTTGCGGCAGAAACCGTCATCGCTCCGGCGGCAAGCTAGAAGTTGTTAAGCTAGAGAATGGCCCACATCCTCATCGTCGACGACGAATCCAGCATCCGCGAATCCCTGCGCGGCATCCTCGAAGACGAGAATTACAAGATCAGCGTCAGCCCCAGCGGCGAAGATTGTCTCGACCAGCTCCGCAAACGCACCTTCGACCTCATTCTTCTCGACGTCTGGCTCACCGGCATCGACGGTCTCGAGGTCCTGCAAAAAATACGCGAAATGGAGGACCCTCCCGAAGTCATCATGATCTCCGGCCATGGCACCATCGAAACCGCCGTGCGCGCCACCAAGCTCGGAGCTTATGATTTCGCCGAAAAACCACTCTCCCTCGAAAAAACTCTCATCCTCGTAAAGAACGCCATCGATGCCCGCCGCCTGCGCCATGAAAATCTCGACCTCCGCAAGCAACTGCAATCCAAGAGCGTCATCGTCGGCGACAGCGTTCCCATGAAGGCCTTGCGCCAGCAGATCAATCTCATGGCCCCCACCAACGGACGCGTGCTGATCTACGGCGAATCGGGCACCGGCAAAGAACTCGTCGCCCACGCCATTCACATGCAAAGCTCGCGCAAAGACCAGATGTTTGTCGAAATGAACTGCGCCGCTATTCCCGAAGACCTGATCGACAGCGAACTCTTCGGCCATCGCAAATCGTCGTTTCCCGGAGCCACCGCCGACAAAGAAGGCAAATTTCAAAAAGCCGATCGCGGAACTTTATTTCTCGACGAAGTCGGCGATATGAGCTTAAAAACGCAGTCGAAGGTCTTGCGCACCCTTGAGCAACAACGCTTCATCCCCGTCGGCAGCGACGATCCCGTTACCGTCGACGTACGCGTGATCGCGTCTACTAATAAAGATCTTGAAGAAGAAATCGCCAAAGGAAATTTTCGCGAGGATCTCTTCTACCGACTCAACGTCGTCCCCTTCGTCGTCCCGCCACTGCGCGAGCGCAAAGAAGACATCCCCTTATTCGCTCGCCATTTTCTCAAGGAATTCGCCTCCGCCTACGGTCGCCGTCCCCGCGAGATTACCGATGACGCCATCGACTCTCTGATGCGCTACGCCTGGCCGGGAAACATCCGCGAGCTGCGCAACATGGTCGAACGCATCGTCATCATGAACCCCACTACTACCCGCTTCGAGCGCAAGCATCTGCCGCCGCTCGTGCATCGCGACGGTGCGCGCCGCGTCGCCGGCGCCGAAGGCTCCACGCTGCACCAGGCCAGAGCCGCCTATGAACGCGACTACATTCTGAAAAAATTGGATGAAAATCACGGCAACGTCAGCCGCACCGCCGAAGTCCTCGGCCTTGAGCGCAGCCACCTCTATCGCAAAATGAAAAGTTTGGGAATTGCAGCAAAAGAGTAGCCGGCCGGCTCTCTGGATCTTCTACCTATCTCTTCAGCATATGAATTTCCGTCCCGTTCTTATGAAACTGGACTTCATCCATCAGCTGATTGATCAGGTAAATTCCGCGTCCGTGATTGGAGTAGATGTTGTCTTCGTGCAGCGGGTCGGCGATCTTTGCCGGGTCAAATCCCGGCCCCGGATCCCGCACCACAATCAACACGCCGCGCCGCTCGTCGCAAGCCACGTCGCATTCAATGATTTTCGAGGCGTCGTTCTTCGCCCCATGCACCACCGCATTCGCCAGAGCTTCGGTCAGCGCCAGCTCAATATGGTCTTCGCTCCCCGGAGCGCATCCCAGTTCCCGCACCACGCTCATCACGCTGCGCACCACCGGGTCCACTGCGTCGCGGTCGCCCGCCAGCGTCACGCTGAGCTTGAGCTCAAGCTTCTGCGCCGCAAAATCACACGTTAGCTGCTTATGCTCTGGAGATGAGGAAGAATCCGCCATAGGTGGCTTTGGGCTTTGCTTCCAGCCCTGCCCCTTAACTAGGATGCAGGAAGGTGCCCACAGATTTTAGGGATTTACCGCCCCAGATGCAAACGTTATTTGGGTCGTGCCTGACTGTCACCGCAAACCGCACCGTCTTAGCCACTCGCGACTGCCCCTCTCAGCCGTCGCCTAACTCTCTGAAACCATGCCCTGAGAGCCCTCGCAGAATCGACAAAACTGGCTTTGCCGGATTACCTACTGAGCACTGGCTACTGGCTTACTCGGCCTCCGGAAACCCGCCGATCTGCTGCATTTGCCGCCGCCAATCTAACTCCTCCACAAAGCCGCGTGAATCGCGCCATCCCGCCTTCACTTTGACGAACAATTCCAAAAACACTTTCGTCCGAATCATTTTCTCAATGTCCAATCGAGCCGCCGTCCCCACCTTCTTGAGCATCTGCCCGCCCTTCCCCAGCAGGATCGCTTTCTGCCCGTCGCGCTCGCAATAAATCACTGCCGCAATCCGCGTCATCCGCGGACTCTCCTCAAACTGCTCGATCACCACTGACACCGCATGCGGCACTTCTTCATGCGTGTGCATCAGCACCTGCTCGCGGATCAGTTCCGCCGCCATAAACCGCACCGGCTGGTCCGTGATCTGGTCTTCAGGAAAATAACGTGGCCCCTTCGGCAGCGCCTTCAACACGCAAGCCAGCAATTCGTCGAGACCTTTTTTCTTGAGCGCCGAGATCGGAACAATCTCCGCGAAATCGTGCAGCTTCTGAAACTCCGCAATCAACGGCAGCAATTTGCTTTTATCCGCCACCAGATCGATCTTGTTCAGCAAAAGAAACACTGGAGTCCCCGCCTTCTTCGCCAGCTCCAGCACCAGCTCATCGTCGCGGTCCCATTTCCTTTTCGCATCCGCTATCAGTAGAATCAACTCGCACCCTTCCAGCGCCTCGCGCACTTCCGACATCATCTTGCGTCCCAGCGACGATCCCGTCTGATGCACTCCCGGCGTGTCGATCAGCACAATCTGCCCCGCGTCGTGCCCCTTTTGCTTGGGAACATTAATAATTCCCAGAATGCGGTTCCGCGTTGTCTGCGGCTTCGGAGAAATAATCGCCAGCTTCTCGCCCACCAGCGCGTTCAGCAGCGTGCTCTTCCCCGCATTAGGCCGTCCAAGAATGCATACGAATCCAGAGTGAAAGGACATAGAGATAGGGTATCAGCCAGAAGCTTTAATTATGGCGTTGCGTAAGTCACAGTATGATCTCAGCACTCTCATGCACGGCCTTCAAATCCAGCCCAATCATCGGCTTCAGCCGCGGCGCGGGAAACCGTCGCGCTTCATGATCGCGTGACGGATACTCCACGCGAGACATCCGCCCCTCGCTGACTAAATGTTCGTAAGCCTCAGGCCAGCTTGGGATGGCAGAAGCCAAAGCATCGCCATCGCTCCAATGTGCATAGGAGGCTTCGTCGCACCAACCGGCCAGCCGGGGCATGACGCGCGCGTGGGCTCCGGAGCCGCGAAACGCCTTCATCGTCTTTTCGCTCTCCCACACTGTCAAAGTCCAGAATGTGAGATGAGCGTCGATCAGCAACCGCCCGCCGACAAACCCGTCAGCACGCGCAACCTGCCGTTGTGTAAGAAATGTCTGCCAAAGAAATGCGGGAAGGTACCTCGCCGCTCGAACGCGAAGCCGGGTGACGGAGGCGAACATGGTTCCATTATTCTAGAAGAGATTTCGCGGCCCGTGATCGCAGGCCAGAAAGCGCTCGCCTCGCCTTGGCGAAATCTCCGCCCGCGCTCCTCCAATTACTCGAGAGCGTTCCCAATGCCCAGAACAATGCGAACGCCAGAAACAGCTTGCCGCCGGAAACTCCCGCTCGCCACGCATACGCCGCGCCCAACGTCGGCACCAGCGCCGACGACGTCACTCCCGCCGACCACATGATCGCCTTGGCTCTCGGACTCGCCGCCTGCATCGACGTCTTCACCGTCTGTACGCCGAAAAACGGCAGATGTTCAAATACCCAGCGCATGCCCGCCGGATAGCCTGCCGGGTTGCCCGTCCCTCCAACCGTGTAATACGCGAAGCGAATGCCCAGAACTCGTCCCACCAACCAGTGCGCGATTCCGTGGCAGTAAAAGTAGAGCAGCACCCAAGCCGCGATCATTGCGGTTATCGACGTAAGCTTCGAATGAGTGGATCGCGCCAGAACCAGCGCAGCACATGCAACCATCAGGCCAGCGATCTGAATTGCATTTCCGGCAGCAATCGAAAGCCGCCCCACAATTCTCCGCTGCGGAGGCGAACTTTCCTGTTTCAAATCAATTTCATCTGCTTCGGCACAGCGGTGATACGCACCCGCTCTACCCGCCGGTCAGTCGAGTCGAGCACCTCAAACTTCAGGCCTTCGTCTTCGATCACTTCGCTCTTTTTCGGAATGCGTCCCGCCAGTTCGCTCACCAATCCCGCAATGGTCGACGATTCATGTCCCTCCGGCCGGACGCCAAACAGTTCATCAAGCCGGTCCACGTCCATATTTCCCGGAACAATGTACGAGTCCTCGCCATCCTGCACTACCTGCGCCTTCTCGTGCTCGTCGCCGATTTCACCCACAATTTCTTCCACCAGATCTTCAATCGTTACCAGCCCCGCGACCCCACCATACTCATCGACCACAATCGCCATGCGGATATTACTGCGCTGCATCTCGCGGAGTAAGTCACTTACTAACTTGCTTTCCGGAACAAAATAAACGTCGGTCCGCATCAGCGATGCCACCGTCCGCGTGTGCGCCTCGGTATCCGGCACTTGCAGCACATCCTGCGTGTGCAGAATCCCTCTTATATGATGGATCGATCCTTCATAGACGGGAATTCGCGAGAGCGGCCTCACTCGCAGTAACTCAACAATCTTCTCCACCGTATAGGCGGTCGGAACCGCCACCATTTCGGGTCGCGGCTTCATCGCCTCGCGCACCGTTTTGCCGCTGAACTCGACCACCGACTGGATCAACTCGCGGTCGCCTTCATGAATAATGCCTTCCTCCTGCCCCGCTTCGATCAACGCATCGACCGCCTCAGAAGAAGTTTCCGGTTGCGCATCGGCGTGCTCGCGCGTCAGCGCCGCCACCGACTGGCAGAATCCAAGCACCAGCGTCACCGGAAGCACGATGCCGATCAGCAACCGCAAAAGCAGCACCCACTTCGCCAGCCATCGTCCCTTCGACCGCGAGAAAAAGACGAACGGCAGCAGCCGGTTGAATACGATAATGATCAGCACCAGGCTGAGCGTGGCTTCGAGCACCTCATAGGCGCTCCAGGCGCGGTCGCGAAACACGCTGAAGCCGACGATCATGGCAATCGCCGCGGTGACCAGTTGCGTCAGAATCGCCATCGATAGCGAAGCCCGCTCCCGCGTCACTCCCAGTCGCGGCTCCACCAGTTGCTCGAAAGCGTCGATGTTGTCTTGAAATTCACGCGACAGAAATTTGCCAATCTCCTGGTAGAGACGGTCAACATAAGAGACCAGCGTCAGCAGGCCGATCAGGAGCGCGAGACTGATGCCGACGCCGATCATCGTTTCGTCTTATCGACTCTGCCGCTTCGTTCAATCAGCCCCGACGGAAGCCGGAGTTTCGCGCGCACCTGCTTTTCGCGTCGCGCCATTTGTCCATTGTCGCATTCATGATCGTAGCCGCGCAGATGCAGAATGCCGTGCAACACAAGCACCTTCACTTCCTCAGCCGGAGAATGTCCAAGCGCCCGCGCATTGTGCGCCGCGATTTCGGCTGACACGGCAATCTCGCCGGCCAGTCCTTCTTGCGAGTCAGCCTCGGCCGGAAACGACAGCACGTCCGTCGCCTTGTCCTTGCCGCGAAAACGCCGGTTCAAAGATTTCATCTCCGCGCTCGAGGTGACCAGCACATTCACTCTACCTTTCAATCCCGCCGCCCGCCGCGCTCGCGCCACAAAGCGATCGAGCGCCAGCTCGCTCAGGTCCGTGATGCGCTTTTGCCAAATCACCACGCCAAATCACCAAGCCAAATCACTAAGAAAGATCACCCAAAAAGATCACCCAGGCCGGATCACTCAGAAAAATGAACACCCGGGAAAGCGCCGCAAAATTGCCATCCTGCCTTCGCCAGAAAAACTATCCCGCAAAAAGCAATGGCGCGGACTCGAATGTCCGCACCATAGGATTCGCATCAATTGCGCAAACGCGGCTCGTCCGGAGGCGCCACCATCGGCGCCCCTGGCACTCCAGGTTTCGGTTCCAGCAGAGATAATTGCTGCTCCGCCTGCCGCGTTTTATGTTCGTCGTAGGCGCGGATGATTCGCTGCACCAGGTGATGCCGCACCACATCGCTCTCGTCGAAGTGTACAAACGCCAGGCCGTTGACGCCCTGCAGAATGTCCACCGCCTCAATCAACCCACTGCGCCGCGCCGACGGCAAATCGATTTGCGTTACGTCGCCCGTGATCACCGCCTTCGAGCCAAATCCCAGACGAGTAACGAACATCTTCATCTGCTCTGAAGTCGTGTTCTGCGCTTCATCCAGAATCACGAATGAATCGTTCAGCGTGCGCCCGCGCATAAACGCGATGGGCGCGATCTCGATGATATTTTTTTCCAGATAGCGTTCCACCCGCTCCGGATCAAGCATGTCAAACAATGCGTCATACAGCGGTCGCAGATAAGGATCGATCTTCTCCTGCAACGTTCCCGGCAAAAATCCCAAACGTTCCCCCGCCTCCACCGCCGGACGCGCCAGAATGATGCGGTTGACCTGCTTGTTCAGCAATGCCGAAATCGCCATCGCTACCGCCAGATAAGTTTTGCCCGTGCCCGCCGGCCCCACCCCAAACACCATGTCATGCTTTTCGATGGCTTCCAGATACCGCCGCTGATTGGGACTCTTCGGCTGCACCGTTCTGCGTCCAAACGACCGCTGCCGCCCCGCTTCGGTCAGTCCCCGCAGAGTCGCATTCGGATCTCCTACCACCACCTTCAACATGCTGGCCAGATCGCCGTTCACGAACTGGTGCCCCGACTTCCGCAAATGTTGGTAGTCGGCAAATAACTGCTCCGCTCGCGCCACATCGCGCGGCGCGCCCTCCAGATCAATGTGGTCCGACCGCAGGTCGATGTTGATGTTCAGGCCGTCTTCCAGCACGTGCAGGTTCTCGTCGCGCGTGCCAAACAGAGTTTCAATATCAGGGCTTAGTTCAATAGTTTTTTTCATTCAGGGTCGTGGCGCCGCCTCCAGCAGCCGGACTGGGCTCACTCTTGGATGTCGAATCCTGGGATATGGACTATCGGAATATAGTTTGCCGGACAATGGCTTACCGCAGCCTGTTTCGCTCCCGATTTCAGCCGCGGACGAACCTGTCCCAGCGTTTTTTACACGCAAATAGCTGGATGAGAAACTGACGCTAGAAGTGGAGCCAACCGGATTGCACACCCCAGTGACGGGGCGGTCACCTACCATTTGAGACCAGCGTAGCGCGGGCAGGCGAGCGAGTCAATGGGAAGAAGCCAGCTCTCGGTTCACTGCTGCGCCCGCTATTTGCCGCCAACCGAAACGCGTTGCCGGAAGAGCTTGCTTGCGCCATCCTAAGTGATTACAATGTAATTACTGAGGTGTTCGGTATGAAGACAGAACTGGTTCGCATCGGCAACTCTCGCGGCGTTCGCATTCCCAAGCCGTTGATCGAGCAATGCGGGTTGACGAAGACGGTCGAGTTGAGAGTGGCCAACGATTGCCTGATCATCTCGCCCGCACGCCAGCCTCGCCAGGACTGGGACGACGCCTTCCTTGCCTCGGGTGATATCGCGCACGACGAACTCATGCTGGAGATCGCCGAACCCAACGAGTTCGACCATAAGGAATGGCGGTGGTAAGCGGACCGCGCATCGCGCAACCTATTACGCCACTCCAAGATGAGGTCTGGCTCGTAGTCCTCGATCCCACGCAGGGGTCAGAGATTCAGAAGACTCGTACTTGTCTGATCATCTCGCCCGATGAAATGAACCGGCATCTGCGGACTGTCATCATCGCTCCCATGACCACAGTCACACGCCCGTACCCGACGCGGGTCACGGTGCGCTTTCAGGGGAAGCGCGGACAGGTGGCGCTGGATCAACTCCGCGCCGTAGACCGCCAGCGATTAGTACGGAGGCTCGGAACCGTGTCGGCCAAGACTGCGCAGGAGGTTTCGGCCACGCTGGTGGAAATGTTTGCGCGAACATAAGTTTGATTGGAACGTGGATTTGATTGGAGCGTGGACCTGCTGGCGATTCAACGACCGTGTTTCTCGTCACTGGCAATGCAAGCTGAGTCAATGATCCGGTCGAAAACTGCTGCCTCTTCCGGAGACGCATCTTCGTACCCTGCGCCAGCCCCGATGATTCCGGAGTGCCGCCACAGGCGGTTGCTAGCAGTGCGGCCCCGAGAATCCATACCTACGACCCCGCGCGAATTGAAGATGTTGCGTTGGGAAAACTCGACAGACTTGACGAGTTGGTCGTCGTACGGATCGAGACTCCATGCCGTCGGTCCGAACCACAGACCCAACGCGGCACCATGTCGTCTTAGGGTTATTCCATAGTTGACGTAGTCCACATCAACATCGCCACCAGTTACGTGAAGTCCCTTGCCGGGCACTGGAAATCGAACGCGGGAGGTTCCCCACCCCAGCAGTTGCTCTCCGGCGACGGTTGTCCCGCACTCCGGGTAATGGAATCGTTCAGTGTCTGGTACAAGCGTGACCCGCAAATTGGTCCCAGTTTGCTTGAGTATTAAGGTCTTAGGTTGGAAGCCGTCACTTCGGAAATGGACGATTAGCCCGGGACTTGCAAGGTGGAACCATCCCTTATCGTCTGTCGTAGAAGTATCGGAGCGCATGGGGCCATTGGAAGGGGAACCATAAACGACAGCGCCGGCGACTGGCGAACCACGGTCATCGACCGCGAACCCACTAATCCCCTTGTCCTGACCAAGCAAATTCTTCACAGCAGCGAAGAACAGAATGACCAGAAAGGCTCGAAGGAGCATGCGGCATTCTACATTTAACGATTACTTTGAGTCTTCGGGTTTTGGGCGGGCGACTCTCTGGACGATCCGCAACTTTTCGTCTTTTCCGTAATCATCCAGAATATAAGCGGCGTTGCCGTCGATGGCTAGTTTCGTCGGTCCGTGGAGCGTTACGTTTAGTAAGTGGCTTCGGGTGAGAACTGGGCCAAGAACATAGATCGTGTCGTCAGTTTGTATCCAATAGTAGGTCTTGGTGGTCGGCCCTCCGGTAAGGGCTACGAGGGGAACAACCGCTGCCCCGCGACTTTCGGTGGTGATGTCGATGACCTTTGCGTCTATCCACTCATAGTCTTTGGATTTGGCCGGTGCCGCGGCCAGTGGTACCGAGGAAGACAGAACGGCGAGTGTCAATATCAATGTCGCCCTTCGTGCCCTGAGCAACGCTGCCGCCAAATGCATTCGCATATGCGTCTCAGCTTCCTTATTTACATCAGGGGTGGTGGGTCGGGAAGATTCCGAAAGGCGCTTGTCTTATGGGTTGTGGCGCTATCTAGTTGCTGGCTAGGGGCGGATCACCGGGGATGCAACTATGCGTTTTAGCCCTTGGTCTCTGGAATGCTGGCCCAAACCGCGCGATCTTTCGCCCAAGCCCGCAGCTCGGCAATCTCCTCGGCGCGTGTGATCGACAGCGGCACGGTGGATGAGAGCGCGGTGAGCAGGTCGTCGTTGCTCAGTTCCTGTTTGCGAGCGAAGGCGGCGAAAAGGGCGGTTTGCACCGCCGATTCGATTTCCGCTCCGGAGAATCCTTTGGCCGCTTCCGCAACTCGATCCAGGTCATAGTCGGCGGGATTGCGTTTGCGCTTGGTCAGCTGAATGGCGAATACCTGCTTGCGCTCGGCCACGCTGGGCAAGTCCACGAAGAAGAGTTCGTCGAAGCGGCCTTTGCGAATCAGCTCCGGCGGCAGCACGGTTACGTTGTTGCAGGTCGCGGCTACGAAGACAGCCGCTTTGCGGTCCTGCATCCAGGAAAGAAACGCGGCCAGCAAGCGCGAGGAAACGCCAGCGTCGGCGGAGGCCGAATCGGGGCCGCTTCCGGCGAAAACTTTTTCCAGTTCGTCGATCCACAGGACGCAGGGAGCCAGTCCCTCGGCTACGCGGAACACTTTCTGAATGCGCTTTTCGGTTTCGCCTATGAATTTGTCGTACACGGCGGCGGTGTCGAACTTCACCAGCGGCAGCTTCCACTCTCCGGCAACGGCTCGGGCGCAGAGACTCTTGCCGCAGCCTTGGACGCCTAGAATGATGACGCCTTTGGGCGGATCTAGGCCGAATTTTAGGGCGCCGTCGTCCCATGCGCCGCGGCGCTGCTCCAGCCAATGCTTCAGATTATCGAGGCCGCCTACGCTTGACATGGTGTCGGTTGAGTCCACGAACTCGAGCATTTCGGAGCGCTTCAGCAGGGCTTTCTTGGCTTCGAGCACGTCGGTGATGCAGTCGGGCGAAAGAGCGAGGCGTCCTACGACGGCTTGCGAGATGGCGCGTTCGGCGGCTTCTTCGGTCAGGCCGCGGAGATTCGCGGCCATTGCGTCCACGCCGTTTGAGTCGAGCTGGAGTTTCAGAGTGTGAGTGGCGGCCATGCGGGTGTAGGTTTCGCGGATGATCTCGCGCAAGCGGTCACGGTCGGGCAGCGGGAGGTCGAGAAATTCCACGAGGCCGGCCAGTTCGGGCGGCATTTCGATGGCGGGTGCGGTCAGAACCAGAGTTCTGCGGTTGGCGGAGAATTTCTGGCCCACGTCGCGGAGGCGGCGGACGACGATCGGGTTGTCCATGTGACGATGGAAATCTTTTAGTACGAACACGGCCTCAAGCGTCATGGTCTCGAGGTTCGACAGCGCCTGTACGGGGTCGGCGGTGTTGTACATCGCCGTCCTAGGAGCACCGGCGGCATCGGCTGCAGACGACGACATCGCTCGCGCTTGAGGTACGGGATGCTGAACTGCGCCTCCGCCGGAGCGGACCGAGCTATCTCGGATCAGGCCATCGGCGATCGTCCATTCGAATAGGGCCAGGTTGAGGTCTGAACAGGCCGCGCGGACCAGGGTTAGCGCGTGGACTTCCTCGACCGTCTCCATGACCACGATCGGGGTCGAGGAGTTGAATAGGATTTTTAGGCGGTCGATTGGGTTCATGTTGGAAAGTACTCTAGTCAAAATCCCCGCCCTGTCGCACAAAATGCGACGAGGACGGGGCACCCGCGAATTGACTCTATTTGACCGAGTGCAAGTTGCTCCCGTAGAATACAGCTTCGGTTCTAACCGGAATATCTCCCTGGGGCAATCCAACTTAGGACGACCAGACAACGAAGGTAATCAGGCCGCATGGCAAATCATTTTTCGGCGATGAAACGCGCCCGTCAGACCACGAAACGAACCGCCCGCAACCGGGCCAATGCTTCGCAACTGCGAACCTCCCTGCGGAACCTGCGCGAGAGTCTGGAAAAGGGCGACAAAGCGGCCGCTGGCCAGACCTACCGCGAGACTGTGTCGGCGCTCGACAAGGCCATCCAAAAGGGCGTTTTGCACGAGAATACTGCCTCGCGCTATAAATCGCGCCTCGGAACCCGGCTCAGCGCCTTGAAGTAACCCGCGGCTGCGAAGCCTGCACCCAGAGCGCCTTCAGCGCCAGCGCTTCAACACATAACAAGCGGGTGCCGTGAAGATTATCCCGGCCCGCAAATTCTTCTTGACCTGCCCTTGCGGTTTGTTATACTTAGGCGTTCTCAGGACAGGTCAGCAGCTTTCTAACAGGTCCCGACGAACCTCCGCCCGCGTTGTGGAACTCCTTGAGAATTAAGCAACTTTCGGGTAGGGTGAGGCATCTATCTGAGTAATTCTGGCAGATCCCTTTGCACTGGTTCAGCATAGCCTGTTTCCTTTTTGAACCTGGTTCCTTTAGAACCGCCTGAATTGCAGTTTTGGCTGAACCGTACCCGCCCGCGAGTGGCTGGACGGTGGGATCGCAGCCTAAATTATCCCTGTTGAAGGAGAACGACCGAACATGCGCTCCGATCGCGTATTTGACGCTCTACATACTTTGCGGAACCGGTATATGCTTTGCCAGCTTGCCTCTAAGGCAACCCGGAAGTTTCACCGGCCGAATACCCGCATCCAGGAAACCATGAACCAGGTGTTTGACAAGATCGCCGATGCCGAACGTCATGACATCCTGAGTGAACCCGAGAACTTTGCCGAAGCACAACGGCGAGCCGCTTAAACGGCTCCGCCGTGTGCCCGCACGGCGGCAAAGCAACAATGCTGTTCCGAGAGAATCCCTCCCGAAGAATCCAATCCACGTAGGACAAATATGACCATCGCAGAACTCAAAGAAAAAAATATTACCGAGCTGACCAAGATCGCCCGATCCTTGGAGCTGCCCGGCGCCAGCGGACTCCGCAAACAAGATCTCATCTTCAAGATCCTGCAGGCGCAAAGTGAAAAAGAAGGACACATCTTCGCTGAAGGTGTTTTGGAGATCCTCCCTGACGGCTACGGCTTTTTGCGCTCGCCCGATTACAATTACCTTCCCGGGCCCGACGACATCTACGTGTCGCCCTCGCAAATCCGCAAGTTTGACCTCAAAACCGGTGACACCATCAGCGGCCAGGTCCGCCCGCCCCACGAAGGCGAGAAGTATTTCGCGCTGGTCAAGATTGAGGCCGTCAATTTCGAGTCGCCCGACGAAGCCCGCAACAAGATCCTGTTCGATAACCTGACGCCGCTCTACCCGCAGGAACGCCTGAAGCTCGAAACCGTCCGCGAAAATATCAGCGCCCGCGTCATGGATCTCCTCACCCCGCTCGGCAAGGGCCAGCGCGGTTTGATCGTTTCTCCGCCACGCGCCGGCAAAACCATGCTGCTGCAGAACGTGGCCAATTCCATCACCGCCAACCACCCCGAAGTCGTGCTCATGGTGCTCCTCATCGACGAGCGCCCCGAAGAAGTCACCGACATGCAACGCTCCGTCAAGGGCGAAGTCATCTCCTCCACCTTCGACGAGCCCGCCGCCCGCCACGTGCAGGTCGCGGAAATGGTCATCGAAAAAGCCAAAAGATTAGTCGAGCACAAACGTGACGTCGTCATCCTGCTCGATTCCATCACCCGTCTCGCCCGCGCCTACAACACCATCGTCCCGCCCTCCGGCAAAGTGCTCTCCGGCGGCGTTGATTCGAATGCGTTGCAGCGCCCGAAACGTTTCTTCGGATCCGCCCGCAACATTGAAGAAGGCGGCTCGTTGACGATTATTGCCACCGCCCTCATCGACACCGGCTCCCGCATGGACGACGTCATCTTCGAAGAATTCAAAGGCACCGGTAACTCGGAAATCATCCTCGACCGCAAGCTGGTCGATAAGCGCACCTTCCCGGCCATTGATATTCAGCGCTCCGGAACGCGTAAAGAAGAGTTGCTGATTCCAAAAGAAGATTTGCAGCGTATCTGGGTCCTGCGCAAAGTCCTGAACCCGCTGTCGCCAGTAGAAGCCATGGAGCTCTTAATCGAGCGCCTGGCCAAAGCCACATCGAACAGCGAATTCCTGGCCAAGATGAGCCAGTTGTAATCCAACTCAGTGATCAAATGCCCGAGGTTCGAGAGAACTTCGGGCATTCTTGCGCTTGATTCATTTTGCGCTGTTTACCTGAATGTGGATTCGCTTTGGCATACACGTACTCTCGGGACAAGCGACCGAAATAGCGCCGTCGCTGCGAACGCTCCTGCAAATTGTGCCGCTATAAAGAGAGGTGCGTCTTGTGGACGGATACCGGCGAAGGTGTCCGAAAACGTGCGGGCAATGGTCACGGCAGGATTTGCGAAAGACGTTGACGCGGTGAACCAATAGGCGGCGGTGATGTAGCTTGCAACTGCATAGGGAACCGCCGATGGCTTTCGCCGGGAGCACCCCCAGATCACGGACATAAGTCCAAAAGTCGCAACAAATTCGCTCAGGACTTGCGCCGGTCCTTGTCGGGGATGAGTGGAGAATGAATACCATCGCAGTCCGAACATCAGATGAGCGATGATTGCGCCCACGATTCCTCCCGCGCACTGGGCAACGATGTAGGCCAGCGCTTCCCGCCACGCTATGCCGTGCTCAATAGCGTCAGATACTGTCACGGCTGGATTCAAGTGAGCGCCGGAGATGGGACCGAACGTTAGGATGAGCGCTACCAGCGCCGCGCCGGTTGCGATCGTGTTCGCCAGCAGGGCAATGGCGACGTTGCCGCCTGAAAGGCGTTCTCCCATGATGCCGGAGCCGATGACGGCGGCGACCAGGAACGCGGTCCCGAGAAACTCGGCGGTCACGCGCACTTTCAGGCTGGATTTCATTGCCGTCCGATATTTCCGATTTCTCGTTGGATTGCCAGCTTGTCGATGGTTACGAGCGGCAGGCTGAGAAAAAGATCGATACGGCGCTCCAATGTCATGAAGGTGCCACGGTAGGCGCGCTCGATATCATCGGGTGTGCCTGCGACCGCTGCCGGATCGGGAACTCCCCAATGTGCGGTTAAAGGATGTCCGGGCCAGATTGGGCACACTTCTTTGGCCGCGTTATCGCACACGGTAAAAACAAAATCCAGTTTCGGTGCGTCCGGTTTCAAGAACTCTTCCCAGCCTTTGCTCCTGAGTCCTTCTGTTGGCAGACGGGCGCTTTGCAGCTGCGCGATAGCCTCTGGCCGAACCGCGCCCGAGGGGTGGCTCCCGGCGCTGTAGGCGCTGAAATTGGGACGACCCTTAAAGTTCATAATGGCCTCGGCCATGATCGAGCGCGCGGAATTCCCGGTGCAGAGGAACAGAACGTTATAGTGCATCTCGGTTGCCCGGTTTCACGGCACGGACGAAGGCACTCAGGATTTTTCCATCGACCTGGGGCGCGATCGCATCCACGTCGATGTTTTGTCCGGTGAGAAATTCGCGCGCATCCTCCACGCGATAGACCCGCGTTTGCTCGATCTCGATTTTTTCGAATCCTGCCTGTCGGAGCTTGCTGCCGTATTCATTTTCCTCGAGCGCGCCAGCCACGCAGCCTACCCAGAGCAGCACACCCCGGCGAATCTCGGCCGGAATTTCGCCCCGAGTTACTACATCCGACACGGCGAAGCGTCCGCCCGGCTTCAGCACGCGAAAGGCTTCGCGCAAGACTCGGTCTTTGTCAGCGGAAAGATTGATCACGCAGTTGGAGATGACAACATCGACGCTGTTGTCAGGCAGCGGGATGTGCTCGATTTCACCTTTGAGAAATTCAACATTATCGACTCCTGCCTTGCGCTTGTTCTCATTCGCCAGCGCCAGCATCTCGTCAGTCATATCAAGGCCGTACGCTTTGCCGGTGGCTCCGACTCGTTTCGCGGAGAGCAGCACGTCGATGCCTCCGCCGGAGCCTAGATCGAGAACGATCTCGCCCGGATTCAGTTGCGCGAGCGCGGTCGGATTGCCGCAGCCTAGCGATGCCTGCAGCGCCTGCTCGGGAATCTGGTCAGTCTGGGACGGATCGTAGAGATTCGACGTAATGGGGTCGCATCCGCAAGCGGGCGTGGCTCCGCAACAGGAACTTCCTCCGCTCCCGACTCGCAATGCGGCCCGCCCGTATTTCTCTTTGACGACTTCCTCGATCTCGGCGGCGTTCGCCATGGCGATGTTCTCGGCGCTCATACGGGGCCCTTCTATTTGCAGATTTGAATTATGTTTTCGACCTTCACCGCTTGGTTGCGAGTACAGCACTCGGCATAAAGGAACTGCAGCAGTTTCTGCAATGTGTCGGTGTCCGCGATGTAGCGGAGAAACGTCCCTTCTCTTTCGACGCGCACCAGACCCTCGGCTTTGAGTTTGTCGAGGTGATGCGAAAGCGTGGAATTGGGAATGTCGAGTTCCTCTTGAATTTCGCATACGACTAGTCCGTCCGGGTGGGCAGAGAGCAAAAGCTGCATGATCCGCAGTCGCGGTTCGGTTCCCATGGCGGAAAACATGTCCGCATATCTGGCGACCTGCTCCGCTGATTTCTTGGATTGGCCTGCCTGCATATTTCGATATTTGCAGAAATACAGATGGAGTGTCAAGCGAAATTGGAAGCCGGAGAAGTCGAAAATGCAGCCAACACCCTGCGCATTCACCAACTACGATATGTCTGAAAGGGCGATGTCTATTGCTCCAACAACATGTGTGACGCGCGTCACTGACAGCCGACCCCACAAACAGCGATAATGGAAATGTGATTGGTGCAGTCCTAAGAATCGAGACGACACCCTTTGACAAGCTAACTCCTTAGCCCTGAAGAGCTTGGAGTTAACCCCTTATTCCTCAATATTTTAGCGAAAATCCGGGGGG